>Ga0335397_10003125_pt1 | contig 22347 bp, 21 predicted proteins | sample MAT04_FD_205740 | JGI IMG/M metagenome (GOLD analysis project Ga0335397, IMG submission 205740) | Freshwater microbial communities from Lake Fryxell liftoff mats and glacier meltwater in Antarctica - MAT-04 (spades assembly) (version 2) ... | reverse complement strand
GGTTTATGTGAAAGAAGTCTACCTAACTCCCTTCCTAGAGGTTATTATTTCAAAGTCCACCTAACACCCCAGACAGGGGGAGTTGGATGTACTTTGTCTGTCTAATTAGATCGTTAGACGGCAGGAGACATAGGAAGAGGAAGGTTGTGTTAATTATTCTTGCCTGAGCCGAATAGTACCCACTCGGATACTGTAAAACTTGAGGTATTGCACTTAGCATTAAATTATTCTCTGGCACAATTTTTCAGCTAGAACTGAACGTTTTAAAGATTGTTCTAACAAGAACAGTCTTAGGGGTTTATAGCATCTCAGAATCTACATAGAGAGGAGGCTAAGATGAATCGCTGCATTGAAGTACAGAATCACGATGAATATGCTTCACATAATCCAATGATGGTTGATGGAGGAATTGCCCAGATAATTCATGAAGGCAATAGACAGCATGTCATCCCGTCCCATGTACTTGAATATTCAAACGTGCGCTTGGAGTACGATCAAGCTGCTGGGTGGCCTCCAAAACTTTCGGGAGGTAAGCAGCAGCAGTGCTTGACTTCATCTCGTACCGAAGTTTCATTTGACCTACAGGCTCAACACGATTACCGCAAAGTGGCACTTAAGCACGCAGAAGTTGTTTCACATCTGGCTGGGCGTTGGGAAACATTAGGTGTCCATCTCGTATCTCATCGAGATACACCATGTCAAATCGATACCCGTGCCAGAGTTTGTTTCTTTAACTACACCAGTAACAAACTCATCGAAGCTTACGTTGAAGACGGTGTCGTAACTAGTGTGCGAATGGGTGAGTCCTATCAACATCCTGAGGCTCCGGTTGAAATGGCGCAGGCGATTGCTCTAGCCCGTGTACATCCTGACATAAAAGATGTGGTCGCAAGCCTCAGTGCCCATGCAATTTTACGTGTACCTATGGATCCGTCAGCTCCAAGTTACAGACACCGTTGTTTGTTAGTCATGTTTACCGATCAGGATGACGAGCATCGGGAACTCCCAGTTTTGTTTTCTGCGCTCGTTGATCTTTGTGAGCAACGTGTACTGGCATTTAGCAGTTGTTCTTGTAGCTCGGATGTTGGACAAAACCATCATGACAGAACAGATTAGCGGAGGAAAATATGGAACAGCGCAATGGACATATCAGTTGGGGGCAGTGGGCATTTGAATATAATGTGGCGGATACAGAAGGTTTGAGCCTTCTCAAGGGCTACTTTCGGGGTCGCTCAGTATTTCACAAACTTAGTTTGCCAGTTATCCGTGTGAAGTATGTGCGCGATGAGGATCTTTCGCATAACCCACTTTTTGGTAACGGTTGTGGACCATATAACGATCAGATTACCTGGGATCCTGAGGACTTTGGTGAGAACCTTAATCCTTTCCGTGGTCCACATCATCTCGTCAAAATAAGTGATTGCGGAAAGAGATATATCTGTCTCAGATCAAAGGTATTGTCTGATAAAAAAACTTGGCTTGAGCTTGGTGTCTATGCCAGGATTGGTGCTTACCACATTTATCAAGTATGGTACTTGAATAATGACGGAGTGATTATGCCCCGCGTATTCAGTAAAGGACTGTCATGCAACCTCGACCACTGGCATCATCCTTATTGGAGATTTGATTTCGACCTCGACGGAGCTTCAAATCAGCGAGTTAACGTATTCAACGGGTCAAAATTTGCTGGCTTTGTCAATCATGAAGGACGATTTCTCAATTCGTGGTTCGGCGACGCACGATATAACGTCCAGAACCTCAGGACAGGACTTAAAGCTTGGATATTTCCTCCTGCACTAAATTCGGAAAACGGCATCGTCGGACCCACAGACTTTTCAAATCTAGATGCCTATGTCCGAAGATACCGTTCGGAGGAGGATCGTCCTTGGCCTCATCCTCCAGAGCGAGAAATCGGTTTTGCTGCGCACGAAAACCCCGATGGGGGTGATGTTGTGTTCTGGTCGATATGTCATCTTTTCCATCATGCAGCAGAGGGGAAGGATCACTGGCACGAAGTAGGCCCAACGATAGTTTTTGAACTTCCCGCAGATGTGGCGACTCGTCCTGAAGATCGTCGGCGTGTGAACTTCCGAGGTCATATACACGTTAAAGACTTCAAACTTGTAGGCAAAGACAAGTGGGGACATTATGAGTTTGATGAAACCCTCTTTGTTAACCCTAATTCACAACATACAGAGGTTCATATAAGACGTGGTCCAACAGGAGATGTGACAGCCGACCTGATTTTCCGCGTTGATTGGCGAGCAGATCGATCTGTTGCAGTTGGCTTTACTGCTGATCTTTACGATGAGGCAGAACGAGTCTCATCAGTCGGTAATAATTTCAATGTTCTGCGTGACTCTAGTATTGGTTGGGGTGGAGTCCATCTCGTTGATTACCATCGTGGTGATCCAGATACCTCAGACATGGACTTCACCGTCAGCAACATGCAAGCTTGAATCCATTTTTTTGCTTTGTAACGGCTAATTTTGAAATGTCTAGCCCATTGATTGTGCGCCTTCATCCTGTCTATCAAGACATCGTTGTTTAGTCAATTGGGTTTTGGTATTTCGTTTTTCAAATGCTTAGGCAATTATCTCTCGCGTCAAAATTTAAATGCCTGCGCTCGGGGTGGGTTAATTCGAGCGTTAGACTTTTTCTTTCCATAATCAACAAGAGGATTCCAAAATGCCGTACGAAAAAGATGTTCAAGTCAGAAAGTCTTGGTGGTGTCCAAAGTGGTACTGGCCATTTGCCGTATGCTCAGGCATAAGAACAGAGCATCTGTGGTGTTACAACTTTCAATGGATAAAAAAGACTGGTTACGCCTTTGTTATCCACAACGAAGGATGTGAGAACGGTAAGTTGTTCACGTGGAATGAGGGTGGTCTTGGCATAGGTACTTTGGACACTTATGCTCCCGTCCAGGAAATGTGTTTTGACAGTCCTTGTACAAGTGCGGGCATATGTGATTCAAGCAATACTGGATTAGCGGCCTCTCCGCTGACGGCTGAGCAGCAGCAGGCGGACTGGCGATACTGTCGCAAGTGCCACTCGATGTTCTTCGATGGCTATGCAGACAAAGGTGTCTGCCCAGGGGCCAACTTCAAACTGACTGTGGTTTCCACGGTTGCCGAGCTGTTGAACGAAGGACGTGATCTGGTCGTCGTTGCGCTCGTCGGTACTCAACTGCATATTCGTATCTTCGATGGCAACGGCAAGAAGGTCGTTGACAAGGCCGAACAGGAGCTGGCGCGCGGAGAAGCGCTGACAGTCCTCAGGACGCTGCTCACGAGCAGCAGCGAGGACTCCCTACTAGTCCCTGAAAGCAAGCAAGGAATCATTCGAATCATTCGCGACGCTGTCTCCATCGCCGATCTGCCCTCGCCGATCGGCGGTCATGAGGCAGCAGGCTTCAATTTCGTCTTGCCGCACGACGCTTCCGGATCCGAGTGGTCCCAGAGAGACTGGCGGTACTGCCAGAAGTGCCACACGATGTTCTTTGATGGATATCCCGACAAGGGTCTGTGCCCCTCCGGAGGCGGCCACTCGGCAGCGGGCTTCAACTTCGTCTTGACGCACGACGTCCCTAAGTCATCAGCGCTGGCTCAGAGAGACTGGCGATACTGCCTCAAATGCCACACGATGTTCTTTGACGGGTATCCGGGTAAGGGGGTCTGCCAAGCCGGGGGAGGTCATGCGGCAGCGGGCTTCAACTTCGTCTTGAGCCACGGTTGATTGCCGGGGTTTTGAAGAACTGACTGGCATGAAGTATCAGGATTTTGTTGAACAGGCAATATTCAAGGCGATCGGCATGAATCACTCCGGGTATTTCGCGCTGAACAGACTCCCCGAGAAGACAGCGATGGGCTACGTGGAAGAAGCGGAGGGCTGGCGAACGAATATCTTCAATCTTCCCATTGTCGGGGCTTCCGACGGAGGCGCATTTACAACGGTGCACGATATCACGACTTTGTGGAAGGCATTCTGGGGTTATCAGATCTTGCCGAAAGAACTGGTCGAGATCTATGCCCAGCCTTACGCGAAAGCTGAGACGGAAGGTGAGCACACGTATTACGGTCACGGGCTATGGATCTGTGAGAAAGAGGGGCGCAACCGTGAGGAATACATGACCGGTTGCGACGCGGGGGTTTCGTTCTTGTCGAGTGTAAATTGTGTCAACGAGATGCAGGTTACTGTGATCTCCAACACCACCGACGGAGCATGGTCAATGTTGAGAGACATTGATACCACCTTGAAGGGAGAAAGCGTGCGGTGATGGGAGATTACCTAAGGTCGGCTCACACATATTGGAAGTGGCAGAGCCTTCGATACTAAATAAAAGTAAGACCGTTGAGATCCAATCATGTGGGGCGGTCTAACAATTCAGCCGTTAGATCGACACACAAAATAATTATTGCCAGCACTATTTTCTACAAGCTTTGAAAGGACTTTACAAAAAAAGCCATGATGAACCAAGCAACTCTCCCGCAAAACGTTATTGACTGTTTGCAGACCATCTTAGATGCTACTGCCTCAGGCAATTACGATCTTTTTACCACAGTAGGTAATTCATCTTATAAAGCAGGCATTACCAGGCAAATGTTTGAAGGTGTTAGTGAACAGCTTGCTCCACGTATGGCAGAGGGATATACAACTACTTATTTTGGTCATCTCAAACAACTTCACTATCAAATCTATTTGTGGAAGCTGAGTTTTGAAGATGGTAGAGATGAATTTGTAATACGCATGACTATGGATGGAGACAACGTTGCTGGAATTTTGATCACGTAACTCATGTGTCGAAAATATGCTGTAAGGCACGATCTAACAAATCGTTGCAGCGGCGGAATAGCTTCGACTACTTGTGATGCCAAAGCTTTAGCCGCCGCTGAACTCAATCGTTATGCGGCTGTGGCTATCATTGCAGATGTTACTGAAGACTTATTTGCAGAGTCTATAGGTAAGTAACTGTTAGGAGGCTAAAAAATGACCTAAAGAGTTGCTGGAAAAGTCCTACAAGAAATTACATATTGAATAAAGCATGGCAATTACTGCTTCTGTTGACTGTTAGCACTTAGCCAGAACTAGGAAAATATCAAAAAATCTTTTTAGTAAAGGATGAATATGGATCCTAACCAGAGAATAGAATATCTCTATAAGGAGTACGCGCGACTAAGTGAAAAGGTTGAGGAGCAGATTAAAGGTAGTTTTGAAGATTTTAAGCTCTTAGGAGCGGCTAGTACATCTATAATTTTTTGGAAGCCTATTGCTGATGTAATTGTGCTGGTCAACTCCAAATTCAGTTATGATGGGTTTCTATTTCTAGGTTTTCTAAGTTTGCTCTTAGTTTTTATACTGATTGGAGCCACAATCTTGATTAGGGTAGCTCACATATTTTCTATTGCTTCCAATCTTTTGAGCTTTGAAGAAGAAATCAGAAAAGAGCTTAACGAAGGAGAGCACTCACAAGTCTTTAGCGTAATTCTTGGGAGAGATACCGAAAAGTTTTCTACCGCTTATCGCTTAACGTATGGAACTACTCTAATAATTCTTTCTCTTGCAGTAACTATTATACCGTTCGTCATCTTGTGCTATTCCAACGTTCTTTATGCTGTGAGTTATTTATTACTAGCATCACTCGCTTGTATAAGCTACATTCAAATAGTCAGAAAGCTGACCAGACTTTTTTTCAAAAAGTTTAAACTCTTTTAGTTTGCTACTGTATTTGTTCGGAAACAGTAATAAACGTGAGAGGTAGAGCAAATGCAGAAGATAGCCGTATAACAATCCCGTTGAACACCGACCGTATCGAGTCTTTTTGTTGAGTTCGAGAGGTGGTTAGCGGCGGGTGAACGGGGGCGTTAGGCTTTATTAAAATTGATTCAGTCCACTAGAACATGGTAAGAGATGAACCTTTTCGCAACGCTGATACTATTTACCATCATGATCGTCCTTGCGGCAGTGCCCAGTTGCAGCGTGGCCCTTGTTGTCACAAGGGCGGCAACTCTAGGTATTCGTGATGGTGCTGCCGTAGCAGCGGGGATTGTAGTGGGTGATCTGACTTTTGCTGCTCTCGCCATTCTTGGAATGAGTGCATTGGCTGAGACAATGGGAACCTTCTTCGCTATTGTCAGATATGTTGGAGCTGCTTATTTGATCTGGTTGGGTTTCAGTTTGATTTGTTCGCGGAAATCGACAGCGGTTCCTAATGCACATTCTGGGGGTTCAACGATGATCGCAAGTTTTGCTTCTGGACTTCTCCTCACACTGGGAGATGTAAAGGCGATACTATTCTACGCTAGTCTTTTTCCAACATTTGTGGACATGGCGCACCTTACGGTGCTAGACATTGTAGTGATTTTTGTAGTGACAGCTTTAACTGTTGGTGGTGTTAAGCTCATCTATGCATTTGCCGCTCGATCAATTATTTCAAGGTTGCATACTCATCGATCTCATCGCCATGCAAGGACTCTTGCAGGCAGCTTAATGATCGGAACAGGCACATACATCATTGCAAAAACCTAACATATGCCCTGAGGTAGACGGAAGTCAATAGCTCATGCTGAAAGTCTTTTCAATTACCTTGAGAATATTCTTGCGCATGAGCGTTCTACCCTGATTGACTGACAAAACTTGTAGAGTGTGAAACGAAAGCTAGGAGGGAAGTAGAGGCTAGGTTAGGCTAAGAAGTAACTACACAACGAAGCTGAAGCCATGACCCCGACTTCCCGTCTCTATGATGCGTTGAATGATTATCTGAGTCAATGCCAGATTGTTTGGCGCGATGCCCGACATTTACAGACGATTTGCTGGATGATGATTGGCATGATTCAATGTTACTTTACGAGGACTAAAAATCCTCGTGTCCGGAGTTCAAGTCTCCGTCCTGGCATTATGTGAAGCCCCCGAAACTCTTGAGTTTCAGGGGCTTCGAGTATTCAAGAATATTTCCAGAAAAGATCGAATGTCCTGACCTATCATCCTGCGTTCCAGTATTTTGGAGAGAATTGGATTAAAGTTCTAGAGACTCAGCAGATTACCCGTCAATACCGGATGCGCGGATCAATGTAGGCGTTGAGGATATCGATCGCAATACTGGCGATCGCCACAATAACTGCAAAAAACACTATGATTCCCTGCACCACTGGATAATCACGCGCCGAAATTGCCTCATACAGTCGATTTGCCAATCCGGGCCATGAAAACGTCACTTCAGTCAGCACCGCACCCCCTAACAGCGAGGCGATCGTTAACCCCAACACGGTAATCACCGGAATCATCGCATTCTTCAACGCATGAGCTACTACAATTCGGGCTTCGGGAATACCTCGGGCGCGCGCTGCCTCCACATAGTCTGACTTTAGAGTTTGCTTAAGATTAACCCGCACCATGCGCTCAAAAATGCCGCTCAGCAAAATGCCTAACGTTAAACTCGGGAGCGTCAGATGATACATGCTGGCAAAAAATTGTTCAAAGTTGCCGCTTAGCAGACTATCGATTACATATAGTCCTGTGAATTGAGACGGCGGTTGGAGACTGATGGGAAACCGATTTCCAATGGGAAACCACTGAAGTTGAACGGCAAAAACAAGCTGTAAAATCATGCCAAACCAATACATTGGAACAGCATAGGTGATGATGCCAAACAAACGGCTACCGACATCAAATGATGTATTTGGTTTTGCAGCGGCGATCGCTCCCATTGTCACTCCTACCACCACTGCCACCACCATGCTAAACACCGTCAGCTCCACCGTCGCCGGAAAATGCTGCCCAATAATTTCCCAAACTGACTGCCCCTGACTCGTTAAAGAAGTGCCCAAATCGAACTGCAATAAACTTCCTAAATACCGCAAATACTGCACTCCCAAAGGCAAATTCAACCCCAACTGAGTGCGCAACGCCTCTCGCGCACTCTCAGGCGCACGCGGCCCCAACAGCACATCCACCGGATCACCCGGAGTTGCCCGCAGCAGCAAAAAAATCAACGATGTAATCGTCAAAATCATCAGTGGTGCAAACAAAACCCGAGACAAAATATAGTAACGAAGCGCAGTCGATCGTGAAGACATAGGGGAGAAAAGATAAAGGATAAAGGAGATTGAGATCGGGAACCAATAGGGGTAGCGCCCCTGTGCCAACCCTGGAGCTTCGCAGTGACCAACCCCGGATCTTCGCAACGACCAACCCTAAATTTTCGCAACGCCCCCAGAAAAGAGTAAAAAGTTATTTCTTAATCTGCCAAAGCAAAAACTGCTGCGTCGGCTGAATCGCCACCCCCTGCACCGTCGGCTGCGCAAAAATATAATCCTTATTCTGCCATAACGGAATGTAAGGGACATCCTTCGCTAATAGATCCTGCAATGCTCCAAACAATGCATTCCGAGCTTCCGGCTTCTGTTCTGCCCGCTGTTGCTTAATCAATTCATTCGCCCGATCGCTAAAATAAAACGATCCTCCTAACTGACTCTGTCCTTTCTCACAACCCTTCGCCACAGATCCTTGTTCGCAAGCCATAAACGGCTGAATATAAGTATCTGCATCATAAAAGTCAGGATACCAATCTAACAGAGTGCTGGGATAGGTACCCTTATCTAAATTAGCAAACAGCGTCGCAGATTCGATCGTGTTAGGAATCACATTAACAATTCCCTTTAAGTTTTGCTCAATGGAAGCCTTGAGCGTCGTCGCCACCAAATTCCGCACTGTGGAATTAGAGGAATACCAGATTTCTAAATTCAATGGATTGGACTGATTAATCCCCGCTTCTGCCAAAAGTGCTTTCGCTTTAACAAAATCACCATCTCCATATTTGTCTTGAAAGACAGGCTTGTAGAGAGGAAAATTCTTAGGCAGCAAACTATAAAGCAATTCTGCTTGCCCTTGAAAAACTCGCTGATTGAGCAAGTTGCGATCGATCATTGCTGCGATCGCCTGTCGCACTTTCACATTATCCAGCGGCTTACTCTTTATATTCAGCGTCATAAAATTAGTCGAAGTCGTGCCTGCCTCCACAACCTGCCAACCGCCCTGTTTTGCCCCATCCACCAAACTGCGAATTTGATCGGGATCAAGGGTTTGGTAAACAATATCTAACCCCTTTGTTTTGAAAGTATTAAATAGATTTGCCGGACTGCTAATAATTTGAATATCAATGCCTTTGTTGGCAGGTTTCTCGCCCCAGTAACCTTCGTAGGGGTCAAGCCGAATAGAAGTTGGCGAAAACTGCGCCAGTTTGTAAGGCCCTGTGCCAATAAACGTCGTCGGCTTGAACTTGCCCGCCCCTGCCTCATAAGCTTTAGGCGGTACCGGAGTGATACCTGAAAAAGCCAGGAGCGCCGGAAATGCGGCGAAGGGTTCCTTTAAGATAATCGTCAGTTCGTTTGCCCCCGAAGCCTTTGCCGAGGCGACCTTCTCAGAAAGTAAGAATGCTGGGGCACCGTTATTAGTCATAAAGCGATTGATCGAGAACGCCATCGCTTCTGCATTAAAGGGGCTACCGTCGTGGAACGTGACACCCGTGCGAAGGGGAATGGTATAAGTTAAGCCATTCGTACTGACCTGAGGCAACGCCGTTGCCAGCTGAGGAGCAAGCTCGGTGGTGCCAGGTTTGTAGGCATAAAGGCGATCGCCCATGTTGTTCAGCAAAATGCCTGGAAACAACTGATAGGCATCAGCAGGATCAAGGGTGGTTGCTTTTAGTGTTGTGCCCATCGTCACCCGTCCAGGACTGCCAATGTTAGAAGTTGCGTTGGGCGATCGCTGTCCTCCACAGCTCACCCCTAACAGTAAACACAGGCTAAACAGACTCAAGAGCTTCACAAACCTATTCATCTAAAAACCCTCATCCCTTTGACAATTTAATGATCATCTGACAGTGATAAATGCTAGCTCACACTGTAGACATTACTGTAGACATTTACGTTATTGCTGCAATAGAAGATAAATCACCCCAGAAGCCTAACTCAAAGAAATCTGAGTAAATTTACAAATCTTGACGTTCAGGATTACGCCCTTATAAGAAGATTGATCATAACAAAGCGTATAAAGCACCTGAAAAGCTAAATCGCTTAATGGGTAAGAGTTCTTCTTGCAGGGACTTCGGTTTTGAATTGAGATCAATTCGCCCGATCGCTTGATTTGCCCAGGTCAGCTTGATTAATAAAGGTGAGTAATTTTTACAGTTCTTCACCTGGTTTGAAACACAATCTTAAACACCGTCGTTAACCAGGAGATATCGTTAATGGCTTTTGGACCAGCTTCAAGATTAGGGGTCAGTTTGTTCGATGAAACCCCTCCCGTTGAGTGGGTGCCCGGACGCTCGCAAGAAGAAGCAGAAACCATGATTCAGGCAGTTTACAGGCAAGTCCTGGGCAACGCCTACGTCATGGAGAGCGAGCGCCTGGTGGTGCCCGAGTCGCAGTTTAAGCGAGGCGAATTGAGTGTCCGTGAATTTGTGCGGGCAGTCGCTAAGTCTGATTTATATTTGACACGCTTCTTTACAAGCTGTGCTCGATACCGCGCTATTGAACTCAATTTCAGACACCTCTTGGGTCGGGCGCCGCTCGATCTCGAAGAGATGCGGATGCACAGTACTATCCTTGATACTCAAGGGTTTTACGCTGAAATCGATTCCTACGTCGATAGCGATGAGTATCAGAACATTTTTGGCGAAAATTTTGTGCCTTACATTCGGGGTTACAAATCTGAAGCCTGTTCTAGTATGGTGCAGTTCACCCACACGTTCCAATTGGTTCGGGGTGCCTCTAGCAGTAGCCTGAAGGGAGATTTAGCCGGAACTTCGCCCAAGCTCAATGCTTTGGTGATTAATGGAACTCCGACTGCTGTGGTTTCACCCGCAGGTGGTGGAGCAACCTTCCGCGATCCTTCAGGAAGTGCTCGTACCCGGCTTGGGGTGGATGCCAGCGCAGGCGGTAAGGTTTACCGCATTGAGGTCACGGGCTATCGGGCGAAGACAGTTAATTCTGTTTCTAAGTTCCGTCGCAGTAACCAGGTTTATCTGGTGCCTTATGACAAGCTGTCGCAAGAGTACCAGCGGATTCATCAACAAGGCGGCATCATTGCGAGCGTGACAGCCGTTTAAGCAAGCGGCTTAAGTCTGGATGTAAGGTTTCTTCAGTTGGAGAACCTTGCGTCTTGCTGAGTTCCATCCAGCCGAAAACTAAAACATTTTTTAGGAGAATAGATTTAATGGCATCCCCTACGGTTCTTGAGCTGTGGCCTACTGGTGATTTGGATGATGTCCAAACTGTGATTCGCGCAGTTTATAAGCAAGTGCTGGGCAATCCCCATGTGATGGAAAGTGAGCGGCTAGTGTCGGCTGAGTCGCAGTTGTGCGATCGCTCCCTCACCGTCCGTGAGTTCGTTCGCGTCGTCGCCAAGTCTGATTTTTATCGTTCTCGCTACTTTGAATCTTGCGCGCCCTACCGCTTTGTAGAGCTAAACTTCAAGCACATCCTGGGACGTGCGCCCCAAGACCAGCGAGAAGTTTCTGAGCATATCGTCCGCTGCGTGGCAGAAGGCTACGACGCTGAGATTGACTCATATGTCGATAGCGATGAATACCAAAATGCTTTTGGCGAAAACGTCGTTCCTTACTATCGTGGCAAAGACAGCGCCTCGAACCCCAAGCAGGTCGGTTATAACCGCATGTTTGCCCTCGATCGCGGCCCGGCACAAATTGATAGCGCCGTTACTTCGTCGCAGTTGGTCTACGCCGTTGCCACCAATAGCGCTAGCGCCATCAGACCCTCGACCTCAACGGTGATTGGCTCAGGCACCGAAAAGCGGTTCAAAATTTTGGTATCAGGCTCTAAATTTGATGCTCCTCGGCGTGTCAGCGCGACAGAGTACATTGTCTCTGCCAGCAAAATGACCCCGCAGATTCAGCGGATTCATCGCACAGGCGCAAAGATTGTCAGCATCACTGAAATCGCGTAGCCCTGATTGGGTGGGCAATGCTCACCCGTTTTAGTCTTTTTGATGGGAAAACACTTTTTACTACTTTTTTACTAGGAGATATTGACATGGCACTTTGGATTGAAACCGAATCTGTTGAACTGCGGAACCATGCAACCGAAGACGACCTGCAAGGCGTGATTCGGGCAGCATATCGTCAGGTTTTAGGCAATACGCATGTGATGGAAAGCCAGCGGCTCACCAGTGCAGAATCGTTGCTGCGGAATGGTGATCTTACAGTCAGAGGATTTGTCAGAGCGATCGCCCAATCTGAACTTTACCGTTCATTGTTCTTCGACAATTCTTCTCCCTACCGCTTTATTGAACTGAACTTTAAGCATCTTCTCGGTCGTGCTCCCCAAGACCAAGCCGAAATTTCTGAGCACGTCCAAACCTATAACGCTCACGGCTACGACGCTGAAATCGACTCTTACCTCGACAGCGACGAATACGTCGGCAGTTTTGGCGAAAACGTGGTGCCTTCTCCCACCGGAAACCGCAGCCAGGTCGGCAGCACCAACGTTAACTTCAACCGCACCTTTGCCCTGATGCGCGGCTTCGCTGCCAACGATATTGGTCAATCAGCCAAGCTCATTCGTGACATTGGCGGCAACTTGTCCACCAAAATTGTCACACCTGCGGCTGGAGGAGCTTACAACAACCGGGCTAAGCGGTTCCGAATTACCACTTCAAAGGCTAGCTCAGGACTTCGCGTCACCAAGAGCCTATCTACTATTGAAGTTAGCTACGCTCAGTTGTCGCAGAACATTCAAAGCCTTCAAAAGCGCGGCGGCAGAATTTTGAGCATCACTGAAGTATCGTAAGCGCCAAGCCTTCAGAGCTTCCTTAGTTGTGTCAAAGTCTCAACAGAAACAAAAAGGTTAATGGACATTCGGGAGTTTGTAGAACGTTCAATTGGGTGCTGGCGATCGCAGCGCAGCGCCCATCATTTGGCGTTCAGTCACTTTGAAGCGATTCAATCGGTGATTGATATTATTTCGCTCACTCCCGATGACCCCGGCGTCCTCGAACTCTGCCAGACCTATAGCGTTAATCCTCAATCCATCATTTGCCCGTTCCGCATGACGTGGGAAGGGCAATCGGACTGGGACGAAAGTGAAGTCCTTAAAGGAAACTGCATTCTTGTTCCCGTTCCCGATGCTGAACATCCCCAAAAAGGGAAACTGCTCCGCGATCAGGGCTATGCCGAAACTATGGCAGCAGCAGGTCGATATACCCTGACCGAAGACGGTACTTTTGTTTTGATTACAGAGTACGATCGCGCCGCTGCCGAAGAAAGAATCTGGTTCGTTAACCCCAACGTCCGCTGTCGCGTTTCTTTAATTAAAACAAGCGCAGGTACGGGTGTGGTCACCGCTTCTTTTTCTTCAGAAATTCGTCAAGAAACTCCGGGTTAAATCATGACGACCTCATCAGAAGCCGCCAGCGATTTAGTCACTCTTGCCCGTTGGATGGCAGGCGACTTTAGCAACGTCAAACAGGCGATCGCCAACCCTAAAAACTACGCTCATATTCACGTTTTTTTTCGCCCCTTGCCCTTTGAATTTTTCTCGGCAATTGGCTTTTATTCAGAACAAGTTTATGACTACGATTTATGGTCTCCCTACCGTCAAGGCATTCATTGCTTAGTCGATCGCGGGAATCATATTTACATCGAAAACTATAGCCTCAAAGATTCAGTGCTTTACGCAGGCGCCGCTCGTGAACTAGACATTCTCAAAACCATTACCCCAAACTGCATCGAACGCCGACAAAATTGCTCTATGGTTTTTACCCAAGAAGGCGATTTGTTCCGAGGTAGTGTAGAACCCGGAAACTTATGTTTGATCGAGAAGGGGGGCTGCCAAACTTACCTGGTCAGTGATGTCGAAATTACCGAAACAACCTGGGTTAGCTTAGATAAAGGCTTGGATATTAATACACATCAGCAAAAATGGGGTTCTGAACATGGATCTCTGCGCTTTGAGAAACGGGAGAGTTTTGCCCATGAAGTCCCAGCTATCACCTAGCATTCCCTCAATTCTAGAACCCGTTCAAGCGAGAATGCTACCGCCAGAAGCTCAGAAAAAAATGCAATGTTGGATTAGAAGTCGCCATCTCATTTGTTCGGGTAATTTTTTTGTTTTTGAAACCGTAGACTTCAGCGCTGTCGATCGCTTCTCTGCTTGCGTGGCATCTTTGGGCGGCACCGTCATTTCGGTAGACCCTGTGGACAAAATTTGGATGGGTGACCATCGGCAAGTGCTGTTATATCGATCTAAGGCGAGTTTGCATGCGCCTTGTCATACTCTTAAGCAATATTGGTTGAAGTACGGCAGCTTTCGGACTCGGTTTGATAGTCAGGCATAAGACATGCGAGCTGAGTCTAATCTGCTACCATGACAAGTAATCCGCCCAAAGCTGTCAAACTATCCATGCCACATCAACGCCCCCTTGGGTTAATCGCAATTGTCGTCTACAAAGCTTTTTTTGCAGCGGTGTTCATGGTTGCATCAGTTGCAATTTTTTTAGCCCTGAAGAACTACGAGGCGATCGCCCAATTTGCCGAAACTTACACCCCCGAAACTAAAATTGGCTTTGTTGATTGGGGTTTAGACAAAGTTTTAAAGCTCGACCCTCGCACCCTCCAATTCAGTGGGCTTGCCACCGGGATTTATGGTGCAGTGACCGCAGTTGAGGCGATCGGGCTATGGCAACAAAAGACCTGGGCGCATCTTCTAGTCATCACCTTAGTTAGCCTCGGCATCCCCCCCGAAATTTATGAGCTAATCCGCGAAGCCAACCTGATTAAGCTGTTGGTCTTTGTCGTTAACGTAGGGGTTTTAAGCTACCTAATTTACACTTTTCCCCGAAAAGAATCCCACTCAAAATAGGGCTGTGCCCATCATCCAGACGATCTCTAGGGGTCGTCTGTATTGCTTTGGGAAGAAAAAGCAGTCTGGGAAAGGCTACTGAGTATGAAGTAATACGAATCTCTGTGTGGCTTTCTCGAATTCTAGAGGCTTTAATTGGAGTACCTAAGCAAGGTTCAGGGCGCATCACCCTGCGGTATCAGTGGGCATCATTAGGGCTAATCGTAACCACTTTACTCACCGCCTGGTGAGCCTTACTAGGAGTATTTTGACCATGACAGAGAATCATCTGGTTCACTGGGCTGCCAGACCAGAAGACAAACGATGGCAGGGCATTTTAGCTGCTTGTGCGATCGCTGGAAGCTGGCTATATCTCAATCGCTCAGTGCTGAATTGGCTGGCACAGACCTTACAAGAAATTTCGGTATTTAATGGATTAATGTTAGTCGCTGGAGGCTTACTCCTGCTGAGCTTGGGCGTACATTATCGCCAACAGATTCAATTCACGGCACCCACTTTGCGTCCGGTGCCGTTGGCGTTGATGCTAGGCTGCGGAGTCGGGGCGATCGCCACTCGCTGGCTACTCGCCCTAGAACAATTGCCCGTAGTGCTGTTTGTGTTGGGCACTTACGGCATGGTGGGATTATGCCTCTCTCCGGCAACTTGGCGCAAAGGCTTGCCGATAGGAGCCGCGATCGCCTGTTTGTTTCCCTTCGGCGTACAGTTTAGTACCGGGCTGGGTGCCCCGGCACGGGTGCTGACTTCCCATATAGTAGAGTTTGTTCTGAAGCTCTGGCACATACCTGCCGTTTCTACCGAAGATATTATTTTGCTTGATACGGGCGTGGCATATGTCGATAGCCCTTGCAGCGGGCTAAAAAGTATGTGGACAGGAACATTGTTTTTGCTAGCTGCAACTTGGCTTGAAGGTCGGCAAATGGGGATGCGTTGGCTGTTAGTGGGTTTGGCTAACTTAGGACTTTTGGCGATCGCCAATACTGCCCGCATCATCACCCTCGTGGTTCTGACTCACGTTCTCCACCAGCCTGATCTGTCTGAGATCATGCATGTGCCCTTAGGTTTGATGGGCTTTGTAGTCGCCAGTTTAATGACCTGGGGATTCCTGCGCTGGATTCCGCATCAGCGAAGCGTTGTCTATTCTGAAGGCGTCCTTGAGAAAAAACAGTCCCACCGCTCCACGCTCAAAGCTGCATCCATCATCATTGCTAGTATTCTAGCGCTGACGTTCATTCCCCATCCGCAAGTTGTAACAACACCGACCTTGGATTTATCTAAGATCCAGTGGTCTGTTTCAATCCAAACTCATCCAGTCGAGCTAAATCGCTACGAGCAAAAGTTCTTCGCCGATTATCCCGGTGTTACCACTCAAAAACAACGATTTCAATTTCAAGGCTTAACAGGCTCTGTGGTCATGGTTGCCAGTCCTACTTGGCAAGCGCACCATGCGCCAGAGCTTTGCTTAACAGCATTTGGGCACCACATTGATCAAATGGTAGGTCAGGCATTAACGCCAGAGGTGACCGGACGCTGGTTAACCTTAGATAACGGTCAGAAAACTTCGACGTACTGGTTTCAGTCGGCAACTCGAACGACTGATGATTTTTTTGTGAGGTTTTGGGGTGAGGTCTTCCGCAAAGATACAAACTGGACGCTGGTTTCCATTGTGTTTAATCAGGCTCATAGTGCCGATGAACCCGCAGTTCAGTCTTTTCTAACCCTGGTTCATGATGCGTTAGCACAAATTCAACCCATTGGAGGGCAGTCATGAGTTCGATATCACTCAAACCCAGGAATGGATTCAAAACGCTATTCAACATCTTCTTTTGGATATTTAATGCTTCCCTGCTCCTCGTCGTTTACGTGGGCATTCTGCCATTTTTAGGAATGGCGTTGATTAGTGATGCGGCACTAGGTCAGGTTCCCCTAAATTTCTCCGTTCCCTTTTTCGGTCTGGTCGGTGTTCCAACAATTTGTACGATCGCTGGTTTTAAGTCTACACAAAAATCTGCGTCTCTATCTCTTTTTCAATTGTTTTATGGCATAGAAGCACCGCTGCTAATTTTATGTTTATTGCGATTCTTTATGCTGCGAGATTTGACGCCAGCGAGTTCATTTTTGCTGGTCAGCGGGTTGATCAGCACGATCGCCACTACCCATTGGCTGATTGCAGGACGCGACCCCAAAGCGAAGGCAAATCTTTGGCATTTAATGGGTCTAACCTTAATGCTCCTGCTGTCGATTTATCTAGTGGCGATCGCTCTTTTCTTCGTACCCCCGTTTCTCCAGTTCACAGTCACCTATTTACCTGCCGTGATCATTTATGCCCTGATCATGTTCCCGATCACACTGCTCCTAATTGGGCTAGGAAGCTTGCCGTTTGGAATGTTGTGGGTTTCTGGGCAAGGCTGGAGACAAAACTTGCGGGCTGCCATAGCAAGATATGATAACCGGAAGATTATTGCATTGGTGATGGCAGTGGCGATCGCTTGGATCGTCGGCTTTATGGTTCTGCAACAGCAGCCACAAAACCAAGCTTTTGCACTCCTTAAAAATCCGCCTCAGAGCGAGGGCGACCGGCAAGCCCTCGTTCAAAAGTCAGATGTCATTCGCAAAGGATTACTGAACGCCTACCTCAGTTCTTACCGCTATCCTCGGGTTGAAGACACCTCCGTCTATGACGCATACCATCACGGCTTAAAGCTGCCGGAAGAGGCGGCTCAAGAAATCCAAGCAGCCTATAACTTCTTGACTCATCCGTTTCAATATGGCGGTACTAACCAAGATCGGGAAAAAGCCGAAAAGCTCTATGCTCAATTCTTCGACACTCCCATTATCCGAGGAGAAAGCGCAGTCATTCAACGCGCTGTAGCATCGACTTTCAACAGAGGGGAAGCCAAAGCAGGGTTACTCGACGTTAACGAACAACGGGTGCGCATTGCAGAACAACAGGTCACCATCAAACCTCAAGGCGATTGGGCAGAAGTAGAACTTTACGAAGTATACGAGAATCAAACCTCAAATCAAGAAGAAATTCTCTACTACTTTTCATTACCCGAAAGTGCTGTCGTCACTGGCTTATGGCTGGGAACAACAGCTAATCGCGCTGATAGTTTTCCCTTCCAAATCTCCACGCGAGGCGCAGCCCAACAGGTCTATAACCAAGAAGTAGCCCGTCGGGTTGACCCGGCACTGCTAGAGCAAGTCGGGCCACAAAATTATCGGTTGCGAGCATTTCCTATTCCGGCTTTAGGGAACGGCAAAATGCATCTGTGGATGACCTATCAGGTGATGAAGCAAGATACGGGTTGGGTGATGCCAAAGTTGAACGAACGTCGGAACGTTTATTGGACAAGCAGCACCCAGCGCAAAATCAATGACAAAGCCGTCTCTGGTCAGAATCAATGGCTACCCGCCGCTATTCCAGCTACCCTTTCAGTAGACAACGCTCAACCTGTGATCCACCAATTTACTCTGCCCAACGGCGGTAATATTCTAGCAAAGCCGTTTGCTGGGGATCGCTATACCCTACCCCAAGGCAAGCGCATCGCTGTGGTGTTAGACGGTTCTTACAGCATGAACGCCCACCGCCAAGAAGTCGCAAAAACCTTCCAATGGTTAAAAGCGCAAATCCTCCCCAAAAATCAGACAGATTTATATTTAACCGCCAGCACTCCAGCTCAGCCGATTCAATGGGACGGCGTGAATAATTTCGATGCAGCCGAGGCAACCTTTTATGGTCAGTTAGAGCCTCGCCAAATGCTAGAACAGTTCCAAAAACTGCGAACCACAACGCCCTACGATGCCGTTCTGCTAATTACCGATCGCGGCAGTTACGAACTCACAGAGAACAGCACCACATCACTATCTATGCCCGCTCCCCTCTGGCTACTTCATTTAGGAGGACTGCAACCCGCCTACGATGACGCGACCTTAGAGGCGATTCAAAGCAGCGGTGGCAGCATCTCCACCGATGTGCAAGAGATCATGCAGCGAATTGGCACCCAACCCACCCTTGGCAACGGAACTTCGCTGTTAAGCGTGGTGGATCACTATGCCTGGTTTCTGAGCAAATCGCCAGATCCTTCTGCTAAACCTGATAAGGCATTTGCCCCGATCGCCGCTCGACAATGGGTTACGCAAGTTAGTCAAGCGATCAAGCCCGATCAACTTCAGGAGCTAGATGCAGTACATAAGCTGGCAAAGCGCTATCAACTCGTCACGCCTTACTCGTCCATGATTGTGCTGGTAAATGAGCAGCAGAAACAAGCCTTGAAGAGGGCAGAAGGAGGGGGCGATCGCTTTAACCGAGAGATCGAAGATCAGCAGCTTCCCCAGCCCAGCACGTTTAGCGATATTTCGGCAGTGCCGGAGCCAGCAGAGTGGATGTTGATGGGGGTGGGAGCGCTGCTGCTAGGAGCAGTTTATCACCGTCAAAAGCAGCAAACATCAGGAGTGTAAATGACGGGTGAGGCGATTTAAGGTTTTTGCGCAAAATGCTCTAACAATTCCCGGTGCAAAAAACGATAGCGACCCCTTGCGGGTATCTCGAAGAGCGCGCCCACCTTTTATCAGCAAAGGGCGATCGACGCAGTAGTTGAGGAAGCGGACGCGGCGACAGGGTGCAGTGGGCAAATTTAAAACTGAGGCTTGATATAGAGGTGCCAAATTTCTTTTGTTTGGGCTGCGTCGGGCTGAGAGATGAATCCAATTTTCACCAAAAGCAATGATTGGGTCAGGCAAACTAACCGCGATAGGCGCACTGTAGAAGCCACACGTAAACCACTGTCTTCCCAATCCTTTAAGCTCAGATCTGTTGGAGTTCGGGGCAGGGCTGAGGTGACCACGGCGACCACAGCATCATTGCCATCCAACCAGAGAACCAAAACAGGGCGCTTTTTTGAAGCGATGCCGTTTGTAAAGACAATATTGGCAACCCAAAACTCACCGGGTTGGATAATCATCGTAAAGCCCTTCATCTTCGGGCGCGTAGCCGTTTAGGAAAGCAGTGTGCTCGATCATTGCCATAGAGTCTTCAGGCGTTACGGGTTGAATGGTCACAACCCACCGTCCTGCGCCGATGTTGGCTAGCAAACTATCAGGGAGAGAGAGCTTTTCGCCTGCTTGGAGTTCGACCTCGTAGGTGAAATTTAAGACTTTACTGTTCATGATTTGCGGCTCCCAAATCCATTCGCCTCTGTTTGATTATGGCACTTCACCCGCCGCCCCCTGCAAAATGCTCTAATAATTCCCGGTGCAAAAACCGATATCGCCCGCCCACTCGTTGCAGTAAACGGCGATCGACGCAGTAGTTGAGGAAGCGGACGTAGCGCCACGGGGTGAGATGGCTGAGGATAAGGATGAAGCGAAGGCAGAAGTGTTGGATAAAGGGGATGCCACCACCACAGTAAAAACCTAAGAATAGTGCCACTAAAGCTCCTGCTCCTGGAATTAAGTTATCAGGCAGATTTTTTAGAAGTGTTTGAGTAACCATGTACCAGTTCTGCCCTTTGATAATTGCGTTGGCAATCGTTGGAAAATACACAAGAATGACACCACTGGAATAAACGAGTAGCGTTGTCCAAATCATGCTTTGAAATGAATTCCAAACGCCTTGATTCGGGCGCGATCGTACCTCCAAGTCTTGTCTCAGTGCACTAATCAGCCCACTAATTAGTCCTACAATCGGTCCCAACTCCAGCCTACTAATTAGCTTTCGTTGTGCTTCGCGTGATATCGAAATTCTAAAAGCCTCTACAGGTTCAATTTCATACAGCCCCAACTCCAGCCCCAAACCTAGTCCCCAAAACAGCACCAAACCTGGTCTTATAATCAGCACCAAACCCGATCCCAAAATTAGCCCCAAAATTAGCTCAATAATTGACCCCAAAATTAGCTCAATAATTAGCCCCAAAATTAGCCCTAAAATTATCTGATACTGCCACTTCTGTTCCCTCGTATCCAACCAACTCGGCTGCATCCGCTCAAGCAATAATTCCGTCTGAAAATTCTCTTTCAGCCTTCCCGCCAACCACTGCAAATAATGCTGCGTTTCCCCCGGCTCCGGCTCCAACTCCAGCGCTTTATATGCCCATTTTTCCCCCTTCGCTCCCTGCAAATTCCGCTCTGCCTTTCGCACATTCCAACTCAACCGCCGCTCAATATACGCCGCAAACAACTCCCCCTTGCTGCTAAATGATCGCCCCTCATATGCTACCGCTACAAAACTCAACAGCAACGGCACCCGCAAGATCCCTGGCTTTCCCGCCTCATCATCCGCCAACATCGTCCCCATCTCCGGTTGCATCTCCAACGCCTCCCACAACTCCCCCTGTCCCACATTCAACAAATACCGCCGAATTTGCTCATCTCCCAACGGCTCTAAACTCACCGCTCCCTTAAGCTGTCCCAGCGTTGCCCCAGCCTCGCGGTACTCCTCATTGCGGCAACACACCACTAAATATGGATAGGCAAACTGCGCCACAAATTGATTAATCGCCGCAATACACTTCTGCTGTCGCTCCATGCCCAACTCATCCAACCCATCCAGCAGCGGCAACAACAGCTTATCCCTCAGCCACTCTTCACTTTCTTCTGGCTGAATTTTCATCTCCTTAAGCTGTACCTTCAGCCAATTCTCAATTGGCTGTTTGTCATCCTTCCATGCCGAAAGTTCAAAAATAATCGGCAGCACTGTCCCTGGCATAGCAATAGCTCCCGCCATCAGTTCCTGCGCCAAAGTCAACAGCGTCGTCGTTTTGCCCGCCCCCGGATCGCCCAAAATCAAGAGCTTGCGCTGAGCTTGGCAAAACACCTCCAGCATCGGTTGAGCCGCCAAGTCGGTCATGCCATCCTGCGTTTTTAGCTTGCGGCGCGGCTTTAGAGGAGAGCGATCGACCTGTTCCAGTTGCTCCAACATCGCCAATGGAATCAATACATCATCATTCAACACATCGTCTAAACGCTGTTGCACTTCCGATCGCACTGCTTGCAGCAAATCCTGCTGGCGACTACTCCATTTCTCAATTCTTTTAGGAAACGCCTCCCGAAACATCACCGTCAAATCAACGCCCTGATTTTCTGGCTGCCCACCCGGAAACGGTACGCGCTGGACTGGCAGATCACTTCCCGGAAAGTTTGGTTTTTGTTTGGGCTTTGCGCGTTCTTTCAGTGCTTCCAAAACCTTCAACTGTGCCGTCGCTTCGTCTAACCCAAAAATATCAACACGGGTGATTAAGCCCAATAACCCTAACGGCTCACAAGGGCTAACTCGAACCGTTAATAAACTACGGTTTTCACCCATTGGAGGGCGTATCCAGAGGTTGGGGGAGTATTATTGTCTGGGGCACGGTTGATTTAGAACAAAGCGAACAGAGAAAAAAGGACAGGCGATAATAGTCCTGTCCCATAACAAATGTAGTGATTATGATACATTCTCTTGAACAGCTTTGCCTCAATCAACCAGAATGGGAAC
>Ga0335397_10003124_pt1 | contig 22351 bp, 15 predicted proteins | sample MAT04_FD_205740 | JGI IMG/M metagenome (GOLD analysis project Ga0335397, IMG submission 205740) | Freshwater microbial communities from Lake Fryxell liftoff mats and glacier meltwater in Antarctica - MAT-04 (spades assembly) (version 2) ... | reverse complement strand
TCGTCCCCTGGCTCGCGGCCGCGCCCGTGTTGTTCCTCGGGCTCGTGCTGCCGGTGGCCAGCGTGATGGCGTGGGGCTTCGCGCCGTCGCGCGTCGTCGCGACGGTGCGCGAGACCGCGGGGCTGCTTGAGGACACGGAGCGCTGGGTGCGCCTGAGCCTCCTCGCCGCGTTCGTCGCGACGGCGGTGGCGGTGGTGTTGGCGCGGGCCTCCCTGCGCGGCGGGCGCGCCTGGCGCGGCGTGACCGCGCTGTCGGCGGGCCTCCCGTTGGCGGTCCCCGGTCTCGTGATCATGGTCGGGACGCTGCTGCTCTGGCTGCCGCTGCGCGAGAAGCCCAACAGCCTGCTCATGGGCACGGCCGTCCTCGTCGGCCGCTTCCTGCCGTACGCGCTGGCCGCGGTCGGCCTCGCGATGCGCGACGTGGACCCGCGGATGGAGGAGGCGGCGCGCCTCGCGGGCGCCTCGCCCGTCACGCTCCTCACCCGCATCTGGGGGCCGCTGTCGCTGCGCGGCGTCGCGATGTCGTTCCTGCTGGTCCTCGTGCTCGCGCTCCGCGAACTCGACGCGATCCAGTTGATCGCGCCCGGGATCGTCCCGGTCCGCATCTACGACAAGGTCCACTGGGGGCGGACCGCCGACGTGGCGAATCTCTCCATGGCCTATCTCGGGCTCCTCCTCGTCCCGGCGCTCCTGGCGGCGCTCCTGTGGCCCCGCGCGCGCGCGACCGGGGGGAACGGGGGGCCCCGCAGCGACGCCCGGGCGCTCGACGCCGGGTCGGGCGCGGCGACGCCCGTCGTCTGACGTTTCCATGGGGGCGCGGCGTCGCCCGCCCGGAGACCTCCATGCACCTCGCTCGCCCGTCCGCCGCCCGCCGAACCGTCCCCGCGGTCCCCGGGGTCCCCGGGGTCCTCGCGGCGCTCGCGGTGCTCGCCGGTCTCGCCGTCGGGGGGGCGGTCGCGCGCGCCGGCGTCGTCCACACGACCGATGGCCTCGTGCTCGAGGGCGCGGTCGAACGCACCGCCGACGGCGGCGTCACCGTGACGACGGCCGACGGCGTCGTGCGCCTCGCGGCCACCCGCGTCGCGACCGTGGACGCGGCCGACGGTCCCTCGGCCGCGCTGCGCGCCGAACTCGTCCGTTGCGCCGACGTGGACGCCTGCTACCGCCTCGCGCTCCGGGCCGAGGCCGCGGGGGCGACCGCCGTCGCGCGCGACGCCTACGTGCGCGTCGTCGCGTTGGCGCCCGACCACCCGGCGGCGCACCGTGCCCTCGGCGAGGAGCGGCTCGGCGACCGGTGGGTGTCGCTCGCCGACGCGCGGCGCGCGCGCGGGCTCGTGCTCTACGAGGGCGCGTGGCGCCTCCCGGCGGAGGTCGAGGAGGCGGCACGGGCCGACGCCGCGGCGACGGGCACGGCCGGAGGCGACGGCGGGATCGCCGCGGACGCGACGACCGCCGACCTCATGCGGACGGCGGCCACCGGCGAGCCCGCGCTCGCGCGCGCCGCCTCGGTGCGGCTGCTCGCGGTCGAGCCCGCGCGTCGCGTCGCCACCGCGAAGGCCCTCCTCGCCGACGCCTCGCCCGTCGTCCGGGCGTGGGCGTGCGCGCACCTCGCGGCCGCGGCCGACGAGTCGGCGCTGCGGCCCCTCGTGTTCTCGGCGGTGCGCGACCGCGACCCGGAGGTCCGCGCGGCGGCCGTTTCGGCGGCCGTGTCCTTCGGCCACGACGACGTCGCCGTGCCGTTCGTGAAGGCGCTCGGCAGCGAGCATCCGGGGCTCGTCGCGAACGCCGCGCGCGCGCTCGTCGCGGTGAACGACCCGCGGGCGGTGGGGGCGGTCGTCCGGCGGATGATCAGCCACGGCGGCGGCGTGCGCGTGGGGGTGGAGTTCCTGAACAAGGTCTCCTACATCCGCGACTACGACGTCGAGATCGCACAGGCCGCGAACATCGCCAACCCGGTGATCGGCACCGCGGTCGAGGGGGCGGTCTTCGACGTGAAGGTCGTCGACGTGGGCATGGACCGCACGGTCATCGAGACGATCCTCGTGGACGCGTTCAACAAGCTGACCGGGCTCCACGCCCGCAACGTCGGCGAGGCGATCGAGCTCTACCGCGCGCGCGCGACGACGTGGCCCGACTTCCCGAAGGCCCCCGAGGCCCAGCGCAAGCCCGCGGTGACCCCGAAGGGCTGACCGGCGGCGTCTCCCCCCGCGACGCGGAGTTCTTCACGAGGTCGGCAGGTCGGCACGGTGGGCGCCGGGGGGCGGTGCGGGCATTTCTTCCCGTTCCGGCCCCCGTCGCGGACCCTACCGGACTTCCCCGCTCCCCCCCCGGCGATCCAGCCATGTCGATCCACAAGAGCCTGAAGCTGAAGAAGACGATGTCCGGCACCCGGAGCGTGCTCACCCGCTGGGAGCGGATGACCACGCTGAAGGAGCAGGGGCGTTGGAAGGACGGCGACAAGGTCACCGGCCTGCCGAAGGTCCGGACCAAGTGGGTCATCCGCAAGAAGAAGAAGGATGCGGCGGCGACTCCGGCCGCGGGCGGCAAGGCGGCTCCGGGTGGCAAGGCGGCCCCGGGTGGCAAGGCGGCCCCGGCGGCTCCGGCCGCCAAGGCGGCCCCGGCGGCGAAGGCCGACGCCAAGAAGAAGTAGCGCGGCGGGCCGTCCGCGGCGCAGCTCTGTCTGGGCCCGGCCGCACGGCGCTCTGGGCCCGGCCGCACGGCGCTCTGGGCCCGGCCGCACGGCGCTCTGGGCCCGGCCGCACGGCGCTCTGGGCCCGGCCGCACGGCGCTGGGCCCGGATCGTTTTCCGGCGGGCCGGGCCGCGCGTCCCGCCTTCCCGCGCCTTCCCGCGCCTTCCCGCCGCCCGGCTTCCGGCGGTCCGCGGCCTGCGTCCGGATCACGCCCGGATCCCGGCCGAAGGAAGTCCGGATCAGTCCGGGGCGCGCTCGGGGCGGCAGTCGCGGAACGGGAAGGCCTCGTCCACCCGCTCTGCGGAAAGGGCCTTGGCCCACGCCGTCGCGCTCGCCTCGCTCGTGAAGCCGCGGACGATCAACCGGAACTGGCCCGGCACGACGCGCCCGCGACTGGCCTCGACCGGGCTGGATGCGACGAACGGCGCCAACTGCGGGTGCCGCGCGCGGATCGCGGCCAAGGCGCGATCCTCGAGGCTCAGCGACATGTTCGAGATGCGGTTGAGCGCGGCCCCGCGGAGGATCCACGTCGGCATCCGGACGATCGGGGTCGGAACGGGGGCGCCGTCGCCGGTCGGTCGCTTGCTGCGACCGACGGCCATCCCGCCGACGAACGCCAGGGCGGTCGTGAGCACGGCCCCCGCGGCGAGGAGCACCGCCAGCCGGCGGCTGAGCGTCACGACGGGGTCGCCGCCGTCGCGCATCGGCGTCGACACCGCGCGAGCGCTCGTCGTCGGCCGCCCGCGACGCTTGCCGAAGAACTCAAAGAGATCCGGGTTCGTACGGCTCATGCGGTGGCGGGGGTCCCGACGGTGCACCGACCCTTCGATGCAGCGCTCCTCACTCTAGGTCGGCCCGCCGACACCCCGCGTTGAGCGCGAAGCGAGCGCAACCGCGGTGTCGAGCGCGGCGCGCAGCGACGCCGCGGTCGCGACGCCGCGGCCCGCGACGTCGAACGCGGTGCCGTGATCCACGCTCGTGCGCACGAACGGGAGGCCCAGCGTCACGTTTACGGCGGTCCGCGGGGCCAGCGTCTTCACCGTGGGCAGCCCTTGGTCGTGGAACATCGCGAGGACCGCGTCGTAGCGGCCCCCCGCGGCGGCGGGGATCGCGGCGTCGGCGGGGAGCGGCCCGACGGCGTCGATGCCGGCGGCGCGCGCCGCGGCGACCGCGGGCGCGATCACGGCGGCGTCCTCGGGGCCGAGGAGCCCCCCCTCGCCGGCGTGCGGGTTGCAGCCGCAGACCGCGATCCGCGGCGCCGCGACGCCGAACCGCGCCCGGAGGTCGGCGGCGACGATCGCGAGGTCGGCCGCGATCCCCTCGCGGGTGAGCAGGCCCGGGACCCGTGCGAGGGGCACGTGAATCGTCGCGAGAGCCACCCGCAGCGGGCCGCCGACGAGCATCATGACCACGCGTCGCGCCCCGGCGCGGGCCGCGAGCGCCTCGGTGTGCCCGATCGACCCGATCCCGGCGGCCGCCCACGCCTCCTTGTGGATCGGGCCCGTGACCAGCGCGGCGACCGTCCCCGCGGCCGCGAGGTCGGCGCCGCGCAGGACCCAGGCGTGGCTCGCCGCGCCCGCGCCCGCGTGCACCCGTCCGTGGGGGGGCAGCGTCGGCAGCGCCCCGCGGCCCGCCGCGTCGGACGCCTCGTCGAGGGCGAAGGGTTCGTTGCCGCGCGCGAACGCCTCCGCCGACCGCCGGGGCAACCCGACCGGCGCCCCCGACGCGAGGCCCCGGTCGCGGTCCATCGCCCGGCCGTCCGCGAGCAGGAGCACCCGGGCCGGCAGGTCGCCCGCGGCGAGGAGTTTCCACGCCACCTCGGGCCCGATGCCACACGGGTCCCCGACGGAGAGTGCGACGACGGGCCGGTCGGGACGGCTCACGGGCGCCCCGGCGACGCGGCGGGGCGCGGCGCCGGGGCGGCCGTCGGCGTCGAGGCCCCGCGGCGGTGGGCCCAGGCGTCGAGCGGCAGGAGGAAGAGGGCGAGGAGCAGGAGCGCGGGCACCCCCGACTCCCGCGTGGTCGTTGCGACCGACGGGACGTCGAACAGGTCCGGCGCGTCCGGCGACGCGGCGGGAGCGCCCAAGGCGCCCGCGAGCCCGTCCACGTCGGCGGGCGGCGGCCCCGGCGGCGGCGACGGGACGTACGTGAGCGGGGGCAGCGCCGCCACGGTGCCGTCGGGCCGGCGCACCGTCACCCGCACGACGGCCGTCGGCGTCGCCGTGGCCGGCAGAAGGAAGCGCACCTCGCCCCCTTCGACGCCGTCGGGCGTGGCCTGCCGGGGGCCGTCGGGCCCGAGGACCGACACGCCGAGCGCCGCCGCGGCGGCCTCGGGCGCGACGCCCTCGGGCAGCGCCACGACGACCCGGTCGCCCGTCGCGCTCGGCACGACGCGCACCTCGGCCGCGTCCGGCGGGGTCGGCAGCGAGGCCACGGCGCGCGCGGCCTGGGCAAACAGGCGGGGGTGGAGGCGCCAGCCGAGCACGCCCGCGTCGTCGGCGGGCACCGCCCACACGAGCACGCGGCCGAGGCCGGCCCGCCCCGCGACGAGCGCCGGGCCGTCGTCGTCGCGGGCGAGGAGGACGGCGGCGCCGGGCGCGACCGTGCCGGGCCGCGGCGGGCCGACGACCGGCAGGTCCGCCGACACGAGGCCCGCGACGGCGTCGTGGGGACGCAGCCGGAGCAGCGGTCGTCGGTCGGCGCCGGGCGGGGGCGGCGCGGGCGGTTTTGGCGGCGTCGGCTTCGGGGGCGGCAGCGCGGGCGGTGCGGGCTTCGGGGGCAGAGGCAGCGTGGGCGGCTCCTTCGCCCGCGGGTCGAGGCGCGCCCGCTCCGCCGCCTCGCCGCGCGCGTTCAGCACCACCTGGGTGTCGCGCGTGAGGATGCGAGGCAGTTCGCGCGCCGTGGGCGCGTAGCGGAACACGCCGCCGGCGAGGCGCGCGAGCTCCTTCAGCGACCGCTCGTCGATGGAGTAGCCGAGGCCGACGGTGGTCAGCGTGATCTTCTCGGCCGCGAGTTCGCCCGGGAGCGCGCCGTAGACGTCCGACTTCGTGTCGCGGCCGTCGGTCAGCAGGATCACGTGGCGGATCGGATTCGTCTCGGCGCGCATCACCGCCTGTGCGGCCTTCAGCGCGCGGTAGATGTCGGTGTTGCCGTCGGCGACGAGGCCCAGGGCGAGGCTGCGGACGGCGACGAGCCCCGCGGCCCGCGGGGGCAGGTCCACCGTGGCCTCGTCGGCGAACGTGACGACGCCGACGCGGTCGCTCGCGGCGAGCTGCGCGGCGGCCTCCTCGGCGGCGGCGATCGCGAGCGTGAGTTTCCGCTCGGCGGCCATGCTTCCGCTGCGGTCGATCACCAGCAGCAGCGTGATCGGGAGCGCGTCCTCGGGGCGCCGTTCCGCGCGGAAGCCCGGACCCGGCGGCGGCGGCTCGGGGTCGGGTTCGGGCGCGGTCTCGGGCGGCGTCGGCGGTGCCGGCGTCGGCGGGGGCGGCGTCGGCGGCGGCGCGGGGCGGAACGGGAGGCGGGCGCCGAGGGGACCCTCGGCGAGCGCCGCCCACGCGGCGGCGTCGCGCCCCGCCACGACGAGGAGGCCGGTGCCCGCCTCGACGCGTGCGGCGAGCGCGGCTGCGGCGTCGCGCCCCGTCGTCGCGACGTCGGCGTCGAGCACCACGAGGTCGGCGCGCTCGCGGGCGAGCGCGTCCGCGGCATCGGCGCCCGCGGCGACGACGACCTCGAGGCCCTGCGTCGTGAGCGCGCGCCGCACCGCGCCGCCGTCCGCGACGTCGGACAACACCAGCGCGCGCGTGGGCGCGGCGACGTGGACGAGCGTCCGGCGCACCGCGAGCGCGGCGCCCGTGGCGTCCTCGACCACCACCGCGACCTCGTGGCGGCCCGGGGTCAGGAGCACGTCGTCGAAGGTCACCTCGGCGGTCGGCGGGGCGACCGGCCGCTGCGCCCGGTCGGCGCCGTCCACCCGCAGGCGGACGGCGACGGTGGCCTCGGTCGTCACCGCGACGCGCACGGCGACGGGCCCGCGCGCCTCGAGCGGCACGTCGAACGCGTCGATCCGTGTCGCCGGCGCGCGCGCGGGCGGCGTCGCCGGCGGCACGATCACGCCCCGCACCCGCACGGCGCGGGCGTCGAGGCCGTCGCGCGCGTCGGTCGCGTCCGCGAGGTCGAGCCGCGCGTCCGTCGCGACGACGACGGCGGCGGGCGCATCGGCCGGCGCGGCGAGCGCTGCCGCCGCCAGCGCGGGCGCGAGGCGGCTCCGCGGACGGTCGTCGGCGACCCCGGCGGTCGCCGATCCGTCGTGCGGCGCGTGGGCGGCCGCCGCGAACGGCAGCACCTTCAACGTCGCGCCGGTCCGGGCCGCGGCGGCGCGGGCCCGCGCGGTGAGCGCGTCGAGCGCCGCGCGGCCCTCGGGGGTCGCGCCGCTCGCGTCGTCGGCGAGCAGCACCACGGTGCCCGGGCGCGACGTCGTCGTCGTGCGTGCGGCCCCCGCGAGGGCGGCGAGGACGCACCCGAGAACCAGGGTGCGCAGGACGGTCCGCACGGCGCGGCGTCGCGGCGTCCCCTCCGCGCGCACCTCCAGCAGCGTCACCGCGATCGCCACCGCGACGGCGACGGCGACGGCCGTCGCCCCCGGCACGCCCAACTCCCACGTCGCGAGCGCGGGCCCGAGGCCGTCGGCGAGGGAGGCCGGCGTCGGGGTCACGGCGTCGTCGCGCGCGCGCGCGGCGTCATCGCGGCCGCTCGAGGACCAGGTCCACCCAGTCGGCGCGGTCCATCACGTGCCGCCCGCCGCCGAAATCGACCTCCAGCGTCAGCGTCTCGACGCCGGTCACGTCGAGCGGGCCCACGGCCCGCGCGGGCTCGCCGCCCTTCACGCTGCCGCCGCTGGTCCAGACCTCACGGCCGTCGGCGAGCACGCGCGCGGTCACGTCGCCCCGCGGGCCGTCCGGCGCCTCGAGCGCCTCGTCGTCGATCCCGAAGCGTCCGTGGAAGCGCGTGAAACGCTTGCCGAGCGGCAGGCGCACCACGCTCTTCGCGTGGACCGAGATCCCGTGGCGGTACGTCGTCCCCGCGACCGTGAGCGGGCAGCCCTTCGACGTGCGGTCGGCGCGCGCGCCGAACCACACCTGGAGATACGACGCGTCCACGACGTCGTCGGCGTAGTAGGGCGTGAACTCCGCGGCGAACGGGAGCGTGCTCGCGTGCACGAAGCGCCCGCCGGCGAACCGCACGACCTCCGTGGCCGCGACGGGCACCTTCAGGTCGAGGCCCGAGCGCGTCCGCAGCGTCCACGCGGCGCCGTCGCACGTGGCCGACATGGCGGGGAGGCGCGAGCCGCCGCGCGTCTCGAGTTCGGCGACGCGGCCGGTCGCGGCGGGCAGCGCGGGCTCGTCCACGTGCAGCACCTCGAGATCGGTCCACCGCACCGTGCGCTTCGCCCCGTCGCCGTCGATCACGACGCCTTCGGCGGTCGCGCCCTCGAGGGTGCCCGCGTACGCGTCGCCCGCGCGGGTGTATGCGACGTCCGCGCCCTCGCGGGGCGGGTGCTCGCGCCCCGGTTCCGTGCACGGGTCGCGCCCGGGCCCGTCGGCCTCGAGGCGACGCAGCACGTCGAACACGAGGCGCACCGGGTCGAGCCCCGGCGGCGCCAACTCGACGCCGAGATCGTCGGCGCGCACCAGGCGGCCGCGGACGACCTCGTCGCCGCGGAGGACCGCGCGCAGGAGGGGCGCCGCGTCGGTCGGAACCGCGGGGGTCGTGGCGACCGCGGCCGTCCCGGGGAACCGGACCTCGCGGACGCCGTCCAGCGCGATCGGCGTCTCGCGCCCGTCGAGGCGCACCGCGTCCGCCGTCACGGCGGCGAGCGTGCCGCGGACGACGTCGCCCTCGAACGGGACGACCTCGACGGCCGCCCGGGTCGGTGCGGCGGAGGCCAGCCGCGGCGCCCCGCACGGGAGGGCGACCCCCGCGAGCAGCGCGACGGCGGCGCGCCACGGGAAGGAGCGGGGCCCACGGGGTGCGGCGAGGGAGGCGGGCGGCATGGGGAGATTGTCCGGTGGGGGGCGGCAGGGTCAAGGCGGCCCCCGTCGCCGGCCGACCGGCCACGGCCGGCGTTTGCGTGGCAGGGCGGCGGAGGGTAGGGTTTCCTTCCCGTCACCGGGTGCTCGACGACGGGCGTCCGCGGAAGGGTCCCCCCAGGCAGGAATGGCCGACTCGCCGCCCCTTCGCGTTTTCGCCGCCGGACGTACCTCCACGGGGCGCGTCCGTCCCAACAACGAGGACAATCTCTGGCTGGGCCGGGTCGGCGACCCCGAGGCCCGGGCGGGCGACCGCGAGGCGAGCGGCGCCACGCCGTTCCCCGGCTTCCTCCTGGTGGTCGCCGACGGGATGGGCGGCGCCAAGGCGGGGGAGGTCGCGAGCCGGCTCGCTGTCGAGACGATCGCCGACGAGATCCCGCGCCGGCTCCCGCCGGGCCGCGTGCCGACGGCCCGCGAGATCGCCGACATCGGCCTCGCGGCGGTCCGCGCCGCGAACGACCGGATCCGCGCGGACAGCGCGCGCGACGTCGCGCGCGAGGGCATGGGCACCACGCTGACCGTCGCGTGGGTCGTGGCCGGCGCGGTGGAACTCTTCCAGGTGGGCGACAGCCGCGCGTACCTGCTGCGGCGCGGGCAGCTGAAGCAGTTGACGAAGGACCAGAGCCTCGTCAGCAAGCTCGTGGACGACGGGCTGCTCACGGAGGAGGAGGCCGAGCGGCTGCCGGCGCGCCACATCATCCTCCAGGCGCTCGGCAGCGAAGAGGAACTCGAGCCCAAACACGACAGCGTGCCGCTCGAGGACGGCGACAAGCTGCTCCTGTGCACCGACGGCCTCTCGGGCCTCGTGAAGCCCGGCGCGCTCGAGTCGATGCTCAAGCGCGAAGCGCCCCTCGAGGACCAGTGCCGCCGCCTCGTCGACGCCGCCGAGACCGAGGGCGGCACCGACAACATCACCGTCGTCCTCGCGCGGCTCGGCCGCCTCTGACCCGCGACGTGCGGGACCCTCGGGGCGCACGCGGGCGCACCGGCGCGAGTTCGGACGTGAATTTTGCCGAACGACGGCCCCGGCGGGGCGTACTACCCTGAGGGCCGACCCCGGGCCGTGCGGCCCCGGGGGACGGCCGGCCGGGAACCTTCGCGCCGAGGCCGGGTCCAATGCCTTCGCAACCGTCGCTCTCTCCTTCGACGCCCGACCCCGACCTCGACCTCGTCGAGGCCGTCCGGCGCGGGTCGAGCGCCGCGTTCGACGACCTCGTCCGCCGCCATGAAGCCCGCCTCGTGCGGCTCTGCGGCCGGATCCTCGGGGACGCGGACACGGCGCTCGACGCCGCGCAGGAGGCCTTCGTCAAGGCGTGGCGGGGCCTCGCGCGCTTCGCGGGGGACGCCCGGTTCTCCACTTGGCTGACGCGCATCGCGATCAACCAGTGCCGCAACGAACTCCGACGCCGACGCACCGTGAAACACCAGCACCTCCTCTCCCTCGACGCGACCCGTCCCGGCTCCGACGCCGGCGGCGACGAAGCCCTCGTGTCGACGCTCGCCGCGACGGGCCCGACGCCGTACGAGGAAGCGCGGGGCCGCGAGGTGGCGGCGGCGCTCGAGATCGCGCTCACGGAACTCGACGACGAGGCGCGCGAGGTCCTGCTGTTGCGCGACGCCGAACACCTCTCCTACGACGACATCGCCGAGGTGCTCGAGGTCCCGATCGGCACGGTGCGCAGCCGCCTCCACCGCGCGCGCGGCGATCTGCACCGCCGCCTCGCGCCGACGCTCGCGGACGCCCCGCAGCCGGGCGCGCCGGCCGCCGACGCGCGGGAGGGGGCCCGATGACCCACCCGCACGACTTCGCGTTGCTCAATGACCTGCTCGACGAACGGCTCTCGCCGGCGGCGGAAGACGACCTGCGGCGCCGCCTTGCCGACGAGCCCGCCCTCGCCGCGACCTACGCCGAACTCGTCCGCATGCGGGACGCGCTCGCCGCCCGGCCCGCGCCCGTCGCGGCCCCCGCCGACTTCGTCGCGCAGGTCCGCGTGCGTGCGGGCCTGCCGCCGTCCGTGGCCGCGCCCGCGGCGACGCGTTCCGTCGGGCCGTCGGGCTCCGGGCCGTCGGGCTCCGGGCCGTCGGGCTCCGGTCCGTTGGGCGACACGCGCGCGAAGGGTCCCGGCGGCCCGGTCGGGTGGCGCGCCGACGCGGTCCCCGACGCGTCGGCGCCGTCCCGGACGCCGACGCATTCCCGGGCACCGAGTGGCGGTAGCGCGGCGTTCTCCGCGCGGTCGCGATTCGTCGTGCCGATCGCCGCCATGCTCGGGATCGCGTTCGGCGCCGGGCTGTGGCTCGCGCTCCGCACCGACGAGTCGTACGGCGACCGCCCGGACGCGGGGGCGGCCACCCTGGGCGCCGTCGCGCCCGCGCGCGAAGACGGCGCCGGCGCGCCCCCCGTCGAGCCCTCGGCTGCGGTCGCGCTGGAGGGGACGACCGGCGCACCGTCGTCGCCGACGCCCGGCTCGAGCGCGCCGTGGACGGGCCGCGGCGAGACCGGTCCGATTCCGAGCGGGACCCCGAGCGGGGGCTTCCGCGCGCCGGGCGGCGCGGTGCCGGACGGCCTGCGGGCGCCGTCCGACGCGCCCGGCGCGCCCGGCGAGCCCGCGGCGGGGAAGAAGGACGCCGCCCGGACGATGGATGCGGCGATGGATGCGGCGACGGATGCGGCGACCGAGTCGAAGGCCGCGCCGAAGGCCGCGTCGAAGGCCGCGTCGAAGGGCGAGCGCGGTCTGCGCGCGGGCCTGCGCCGCGCCGAGGAGGGCGTTGACGAGGTCCTCGTGATCCGCGCCGCCTCGCTCGATGAGGCGCGCGCGCACCTCGCGCTGCTCGCGCTCGCCCCGATCGGCGACGTCCGGCTCGCGCGGACGCTGCGCGTCGTCGAGCGGCGGGAGGTGCCGGACGCGGCCGCCGACGAGGGTCGGTGGGGCCTCGCGGCCACCGACCGCCTGGAGGCCGCGCGGAAGGCCCGCGACGGACAATCGGCGGGGGACGCGAGGCCCGTGGCCGACGCCGATGTCGCGCTCGGGTCTTTCGTGATGCAACTCCCGCTCGACGCGCTCGCCGCCGCCGGGGCCCTCAAGCGTCTCGCGGCGCGCTCGACGAACGACGCCGAGGACGCCGAGGACGCCGAGGGCGACGGGCTCGAGCGGCCCGACGCGGCCGCGTCCGACGCCGCGAAGCCCGGCGCGCCGCCGTCGCCGGGCGGGGCCGCGGCCCCGCCGCGCGCGCCCGTGCCGCCGCCTTCCGCCCGCCCGTCCGAGGCGATGCCGAAGCGCAAGGCCGCGGACCCGGCGAAGGGCGACGACGAGAAGACCTCGCCGTCGAGCGAGGCGGGCGCACCGGAAGCGGGCGCGCGGGCGCCGGCGGATCCGTCGGCCGACCGCGACGCCCCCCGCGCTTTGCGGCGCGTGCGCGTCGTCGTCCTGCCCCGCTGACCGCGCGCGGAATCGCGCGCCTCGGAGTAGCCTAGGCGTCGATGCGGCGACGTACCGTGCTCCTGCTCGCCGGACTCGGATTCGTGGTCGGCGTCGGCGCCGGGATCGTGCTGTCGCCCGACGCGCGGGCGCGCGGGACGGGCGAGGCCCGCCCCGCCGTCGTCGAGAAGGCGCTGCGCGCGCTCGACGCGTACGAGCGCCGCGGCGACCGGTCCGCGCTCGAGCGCGCCCTGGCCGACATCGGCGACCGGCGGGGCGTGGACCCGTCGTTCCGCGACGAAGTCGAACTCGTCGCGGTCGTGGCGGCGGGCGACGACGCCGCGTTGTGGCGGTTCGCCGTCGACGGGCCGCCGTCGCCCGCCCGAGCGCGCGCGCTCCTGCGCCTCGCCACCGCCGGCGGCGACACCGATCGGGCGCGCGCCACGGCTCGCTTCCTCGCCGACTACCCGCGCGCGTGGGCCGCGCCGCGGCTGCAGTCCCCGCGATGACCGCGTCTCCGGCCGTCGCCGACGCCCCGCTCCGGCCGGAGGACCCCGTCGCGCGCCTGCCCGGCGTCGGCGCGGCGCGGGCCGAGGTGTACGCGCGGCTCGGCGTGCGCACGCTCGACGACCTGCTCCGGCTGGCGCCGCGTCGCTTCGAGGACCGGCGGGCACCGCAGCCCGCGGGGGCGCTCGTCGCGGGGACGGAGGCGGCCGTCGTCGGTACGGTGCAGGCGTCGCGGTCGATCCGCGCGCGGACGGGCCTCGCCATCGTCGAGGCCACCGTCGCCGACCCGTCCGGCGAGGTGCGCGTGTGTTGGTTCAACCAGCCCTGGCTCGGGAAGGTCGTCGCGCCCGGCGTGCGCGTCGTCCTGTTCGGCGCGGTGTCCCGCGGCAGACCGCGCGCGGAGATGGTCTCGCCGTCGGTCGAGCGCCTGCCGCCCGACGACGCCCCGCACCCGTCGGTCGGCCGGCTCGTGCCCGTGCACCCGCTCACGACGGGCCTCTCGTCGGTCGCCGTGCGGCGGGCCGTCTGGCTCGCGCTCGCGGCCGCGCCGGGCCTGCGCGACGCCGTGCCCGCGCGGCTGCTCGACGCGACGTCGTCGGGGACGCTCGACCCCACGCCGCTGCCGGCGCTCGCCGAGGCCGTCCGCGACCTGCACTTCCCCGCGGCGCCCGCCGACGCCGAGCGCGCGCGGGCGCGGTTCGCGTTCGACGAGCTCCTCGTCCACGAGTTGCTCCTCGCCCGCCGCCGCGCGGCACGGGTTTCGATGACGGCGACGCCGTTCACGTTCACGCCCGAACTCGAGCGGCGCATCCGCGCGCGCTTCCCGTTCCGCCTCACGGACGCGCAGGAGCGGGCGGTGGCCGCGCTGCGGGCCGACCTCGCGCGGCGTACGCCCATGAGCCGCCTGCTCCAGGGCGACGTCGGCGCCGGCAAGACCCTCGTGGCGGTCTACGCGTGCCTCGCATGCGTCGCGAACCGCCGGCAGGCCGCGTTCGTGGCGCCCACGGAGGTCCTCGCGCGGCAGCACGAGGCGACGCTCCGCCGGTGGCTCGAGGGCAGCGAGGTGCGGGTGGAGGCGCTCTACGGCGCCCGCCGCGGCAAGGCGCGCGCCGCGGTCGTCGAGCGGATCGCCCGCGGCGAGGTCGACCTCGTCGTCGGGACCCACGCGGTGCTGTCGCGCGACGTCCACTTCGCGCGGCTGTCGCTGGTGGTGGTGGACGAGCAGCACAAGTTCGGCGTCGCGCAGCGCCGCGAACTCGTGAGCAAGGGGGCGGCGCCGCACGTGCTCGTCATGACGGCCACGCCGATCCCGCGCACGCTCGCCATGGTGGCCTACGGCGACCTCGACGTCACCGTACTCGACGGCGTCCCGCCGGGCCGCGGCCCGCGCACGACGTGGGTCGTCGGGCCGGCGGACGGGCCTCGCGTCTTCGAGCGCGTCCGGGCGGAACTGCGCGCCGGGCGGCAGGCGTTCGTCGTCTACCCGCTCGTGGAGGAGTCGGACCGCGCGGGCTTGCGCGACGCGACGGCCGGGCGCGACGCGTGGGCCCGGGCCCTCCCCGCGGCGCGCGTGGGCCTCATGCACGGGAAGCTGAAGGCGGAGGAGCGGCACGCGGTGATGGCCGCCTTCCGCGCGGGCGGGCTCGACGTGCTCGTGGCCACGGTCGTCGTGGAGGTGGGGGTGGACGTCCCGAACGCGACGGTGCTGGTGGTCGAGCACGCCGAGCGCTTCGGGCTGTCCCAGCTCCACCAACTGCGCGGGCGCGTGGGACGCGGCGCGGGCGGCGGGCTGTGCGTGCTGATGGACCGGTCGGTGGGGCCGAGGCCCGACCGGCTGGAGGTCCTCGCGCGGACCGAGGACGGCTTCGAGATCGCCGAGCAGGACCTCCGGCTGCGCGGGGCCGGCGATCTGTTCGGCACCCGTCAGCACGGCGCGCCGGCCTTCGTCGCGGCGCGCCTGCCGGACGACCTCCCGATCCTGCTGCGGGCGCGGGCCGTCGCGCGGGCGGTGATCGAGGGCGACCGGGGGCTCGGCGCGCCCGATCTCGCCGCGCTGGCAGCGCGGGTGCGCACACGGGAGGACGCGATCGGGGACCCGGCGTCCGGGGGGTGACGGCGCGGTGACGTCGGCCCCCCACGTTCTCGGCCCCTGCCCCGTCGGATGTCATCCTCCCCCCCGATGTTCCCGCGCCCGCCCCCGCGTCTGCCGCTGCGCTGCTCCGTCGTGTTCGTCGTCGCGTGCGCCCTCGCGCCCGCGCCCCGAGCGCGCGCCGAGGACGATCCGGGCGGGCGGCGGCCCCGACCGGGCGACGGCTTCCGCTTCTCCAACCCGGACGACCCCGCGCCGTCCGACACGCCCGCGGCGACGCCGACCCGGCCGGCGAAGGCCGACCCCGCATCGAACGACCCGGCGCAGGTGCTGATCCGCCGGCTCTCGACGTGGCCCGGCCAGGACGGGATCAAGGCGGCGGAGTCGTTGCTGCTCATGGGCCCGGACGGCGTCGATCCCGTCCGCCGCGCGGTCGCCAAGGGCGCGGCCGCCGTGAAGCCCGGCGCCGCGTGGGTGCTCGGCAAGGTCGGCAACGCCGCCGACGTCGGCACGATCCTCACGGCCGCCGCCGACCGCCCGAACGGGAGCCGGCTCGAGACGTTCTTCGAGGCGGCCTACGAACTCGACCCGACGGCGTGCAAGCGGTGGATGTTCGGGTTCCTGTCGCTCGACCGTCCCGTCTTCCGCGCGCGCGCGACCGAGTTCCTCGCGGGCGTGCTCACGCCCGAGGACCGGCCGAAGATCGACGGGCTCCTCCGCGCGCCCGGGAAGCAGCACGGCGTGCGCATGGCGGGCCTCGAACTCCTCTCGCGCACGCAGGCCGTGGACGCGCCGGACCGGCTCGTCGTCGCGCTGGGCGACCCGCACCCCGACGTGGCGCGGCGCGCGGCCCAACTCCTCGCGGGCCTCGACGACCCGGCCATCGCGCCGCGGGTGAACGCCCTCGTCCGCGACGGCGACGTCCGCGAGCGTTCGTACGGCATGCTTTCCCTGGTGGAGCGGTGCCGCCGCACGCGCACGAACGCGTTCGAGCCGGCCACGGTGTCGGCCCTGACGACCCGGCGGGGCCTGCTGCACCCCGACCTCCTCTGCCGCGGGGCGAGCGCCGTCGCCCTGGTCTTCGGCGGCCTCGACTCGACGGACCCGAACGTCGGCACGCTGCTCGACCGCGACGTCGTGACCGCCCTGATCACCACCGTCGGCGGCGACCACTTCGTGGACTACGGGAGCGTGGTGGAGCCAGCCTTCGCGGCGCTCCGCCGCCTCAGCGGTGAGGACCTGCCCGCCACCGCGAGCCCCTGGGCCCAGTGGTGGAACGAGGCGCGCGAGACCTTCCGCGCCCGGCGCACGCTGACCCGCGTGGACGACGCCGATGTCGCGCGCGCCCGGGTGGTGTTCGACGTGATCGACGCCGAGGGGCGCCGCCGGCGCGCAGCGTTCGTCTCGGAGAGCGCGGGGCTCGAGGATCCGGAGGGCTTCGTGCTCCCCCTCGAGGCCTTCCGCGCGCTCCTCGACGCCGTCGAGGACGCCGGCGTGTTCCAGGGCGCGGACGACCAGCGCGCGCTCACCGACGAGCACCTCGCGGTCCGCGTGCTCGTGACAAATCAAGAGCGCCGGCTCGTCCTGCAGCCGTCGCCCGACGACCCGCGGCACGGCCTCCTCCTCGCGCGGCTCACCGCCCTCGAGGAGCAGAACCTCTGGCAGCGGTACCGCGACGCCGACACGGCCCCGAGCGCGCGCGTCTGGTGGACGGAGGAGTCGGCGCGATCGGCGGACGCGTCGCCGGACGAGCGGAAGGACCGCCTGCTGGGCCTCGTGGTCGCGGCGTTCGACGACCTCGAGAGCGACGGCCTGCGGCTCGAGGCGGTCGACGTGCTCGAGCGCTTCGGCGAGCGCTTCACGGACGTGCACGGCGCGACGCTGCTCACCTGGACGACCGCGCAGCCCGCGTTCGGGGCGGTGGAGGGCCGCATCGTGGCCTTCGTCGCGAACCTCGGGCGGCCGGGGCTCGCGGACCCGCTGGTGGAGGCCCTCGCGTCGTCCACGACGGCCGAGGCGCAGCGCCTCCTCGTCCGCACGCTCGTCGACGCGGGCCCGCTGCGGATCCGCGAGGCGTTCGTCGACCCGCGCCCCGCGGTGCGCAGCGCCGGCGCCTCGGCCGCGGCCGACCTCGTCGCGGGGCCCCTGGGGCGCGACCCGGCGGCGCGCGCGCGGCTCGGGTCGGTGCTGGCCGAGGGCCTCCGGGCGCTGCTCGTCGACCCGGACCCGATCGTCCGCGTCCGGTCGGCCGCGGGCCTCGCCGTGCTCGGCGAGCCCAAGATGATCGAGAAGCTCGAGGAGCTCTACCGCGAGGGGAACACCACGACGAAGCTCGCGGTGGCGCAGTCCCTCGGGCGCGTGGGCGGGTCGTCGGTCCAGCCGACGCTGGTGCGGCTCGTGGGCGAGGTCGGCCCGGAGTCGGCCCTCGTGCGCGCCGCCGCGCTCGAGGCGATGGCGGCGTCGGCGAGTCCCGACGCCGTGCGCATCCTCGCCTTCTACATGCTCAACGACGCCGACGTCGGCGTGCAGCAGGCCGCCGAGCGCGCGCTCACCGGCCTGGGCACCGACGACGCCCGTGCGGCGCTCGCCGACCTCCTCGCGCAGGGCACGCTGGACGCCGCCAAACGGGCCCGCGTGGTGAAGGCGCTGTCGGGCTTCGAGGGCGCCGCGGTGCGCGAGGCGCTGGGCCGCCACCTCGAGGACCCCGACCCCCGCGTGGTGGACGAGGCCGCGCTCGGGCTCGCCCGCGCGCGCGAGGGCGTCGCGGTGACGTACCTGCTCGCGATCCTCCGCCGCGTCGAGGACCCGCTGCGGCCGCGGGCGCGCGAGGCCCTCGAGGACCTCACGAGCCTCACGATCCCCATCACGTCGTACGAGGCGCTGGCCGACCAGTACGAGGCGTGGTTCCGGTCGCACCGCCAGGGCGGCGACCGTACGTGGTTCCGCGACGCCGTGGCCCGCAAGGGCTACGACACGACGCTGCTCGCGGCGTACGTGCGCGGCGAAGACGACCTCTCCGGCGTGCCGCTGTTGCTGCGCACGATCCGCGACGACGACCCGGTGCTCCGGCGCAACAGCGACGTGGCCCTGCGCCGCGTCAGCCGTCGCGAGATGCCCACCCGCATCGAGCGGGGCACGTCCCGCGAGGAGGCGCGCGCCTTGGCCGACCGTTGGGCGGCGTGGTGGTCGCGTCGGCCGGAGGCGACCGGCCGGTGACGGCGCGCGCGCGAGGCGGGGGGCGCGGGGCCCGCGGGCCGACGCGGGCGGCGGCGGTCGCCGTCGCCGTGGGTGTGGTCGGCGCGGCCGCGGGGGTCGGGTACCTGCTGGCGGGCGCCTTCCCCAGTCGCGCCGAGGTGACCGCGTGGGCGGAGCAGCGGGCACTGCCCGACCTCGCGGCGGTGGACGCCCCGCTCCGCGCGGCGGCGGCCGAGGCGGGGCTCGACGCCGACTTGCTGCGGGGGTTGGTCGCCGCGGAGAGCAGCGGCGACCGCAAGGCGCGGAGCGCGGCGGGGGCGGTGGGCCTGACGCAGTTGCTGCCGTCGACGGCCGCGGAACAGGCGAAGCCGCTCGGGCTCGACCCGGCGACGATGGACCTCGAGGACCCGGCGACGAACCTCCGGCTCGGGGCGCGGTATCTGCGGTGGTTGCTGAAGACGTTCGACGGCGAGGAAGCGTTCGCGATCGCGGCGTACAACGCGGGGGCCGAGCCGGTGAAGCGGTGGCGCCTGCGAGCGCCGGACGCGCCCGCGGCGGAGGTGATCCGGCGCGAGGCGTACGCGGAGACGCGGACGCACGTGGACCGCGTCCTCCGCTACCGCGACGCGTTCAAGGCCCGCGGACGGTAGCCGGGACCCCCAGCCGTGACCCGTCCCGGCGGCGGCGGGGAGCCCGGCCCGCACACCGCGCGGGGCCGCGACGGGTCAGAACTCGTGAAGCAATCGCTTTCGCTCGGTTTTCGGCGGGCCAAGCCCCCCGGAAACCCGCTCGGCGCGCGGCCCCGGCGGGCCCGCGCTTCGCCGTCGTGACGGATCTTCACGGTCTGTGACGGAATCTTCGATTCCTTCCCAGGCTCTCAGTCCACCGACGTCCTCATCAGCAGTTCGGCGTTGGTCTTGTGTTTCGCCATCTTGGTGACGATGTCGGCCATGGCCTCGGCGGGGTCCTGGTCGAGGAGGTCGCGCCGGAGGGCGACGATGCGTCGCTGCTCCTCGGGGTGGAGGAGGAGGTCCTCCCGCCGCGTCCCCGACTTCGCGACGTCGATCGCCGGCCAGATGCGCTGGTTGGCGATGTCGCGCGAGAGCACGATCTCCATGTTGCCCGTGCCCTTGAACTCCTCGAAGATCACCTGGTCGAGGCGGCTGCCGGTGTCCACGAGCGCCGACGCCACGATGGTCAGCGAGCCCCCGTGTTCGATGTTGCGCGCGGCGCCGAAGAACCGCTTCGGCTTCGTCAGCGCCGTGGCCTCGAGGCCGCCGGTGAGCAGGCGGCCGCCGCCGCCGGTCTCGTTGTTGTAGGCGCGGCCCAGCCGCGTCAACGAGTCGATCAACAGCACCACGTGCCGACCGAGCTCGACCATCCGCTTCACCTTCTCGATCGCCAACTCGGCGACGCGGATGTGCCGGTGAGGCGGCTGGTCGAACGTCGAGGCGACGACCTCGCCGCGGACGCTCCTCCGCATGTTCGTAACCTCCTCGGGACGCTCGTCCACCAGGAGCACGACGATCTCGACCTCGGGGTAGTTGCGGGCGATGCTGTCGGCGATCTTCTGCAGGAGGATCGTCTTGCCCGCGCGCGGCGGCGACACGATGAGGGCCCGTTGGCCGCGGCCCAGGGGGCAGAAGAGGTCCACCACGCGCATCGCCGTCTCGTCTGCCGTCGTCTCGAGGACGTAGCGCCGGTCCGGGTGGGTCACGGTGAGCTTGTCGAACGGGACCACCTTGGCGAGGACGTCGAGGTCCTCGTGGTTCACCGCCTCGACGTGCACGAGCGTCGGGTAGCGTTCGCCCGGGCGGGGCGCGCGGGCCGTGCCGGCGACCCAGTGGCCGACCGTGAGGCCGAGCTTGCGCACGACGCCCACCGGCACGTACGGGTCGAACGGGCCCACGTAGTAGCCGTAGGCCGAGCTACGGAGGAACCCGAAGCCCTCGGGGACCAGTTCGAGCACGCCCTCGGTCTCGTAGGTCGGCGGCTCGGGGGCTTCCGGCTCGTGGTTCAGCAGACGGTAGAGGAGGTCGGGGCGCCGTTCGCCGGGCCGCGCCTCGAGGCCGACGTCGTCGGCGAGGGCGAGGAGGACGTCGTCGGGCAGCGCGTCGAGGGCCGCGACGTGGAGGTCGGCGCGCCGGATGGCGTCGTAGATCTGCCGCGGCGTCGCGCCGGGCGGGGGCGTGCGCGGCAGGCCGCCGTCGTCGTCGATCGGCTCGAAGTCGTCGTCGTCGTCGTCGTCGTCGCCGTCGTCGCCGTTGTCGTCGTCGTCGTCGCCGTCGCGCGAGCCGTCGGGCTCGAAGTCGTCGTCGTCGGGCAGCGGGGGGATCGCGGGGCGCGTCGGCGCGGCGCCGGCCGGCGTCGTGTCGATGGGCTCCCAGCCCTCCTCGTCCGCCGGCAGCGGGTGCGCGGGGGCGGCGCGCGGCGTCTCCGGCGCATCGCCGGTCAGGGGCACCCACCCATCTTCGTCGGCCGGCATCGGGGGATGCGCGGCCCAGGGCGTCGGCCGCGCGGGCGCGCCCCGGTCCGGGCCCTGGAACGGCACGGGGACGAGCGGGGGCTCGACGGGCGCGGGGGCCGCCGGCGGGCGCAAGGCCGGCGGCGCCGGTCGCGCCGCCGGGGGAGGCGGCGTCGCCGCGGGAACCGACTTCGGCGCGGCCGAGACGGGCGCGGCCGAGACGGGCGTGGCCGAGACGGGCGCGGCCGAGACCGCTGCGGCCGGGGGCGCCTTCGGCGGGGTTCGCTTCGGCGACTTCGTGGGTTCCTGCACGGGCTCCTTGGTGCCAACGATCGGGGGCTTCGACGGGGCCACCGATGGGACCCTCGATGGGACCCTCGACGGGATCCTCGACGGGACCCTCGACGGGACCCTCGACGGGGCCACCGATGGGACCCCCGACGGGACCCTCGACGGGACCTTCGACGGGACCTTCGACGGGCCCCCCGCCGGGACCTTCGATGGGGCGTTCGACGGGGTCCGTGCTGCGGCCGCGGCTCGCGGCGACTTCGGGGGCGTCCCGGACGCCGTCGTGCGGGTCGCCTTCACTGACGGGGTGGACTTCCCCAGCGCGACCTTCCTCGGGTCCGCGGCCTTTCCCCCGCGCGCCGGTGTCGCGGCGCGCTTCGCCGACGGGGGCCGGGCCTCGCGTGCCGGTGCCTTGGGCGCGGCCGGCTTCGGCGCGGCGGCCTTCTTCGTCGCGGGCGGCGCGGGGGGGGCGGCCACCTTCCGCTTCCGCGGCGGGACGTCGGATCCGGTCGAACGAGGGGTCATGGCGGCGTCAGGCGCCCAGCGCGGCGAGCGCACGCTCGACCTGGAGGTCGAGCGCCGCCAGCGAGCCCCCGTTGTCGACCACGAGGTCGGCGCGCATCCGCTTGCGGTCGAGCGGGGCCTGCGCCGCCTCGCGCTTGCGGACGTCGTCGGCCGACAGTTTCAGGTGGGCCTTCGCCCGCGCGAGGCGCACGTCGTCGGGCGCATCCACGAACCAGAGGGCGTCGCATCGCCGGTCGAGGCCGACCTCGATCAGCAGCGGGACGTCGAGGAGGAGGATCGCGGGCCCCTGGCCCATCCGGTGGTCCTCGATCGCGTCCTCGATTCTCGCCGTCACGGCCGGGTGGATGATCCGCTCGAGGGCCCGCAGCACCGACGCCTGGTCGAAGGCCTTCGCGGCGATGGCCTTCCGGTTCGGCGTCCGGTCGGCATGCACCGCCCACGGGCCGAGGGCCTCGGCGAGGCGGCCGTCCCGGGCGCAGACGTCGAGGGCCTCGCGCGCGAAGGCGTCGGCGTCGAGCACCGAGGCCTTCGTCTGGCGCATCACCGCCGCCGACACCGTGGACTTGCCGGCACCGATCCCGCCGAGGAGGCCGACGATCGCCCGACGGACCGGGCGCGCCGTCGCGGCCTTCTTCTTCGTCTCGGGGGCCTTCCCTGCCTTGGGCCCGGGGGCGGGCTTCGCGGCGGGGGACGCCTTCGCGGCCGGGGCCGACGGGGCGGGGGAGGCGGCCTTCGGGGCCGACGCGGACTTCAGGGGGCGGTCAGGACGCTTCACGGGGGACCTCGCGGAGAGGGGCCGAGACGGGAGGAGCCAGATCGGGAGGAGTCAGGTCGGGAGGAGCCGAATCGGGAAGAGCCCCATCGGGAAGGGCCAAATCGGGAAGGGCCAAATCGGGCGCGAGGGGCCAAGTCGCGCGGGAGGGGCCAGGCGCCGGAGAGGATCGCCGGCAGGGCCGACGAGGGGAGCGGGAGACCGGGAGACCGGGGGACCGGGGGACGGGGCAACGGGGCGGCGGGGCCGAGCCCTTCGGACGCCGCGAAGTTCGGGGGCCCGGCGGCGCCGGGGGCCTCCGCGCCCCCTGGAGGTTCCCC
>Ga0335397_10003122_pt1 | contig 22361 bp, 21 predicted proteins | sample MAT04_FD_205740 | JGI IMG/M metagenome (GOLD analysis project Ga0335397, IMG submission 205740) | Freshwater microbial communities from Lake Fryxell liftoff mats and glacier meltwater in Antarctica - MAT-04 (spades assembly) (version 2) ... | reverse complement strand
GCTTCGCGCTGACCCGCCCATGCCCGGTCTTGACCGACGCAGCGACCAAGTCCCGCACGTCCTCATAGTTCGCTGGGCGAGACGCCCGAACCGCACGCTCACCCCCAGCCTCGACGCGCTCGACCACGCGCCTGACCGTCTTGTGCGTGGTGTCGCAGATCTGCGCGGCGCCCCGATACGTGCCCACCAACTGGTAGGCGGAAATGATGTCCATCTCGTCCCTCATGTTCTTCAATGGAGCTCACGTTCGACACGACGAGCAGAGGGTGGGGACTTCTACTTGGCCACCAGTGGGGACCGCACTTGGCCACCAGCGGGGACTTTTCCATGGCCATGGACACCGCGGCGACTCTCCAGCTCTTCGTCGGCAGGCCAGAAGCGCACATGCGATACGACCGTGGTGCCCAGGTCCCCCACGTCGGGGGGCGCACGCCGAACGCCGTTCGGGGAGCCGAAGGCGCGCCCCCCGCGCGCTCAGGCCATCTTCGGATGACGTCGACCGAGCTCACACCCGGCGGAGTCGACTCGGCCCTTCCCGCCCCGGCCACCCCCGACTCGGCGGGACCGTCACGCGCGGGGGGTCACGATGGATGACCTCATGGCGCGCAGGGCCATAGCCAGGCGCCTCGACGACGAGTGGAGGAGCGCTGGTGGCCGATCGGACACCGCTGCCCGCCTCGAATCGCTGTGCGTGGCCGTGACCCGGGCGCTGCCCGCGGCGGGAGCCGGGGTGAGCCTGCTCACGGACGACAACACGCACAGCGTGGGCACCGTCGCTGCCTCGGACTCGAGGAGCAGGGCGCTGGAGGAGCTGCAGTTCACCCTTGGTGAGGGCCCCTGCATCGACGCCTACGCCTTGCGCCGGCCGGTTCTCGAGCCCGACCTGGACAGTGCGGGCGGCCGACGCTGGCCCGGCTACGCCGCAGCGGCCCACGAGCGCGGGATCCGGGCGGTGTTCGCCTTCCCACTGCAGGTGGGGGCGGCGCGCGCGGGCGCACTGGACGTCTACCGCACCGAGGTGGGATCGCTCACCCCCGATGCCCTGACCCAAGCGTTCACGTTCGCTGACGCCGCGATGAGCCTCCTCGTGGACGGCCAGGCGCGCCGGCGACAGTCACTTCCTGCCCGATCTGGACGACGCGTTGGCCAACCGGTTGGAGGTCTACCAGGCCCAGGGCATGGTGATGGTCGACCTCGGCGTCGGGATCGACGAGGCGATGGCCCGGCTCAGGGCCCACTCCTACGCCGACGAGCGGCCCATTGGGGATGTCGCGAAGGACATCGTCGCCGGTAAACTGATGCTGGAGCGTGACAAGTCATGAACAACATCAGCAGCGACGCGCCGGCGTGCCGCATGAGCAGGAGGCCACCGCATGATCGCTGTTGATCGTCTGGCCGAGGTCTTCGTCGAGGTGGCTGACACCCTGGTCGACGACTTCGACGTCATCGAGTTCCTCGAGCTGCTCACCCGGCACACCGCCGACGTGAGCGACGCCGCGTCCGCCGGGTTGCTCCTGGCCGACCCCCGCGGTCAGCTGCAGTACATGGCGTCCTCCTCCACCTCGGTGAAGCTGCTCGAGCTCTTCCAGCTGCAGTACCGAGAGGGGCCCTGCCTGGACTGCTTCAGGACCGGCGAAGCCGTGGTCAACAGCGACCTGCACCAGGCGGGGCAGCGCTGGCCGCTGTTCGCACCCCAGGCGGTCGAGGCCGGGTTCCAGTCGGTGCACGCCTTCCCCCTGCGCCATCGGCACCAGGTGATCGGCGCGCTGAACCTGTTCAGTACCGACATCGGTCACCTGCAGCCCACCGATGTCCGCATCATCCAGTGCCTCGCCGACATCGCCACCATCGGGCTCCTTCAGGAGCGCATCGCGCGCAATGCCGAGATCCTCACCGAACAGCTGCAGAACGCCCTGGACAGCCGAGTCACCATCGAGCAAGCCAAGGGGTGCTGGCCAGAACCCACGGCATCGGCGTCGACTCCGCTTTCGAGCTGATGCGCACCTACGCCCGAAGCAACAACCGCCGGCTCACCGACGTGGCCCGCGCCGTGGTCACCGACCCTCGCAGCCACCCTGGTCTGACCACCGTGACCTGACCACCGTGGTCTGACCACCGTGACCTGACCACCGTGGTCTGACCACCGTGATCCGGCCACCGTGGCCTGACCCGGTCGGAGACCTTCACAGGTCGCTGAGAGCGGCTGTGCTGCAACCGATCACGCGCTGAGGTCTGCCCTTGCCAACCGCCTGCTCGGGGTTCGGCTGACCGAGCGGTAGCCGGGCAGCCCGTGCATCTGCAGCCCGTCCACCAGGTCGAGCACCCGCTTCACCGGTCCCTTGGCGCCGCTCAGTGTGACCGGCGCGGGTCGCCGCGAGGTCAGGATCAGGTGCGCAGACATGCCGTCGCAGAACGTCAGCTGGGTCACGTCGACCACGACGTCGGCACGTCCGCTCGCGCCCATCCGCGCAAGCTCCCGCCTCAACAGGTCGACGGTTGCGCAGTCGGCTTCACCCGACAGCTCGAGCAGCCACGACCCCCCGTCGTCTCGGTGACGCGCCCGCAGGGTGGCGTACGAGAACGTGTGCGACCAGCAGGGCGTTCCGTCCAAACCCATGGCGACTCCTCCGGTGATGGAACCCTCGCCACCGGGGTCGAGGGCAGCCGTACACCCCGAGTCTAGGTCCATCCACCGCTGGTGCAACAGGGCCGAGCAGGCGTCAGGCGAGCGGCGTGTCGGCACGTGCCGTGGCGGGGTCGCCGGGGGTGTCGTAGACGGCGGCCGCGCCGGCCCGTTCGAGCTCGTCGTCCCCGAGCCGCCCGTGCGGACGGCGATCGTGGGCATCCCGGCCTTCTTCGCGGCCACCACGTCCCACACCGAGTCGCCCACCATCACGCTCGGCGCGTCGAGCGGTGCGCCCAGCTTCTTCGAAGAAACCTGCAGCAGGTCCGGCGCCGGCTTGGATGCCTCGACGCCCGCGTTGGTGGTCCAGCCGTCGACGAGGTCGCGGGCATCCAGCTTGTCGAGGTGGACCTCCACGTGGGGCTGCTCACCGGAGCTGGCGAGCACCAGCCGGTGCCCGCGCTCCTTGATCGGCACCAGCAGGTCGCGGGCCCCGGGCCCTCGAGGTCGTCACCTCCCTGAGCGCCAGCCAGTGGTCGCCACCCATGCCGATCAGCCGGTGCAGACGCCACACCGGGTACGTCTCACCCGCCGAGCGCAGGGCCCGGTAGAACGCGAGCGCGTGGTGGTGGTCGGAGTCGAGAAGTGTGCCGTCGATGTCGAGCACGACGATGACAGCGATGACAGCGATGACGGCGATGACAGCGCTCGACCATCGTTCGCACCTACCCGCCGGCCGGCTGCACAACCGCCTGCTCGCGAGCCGGTGGCACCGGTCACGGGGAGGGGCGCTCCGCGGTGGTCGCCACCGACGGCGCCGCACGGTCAGAGCGGGCCAACAGCACACCGGCGACAGCCACGACGACCGCGACGGCCACGACGACCGTGACCCAGTCCCTCGGGCTGTGGTCGGCACCCACCTGGGTGAGGAGCCCCACCAGGGCACCCACCGTGAGGCAGTAGGCGATCGGGCGACGAGGACCGGTCGAGCGGCGAGGTCGCGTCATGGTCTGCTCCTGGGGTCGGCTCGCCTGGCGTGGTGCCTCGTCGAGCATAGGGGTGGTCGGGCGGGCCGTCCTACCAGGAGCGCCGATGGTGGGGCGCGTGGCTCCAGTATCGGTGGCGCCGCCCCGGACCGACTCCGTACCCGGCACGGGGCACGACGTCAGCCCGGTGGGGGCCCGCCGAACCCGCCGGGGCCGCCCTGGCCCGTGAGGCCGCCGACACCGCTCGTCGAGCGCCGGAACCGGCTGGTGTCGTCACTGCTCGGAAGGGCAGTTGCGGGGTCGGCCACGACGACGACCTGCCCTGCGCTCAGGCCCTGCTCGACGTGCACCTTGCCGCCGCCCACCGCACCCACGGTGACCGCCGTGGTCCTCACCGTGCCGTCGGCCAGCACCAGCACGGAGCCGCGGCCCGAGCTGACACCGCTGACCGCGGACACCGGCACGGTGACCACGTCGTCGGCCGTTGCCAGGGTGATCGTCGCGGTGGCCGTCGAGCCGGACGCCAGCGTCACCGGGGCGTCGGAGACGGTGACCCGCACCGGGTAGGTCGGGGTGGAACTGCTCGTCGACGAGGGCAGCACGCCGATGCTCTGGACGAGACCGGGCACCTCGTCGGTCGTACCGGCGGGAGTCACGACGACGTCCTGCGACACCCGCACCCTGCCGAGCTGGGCGAGCGGGAGGTCGACGGTGACGACCGCCGCACCCGGCCCGACGACGACCACGCCCACCGAGGTGTCGGCCGGCTCGCCCTTGACGAGGTCGACCTGGCCGACGACACCGCCGATCGGCGCCTCGAGCACGGCCCCGTCGAGGTCCTGTTCGGCTGCCGCGAGGTCCTGGGTCGCCTGGAGGACCGCCACGTCGAGGGTTGCGGTCGACTGGCCCTGCCCGGCGACCTGTCCCGCAGCACCCGAGCCGCCGGCCGTTCCGTCCGTGCCGGTGCGTTGGCTCCCGGAGCCGGTCGCGTCGGCTTCGGACTGCTGCTGCTGCTGCAGCGCTGTGGTCGCCGCATCCAGAGCCTTGGCGAGCTGGTCGATCGCGGATGCCGCGTGCCGCGCCGAGGTGAGGCCGGCCGACAGTGCCTTCACGCAGGCGCTGACCTGCTCGGGCGTGGGGGTGTCACCGCTCGCCGATGGTTCGGTAGTGGGGCTCGGGGACGGCGTCGGGGACTCGCTCGGCGAGGGTGTCGGCGTCGGAGTGGAACTGGGGGTGGCGCTCGGGGTGGGGGTGGCGCTAGGGGTAGGGGTGGGGGTCGGCTTCGGCGTCACTCCGGCATCCATCACCGGCTGACACGTGACGACCGCAGCCCGGACAAGCGAGTCGGAGTCGCCGACCGCCTGGTGCACCGACGACGGGTCCACGCCGGGCCCCGTTGTCGGCGTGCCCGAGCCCCCGGACCCGCCGGGCCCGGACCCGCTCCGGCCGGTCGACGCTGTCGGCGCCGAGCCTCCCGCCGTGGCGGACGACCCGGTCGCCGTGGAGGACACGGACGTCGAGCTGATTCCCGACCCCGCGGCGTCCAGGGCGGCCTGGGCGCTGACCAGCTCGGCTTGCGCCACCGACACGGCGCGCTTCAGCTGCGCGGTAGCGATGGTGGCGAGCACGTCGCCGGCCTCGACCTCGTCGCCGACCGAGACCTTGACCGAGGTCACCGTGCCTCCGGTGCGGAAGACGGCGGTCACCTGGTCGACCCGCTCCACCGACCCGGACAGCGAGGTCGTCTGGGTGACCGACCCCGTCGCCGCCGTGGCGGTGCGGAGCTCGGCAGTGGCGGCCTGGCTGGGTAGCGCGTCGACGACGAGGTAGGTGCTGGCGCCGATGACGGCGACGCCGCAGCCGATCCACCGGGCTCTCGCCGACGCGGGTCGCCTCGGCGCGTTCGAACGCAGGACGCCCGCCGAGCGACGGCGGCTGCTCCAACCCATCGAGGACGCCGTGCGGCCGGAGACCCGCCAGCAGCGCACCACGGCACTGCTGCGCTCCTTGCCACCTGACTGAGGGTCAGCCCGGCAGCGGGTGGCGCGGGCTCACACCCGGGGGAAGCTCAGGGGTTGACGCGGTAGCCGTAGGCCATCTGCTCGAGCCGGGCGATCCGCTCTGCCATCGGCGGGTGGGTCGCCATCAGCCGGGAGACGTCCTGGGCGCGGAAGGGGTTGGCGATCATCATGTGGCTGGCGTCGACGACCTTCTGGGTCGGGGCCAGCGGAGCCCGCGCGACACCCAGCTCGAGCTTGCGCAGCGCCGACGCGAGGGCCAGGGGGTCGCCGGTGAGGGTGGCACCGTCCTCGTCGGCGTCGTACTCGCGGGTGCGCGAGATCGCGAGCTGCACGACCATCGCCGCGAACGGGGCGAGGATGGCCATGGCCAGGCCGGCCATCGGGTTGCGGTCCTCGTTGCTCGAGCCGCCACCGAAGATCATGCCGAACGACAGGAACTGCCCGATCGTCGAGATGACGCCGGCCACCGCGGCCGCCACCGACGCCGTGAGGATGTCGCGGTTGTAGACGTGCATCAGCTCGTGGCCGAGCACCCCCCGCAGCTCGCGCTCGTCGAGCAGGCCGAGGATGCCCTCGGTGCAGCAGACGGCGGCGTTCTCGGGGTTGCGGCCGGTGGCGAAGGCGTTCGGCGCCTGGGTCGGTGAGATGTAGAGCTTCGGCATCGGCTGGCCGGCCTTGGTCGAGAGCTCGCGCACGATGCGGTACATCAGCGGCGCCTCGGCCTCGCTCACCGGGTGGGCGTGCATGGCACGGATGGCGAGCTTGTCGGAGTTCCAGTAGCCGTAGACCGTCGTCGCGACACCGAGAAGCGCGAAGACGAGCAGGAACACGCTGTTGCCGAGCCAGGACGCGACGACCCAGCCGAGGGCCAGGAGGAGGGCCCACATCCCACCGAACAGGGCTGCGGTCTTCAGCCCGTTGTTGTGCTTGTGCATGTCTGCTCCAACGCCGTGGGGTGGGGAGTTCGTTCCGTCACGACAACAGGCGCAGGAGCAGCCCCGGAAGCACGCTGAACAGCACGAGGATGCCGGTGCCGAGCCACAGCACGGCGCTCGCGCCGCGGTGGGCCCGAGGCTGGTCGGTGACGGCATCCGGGTCGGGCACCCCGAGCAGCAGGGCGAACCAGCGCAGGTAGACCGCGATGCCGAGCACGACCGCCACGACGGCGACCAGCGCCAGTGGCCAGAGCTCCGCATCGACGGCCGGGCGCAGCGCCACCACCTTGGCCACCAGACCGATGATGCCGGGCGGCAGGCCGGCGAGCACGAGCAGGGCGAACGCCAGCGCGCCCCCGGTCAGCCGGTCGCGGCGCAGCAGGCCGCGGGTGCGCTCGAGGGCGCCGGCTCCCACGACGGCGACCGCCGCGAAGGCGACCAGGGTGGCGAGGGCATACACCAGGACGTAGGCGGCCGACGCTCGCAGACCGTCGGCCGACAGGGCTGCGACCGGCAGCACGACCCAGCCGGCCTGCGACACCGTCGACCACGCGAGCAGCCGGGTGGAGTCGGTCTGGCGCAGGGCCATGACGTTGCCGAGCAGCATCGACGCCGCCGCGAGCGTGCCGATGACCACGCTCACCGACCCGGAGTCGACCGCGGCCCCCGCCAGGGCCTGGGCCACCACGAGCAGTGCCGCGACGGCCGAGATCTTGGACGCGGCCGCGAGGGCCGCAGCGGTGCCGAGGTCGGCGGTCGAGTAGGCCTGCGGGGTCCACGCGTGGAAGGGCACGAGCGAGAGCTTGAAGCCGAGCCCCGAGAGCAGCACGGTGGCGGCGAGCACGAGCACCGTGCGCCGCTCCGGGTCGGCCCAGGTGGCGGCCACGGTGTCGGCGGCGAAGGTGACGTCACCGGTGGCCGTGAGCCACAGCGCCGCACCGAGCACCAGCAGGGCGAACGACGTCACCGAGGTGACGAGCAGGGTGAGGGCTCCGTGGGCGGCGGCGCGGGTGCCGCGCAGGGCGACCAGCGCCACGACCGGCACGGTGGCCAGCTCGAGGGTGACCAGCCAGGTGCCGATGTCGCGGGAGGCCGCCACACCTGCCCCGCCGGTGGCGGCCGCGAGCAGGAGGGCCGTGGTGACGGTCGTGTCGCGTGGGCCCCCGCCGTCGTCGTGCAGCAGCGCCAGGGCGGCCGCGGTCGCGACGAGGATGCCGGCCTGCAGCGTGCCCGTTCCCGGGCCGGCCGTCCACAGGCAGGCGGCGTCGGGCGCCGGCAGGCACAGCGTGCGCATCGGTTCGGTCACCGGGCGCAGCCCGGTCGCGAGCGCCGTGCCCGCTCCGACGAGGAGCACGGCGACCCCGAGCAGCGGCTGCCAGCCCCGTCGGCCGGGCAGCACGGCGTCGCCGACGAGCACCAGGATCGCCGCGAGCGCGGGCAACAGGGCGGGCGCGAGGGCCACGGGGTCGACCGTCACCAGGTCGGCGGAGATCACGAGCCCCCCCGGGCGAGGAGGGCGGCCGCGTCGGCGGTGACGGAGAGCAGGGGTCCCGGAAGCACACCGAGGACGACGACCAGCGCCGCGAGGGCTCCGAGCACCCCGAGCTCGACGCCGGAGGTGTCGGGTGTCGCGGCGGCGGCCTCGGCAGCGGGGCGGTCACCGACCCAGACGGTGCCGGCGACCCTCAGCGCGTAGCCCGCAGCGAGCGCGGCGCCGACGGCTGCGACGACGGCGCAGGCCACGAACAGTCCCCGCGGGCGGTCGGGAGCGGGCCACCACGCGGCATAGACGGAGAAGAACTCGCCCCAGAACCCGGCGAGGCCGGGCAGGCCGAGGCTGGCGGCCAGGCCGAGCACCAGCAGGAAGCCGAGCCGGGGCGAGGTCTCGCGCAGCGCCGGCCGGGCGACCGCGAGGTCGACACTCCCCCACCGCTGCTTCAGGCCGCCGACGAGGAAGAACAGCATCGCCGAGATCACGCCGTGCGCGATGTTGGCGAACAGGGCAGCCTGCAGCCCCGTCTCGGACCCGGCCGCCAGCGCCAGGGCGACGAAGCCCATGTGCGCCACGGAGGAGTAGGCGATCAGCCGTTTGAGGTCGCGCTCGACGAGGCAGACCAGCGCCCCCCAGACGATGCCGATGACGCCGGCGACGCCGAGCACCGGCGCGAGGCGTGCGAAGCCGTCGGGCACGGTGGCGACCGGCAGCCGCACCAGGCCGTAGGTGCCCATCTTGAGCAGCACGGCGGCCAGGAGCACCGACCCGGCGGTCGGCGCCGTGGTGTGCGCCGGCGGCAGCCAGGTGTGCACCGGGAACACCGGCACCTTGACCGACAGCCCGGCGACGAGCAGCACGGCGACGAGCAGCTGGCGGTCGGCGGGTAGCGCGGCGCCCGCCCCCGTGGCCAGCGCCCGCAGGTCGGAGGTGCCGGCCGAGGTCACCAGGGTGAGGATGCCCAGCAGCATCAGCGTTGAGCCGACGGCGGTGTAGAGGATGAAGCGGTGGCCGGCATCGGTGCGGGCCTGCTCGTCGTGCCGGTCGCCGTAGCGGCTGATGAGCAGCCACATCGGCACCAGGACGACCTCGAAGGCGACGAAGAAGAGCACGGCGTCGCGGGCGGTGAAGGTGGCCAGGGCACCCGCCTCGACGAGGAGCAGGCAGCCGAGAAAGGTGGCGGGCGTGCCGCCCTCGGGAACGTCGACCCACGCGTGCGCGGTGACGAGCACCCCGATGACCGCCGTGAGCAGCACGAGCGGCACGGCGATGCCGTCGACCCCGAACGACCAGCGCAGGCCGAGCTCGGGCAGCCAGGACAGGTCGACGTCAGGGCGCACCACGGCGACGACGACGGCCAGCACCAGGGTGACCGCCGCCGTCGCGGCCGCGATGACCCGGGCCCGGGCGGGCTCGAGCGCGCGACCGCCGGTGACCAGCCACAGGCCCACGACGGCGGGGACGAGCAGGAGCAGCGTCACGACCACGCGAGCACCCCCGCGATTCCGAGCACGACCACGGCCGTGAGGACCAGGCCCACCGCGGAGCTGGGTCGCTCACCACGGAAGCTGCGACCGCCGGCCCAGCCGGCGGCGCGGGTGGCGGCAGCGGTGCCGCGCACGTAGGCGTCGATGACCTCGGTGTCGAGGAAGGCGACGAGGCGGGCCAGGCGAAGCACCGGAGTCGCGACGAGGCGCACGTAGAGGGCGTCGACCCCGAGGCCACGGTCGGCGTGCGGCACCAGCCGGCTCGCCAGCACCTCGGCCGGGTCGCGGTCGAAGCCACCGCGCAGGGCGACGACGACACCCACAGCGATGGCGAGAACCGTGATGACGACCCAGACGAGGTCGGTGGCACCCACGCTGAACGCGTCGGTGAGCAGCACCAGGCCGCCGAGCAGGCTGAGGCCGACGAGCACCGCGAGCACGCCCTGGACGGCCGGGGTGACCGGGGCGCTGGTCGGCGCGGGGCGCACCTGCGCGGTGAGCAGCAGGTAGGCCCGGGTGCAGTAGGCCGCGGTGACGGCGGCGGTCAGCAGCAGGGCGACGAGCACCACGACGCCCGGGCCCGACTCCCCCGCACCCTCCCACGACACGGCGACGACGTGCTCCTTGGAGAGCCCCCCGACGACGAGCGGCACCCCGGCGAGGGACAGCAGCCCGACGATGACCGACACCCGCAGCAGCGGCGCGGCCAGGGCGCTGCCGCGCAGGGCCTTCGCGGCCGTGCCACCGGCGGCCAGGCCGGCCCAGCCGATCGCGAGGAACAGCAGGGCCTTGAAGAGGGCGTGCGACCAGAGGTGGAACAGACCGGCATCCGGGCCGGCTGCCGGGGGCGCGGCGGCGAGCGCCGACAGCATCACGCCGACCTGGCTGACGGTCGACCAGGCGAGCAGGCGCTTGAGGTCGCTCTGCGCGAAGGCCAGCACCGCGGCGAGCAGCATGGTCACCGACACCGCGACGCCGAGCACCCAGCGCGGCGTCTGGCTCACGGCGAGCAGCGGGAACAGGCCGGCAAGGACCACGGTTCCGGCCGCGACCATGGTCGCGGCGTGGATGAGCGCACTGGCCGGGGTCGGACCCGCCATCGCGTCGGCGAGCCAGTCCTGGAAGGGGATCTGCGCCGACTTGCCGAGCACGCCGATGACGACCAGCGTGATGAGCACCGCCCGTAGCGTGCCGTCCGGAGCGGAGCAGGCCGTCAGGGCCTGGCCGACGGTGAGCCCCGTGGCCGTCTGGGTGTCGATGCACTCCGTGGGCCGTGCCCACGCGCCGACGACGTCGGCGAGGCCGGTCGAGCCGGCCCCGGCCGCCAGGCCGATGACGCCCAGGACGAACCCGATGTCGGCCACCCGCGTCACGAGGAAGGCCTTGTGCGCCGCGCGCCGGGCGCTGCGCCGCCGCGACCAGTGGCCGATGAGCAGGTAGGAGCACCAGCCCATGACCTCCCAGCCCACCACGGTGAGCACGAGGTCACCCGACACGACGACGATCAGCATCGCGGCGGTGAACAGCGAGACCGTGGCGGCGAAGCGCGGGTAGCGGTCGTCGGTCTCGAGGTACCACGTCGAGTACAGCTGCACCGCGAGCGCCACCAGGGCCACGACGCTCGCCAGGGCCCACCGGGTCGGGTCGGCGAGCACGACGAGGGGCACCCGCAGGTCACCGACCTCGAGCGCCGAGCCGAGCGGGGCCACCTCGGCCGGGACGTCGACGGCCCAGCCGACGCCGGCCAGTAGAAGGGTCAGCCCCGCCGCCCCGACCGCCACACCCCGGGCGATGCGATCGTCGCGACCAGCCGCGAGGCCCGCGAGCGCGGCGAGGACCGGCACGATGACGAGCAGCCACGGGCTCACGGCGCCTCCCCGCTCGGCTCGTCGAGGTCGATCCGCCGCCGCTGGCGGTAGGCGGTCAGGATGATCGCGAGCGCGACCACCGTCTCGGCCGCTGCGATGGTGATGACGAAGAGGGGCAGCACGCTGCCTGCGGCCCACCGGTCGGCACCGGCCGCCTGGGTGGCGACGAGCAGCACCAGCGCGCCGCTGAGCACCAGCTCGACGCCGACCATCAGCAGCACGGCGTTGCGGCGCACCGCGATGCCGAACACCCCGAGCCCGACGAGGCCGGCGGCGAGGAGGTACGGCCCGGCGAGGTGGATCACGGGGCGACCTCCTCGCGGGGGATCCGCGACACGGCCAGGGCCGCGACCACGGCCGCGAGCAGCAGCAGCGAGAGCAGCTCGAAGGGCCACACCCAGGTGCCGAAGAGCCGACCGGCCACCTGGGTCGAGGTGACGTCGGCGCGCTCGACCGGTTCCCCGGCGAGCGGCAGCAGCACCGAGCCCAGCAGCACGGCGACCGCGCCCCCGAGCAGGGCGGCACCCAGGGTTCGCCAGGGACCGGCGCGGTGCGCGAGGTCAGGGCCGATCGGGGCCCGCGTCAGCATCAGCGCGAAGAGCACGAGCACCACGACGGCACCGACGTAGACGAGCACGAGCACCAGGGCGACCAGCTCGGCCCCGAGCACGAGCAGCGACCCGGACACCCCGAGCAGCGCGACGACGAGCCACAGGGCGGCGTGCACGACGTGCCGGGTCGTCACGGCGAGGAGGCCACCGGCGACGGCCACCAGCGCGGTGGCCGCGAACGCCGTGTCGAGTGCGGTCATGGGGCGCCGTCCGCGAGGGGCGGGGCGGGGGTCGTGTCGTCCGGCACCGACTCCGGCGTACCCGTCAGGGCCTCCTTCGCCGGTGGCGGCACGGTGCCGGTGGCCTCGGCGCCGGTGGCCTCGGCGCCGGTGGCCTCGGCGCCGGCCTCGGGTCCGGCTTCGGGTCCGGCTTCGGGTCCGGCTTCGGGTCCGGCCCCGGCCCCGGCCCGCGCCACCCGCGGTACCCGCGGACGCACCGTGCGCGGCATCCGGGCACCGGGCCCGCCGGGTCCAGCGGCTCCCCCACCCGCCGGACCCCCGCCCGCGCCGACGAGACCGGTCCCGCGCGGCGGCTTGTTCGAGGCGGCGATCTCGGCCGGCTCGGCCGACCTCTCGTCGAGCGCCGGCGGCGGCGGCACGGTGGCCATCCACTCGCCGAGGCGGTCCTTCTCGTGCAGCAGGTCGAGCAGGTCGACTTCGGAGTACTCGAACTGCGGGCTCCAGTGCAGCGCGTCGAAGGGGCACACCTCGATGCAGATGCCGCAGTACATGCACAGGCTGAAGTCGATGGCGAAGCGGTCGAGCACGTTGCGCTGCCGGTCGCGCCCGCCCTCCGTGGTGGCCGGGATCGTCTCCTTGTGCGAGTCGATGTAGATGCACCAGTCGGGGCACTCGCGCGCGCAGAGCATGCACGAGGTGCAGTTCTCCTCGAGCAGCGCGATGACGCCGCGGCTGCGCGGCGGCAGGTCGGGCGCGACGTCGGGGTACTCCTGGGTGTGGGTGGGCCGCAGCGCCGTACGCGCCGTGGTCACCAAACCCTTGAGGATGCCGGGCAGCCCGCTTCCCGACCCGTGTCCCGGCCCGCTCACCATCCCAGCACCACCCCGGCGCCGGTCAGCACCAGCTGGGCCAGCGCCAGCGGCACCAGCCACAGCCACGCGAGTCGCTGCAGCTGGTCCTCGCGCAGCCGGGGCCACGCCACCCGCACCCAGATGACGAGGACCGCCACGGCGAAGCCCTTGAGCAGGGTCCACAGCCAGCCCAGGGTGTCCTCGAACGGGCCGTGCCACCCGCCGAGCCACAGCGAGGCGAAGAGCAGCGACATCACGACGATGCCCGCGTACTCGGCGAGCAGGAAGAACGCGAAGCGCAGGCCGGTGTACTCGGTCCAAGCCCCCATGACGAGCTCGGCGTCGGCGACGGGCATGTCGAAGGGCGGCCGCTGCAGCTCGGCCACCGCGGCGACGAGGAAGACGACCGCGCCCGGCAGCTGCCACAGCATCCACCAGGGCGACCAGCGGTCGGTGAGCGTCACCAGCGACAGCGAGCCTCCGGCCAGTGCCATCGAGGCGACCGCGAGCACGATCGGCAGCTCGTACGACACCAGCTGGGCGGCGGCGCGCAGGCCGCCGAGCAGGGCGTACTTGTTGGCGCTGGCCCAGCCCGCCATCAGGGTGCCGAGGGCCCCCACCGAGGTCGCGGCGAGCACGAGCACCACCGAGGCGGGAACGTCGATGGCCGCCACCTCGGGCGCCACGGGGATGGTGGCGAGCGCGACCAGGTACGGGATGAGCGCCACGGCCGGGGCGAGCCGGAAGACCCACCGGTCGGCGGCGCGCGGGGTGATGTCCTCCTTCTGCACGAACTTGATGCCGTCGGCGACGAGCTGCGCCCACCCGTGGTAGCCGCCGGCGTACATCGGGCCGAGCCGACCCTGCATGTGGGCCATCAGCTTGTGCTCGGTCTGCCCGACGAGCAGCGGCAGCACGAGGAAGGCCGCCAGCACCGAGACCGCGCGCACGGTCACCTCGAGCAGGCTCACCGCGGCCCCCACTCCGGTGGCGGCACGCCCGGGGCCTGCACCCGGCGCCGGCTCGGCGGCTTCGCGGACTCGTGCCCCTCACCGGGTTCCTTGCCGCCGGGCCACGGCTTCGAGGCCCGCGCGGCGAGCTGGAAGGACTTGCGCAGCGGGGTGCCCTCGAACCCTTCGGGCAGCAGCAGCGGGCGGATCGGCAGCCCGCTGCCGTCGTCGAAGCCGGCGAAGTCGATGCCGAACATCTCGAAGGTCTCGCGCTCGTGCCAGGCGGCGCCGGCGAACACCCCGGTGACGGAGTCGACCCGCTGCCCGTCGGCCACCCGGGTCACGAGCAGGATGCCGCGCAGCGCGCCGGGCGTGCCCACGTCGAGCAGGTGCGCGGTGACGTCGAACCCCGGTGCCGCCTCGTCGTAGGTGCGGTCGACGGCGCTCAACCAGTCGAAGAAGTCGAAGCCCTCGGCGCGTGCGGCCTCGAGGGAGGCACGCCATGCCCCGACCTCGACCACACGCGTCTCGTCAGCCACTCGGGCAGCCTATCCACGAGGTGGTGCGGCCCGGGGTCAGGCGCGCTCCCCGTCGGCGGCGGGCAGGGCGACCTGGGCGACGACCACGGCGACCCCGGCGATGCCCACGAAGCCACCCCACCACGGGTGGCCGGTGGTGACCAGGCCGTAGGCCGTGCCGAGGCACAGCGCGGCTGACACCAGCAACCGCGGGCCGGTGTCGAGCCGGCGCTTCGCCCGCGGGGCGAGCAGCAGCCCCCACAGCACGATCACGCCGCCGGTCGCGGCCAGCCCCGCCACCCACCCGCGAAGACCCCCGTCGACGAGCTCGTGGGCGATCGCGCCGACCCCGCCGAACAGCGCCAGCTCGACCACGAACGCGACGACGGCCAGCACGAGCAGACCCGGCGTGGACATCAGCGCCGGCCCGTGGCCCGGGGTGGGGCGCTGGGGCGCCTCGTCGCTCACGGCCTGGTCACGAGGCCGCGGGTCACCTCGGCTGCCGCGGCCGTGCGGTGGCCGGCGAACCGCTGCGCGGGGGCGGCGACCCGACCGGGCTGGCGGGCGGCGATGGCGGCACCGCTGAGCCGCTCGTCGGCGATCTTCTCCTGCAGCCGGATGATGCCCTGCAGCAGCGCCTCCGGCCGTGGCGGGCACCCGGGCACGTAGACGTCGACGGGGATGAGCTGGTCGACGCCCTTGGTGACGGAGTACGAGTCCCAGTACGGCCCACCGGAGTTGGAGCACGCACCGAACGAGATGACGTACTTCGGCTCGGGCATCTGGTCGTAGAGGCGGCGGATGGCGGGGGCCATCTTGTCCGTGACGGTGCCCGAGACGATCATGAGGTCGGCCTGGCGGGGGCCGGGAGCGAACGGGATGACGCCGAGTCGCATGAAGTCGTGGCGGCCCATCGAGGTGGCGATGAACTCGATGGCGCAGCAGGCGAGCCCGAAGTTGAACACCCACAGCGAGTAGCGGCGGCCCCAGTTGAGCACCACCCGGATCGGCTTCGGGGCGTGCTCGGCGACCGGCCCCACCCGGGGCATCGGCAGGTCGACGGTCACGAGTGGCACCCTAGTCCCATGGGCCGGGTGCGGACGGTGCGCAGGAGCCCGTCCTGGCGGATCGGCCTGGCTGCGACGCAGGCCCTGGTCGGCGAGGACACGCTGCTCCCGCAGGAGCGTGCCCCCGTCGAGGGCGCCACCGCGCCCCGGCTGGCGGAGTTCGCCACGGGGCGGCACTGCGCACGGCTCGCCCTGGCGTCGCTCGACCCGCTGCTCGCCGGGATGGCGGTCCTGCGCGACCCGCGCGGCGCGCCCACCTGGCCGCCCGGCATCGTCGGCAGCATCACCCACTGCACTGGGTGGACCGGAGCGGTCGTGGCCCGCTCCCGCGGGTCTCGGCTCGGGGGTGGCGTGGCCGCGATCGGGCTGGATGCCGAGCCGATCGCCCCGCTGCCGGCCGGGGTGCTCGACGTGGTCGCGTCGGGGCACGAGCGGGACGCGCTGCGCCGGCTGGAAGCGGAGCGGCCCGGCATCCCCTGGGACACCCTGCTGTTCAGCGCGAAGGAGGCCACCTACAAGGCCTGGTACCCGCTGGCGGGGATCGTGCTCACCCAGGCGTCGGTCGAGGTCGACCTCTCACCCGACGGGTCGTTCTCGGCCGTGGCCTCGGCCGACGACGCTGCGGGTCGCCCGGTCGTGCACCGGGTCCGGGGTCGGTGGACCCTCGGGCCGCGGGTGGTCGTGGCGCTGGGTGTCGTGGGCTGACCTCGAACGTGGGTGAAGACCGTCGGCTGGGCGACGGTCTTCACCCACGTTCGCGGTCAGGAGGTCGACGGCAGCGGTGGCACGGCGCGGGCGTGCAGCCACGCGCCGAGCACGGCATCCGGGTCGAGACCTGTCTCGCGGAGCACGGCGGCCTCGAAGTCGGCCGTCGTGACCACCCCGAACCGGTGGGAGCGCACCCACGACCGGAGCAGCGCGAAGAAGACCTCGTCACCCGCCGCGTGACGCAGCGTGTGCAGCACCAGTGCGCCACGCTTGTAGACCCGGTCGTCGAACACGCGGTGCGGGCCGGGGTCGGTGAGCACGAGGTCCTGGGGCAGCCGCGTGAGGATGCCGTGGTGCCGCTGCGCCTCCTCCGCCGCCGTGGTGCGGCCGACCGCCTCCGACCACAGCCACTCGGCGTAGCAGGCGAAGCCCTCGTGCAGCCAGATGTCCCTGAGCGACGCGGCCGTGACCGTGTTGCCGAACCACTGGTGGGCCAGCTCGTGGGCGATGAGGCGCTGCGCCTCCCAGGCGCGGCTGAGGTGGTTGGTGCCGAAGGTCGCCAGCGTCTGTGACTCCAGCGGGATCTCGAGCGGGTCGGCGGTGACCACCACGGTGTAGGCGTCGAACGGGTACGGACCGAAGAGCGCGGCGAAGGTGGCGATCATCGCGGGCTGGTCGGCGAACGCGGCGCGGGCCGCGGGCATCCGGGCGGCCGGTGCGGCGATCGCGCTCGGCGTCCCCGCGCTCGCCTGGGGCTCGAGCACGTAGCGCCCGACCTGGAGGGTGGCGAGGTAGGTGGCCATCGGCTTCCGCTGCTCGTGCACCCACTCCACCCGGCGGCCGACCCGGCGCTGCACCGTGAGCTCGCCGTTCGAGACCACCCGGTACCCGGGGTCGGTGCGCACCCTGACGCGGTAGGTGGCCTTGTCGGCCATCCGGTCGTTGCACGGGAACCAGGTCGGGGCCCCGTGCGGCTGGGCCGCCACGATCACCCCGTCGGTGAGCTCCTCCCAGCCGGTCGGGCCGTCGGGGCCGGGCATCGGTCGCGGGCGGCCGCGGTAGGAGACGGTCACGGTCAGCTCGGCGCCGGGCGCGACCGGCGCCCGGAAGCGCACCCGCAGCCGCGACGCCCGGTGGGTCCAGCGCGCCACGGCGGCCCCGGTCACCCGCAGCGAGATCACCTCCAGGGCGTGCAGGTCGAGCAGCAGGTCGGGCAGCGCCTGCGTCGCGGTCACCCGCACCAGCGCCCGGGCTTCGACGTGGTTGCTCTCGACCCGGTAGTCCAGGTCGAGGTCGTAGTGCTCGACGTGGTAGCGGACGTCCCCATGGCCCGGCAGGTAGGGGTCTGCGCCGGTCACTCGTCCTCCATCCACGGTCCGACCGGGTTGCCGATCCACCTGGTCTTGTCGGGCACCGCCTCGCCGCGCATGACGAGGGAGACCGGGCCGACGGTCGCGTGCCTGCCGATGCGGGCCGCCGGCAGGATCACCGAGTTGGGTCCGAGCGTTCCGCCGTCGGCGATGGTGACACGGTCCATGGACAGGATGCGGTCGTGGAACAGGTGGGTCTGCACCACGCACCCGCGGCCGACCGTGGCGCCGGCGCGCAGGTCGATGAGGTCGGCCTCGGGCAGCCAGTAGGTCTCGCACCAGACCCCGCGCCCGATTCGCGAGCCCATGGCGCGCAGCCAGAGGTTGAGCACGGCGGTGCCGGTGGCGGCACGCGCGAACCAGGGGGCCGCGACGACCTCGACAAAGGTGTCGGCCAGCTCGTTGCGCCAGACGAACGAGCTCCACAGCGGGTGCTCGGAGGGCCGCATCCGGCCGACGAGGAGCCACTTCGCGAGCACCGTCAGAACGCCCCCGACGACGCCGGCGACGAGCAGCACCGGGCCGCCCAGGAGCACGGCCCACACGGGGCCGCGGTCGAGCAGGGCGGTCAGCGCCGCAGCGGCGAGTCCGACGAGCAGCACGTGGAGCCAGACGGGGACCACCCGGCAGACCTCCACGAGAGCGCGCCCTACCCGAAGCCGGGGCGGGGGCGCATACGTGCGGGCGGTGTCGGTGTCGTCGGTGACGCGGCGCAGGGGCCGCGGTGGGCTGCCCAGCCACGAGGTGCCGGCCTTGGCCGTCCCTCGTTGCGGCGCTGCCGAGAGCACGGCGACCAGGGCCTTCTTGGGGATGCGGCGCCCGGGTGCGGCCATCCCGGAGTTGCCGACGAAGGCCCCCTTGCCAACCCGCACGTGCTCCACGCGCAGCCACCCACCGCCGAGCTCGTAGCCGCCGACGAGGGTGTCGTCGGCGAGGAAGGCACCGGACCCGACCCGGACGAACGCCGGGATCATCAGCACCGTGGAGGCCTCGACGTCGGAGCCGATGTCGGCACCGAGCGCCTTGAGCCAGACCGGGGTGAGGGCCGAGGAGTAGAGCGGGAAGAGCCAGGTGCGCGCCTCGTCGAGCACCCGCAGGATCGACCACGCCTGCCAGGCCTGCCGGCCGTGCACCGGGTGCGGTCCGGCTTGGAGCCCCAGGGAGAGCAGCCGCACCGCGACGAGCACGAGGAGCGCCAGCATGACGAACCCCACGACGGTGGCTATGGGGAGCCACGGCAGCATCGTCGTCACGGCGTCTGCGATGCCGTCGGCTCCGCGCAAGGCGGGCAGCGCGACGGCCAGCCCGGTGAGCACGGCGAGAATCGGCAGCAGGGACAGCCACACGGCCGAGGCAGCGTAGGCCGCGAGCCAGACCGGCTTGTTCGGGGGACGCTCGCTGCCCCACGGGCCCCGGGCCGCGCCGGAGGCCTTGGCGGGCGCGCCGGACCACGCCGCGTCGTCGGGCACGCTGTCGAAGACCGCCGACCCGGGTGCGACCTCCGCGCGTCTGCCGACGTCAGCGCCGGGCAGCAGGGTGCTGCGGGCGCCGACCCGGGCGTCGGCGCCGACCCGCATGCGTCCGATGTGCAGGCGCCCGCCGTCGAGCCAGTGCCCGGCGAGGTCGACCTCCGGCTCGATCGAGCAGCCGGTGCCGAGGGTGAGCAAGCCGGTGACCGGTGGCACGCTGTGCAGGTCGACGTGCCGGCCCACCCGGCAGCCGAGCAACCTCGCGTAGATCTTCACCAAGGGCGCCGACGACAGGCTGGTCGCGCCGAGCTCGTCGACCAGCCGCTCGGCCAGCCAGAGCCGCAGATGCACGGCACCGCCACGGGGATGAGAGCCGGGCTGGACGCCGGTGAGCACCACCCGGGCCGCGGCGGCGCCGAGCACCACGCGGCCGAGCGGGTTGACGAGGAGCAGCCAGCCGAGCAGCACCCACCCCCAACCGACGTCGGGGAGCCAGTCGAGGCCGTACAGTCCGCGGCCGACCACGGCTGCCGCCCCGACCCAGGTGAGCCAGCGCAGGGCGCCGATCGAGCGGATGCCGAGGGTGGCGAGCACCTGGGCGGCCTGAGTCTTGACCGGAACCGGGAGGACCGCGACGTTCTGTCGACCGCTCGGGGTGGCCATGTCGTCGAGGGTCGCGGCGAGGTCGGCCAGTGCGGGGTGGTCGTAGACGTCGGCGACGGTGACCTCGGGGAAGCGCTCGCGCAGCCGGCTCACGAGCTGGGCGGCGGTCAGGCTGCCACCGCCGAGGTCGAAGAAGTCGTCGTCGGGGGCGGTCGGGAGGTCGCCGAGGATGGCCGCCCAGTGGCCCGCCACCCAGGCTGCTGTTCCCTCGATGCCCGGGGTGTTCTCGGATGCCGTGGTGCCCGGCCGTGGGGGTGGGGGCCAGGGCAGCGCGTCGCGGTCGATCTTCCCCGAGGTGCGGGTCGGGAGGGTCTCGACGACCGCGAGCCGCGGCACCAGCGCGGCCGGCATCGTGCGGCGAAGCCGCTCGACCGCTGTCTTGGCGTCGAAGCCGGGCTCGGTGGTGACGTAGCCGACGAGCAGGCTGTTGCCGGCCTCGCTGCGGCGCACGGCCGCGGCGGCCCCGCTCACGCCCGGGAGCCCGAGGAGCGCGCTGTCGACCTCGCCCAGCTCGATCCGTCGGCCGCCGACCTTGACCTGGTCGTCGGCCCGCCCCTGGAAGACCAGGCCCTGGCCGTCGAAACGGACGACGTCTCCGCTGCGGTAGGCGCGGTCCCAGCCCAGGGTGGGCATCGCGGCGTACACGTCCGCGTCCTTGGCGGGGTCGAGGTAGCGGGCCAGTCCGACCCCGCCGATGATCAGCTCGCCGGGCTCGCCGTCGGGGACCCGGTGGCCCTGCGGGCCGACGACGGCGAGGTCCCAGCCGTCCAGAGGTAGCCCGATGCGTACGGGGGGCTCGCCGGTGAGGCGGGCTCCGCAGGCGACGACGGTGGCCTCGGTGGGGCCGTAGGTGTTCCAGACCTCGCGGGTCTCGGTCGCCAGGCGCGCGCCGATCTCGGGTGGGCAGGCCTCGCCGCCGAGGATGAGGAGGCGGACGTCGTCCAGAGCGGCGGCCGGCCACAGGGCCACCAGGGTGGGCACCGTCGACACGATGGTGATGTCGTTGGCGCGCAGCCACGGCCCGAGGTCCATGCCGGACTTGACCAAGGAGCGGGGGGCGGGCACCAGGCACGCGCCGTACCGCCACGCGAGCCACATCTCCTCGCAGCTCGCGTCGAAGGCCACGCTCAGGCCCGCCATCACCCTGTCGCCCGGCTTGATCGGGCTGTCCTGCAAGAACATCCGCGCCTCGGCGTCGACGAAGGCGGCCGCGCTGCGATGGCTCACGGCAACGCCCTTCGGCGTGCCGGTGGAGCCGGAGGTGAAGATCACCCACGCGTCGTCGGTGAGGTCGGGGTCCTCCTCGGGGGCGGGCGCGGCGGCATCCCCGGTCGAGAGGATGACGAGGTCGGCCGTGACGACCGCGGCGACCCCCGCCTCACCGAACACCAGGCGGGCGCGCTCGTCGGGGTCGTCGTGGTCGACCGGCACGTAGGCGGCCCCGGTGAGCAGGATGCCGACGATCGCGACGTAGAGGTCGGTCGTGCCGGACGGGATGCGGACCCCGACCCGGTCACCGCGGCCGACGCCCTCGTCGCGCAGGGCGGTGGCCACCTGGGCGGCCGAGCTGAGCAGCTCGTCGTAGGTGAGCACCTCCCGGCCGTTGTCGATCGCCGGGGAGTCGGGGACGTCGTCGGTGGTGCTGCGGAGCACGTCGACGAGCGTGCGAGGGGCGGGGGCACGGTCGGCGCGCAGCAGCGGGTCGCGCCCGGGGCCAGTTGGGTCCACGGTGCTCATGGTGACGGGCCGCTCGCTCGTGGGGTCAGACCGTCCACCGCAGCAGGCCGCGGCGGCCGGCGTGGACGAGCCCGACGAGGATGACGCCGACGAACACGACGACCTCGACGAGGGAGGCGACTCCGAGGTCGGGGTCGCGGATCACCAGGGCCCACGGGAAGAGGTAGACCGCGTCGACCGCGAACACCACGTAGAGGAACGCGAAGGAGATGTAGCGGATCTGGCTCTGCGCCCAGCCGACACCGACCGGGTCGACGCCGGACTCGTAGGTGCGCAGGCCCTTCTCGGTGACTGCCCGCGGCGCGACCAGGCGACGGGCCAACATCGCGGCCGTGACGAGCAGGATGCCGGCAAGAACGACCGCTGCCGCCGCTGCGTAACCCTCCATGCTCGCCAGCGTAGCCACAACGTCGCGGCGGTGTTCAAGGCCTCTGCTGCGCGCTGCCGCCCGGCAGTGTTCGTGGGGTCTGCGGCGCGCTGCCGCCCGGCAGTGTTCGAGGCCTCTGCGGCGCGCTGCCGCCCGGCGGTGTTCGTGGGGTTCCTCTCGCCGCACCCTCGCTCAGCGCCTTCGCTCCACCTTTCGCCGTGGCTGTCGTCTCATTGCGGGCTCATCACCGGTGCGGTCGGCCTCGCGGTCCAACCCGGTCCTGTCGACTTCGTGCGACGTGACCGCGGGCTTCCGCTTCCGCGTACTGGTCGAAACCGTGGGGAAGCCGCGCCAAGTCGACTGCAGGTCGGCGAAACCCATCTCTTCGAACACTTGTACGAATTACTTCGCGCCGGTAGAATCGGGACACGGGGAAAGGGGGGACACCATGCAGCTGCA
>Ga0335397_10003121_pt1 | contig 22364 bp, 16 predicted proteins | sample MAT04_FD_205740 | JGI IMG/M metagenome (GOLD analysis project Ga0335397, IMG submission 205740) | Freshwater microbial communities from Lake Fryxell liftoff mats and glacier meltwater in Antarctica - MAT-04 (spades assembly) (version 2) ... | reverse complement strand
ACACCTGGCAACGCGAAGCCGAAGTCGGCCCAGTCCACCTGCATCGCCTGGCCCGGCGGGAAGTCGAGCGTCAGGAACGCCGCGCGAGGCTCGCGCGGACGCAGGCGCCGGAGGCGGTCGCGCAGGATCGTGACGCCGCCGGTATATCCGAGCGGGCGCAGTCGTTCGAGCACCGCAGGCGCCAGCATCTCTGGCGTGTCGTCGAGCACGGCGCGGATCGCCGCGTCGTACGGGTCGAGCATCGAGCCTCGCGAATCGACCGTAGACTTCGGTGGCGCGCGATGCCGGCCGAGGATCTGGCGGACGGTCTTGCGCGCCATCTGGAGGCGCTTGGCGATCGCGCGCACCGCGACGCCTTCGACCAGACCGAGACGCATGACCTCGGCGACGCGACCGGAAGAGTCGGGAGGTCTTGCCTTACCCGAGCTCATCGCGGCACGAGCTGGAGCTGGCGGCGAGCGTCACGAAAGTCGCCGACTCCGCGCAGGCGGCGCCCGCGCCGCACCTCGCGAGGATCGACGATGTCGACGACGTAGTGCAGCGAGCTCACGCCGAGTCCGAGGCCGTCGGACAGGCCGAGGGAGCACAGATAGTCCTCCGACTCCGCAGAGAGCACAACGCGCAGCGGGCGGCCCTGCCAGAGCGAGAGCGCCTCGAGCAGCATCGGCGCGGCCCAGCGGTGGTGCGCCGATGTCACGGGTCCGAGGCGCGCCACCAGCACATCGTCCGGCCCCTCCGTCATCAGGATGCGCGTTTCCTGGCGGCGGGGAACGAGCGTCAGTCGGAGCTCGTCGGTCGTCATCGGCAGTGCCCTCCGGCGTCGCGGCGATCTCGATCGCGGCGCCAGTGACCTTGCTCCCGAGGGCCAAGTCCCCGGAAGGCTCATCCGTCACGAGGCTTGTTTTACGGGCTTCCCGAAGCGCAGCCATGTGGTCGCGGTGGTCATCTCTCCCCTCGTCGCTGCGTTGATGCCGATCGTTGGCCTCACGCTTCGCCCCGAGTCGGCACGCCGCGTCCTCGCAGTAGGCGCGCCCGTGATCGCAGGCGCGGCACACGATGCGCACACGTCGCCCGGTAGGTCCGGAGGGAATCGAACCCTCACCACCATTAAGAGTCGAGTGCGCTTGCCTATTACGCTACGGACCCGAGCGAGCGCGCGGGGGTAACCGCGCGTCCGTGGGAGACAGACACGAGAGAGAAGACGTCGTGGGACGCGAGGGAGTCGAACCCTCATCCCTCGGGGTAAAAGCCCGGTGCTCGGCCAGATTGAGCTAGCGCCCCGGACACGGATCCAAAACTATCGCGTTTGAATGACGCGCATGAACGTCAGATACCGAGCTTGAGAAACATGAGTGAACCTCGCGGACAAAGTCGTACTGTTCGGCGCGCCACCATGGGGCGCCGCCACCTTCGACGGGACTTGGGAGCCCTCCGGCCAGGAACGCCCTGAGCTCGGAGGGAGGCCCGACCGGGCGCACATGGGAGCCTCGAGGCGCCGCCGCCTGCCTGGGGCAGGGGGCGGAGGCCGGAAGAGGGACGCACGAGACGCGCGATCGAGAGCCGGAAACGAGAAAAACCGCCTCGGGGAGCTACCCCGGGCGGTCTTCGAATTCGGCTCCTGATGAAGGAGACGGTACGAGGACCGCTAGGGGATTCCCTCCTGCTTGGCATTTGCGCGCGGATCGGCGCCGGCAAACAGAGGGAGGGCAAGCATGCGATCGCTGCGCGTGTCACGGCAGCAGCGGATCGCCGAGAGACCGAAGGTCGAGATGGAGAGACTCGGACCATAGGCCCGATGCCACTGCTGCGAGAGAGCCCTCCCGCCCACGACCTCACGACAGAGCACGGCCAAGCGCGAGGGCGCCTGCGTTTCCGTCGAGATGTTCTGGAGGGAGAGGATCACGGAACAGTCGCCACCACCCTCTACGGGCGGTGGCCTCCAAGGGGGGCCGGGGGATGAGTTGCTTCGGGTACACGCTCCAGACCGGAGCAGCATTCAACTTCTAGCTCGGGCCCTGGCGACGCGCAAGTTTTTAAATCGACAAACCGATCAAATGCGCACCTCTCCGAGAAGGACATCAATCGTGATTCATTTGTTCACACGATCGCGCTCTCGCATTCGAGCTCGCAGCTATGCTCGTTCCGATGCGCGTTTTCAGGGGTCTCGTCGTCGCGAGTGGGCTTGCTCTCGTCTCCGCAAGTCACGCGGACCAGGTCGCCGTCGGCGTCCCGCCAGCTCCCGGAGCGAACGTCGCGCCGCCTGCCCCGACGGGCGCAGCCCTCCACGAGCGCGGGCTCCGGCTCGGGACGAATGTGCCGCCGTTTCGCCTCGAGCGACTCGACGGCGGCGGGAGCGTCGGCCTCCCGAACGCCAGGGTGACGATCCTCGTCTTCCTCGCGACGTGGAACGAGCCCGCGAAGAAGATGCTCACCCCGCTCCAGAAGATCCACGCGGCGTACGCCGCGAGGGGCATCGACGGCTACCACGAGGGCGATGGCGAGCTCCTGGAGCGCGAGGCCGCGAGCCTGCTCTGACTGCGGCCCGCGCGCGTGCGGCCTCGATGCTCGCCGCGGCGCGTCGTGAACGGCGACGTCGAACCGGCTGCAAGATGCAGAAAAACGCAGACTGTGCGCGCTCGAAAAACGGGAAGCCGCGCGTGCCTCGATTCGTGTTAGATGCGGCCGGTCGCCTCGTAGCCAATTTGCGAGGCTGCCTGTGCCTGCCCGCCCCACGCACTCCCTGTGCAATGGGCTCCCCAACCGAAGGGTCACGACATGAGACTGCGTCGCCTTGCCATCCCAACGCTGCTCGGCCTGGGCGTTCTCGCCCGAGTGTCCAGCGCGGGCGCCCAAGAGCAGTTGGGGTACGCGGAGAATCACTACACGCCGTCGGAGCGCGGGAGCCAGTGGTTCGCCCTCGACTCCCTCGACCTGCGCGGGAACGGGCGCCTCGCGCTCGGCGTCGTGAACGACTACTCGTTCCGGTCGCTGGTGAAGTACGGCGCCGACGGCAGCACCCGCGCGTCGATCGTCAAGGACCAGTACGTCATGCACCTCGGCGGTGCGGTGCTCCTCGGTGATCGCGTTCGCGTCGGCTTCAACGTCCCGCTCCAGCTCTACGCCAATGGCCGCGACACGGTCATCAACGGCGTCACGCACCGCGGCGCCGACGACGGTGTTGCGGTCGGTGACGTTCGCATCAGCAGCGACGTCCGCATCTTTGGCGAGCACACCGACGCGGCGACGGTGGCCGCGGGCGCCGAGCTCTTCGTTCCCTCGGGCTCGCTCACCGCCTACACGGGCGACGGTCGGCCGCGTGTTCTCCCGCGCCTGCTCTTCGCGGGTCGGGTCTCCAACTTCGTGTACGCCGCGAAGCTCGGCGTCATGATCCGCGGTCGCGACGAGGCGTTCGGCGAAGGCCAGATCGGCAGCGCCCTCGTCGGCGGCGCCAGCGTCGGTCTGTCGCTCTTGAAGGACCAGATCATCGTCGGCCCCGAGGTCTTCGGCTCGACGGTCCTCTCGAACAGCCGCGCCTTCGACACGCAGACCACGCCCGTCGAGGGACTCCTCGGCGCGCACTTCGACCTCGGCCACGACATCCGCGTCGGTGCCGGCGCCGGAACGCTCTTCGTTCGCGGCTATGGCGCGCCGGTGGCGCGCGGCCTCCTGTCCTTCGAGTGGGTCCCGGGCGACGCGAAGCCGGAGGCTCCCAAGGCCGCGGCGGTCAAGGACCGCGACGGCGACGGAATCCCCGACTGCGAGGACGCGTGCGGCTTCACGCCGGGCGTCAAATCGGAGTCTCCCGAGACGAACGGCTGTCCGACCGACACCGACCAGGACGGCGTTCCCGATAACGCGGACGCCTGCGTGAACGTTCCCGGTGTCCGCACCCCGGACGCGCACACCAACGGTTGCCCCGCGGACGCGGACGACGACGGCATCCCCGACGTCGAGGACTCGTGTCCCCGCCAGCCCGGCAAGCGCACCGACAACGCGCGCACCACGGGCTGCCCCGATCTCGACAACGACGGCATCATCGACAACCACGACGCGTGTCCGGACGTGCCGGGCGTTCGCTCGACCGACCGCAAGAGGAACGGCTGCCCCGCGGACGCCGATCGCGACAAGGACGGCATCAACGACGACGTCGATGCTTGCCCCGACGAGGCCGGCAAGGCCGACCCGGACCCGAAGAAGAACGGCTGCCCGAAGGCCTTCCTCACGGGCGGGACGATCTCGATCACCGAGCAGGTGAAGTTCAAGACGGGCAGCGCCGACCTCGCCGGCAAGGAGAGCGACGAGCTCCTCGGCGCCGTCCGCGCCGTCCTCGAGGCACACCCGGAGATCAAGAAGCTCCGCGTCGAAGGCCACACCGACAACAAGGGTGACGCGGCCAACAACAAGAAGCTGAGCCAGCAGCGCGCGGAGACCGTCGCGAAGTGGCTCACCGACCACGGCATCGACAAGGCCCGCTTGTCGTCGGCAGGCTTCGGCAGCGAGAAGCCCATCGACAGCAACGATACGGAGCCCGGACGCACGAACAACCGACGCGTGGAATTCCACGTGGAGCAAGGGAGCGGAAAGTGAAGACCCGGAACCTCGGCATCCTCGCCGCCCTCTTTTCTGTCGTGGCAGTGACCTCGAGTCGCTCCGCGCAGGCCGCCGACGCGCCCCTCCCCGCGGAGACGCTCAAGGCCCAGACCGCGACGACCGGCAAGACCGACGTCGCGAAGGGCGGCTTCGCGACGGGCGCTCTGCCCTCCGACGAAGACCCCCGCGAAGCGACCGAGGCCTCGATCGGCGCTGGCGGTCTCTTCTCGTCCGGTAACTCGCGCACCGTCGCCGTGACGGGGCTTGCCGCGTTCAAGGCGCGTCGCGACGAGCATCAGTTCACGACGCTCGTCTCCGCGAACTTCGCTCGCGGTGGCAAGCGGGGCGAGGCCGTCGATACGACGGTCGAGAACTACCAGGGGATGGTCCGCTACGACTACTTCCTCACGAACAACGTCGCCCTCTTCCTCCAGACGAGCGCACGGCACGACCGGTTCCAGGGCCTCGACCTCCGGTACAACCTCGACCCCGGCGTCGCGTACTTCTTCATCAACACGAAGAAGCAGAAGCTACGCGCCGAGGCCGGCTACGACTTCCAGTACGACGTCCGCCGCGACGAGTCGCGCGTGCAGACGCCGCCGGCTGGGGCCACCACGCCGCTCCCGTTGCTCGACAAGACGAAGGCACTCCACAACGCTCGCCTCTTCATGGGCTACGACAACAAGCTCTACGAGTCGGTCTCGTTCGTCACGGGCCTCGAGTACCTCCAGAGCATCGAGCGGAGCGAGACGTACCGCCTCGTCTTCGACGTCGGTCTGAAGTCGGCCATCAGCAACAACTTCGCGATCGCGACGACCTATACGATGCGCTTCGAAAACGAGCCGCTGCCGACCGTCGAGCAGACCGACTCGATTGCGTCTGTGAACCTCGTCTACACGCTCTTCTGAGCGCGCTGCGAGGTCCGAGCGCCACCTGTCCCCGGACACCCCCCGGGGTGTCCGGGACATACCCTCATTCTCGAAAACGCCGGTAAAACGGCACTTCGCGGGACGGCACGGCGGTCGCAATCCGTCGTGGCATGCTCGCCACTGCTCACAGCGCGGTCCTCGTCGGGCTCGCGGCGCATCCCGTAAGCGTCGAGGTCCAGGCCACGCGGGGCGTGCCCTCGTTCGAACTCGTCGGGCTCGCCGAGGTAGCGGTCCGCGAGAGCCGCGTCCGCGTGAAGAGCGCGCTCGCGCAGCTCGGCGTCGACATCAGCGAGTGCCGTGTCGTCGTCAACCTCGCGCCGGCCGACGTACGTAAGCGCGGGAGCGCCTTCGACCTCGCGATCGCCGTCGCGACGCTGGTCTCCCTGAAGCTGCTGCCCGAGGAGGCGCTCGGCGAGGTGCTCTTCCTCGGTGAGCTCTCGCTCGACGGCACGTTGCACCCCTTGCGCGGGGTCGTCGCGCACCTGCTCGGGGCCCGGGAGCGCGGCGTCTCGCGCGTCATCGTACCCGCGGCGAACGAGGCCGAGGCGTCGCTCGTCGACGGGATCGAGATCGGCATCGCGCGGACGCTCGCGGATCTCGTCGAGGCGCTGAAAGGCGAGCGAGTCCTGCCGCGCGCGTCGACGAAGCTCGAGGCCTCGCAGTCGCTCGCGCTCGAGGACCTCGGCGAGGTACGCGGCCAATCGAACGGCCGGCGCGCCCTCGAGATCGCGGCGGCAGGCGCTCACAACCTCCTCTTCATGGGGCCCCCCGGCGGCGGCAAGACCATGCTCGCGCGTCGCCTGCCGGGAATCCTCCCCACGCTGGCCCGCGACGAGGCGCTCGAGGTGCTCGCCGTGCAGAGCGTTGCTGGCGTCCTGTGCGGCGCACCGCGCATGGGGGTTCGTCCTTTCCGTGCGCCGCACCACACCGCGAGCGACGTGGCGCTGGTGGGGGGAGGGGAGCTCTCGCGCCCTGGCGAGGTCAGCCTCGCGCACAACGGCGTGCTGTTCCTCGACGAGCTTTCCGAGTTCCGCCGCGGGACGCTCGAGGCGCTCAGGCAGCCGCTCGAGGACGGTTTCGTCACCGTCGCGCGCGCGCACGGCTCGATGACGTTCCCGGCGCGTCCGATGCTCATCGGCGCGACCAACCCGTGCCCGTGCGGGCACCTCGGTGACGGCTCGACGCGCTGCCGTTGTCGGCCCGATCAGCTGCGCGCCTATCGCTCTCGCATGAGCGGGCCGCTCGTCGACCGCCTCGACCTCCACGTCTCGCTGGCGCCGGTCGACGTCCTCTCTTTGCGCGGAAAGTCGTCGGCCGAGCGGAGCGCCGTCGTCCGTGCTCGCGTCGAGAAGGCGCGCGCGCTGCAGCGCGCACGGATGGAGAGCGGCGAGACCTCCGTGGGCGCGAACGCGCATCTCGGGGCGAAGGACGCCGAGCGTGTCTGCGCGCTCGACGTGGCGGGCATCAAGCTCATCGAAGAGGCCGTTCGTCGTCTCGGGCTCTCGGCGCGCGGGTACGGGAAGGTGCTGCGCGTCGCGCGGACGATCGCCGACCTCGAGGGCACGACGGCGATCCAGCCGAGCCACCTCGCCGAGGCGATCGGCCTGCGCATCCTCGACAAGGGCGACAACGCCTCAGCCGCCGACGCGGCGTGACTCATCTTGCGTGGCGTATTGCTCGCCGTCACCACGCGATTTTCCAGATCCCAGGCGAGCGTCCAAGGAGAGAGCCATGCTCGAGCAGATCGCAGAGAAGATGAAGATCCTGAAGTCCGTCGTCAGCAGCGTCGAGAAGCAGTTCGGCAAGGGCGCCATCATGGCGCTGGGCGGCGAGGAGGGGCTCGAGCCGGTCGCGACGATCTCGACGGGCTCGCTCGCGCTCGATCTCGCGACGGGCGTGGGGGGCTACCCGCGTGGCCGCGTCGTCGAGATCTACGGCCCGGAGTCGAGCGGCAAGACGACGCTCGCGCTCCACGCCATCGCGCAGGCGCAGCGCAACGGCGGAGTGTGTGCGTTCATCGATGCCGAGCACGCCATCGACATCAACTACGCGAAGTCGATCGGCGTGGAGATCGACAAGCTGCTGGTCTCGCAGCCGGACACCGGCGAACAGGCGCTCGACATCGCGGAGATGCTCGTGCGCTGCGGTGCCGTCGACCTCATCGTCATCGACTCGGTCGCCGCGCTGACGCCGAAGGCGGAGCTCGAGGGTGAGATGGGCGACTCGCACATGGGGCTCCAGGCGCGCCTCATGAGCCAGGCGCTGCGGAAGCTCACGGGCATCGCGCATCGCACGGACACGACGCTGATGTTCATCAACCAGCTTCGCCAGAAGATCGGCGTGACCTTCGGCAACCCGGAGACGACGACGGGCGGCAATGCCCTCAAATTCTACGCGTCGATGCGCCTCGACGTGCGCCGCATCGGCCAGGTGAAGATCGGCGACGAGCTCGTCGGCGGGAGGACGCGCGTGAAGCTCGCAAAGAACAAGTGCGCGCCGCCGTTCTGTGAAGCCGAGTTCGAGATCCGCTACGGCACGGGCGTCGACACGCTCGCTGAGCTGATCGACCTCGGCATCGCGCGCGGGCTCGTCGAGAAGAGCGGCAACCACCTGTCGTTCGCCGGGACGACGCTCGGCAACGGGCGCGAGAAGTCGCGTGACGCGCTCGCGCAGAGCCCCGAGCTACAGAGCACGCTGCGCCAGGCCATCTTCGCGTCGGGACCCATCCGCCCGGGTCGCCGCGAGGCGTCGGCATGATGCACTCGCTCTCGATGAAGCTCGGGATCTGAGCTCTCACTCACGCCGAACGCGAAAGGATGGGATGAGGCGGCCTCCGCCCGAGCGGGCCTCGGTCGGGGTCGCCTCGTCCCCTGCGAATCCGGTTTTTGCGGGCTTTCTCGGTCGAGGGGGCGGCCGCACGGGCCGCTCTACGTGGAACCCCGTATGGAACTCGCCGCGGCGAGCAGGCATATTCGAAAGAATGTCTCCAACCGGAGAAATCGCTCGTCCCGATCGGAGCCCCATGGTTCTCCCCCATGTCGCGTTCCGCGTGCCCGCGACCCTCGAACAGAGGCCGCTGGCACTCGATCTCGTCGGCGCCTTCGTCGAGCATGCTCGCGCCTCGGACGCATCGTTTCGCGATGCGGCGATCACCGCCTTCAGCGAGGCCTTCAACTCCGTGGTCGCGCGCGCCTATCACGGTCGCGGCGATGGGATGGTCGACGTCGAGCTCGAGCTAGGCACCGATCAGATGACGATCCGATTGAGCGACGACGGGCTCGTCGTCGACTTCACGCGGCCACCGCAGCCGGCGCTCGACGACATGCCGAACGTCGGCTTCGGCATCTTCTTGATTCATGCCTCGGTCGACGAGGTCGCGTACGAGTCAGGCGCCACGAACGTCCTGACGCTGACCAAGCGACTTCACGCCGCTCGCGACTGAGCGCGAGGCGAGCGCACCGTGAATCTCCGTCGCACGCGTGTCGTCGACGGTCGCAAGGTCGAATCGCCGCTCCCGGTCGTTGCGCCGACGCTCTACCGTCGAGGCCTCTCTCGATAGGAGGCCCATCATGGTCAATGCAGCTCTCGTCGTTCGTCTCGTCGCGAAGTCTGGCAAGGAGGAGGAGGTCGGGAAGTTCCTCGCAGGCGCTCAGCCGCTCGCGCGGGGCGAGGAGTTCACGCCGGTCTGGTTTGCGCTGCGGCCGACGTGCTCGGGTCCAAGGTCACGGCCTGAGGCTCACTCGTCGATCGGGCGCAGCACGCGGCACGGGTTGCCGGCCGCCACCACGCCCTCCGGCACGTCCCGTGTGACGACGCTCCCCGCGCCGATGACGGCGCGGGAGCCGATCGTCACGCCGGGACAGAGGATCGCGCCGCCGCCGACCCAGACGTCCGAGCCGATCGTCACCGGCTTGCCGAGCTCGCGCGTGCGCCGGAGCTCGGCATTCATCGGATGAGTCGCCGTGTAGATCTGCACGGCGGGTCCGAAGAGCGTGAAGCTGCCGACCGTCACCTCGCACACGTCGAGCACCACGCAGCCGAAGTTGAAGAACACCTTCTCGCCGAGATGAATGTTCGAGCCGTAGTCGCAGTAGAACGGCGGCTCGATCGTCGCGGTGTCGCCGCCCGCGCCGAGGAGCTCGAGGAGAATGCGGCGACGCGCGTCGTCGTCCCCCACGCGCGCGGCCGCCAGAGAGGCGCAGAGCTCGCGCGCTCGCAGCCGTAGCCGCGTGAGCTGCGCGTCGGTCGGGTCGTAGAGCTCACCCGCCAGCATCCGTTCTTGCTCGCTCGCCATGGTCGCCATGGAAGGAGATGTAGCGCCTCCCGTGGATCGTGGATGGCCCAGAGGTGTGCGCCGAGCCCTTCACGTCGAACACCGAAACCGCAGAAAAACAGGCATTCCAGGCCACCGATCGGGCGGCACATTACATGTATGCAATTCTCCGACACGGCGCAGCTCGCGCCGATCTCGGAGACCGAACCCGTGCGCCCACTTCTGCGTCACGTCTTTCCGTTCGCGCTCGCGCTGAGCGCCGCCGTCACCACCACTGCATGCGGAGCGAGCTCCTCGGAGGAGGCATCTCCGAGCGGTGACGCCGTGGAAGGCGACGTGCAGGAGTTCGGCACCGGCCCCAAGCTCGCCTACGACGAGTACACGGTCCTCTTCACGAATCCTCTCTGCCGCCGGTACGACTACCCCGCGAACCAAGAGGTCCTCTCGAACGCCGGCGAGCGACTCACGCACAAGCCCGAGAACGCCTACTGCGGTCCGAACGACAGCGTCGCCTCGGCCGCGCGCGATACCTCCCCGCAGAAGAAGCTCATCGACTGGATTCGCGACCCGGAGACCACGGAGATCTTCTTCGCGTACCTCTCCTTCTCGAACAAGGTCGTCGGCGCGGAGATCTGCAAGGCCGTCCGGGAGCGCAACGTGAGGGTCACGTTCGTCCTCGATCGCGAGACCGAGCTCAACGCAGCGAACACGTTGCTCGCCTGCCAGCCCGGCAACGGCGACCCGAACCTGAAGCCGCGCATGGAGCTCCGCGGGCACGACGCCTCGATCGGCTACGCCCACAACAAGCTCTTCATGATCAATCCACGGTCCGACAAACCGCGCATCGTGTTCTCCAGCGGCAATCTCTCCTCGGGCGTCGTGCTCCACCACGAGAACTGGCATTTTCTGCGTGTTCCGGCGCGCACGCACTTCGCGAAGGCGCACGTGTGCCTCATCGACGGGATGCTCGATCACTACCGCACGAAGCAGGAGTACTCGACGTTCATCAAGTCGTGCCGCGACGGCGCGGGCATCGGTGAGGAGTCCGACCTGAAGACCTTCTTCGTGCCCGGCGACGGCGGCCGAGCGGGCCAGCACGTACAGAACGGAGTCCGCACCGCGACCTCACTCGGCATCGCCGCGCACCGCTTCTCCTATTCGCTCCTCCGCCGCGAGCTCGACGCGCGCTTCCAGGGCGGCTCGCCGCCCGAGGTGAAGCTCGTCGTCGACGACGACGTCTGGTGGGCCGGCCACGGCGCGGACCCCGGGTCCGTACCGAACACGGCTGACGAGTACGGCTTCGTGCAGACGCTCCAGCAGGACGGTCTTCAGGTCCGTTACATGGAGACGAACAACAACGCGCACTACCTCCACCACAACAAGTTCATCGTCTTCCAGACGCCGCAGGGCGACTCCGTGCTCGCCGGAGCCGGCAACCTCACCGGCACCGCTTTTACCGATAATTTCGAGAATTTCTACTGGATCTCGGTCCCTCACATCGTCAAAGCGATGAAGGACCAGCACGACCACCTCTGGTCGCTGGCGACTCCGTCGGAGAACCTGCCGAAGACGAACGTGCAGCCGCCGACCAACTGATCAGCGGCCGGCGCTCGCCTCGAGCTGCTGCTGCTGCTCCCAGCGCGTCTTCAGGTAGGGGTAGAGCGTCTCGCCCATGGCGTTGATCTGCTTGATGTGATCGCCGGCGGTGACGCCCTCGTAGCCCTTCACGTGGAACGCGCCCCGATCGACCACGTAGGTCTCGTGCATGTTGCGCGGGCCCACGCTGGTCGACGGCGTCTTGGTGCTCGAGGTGAGCTCGAGGAGCTTCGCGACCGTCTCCTCGACGCTCGGGTAGTCCTGCGTGGGGATGGCCGTGTGGGTGATCGCGAAGAGCTTCTCGCCCTTGCTCGCGGAATCGACGAGCGTGACGAAGCGCTCGAGCGAGGCGGTGTTGATGACGCGCTTCTTGAGGTTCGTGAACGATGTGAAGAAGCCGTCGGCGAGGAGCACTGCGTCGATCTTCTCGAGGTTCGACGGCTCGCTCAGGATCTTCGCGACTGACACGAACCCTGCGCTCCACGCCGAGAGAGCGATGCGTTTCACCTTCGCGCCGGGCGCACGGCCGCTCTTCGTGATCTCCTCCTGCGCATCGACGACCAGCTTCTCGAACGACTGCGGATCGCGAAACGCGTTCGCATAGTGGTCAGTGCCGACGCCCATGTTGACGCTCACCACGGCCACGTTGAGCTGCGAGCGATCGAGGTTTCCCTCCTGCAACTTTCCTAGCCCGTGGAAATGCACGACGAGGTCGTAGCTTCCACGGCGCGTCGAGAACCACGTCGGCAGATACAGCTCGGCGCCGTGCGCGAGCTTCGCGCGATACGGCGTGGTCGCGGCGAGCTGCTTCGGCGTCTCCACCACCGGCTCGCGCGGCGCCCGCGCGCTCGCATCGGTGGCGCGCACCGGCGGCGGTCGATCGCTACAGCCGACCGCCACGACGACGCTCGCGAGCGCCGCGCACAGTACAGCTGCACGGCAGGCTTGCAGCCTCACGAGACGCCTAAAATAAAGTGCATCCATGCTCGCACCAGCACGCTGAGATCACTGGGCAGCAGGGGTGAGGGACCGGTGCCTCACCCGCAAGCCCTCGCGAGGCCGCCTCGATCCAACACCGAATCGAAATTCTGCCGGAACTCGTGAGCAAAGCAACTTCGCTGCTCGCAGGCATCACCTTTGCCTACAGGATTTGCGTCGTCGGCTCGCGTTCGGCTCAAAACGCGGTCTCGGCAGCTCGCTCTCCCACCGCCTACCCACGGGCACTCACACGCGTCTCGCGCTCCTCGACATCGCCCCGAGTCCCCGAACAGAGAGAACGTATGCCCCAGCCGAAGAGTCCTGCTCCGCGCGCCACCGCGACCGCCCCCCTCGCGCCCCAGCGTCCGTCCTCATCCGCTCCGCCGCTGCCCCCACAGGCGCGCCAGGTGTCGGGGATCGCGCCGCGCTCTCTCCACGCTCCGCTTCCGCCCGCGGTTCCGCCGCCGCCTCCGCTCCCGTCGGGCATCCCGGGGAGCGTCAGCCAGCCGTACTCGAGCGTGCCTCCCGGAAGCACACCGACCCCGAGCGCCTATGCAGAGCCGCAGGCCCTCCCCGACGTGCGCCCGCCCGCGCAGACCCTCCACACGGTTCGCCAGCTCATCGAGACGGTCTCGGTCCCCCGCCTCACGCTGCAGGTCGAACGCGAAGGCGGCATCGGCACCCAGCGCGCGGTCGTCCACGACGGTGACGTCTGCAAGATCGGCTCGCACGCCTCGAACGACGTCGTCCTGCGCGACCCGATGGTCTCACGCTTCCATTGCCGGCTCGTTCGCGAGGACGGCATCTGGACGCTTCGCGACTCCGGCTCGATGAACGGTACGACGCTGAACGGCGTCCGCCTGCGTGACGGCGACGTCGGCACCGAGGGCGTCCTCACCATCGGTGATTCGGTCGTCCGCGTTCGCTCCGGCGTCGCGCAGAAGGAAGACTTCGTTCCGATGCTGCCGTCGTTCGGCGCGCTGGTCGGCACGAGCCTACCGATGCGAAGGATGTTCGCGCTGCTCGACAAGATCGCGCAGAGCGACATCAACGTCCTCATCGAAGGCGAGAGCGGCACGGGCAAGGAGCTCGTCGCCACCGAGATCATGCAGCGCAGCGCGCGGGCGGAGAAGCCGTTCGTCGTCGTCGACTGCGGAGCCATCAGCCCGAACCTCGTCGAGAGCGAGCTCTTCGGACACGTGCGCGGTGCCTTCACTGGCGCCGATCGTGATCGCACCGGAGCCTTCGAGGCCGCCGACGGCGGTACCGTGTTCCTCGACGAGATCGGCGAGCTGCCCCTCGAGCTCCAGCCGAAGCTCCTTCGCGCGCTCGAGGCCCGCGAGATCCGCCGCGTCGGCGAGACGAAGCCGCGCCGCGTGAACGTCCGCGTCATCTCGGCGACGAACCGAGACCTCGAGCGCGAGGTCAACAAGGGCCGCTTCCGCGAGGACCTCTACTTCCGCCTCGCCGTCATCAGCACGCGCGTCCCCGCGCTCCGTGAGCGGCCCGACGACCTCCTCATCCTCGTCCGTACCTTCCTCGCGCAGCTCGGCGTTGCCGAGGAGGAGCGTCTGTTCCCGGCGTCCGTCATCGCCGAGATGAGCAAGCACGACTGGCCGGGCAACGTGCGCGAGCTCCGCAACTATGTCGAGCGCAGCGTGGTTCTCCAGTCCTCGAACCTCACGCTCCGGCGCGGCGCGGGCGGAGTCACCTCGACCCATGGCGCGGCCAACGGCATCGACCTCTCGACGCCCTTCCGCCTCGCGAAGGACGCCGTCATCGACTCGTTCGAGCGCTCGTACCTCTCGCAGCTCCTCGAGGCCGCGGGCGGCAACATGAGCAAGGCGGCCCGCATGGCCGGGATGGACCGCATGTACCTTCACCGCCTCGTGCAGAAGCACGGTCTGCGCGGCGGGAAGGGCGATCAGATCAGGCCCTCACCGTTTGGCTCGGCGGCCGGCAATCGAGGCGACTAGCGCGAGGTCCTCTTTGCCGAGCTCGCCAGTGACGACGAGCACGGCGAGGTAGGCGAGGACGACGCCCGTCGCGATGACGGGCGTGAGCAGAATCGAGAACGTCGGCATCAGACCGCCGGCGAAGAAAGCGCCTGCGACGCACAGGCCGACACGGAGCGCCGTCTTGAGCGGCACGAAGGCTCGCGCGATCTTGCGGACGCTCACCGTGCCCACGACGAGCGCCAGGAGGAGCGCAGTCGTGGTGGCGCGTGCCGTCGCCACGAGCTGGGCTTCGCCGAACGGCGCGAGCGGGATGACGACCACGCATGTGGCCGCGAGGAATGCCAGAGCAACTGCGGTGATCGTGAGTGCGGTGCGCTCGCGGCCGAGGCTCACCAGGACGGTCGTCGAGAGGCCAAGCATCGCGAACGCGGCCTGACCGAGAGCGAGCGTGCGGAGCGTTGCAATGCCGCGCACCGCCACCGCGGGGCCGTAGGCGATCTTGATGAGTGAGCCCGGCATCGTCAGCACGACGACGACGAGCATGCCGCAGACGATGGCGCCTATGCGGCAGCCGCGGCTCACGAGCTCGGCAACGCGGGCGCCGCTCGGGTCCTCCGCCTTCGCGCGCGCGACCATCGGGAAGAGCACCTGCGTGACGCTGAAGAGCATCTGGTAGGGGAGGAACGCGAAGAGCTGACATGCGCGATAGACCCCGACCCACTCGTTCGCGGCCTGCGCCGAGGTGAGGGTGGCCGTGCCCGGCGGCGCCGAGAGCGAGAGGTAGCGGCCGAGCAGGATGATGTCGGCTTGCATGAGGCCGTTCGTGAACACCTGCGCGATCATCACGGGGAGAATGAGCCCGAGGTACACGCGCGCGTATGGGACGCCCGCCGGCCGAGGCTCGGAGAAGCTCGCTCCGGTGCCCGTCCAGCGGAGGGCGAGGAGAAAGACGCCGAGTGACGCGATCACGGCACCGACGGTGGCCCCGAGCACGCCCGGGGACGTGCCGAGCGCTGCCGCCACGCTGCCCGCGCGTCTGACGAAGAGCCATCCGAACCCGAGAAGCGCCACCGTGCGGAGCGATGCTGCTGCGACGTCGAGCGAGGCCTGCCGCGCGAACATCCCCCGGCCGTTGAGGTAGCCGATGAGCGGCGCATACACGCCGTAGACCACGAGGACGCCCGTCATCGCGAGCAGGGGCGCGAGAACGTCGGGCGCGTGCTCGAAGAACGCGATGAATGGCGACGCGATGCCGAGCGTGATGCCGGCGATCAGGGCGATGACGCCGTGGACGCGGAGCGTGGCTCGCAAGGCCTCGCGCTCCTTGTCGCCCGCCGCCGCGACGGTGCGGCTCACGCCCTGCGTCGAGCTGGCGACGATGACGTTGTTGAAGACGTTCGACACCGCGAGCACGCGAGACAGCGCGCCGTAGTCGGCGAGGCCGATCACGCGGGGCAGGAGGAACTGCTGGATGAGGCCGGTCCCGATGAAGAAGACCTTCGCGAAGAGAACTGCGAGGCCGCCTCGCCCTGCTTTACGCGCCTGTTCGGGGGCTGCTTCTGCTTCCGTCATGCTCAGTATGCCGGCCTCAGGGCAACGGGACGCTGCGGGAGGTCGAAGGCGCGCGCGTGGATTTCGTGCAGAATGCACGTACCAGGCTCGCGCTCGAAGACGTGGATGGGGTACCCGGCGGCGCCGCGGCGTCGGTCGCCGACGTACAGCGACGAGCCTCGCCAGGCCAGGCCTTGCAGGTCGTAGCCCGGCGTCGGACCGAGGACGGGCGCCTGCGCGGAGCTGAGGACCTTTCCGGTCACGGGGTCGAACGTCACGAGCGACGTGGGGTTCACGTCCTTCTGGGGGCCCCCGACGATCGCCACGCCACATCCGTCGGTGACGGCGACCTCCGCGACGCTCCCGCCGAGGTCCTGCTCCGTGACGAGGAGGCGCGTCGTCGAGGTGGCCGTGTCGAAGCGCTCGATGCCCGCCAGCGGATCGGTCGCGGAGTCGAAGTTGCCGGGCTCGGCGAGGAAGAGCGCGCCGTCGTGCTCGGCCATCGTGTTGAACGGGTTGCGACCGGCGAGGAAGATCGCGTCCTCGACCTTCCGCGTGGCGACGTCGATGCGCAGCATCATCGACGGCTGCTTCGAGCTCAGGAGCTTCACCTTGTCGCGATCGTCGAGCCGCTCGAGCGTGACGAATGCCTTCGGCACCCCGGCGACATCGACGATACGGATCGCGTCAGCCTGGGGGTTCTGGTCGTCGTCGTAGCCCGAGATGTCGATGCTGTCCGTGACCTTTCCGCCCTCGAGGATCGCGATGCGCGGCACGTTGTAGAGGACGACGAACAAGGAACCGTCGGGCGCTGCTGCCACGTCGTGCGGGTTGACCACGCCCTGCCTTCCCAGGTCGTGCACGCTGTACGGCGGCTTCATGGGCGTGCCACAGACCGGGTCGAGCTCGAAGATGAGATCGTTGCTCCGTGCGAGGAAGAACGCGCGCCCGCCCGACATGGCGAGCTGCGGATCGGTCCCCAGGTCGATCCCCGAGGTGCGCGGGCTCAGCTCGCACTGCGGCGCTCCGCACACGACGCTCGACGAGTAGTCGCTCGCGGCGACCAGCAGCTCGACCCCGTTGCAGTCGGTGGCCCCCGCGGGCGCATCCGTCGAACCGCATGCCCACGCCGCGCCGATCGCGACGAACATCGCCAAGGCAACGGGAGCCCGCTTCGAGAAAGGAGTCACGACCGGAGGTGAACCTCGCTGGGTTGCGCCGTCAACCGAAACGACGCCCGCGGCCGCGTTACTGCAGCTTCCTCGGATCGGCGATCTGTCCCGACGGCGTGAGACCGGCCTTCTGCCAGCGTTGCTCGTCCGTGAGGCCGGGCTCGACGGGTAGGGGAGTCGTGTCGCGCACGATCATCTCGCTGTGGTTACCGTCGCCGCCTCGGTAGAGGCGAACGTCGATCGTGAGCCGCTTCTGCGGGTCGCCGAGAGGCGTGACGTCGAGGAGCTGCGTACTGCTCGTACCCGGCGTCACCTTGCCGTCCTTCACGCGCGCGCGGACGAAGTTGGTGAGCTCCTCGGGGCTGAGCGGCGTCTGCACGTGGACGGTCTTGGCGAACCTCGCCGCGACGCGCGTGTAGCGGGGGAGGGGGAGGCCGAACGCGCGCTCCTTGCCCTCGACCACCTCGTTCGGGACGAGGTGATCGGGGGGCTTCGTCTCGGTCGGCGGCTGCTCCTTCGGCTTGCAGGAGCTGCAAGCCGCGACGCCGACGGTGAGAAGGACCGTGAGCGCGCTCAGTCGACGACGAGTGCCCATGCGTCGACCGTGGCAGTGGTGCGCGGGAGGGGCCGCGTCATCCGGATCTCGGGGCGAGCGGCCTGGGGAGTGCCCGTGCCGGCGGCGGAGCGGCCGGTGCCGGCGCCGAAGAAGATGTCGAACGACGTCGAGCTCGCGGAGGTGACCGCCGGGTCACCGACCGCCGCGTCGAACACCGCGCACGACTGTGCTGCGCGGATCGTCACGCCGGGGATGATCGCGCCCTTGAGCGTGGGATCGACCAGCGTCGGGTCCTCCTTCTGCTGGAGAGGGAGCAAGCACGCGCCGGTCGCCGGGTCGACGCTACCGAGCTTGCACCACCGGGGCGCTCCGCCCTTCTCGATGCCGGCGATGTCGGCGTTGTAGAAGTCCATGCCCCAGAGCGTCGGGTTGCCGCCCTCGGCGCACACGGCCGGTCCGCCGGGCACGGCGGGCTTGTAGGTCGCGAAGTAGAGGGTGCGGTCGAAGAGCGTCATCGGGCCCGAGACGCGTTCGCCTGCGGCGAGCGGGTAGTACCACTTCACGACGGCGCGCGACGGTGTCCCCACGATGGACTGACGGCCCTCCTGGATGGAGTAGACGTAGTTCGACTCGGGCGTGACGACCACGTTCTCCTGGTCGCCCGTCGAGACGTTCAGGATGATGCTGCCGGTGGGGCCGAGCGAGATCACCGGTTGCGCGGAGATCGGCTCGCTGGCCTGGGCGCACTGGGCCGCCGTTCCACAGCTCGGGACGAGGTTCGTGTTGATGAGGTCCTGGAACAGCGTCGCGCGCCAGTTCGTCGGGTCGGAGTCGCTGAGGTCGAGGCGCCAGACCGTGCCGTCCGCGTCGCCGACGAAGGCCTTCTGGGCCGTCGCACCGATGACGTTGGGGTAGACGACGGGGGTGCCGATGACCGGCGAGTCGAACGGCGTGTCGATCACCTTCCCCTTGTCGGTGATGCGCTTCGGAACGTCCTGCGCGGCGCGGCCGAAGTGGCGGATGATCTCGCCCGTGTCGAGGCGGACGACGGTGACGCCGCGCCCCGCGACGGGGGCCGCGCAGCTCGCGCCCCACTGCCGGACGCGCGTGCGGCGCGGGTAGGCGGGATCGCCGAAGTCGAAGTTGACCGCGGGGTAGCCGCTGTCGATCCCGCGGAGGCAGTCGCCGTTCTTGACCGGCGGGCCGTCGATGCCGCCGGGGAGGATCGCGACGCCGACCTGGCGGACGCCGTTGCCGTCGCCCGGATTGACGAGGAGCGTCGTGATGGCAGGTGTGCCGCTCTGGTTGCCGAAGAGGGCGACCATCTGCGTGTTGTCGCGCGCCTTGCGGCTCTTCTTCGCCGGGTCGCCCGCCACGAACTCGACGTCGGTGAGCTGCCAGAGGAAGTGCGGGCCCACCGCCGGGGTGGCGGTGCCGAAGGCAAGCGGCTTGGTGGTCGCCGGGGTGAACGTGCCGCCGAGGCAGCCGTTCGGGGAGGCGATGCCGCCGCAGTCCGGGTCGCTGACGTTCAGCGCGTAGTAGCCGGCGCCGCCCGCGCCCATGCCGGCGACGAGGGTCGTGTGGTAGAGGTTCGCGCTGACGGGGTCCTTGCGATCCCACACGGTGTCCTTCACCGCGGGCGTACCGTCGAGGAGCACCTGCTGGCCCGTCGGGTAGTTGGTCGCGATCTTCGGGAGCACCGCGGGCGGAACGAACGCCCACATCTCGAAGTTGCCGTTGTCGTACGTCGTCGAGGCGAGCGCCTTGAATGCGTGGAGGATGCCGTCGGAGCTGGCGACGTACATCGTCGGCCGTCGATTGACGTGAGCCGCCGCGAACTGCTGGTAAGCGTCGTCGCGGAGGAACTGGTTCGGCGTTCCGACGAGGGTCGGCGAGGAACGAAAGATGGCGCCGAGCGCGGAGCAGCTCGGGACGCAGACCTCACCGATGATGCCAGCCGGCGGAGCGCAGGCGTTCGGGTCGGCGACGGTGCAGCCCGCGCCGGAGATCGAACAGAAGCCGGCGGCCAGGTTGCCCGAGGTGGCGCAGCGGACGTTGAACTCCCACGGGCCCATCGGCTTGATCGAGCCGTAGTGCGCGGTCTCGAAGTCCCACATCACGTCGGTGCACAGGGCACGCGACAGGGCGGGGATGTCGATGCTCGCGCGCGTGATGGGCTCGACGCCTCGCGAGCGCTTGCAGGTCGGCGAGATGCCGGCGATGTCGGGCTGGATGTCCATCGCCTGGGCCCAGTTGGTCGAGCCCTTCAGCGTGTCGTCGATGCCCGCGACCTCCGTGCCGGTGAACGCCGGGATGCCGTCGATCGGCACCGCGGTGGCGTACGGGCGCATCGTGCGGGCGGAGTCGACGACCGTGCCGACGAGGAGGGGGCCTGCGGTCGCCTGCCCGGTCACGGAGATGAAGAGGCGATTGGCCGCCACGGTCTGCGCCGCGAGGTTGGCGGAGTAGGAGTCACCCTCGGTGACCGACTGCGGCGTCTGCGGGGTCGGAAGGTTGCCGACGCAGAAGGAGCGCTCGCGGTCGATCTCGCCGGACCACACCTTCTGCGCATTCGGGATGAACGAGGCGATGAACGAGGCCGTGCGGTTGACGCCCGTGACGGTGACCGACGGCGCGTAGCCCGGCAGCGTGCGCGTCGTTGCCGACTTGGTGACGCCGCCGAGGAGGCGACCGAACGACAGAACGAGGTCGGCCTGCGTTTCCGCGAAGAACGGGCCGACGTCGTGGGTGTTCGTGCCCCAGTACGCGATCTCGTTGAGCTCGCAGCATGCGGCCGCGGTCGAGCCCTTCTTCGCCACGTCGGGGGTGATGGGCGTGGTGCACGCGGTCCGCATCGCCGCCGGCGTGCCGCCGAGGGCGGTGTACCACTGCTTGCAGCTCTTCATCGGAACGGGGGCCGTCGGGAAGCCGTCGTTCAGGAACGCGCCGTCGCCCGAGCCGTTCACGGAGAAGCCGATCACGAACGTCTTCACGCGCTTGTTGAGCGCGAGGTCGCTCGAGAGCTTGTCGGCGATGTCCGCCGCCTTGTTGAACGGGCACTGACCGCCCGTACCTTCGCAGCTGGGGCGGAGGTCGAGGTTGGGCGCGCCGTCCGTGAGGAGGATGATGTACTGGTCGCGGCAGCCGACGGCGACGTACGGGTCGGGCGTCGTACCGTTCGGGCCCTCCGGGTTGAACCAGTAGTAGTCGCGCGCGTCCTCGAGCATGCCTTCGATCGGCGTCGCGCCGTACGGGCGGCTACCGAGGAGGACCTTCTGGATCGTGTCGTTCGTCGCTTCGATGTCGAACGTGTCGCCGTTCGGCGGGGGGAACATGACCATCCGGCCTTCCCACGGAGGCGCGGCCGAGTGGCGAGCACCGACCTCGAACGCCGTGGCGCCGGTGGTACAGCCCGCGGGCAGACCGAACCCGAGCGCCGTACCGGTGCTAGAGGAGAGCGTGTTGCCCGCGCTCTTCACGTAGGACCACTGGCCGAGAAACGGATTCGCCGTGGTGCCCGGCGGCGTCGGCGCCGTGTCGATGGCGCCGCTCGGCGGCGTGGGGACCGTGACTCCGATGGCGGCGCTCGGATCGTTGTCGAAGGTCATCAGACCGAAGCGGACGTAGTCGCGCGCGGCGTCGAGCTGGCCGTCGTTGGCCTGTTCGAAGGTGCACGCGTTCAGCGGCAGGACCAGCGGACTGTTCGCACCGTACTGGGTCTTGAGGTGAGCGTTGAACACCTGCGTGAACGCATCCGGCGGCAGGTCGCGCGCGTCGCCGCCCGAGCCGAGCGCGCCCGGGCCGACGCCGCCTCCCGTGGCCGTGCCCGGAAGGGAGTAGGGGGCGAACGTGCACGCCGTGGCCGCCGTGGCGCCGGTCAGCGGCCGGTGGTACGGCAGGAAGTAGTCCGCGTCGTAGACCTGCTTGTTGTTGATCTTGAATTCGTTCCTGAACGCCTCGCCCGGAGGACCAGCCGAGCGGTCGACGACGTCGCAGCTGAAGAAAGGCTGGAGGTTACCCGTCAGCGCCTGGAGGAGCATGCCCCAGCGGTTGGGGTTCGACTGGATGCCGGGCGCGCACGCGTTGAACGGCGCGGCGACGAGGGTGGCGCCGGTCAGCGGATCGCGGTTCGCGCTCGGGAGCGAGTTGTCGACCATGCGCTCCATCGAGCCCGAGTTGTCGACGAGGAGGAGGACGTTGGGGATGGGCCGGCTCGTCGTGCCGGCGATCTGCGCGTTCGCGTCACCGCTGGTGCAGAGCGCACCGAGGGCGGCCGCACCGAGCAGGGTGCGAAGGACAAGGCGCGACATCCCGATGCGCGAGCTGTTGGCGTTGGTCGGCATGATGGTCCTCAAGGCGCGCACTGGGGGGGGCCCGTGATCGGGCCAACCGTCAACCGACCTCGGCCCGTGACGACGGATTGAGCCGGCGTGAGCGGGGCGATGGTCGATCGCACGTTGACGAAGGCGGTGACGGTCACTTGCGTGAACCGCGTGTTGGCCGGGTACCCGGCGGGAGGCGGGACGTCGACGGGGTTCGAGAGCTCGATCTCGTACTTCGGGATCGAGCTCACGGCGCCGAAGCTATCGCTCGAGAAGGCGGGAACGGCGGTCCAGGTGTTGACCGTGTTGCCGAAGATCTTCATCTCGTTCTCGTCGAGCTTCCGACATGCATGCTGCGGCGGAACGGGGCACTGCGCGCCCACGTAGGGCATCGCCGTCTTGCAGATCGTCGTCCGCTTGGTGCCCGACATCGAGTTGA
>Ga0335397_10003120_pt1 | contig 22365 bp, 16 predicted proteins | sample MAT04_FD_205740 | JGI IMG/M metagenome (GOLD analysis project Ga0335397, IMG submission 205740) | Freshwater microbial communities from Lake Fryxell liftoff mats and glacier meltwater in Antarctica - MAT-04 (spades assembly) (version 2) ... | reverse complement strand
ACAGTGGGCATTGGCGGCGGACAGCCCAACCGCGTGGACTGTGTACGCATCGCCATTCAGCGCGCCGGTGAGCGCGCGCAGGGTGCCGTGATGGCCTCCGACGCCTTCTTCCCCTTCGCCGATTCCGTAGAACTGGCTGCCCAGGCCGGCATCACCGCGGTGGTGCACCCCGGCGGCTCCATTCGAGACGCCGAAACCCTCGCCGCCGCCAAAGCCGCCCACCTGGCACTGGTGCTTTCCGGTGTTCGCCATTTCCGCCACTAATCTTCATTTATGACCCAACAGAGCGTGGAAGCGACCGAATGGTCGCTTCCACGCTCTGTTTATTTTCTTTCTTCTGGCGCCACGTTTTTCCAATGCGCCCCTGCCCTCGTCAGGACATCGAAGCGCTGCCTTACTCTCTCATGCAGTACTCACCAGGTTTTGGGTATAATCATTTCAATGAAAGCTAATTTATCGCGCAGGGATTTCTTAAAGTTGTCTGCCGCCAGCCTCATCGGGCTGGGGTTTCGCTCCAATTTCGACGACCCCGCCACCCAGGATACTGGGAGCATTATCCGCGTGGGGTCAGAATCGGTCAGTGTCTACAGCCAGCCCTGGGATCAGAGCCGCATTCGCTTTCAGCGCTTCCGCGACGAGATCGTGCACGTGTACGAAACGGTCACCTCACCCCACGGGCCCGGTTATAACCCAATCTGGTACCGCGTCTGGGGCGGCTATATTCATTCAGCCTATGTTCAAAAAGTACGCTACGAGCCAGAGCCGCTGCTCGTAACCATCCCCGAAAAAGGACAGTTGGCCGAAGTTAGCGTGCCCTACTCGCAGGCGATGCGCTATAACCAATACACCGGTTGGACTCCTGTTTACCACCTGTATTACCAATCCACCCACTGGATTACCGCCATCGAGACCGGTCCAGATGGCGAACCCTGGTACCGGGTGTATGATGAATTGCTGCGCAGCGACTACTTTGTGCAAACGCCGCACTTACGCGCGGTGCTGCCGGCCGAACTCACACCCCTTTCAGCCAATATCCCGCCCGAACAAAAGCACATCGAGGTGAATTTAACCCGCCAGGTGCTTAAAGCTTTTGAAGGCGAGCGGGTGGTGTTTGAAACGCGCATATCCTCCGGCATGCCGCGCCGCGGCAACCTCGCCCCGGCCGAATCGACGGAGACCCCGCGCGGTACGTTCCACGTTCAATCGAAAATGCCTTCCAAGCACATGGGCGACGGCAAACTGACCGACGACCTGAAAGCCTACGAATATCCCGGCGTCCCCTGGACCAGTTTCTTCGAATCGGTCGTCGGCATTGCCTTTCACGGCACCTACTGGCACACCAATTACGGGGTGCCCATGAGCCACGGCTGCATTAATATGCGCCCCGAAGAAGCAAAATGGATTTTCCGTTGGACGACCCCGGTTGCCGATGGCAGTGAAATTGAAAAACGCGGCATGGGCACCCTGGTGGAAGTCATCTGAGCTTCAATCTCCCACAAACTGCATAAATACCAGGTTTCCCAGCAGGCGGCCGCGGCGCGTCAGGCGAATGCGCTCGCCGTTATCTTCCAGCAAGCCTTTACCAGTCAGGTCGTGCAGTTCCTTGCCAAAAACATCCTCCGGGTGGGTACCAAAACGCCGCAAAAAGTCCGCGCGTTCCACCCCGCTTTCCACCAGGCGCAGCCCCACCATCATCATTTCCTGCATGGCAGTCCGGGGGTCAATCGGCCAGGTCTCATTGACCGCCGCGCCTAACGGAAAGTGCGCTGTATTGTGCCAGATCCGCCGGATATATTCGTTCACTCCGCGCACATTGGCCGCGCGCACTTCTCCCACATAGCCATGGGCACCGGCCCCAAATCCAAAATACGGCCGGGCCAGCCAGTACTGCAAGTTGTGGCGGCACGCCAGCAGCGTGCCCTGCCCGTCAAGCTGCGCCCAATTGGAAATTTCGTACGGTGCAAAACCCGCAGTTTCCAGCCGGTCTGTGGCCCACTCATACATATCAGCCGCAATATCGTCATCCGGTTCGGCAATCAGCCCCTTGCGGCGCATGCGATGCAGCGGGGTGCCCTCTTCGATCGTCAGGGCATACAATGAAAGATGTTCTGGGTGGAGCGCCACGGCCATTTCAACCGTTTGCTGCCAATCGGCCAGGCCTTGAAATGGCAATCCATAAATCAAGTCCAGGCTCAAGTTGTCAAAGCCCGCCTCGCGCGCCCACTGCACCGCCTCGATCACATCAAACATACTGTGCTGGCGTTCCAACAGGCGCAGTTCATCAGGGCGGGCCGACTGCATGCCGTAGCTAATACGGTTGAAACCCATCCCGCACAGTTCGCGCAAATATTGTGCCGAAACTGTGCCGGGGTTGGCCTCAAGCGTCATCTCATACCCCGGCAGCAGGTCAAAAGCCTCTCCCAGGCCGGCGGTCACCCGGCCCATTAAATCTGCCGGAATTAAAGAAGGTGTTCCGCCGCCGAAAAACACGGTATGAACCGGGATGCGCACACTGCTGCCTGCCGCAGCCTGGCGGATTTCCTGGATCAAAGCCTCAATATAATCCGGAATGCGGTCTTCCAGACCCGCAAACGTGTTAAAATCACAATACCCGCAGCGATGCCGGCAAAACGGGATGTGGAGATAGATGCTGTGCGGCTCCATATCTTCAGAATATCATAACCCGATCGATCTGCACAGCCCAGATTGGGCCAAAATCCTTGACAGCGAACTATATTCTGACGAGTTCAATGGTTATGGTATAATCTTTTTAGCCGGGGAAAAACCCCGGCAATTGAATCCTATGGCACCTGAAAAAACAACTTCCTCCCAAAAAGTCTGTCCCACCTGTGGAACTCGCCTCAGCGAGAATGCCACTCGCTGCCTGGTTTGCGGTCGCGCCATCACAGCCACCGCCACCCCCAGGCGCGAATCGGATTCCTCTGTTCAGGGGCCGCGCATGCCGACGGTGACGTTAAGCCTGCCCCTGGCAATTGGTTTGCTGATTTTGTTGGTGGCCATTGGCGCCGGCACAGTGTACGCCTTTGCGCGCTCCACACCTGAAATCGTCATTCCGCCCACCATCACCCCCACACCCACTCAAACGTCCACCGTCACCCCAACCTCCACCAGCACGCCCACCGCCACCCTGGTGCCCACCAGCACCCCGCTGCCGGACAAAGAGTATGTGGTCAAATCGCTTGACACCTGCAGTAAAATCGCCATTCTTTATAATGTGTCGGTTAACAGTATTGTCTTGAAGAATGGCCTGAACGCCGATTGCGGCCCGCTGAGTGTGGGCCAGAAGCTGATGATTCCCCAACCCACCCCCACCGCCACCTCACAGGTCACCTCCACTGCCATTCCGGCCAATGCCACCGATAAAGCCTGTGAGTTGTTCCCCTATACCGTTAAGGAAGGTGATACCCTGGGCAGCATCGCGGCCAACTACGCTGTCTTGGGGCAATCGATCCGCGAGTACAACAGCATGTCTTCTGATATCGTGCAGTTGGGCCAGCGCATCAACATTCCTCTGTGTAAGCGCCTGCCGACTGCCGGCCCCACCTCCACAGCCACCCCCCCGCCCCCATACCCCGCGCCGAACCTGCTGCTTCCAGCAGACGGAGCCTCGTACGTAGTCAGCAGTGAGGTGATCACCCTGCAGTGGTCCTCGGTCGGCAATCTGCGCGCAAACGAAAGTTACGCCGTCACCGTGGAAGACCTGACCGATGGGACTGGCAAGAAGGTCATCGATTACGTCACGGACACCAAGTACATCATTCCGGTCACCTTACGCCCCACGGATACTACTCCCCATATTTTCCGCTGGACGGTCATGTCTGTGCGGCAGACCGGCACCAACAAAGACGGACAGGCTACTTATGATGTCGGCGGAGCGCTCAGCAATCCGCGCGTCTTCAGTTGGCTCGGTGGGGGCGCTCCGCTTCCCACCAGTAAACCATAATCATAAAAAAGAACCCCGGCCAGAATTGGCCGGGGTTCTTTTTTATTTACGCAGAGGGTTCCTGGACGGTTTCCGTTACCTCTTGCGGCTGAGGCTGATCTTCCAAAAATTTGGTCGCCTGAATCGCTGCCGCTGCGCCCATTCCGGCGGAGGTGATCACCTGCCGGAAGTGACTGTCCATCACCTCACCCGCGGCATAGACCCCCGGTTTGCTGGTTTCAGTAAATTGGTTCACCTGCACATACCCCAGATCGTCCATTGCTAACTGCCCCTGGTACATCTGCGTATTGGGCGTGTGTCCGATGAAGATAAACACACCGTCCGTGGGAAAGCTGGAAGTCTCTTGCGTCACCAGATTCTTAATTTGTACCGCTGTCGTCTTGACATCGCCAACCACCTCGGTCACCACGCTGTTCCAGATAAACCGAACCTTGGCATCACTAAAAGCACGGCGCTGTAGAATAGCTCCAGCGCGCAGGGCATCGCGGCGGTGAATAATGGTCACACTGCTGGCGTAACGTGTCAAAAACAACGCCTCTTCTAGCGCCGAATCGCCTCCACCCACCACCACCACTTTTTTATCCTTAAAGAACCAGCCATCGCACGTAGCGCAGTACGACACGCCGCGCCCGGTCAATTCTTTTTCTCCTGGCACGTTCAGATGATTGGGGCTGGCGCCAGTCGCTAAAATCAAGGTTTCCGCCAGATACTGCCCACTGTAGGTCGAAACCCGGTATGGCCGGCTGGATAGATCTACCGCGGTGGCAGAATCATATTCCACCGTCGCCCCAAAACGTTCCGCCTGCTTTTGGAACAGTTCACCCAATTCCGCCCCGCCCACACCCGTCGGAAAACCGGGGTAATTCTCAATCGTATGGGTCAATGCCGCCTGACCGCCCAATTCCATCCCGGCCAGAACCACAGGTTTCAACTCGGCCCGTGCCGCATACAGCGCTGCCGCCAACCCGGCCGGACCGGAGCCAAGGATTAACACTTTGATCACGTCGCTGTTGGTACTGACATTCGGACCCGCTTCGGGCTCGCTTCGGGTGCCCGCAGGGGCAGCCTGAAGGGGCATGTTATTGATTGGGGATAAATTTAATTCCATCATCAGTCTCCATTAAGTTTCATTACTTCGAGGTTTCGCTTGCATTGATTAGATGGCGCGTCTGCCCAATAAGTTACGTTATTTTACTGCCTGATCGCCAATTTCCAAAGCCCGGTCAATTAATGTAAAACCTTCCGCTAGCTGCTCGGGCGTAATGATCAAAGGCGGGATGATCAATAAGGTGTGCCAGTGGGTGTAGACATATAATCCGCGCTCCAGCAGTGTTTTACGAATGGCGGTCATCTCGGGGCTGCTCCCGCCATAGGGGGTCAGCGGTTCGCGTGTCTTGCGATTTTTCACCAACTCGATCACCCCAAACAGGCCAATCGAGCGCACCTCGCCGATCACGGGATGCCGGCCCTGCAACTCGACCAGCATATCGTTCAGCACCTGGCCGGTCTCCGCTGCGCGCTCGACCAGGTGGTCGCTTTGCATCACCTCAATCGTGGCGATCGCCGCCGCCAGAGAAATGGGATGCCCATTATAGGTCAGCCCACCCTCATACACCCGCTCTTTGAAGGTATCGGCGATCGACTGCTTCATCGCCACGCAGCCCAGCGGGGCATAGCCGGAGGTCAGCCCTTTGGCCATCGTGATCATATCCGGCACCACATTCCAGTGATTGACCGCGAACCAGCGCCCCGTGCGCCCAAAACCGCTCATCACTTCGTCACAGATCATCACAATCCCATGCCGGTCGCAGATCTGACGCACTCCCTGCAGGTAGCCTTCGGGTGGGATTAAAATTCCGTTGGTGCCGGTCACCGTCTCTACCAAAACCGCCGCGATTGTCTCAGGACCCTCAAACTGGATGATTTCCTCCAGATGGTTGAGATAATCGCGCGTAAATTCGGCTTCCGCCAGATCTGGCTGGGTACGATGGAAAGTTGAGCGGTAACGATATGGATCCAGAAAATGCACCACCCCGGGCATCAGGTTGGGCTCCCAGGCAGTCCGGCGCGGGTCTCCGGTGGCCGCCAGCGCGCCGGCGCTGGCGCCATGATACGAACGGTAGCGTGCCAGAATTTTAAACCGCCCGGTGGCGGCGCGCGCCAGTTTGATGGCGTTTTCGTTGGCGTCGGCCCCGCCCAAAGTGTATAAAAAGCGATCCAGGCCGGGCGGGGTAATTTCGGCCAGCAGTTTGCCCAACAGCGCCCGCGGTTTGGTGGCCATCCCTGGCCCGGCAAAGGGCAGTTCCTGGGCCTGGCGGCAAATCGCATCGATCACCCGCCGTTCGCCATGGCCGATGTTGGCGCACATCGTCATCGAGTTGAAATCGAGATAACGCTTGCCATCCACATCCCAAAAATACACGCCTTCAGCGCGTTTGATGGCAATCGGCTGCACCCGCGCCTGAGCCGACCAGGTCCAAAAATTATGTTGCATTGCCAACGGCAATATTTCGTTGTCTTGAATATCCATTTTTATCCTCCGGTGCTCCTTTAAAGTTTACTGCGAACTGGCCTGCTGTGCGCTCATATTTCGATCCATTTCGGATTTATAATTCATCGAGCAATGAGCGAAAACACGGTTCTAAAAGCGTGCCAGCAGCGGCTGCCCCCGGCGGCAGTCCGCGGACTGGAACATTTTAACGCGGGCGAATTTTTTGAGGCGCACGAATTTCTCGAAGCCGCCTGGCAGGCCGAACGCGGCCCGGTGCGTGAGTTGTACCGCGGTGTGCTGCAGGTGGCTGTGGCCTATTATCACATTCAACGCGGCAACCTGGCCGGGGCGTTCAAACTGTTTGCCCGTTCGCGCAAATGGCTGGCCCCTTTTGGGCCCGTCTGTCAGGGCATCCACCTGGCGCATTTGCTGCGTGATGTAGACCGGGTCGAGGCCGAATCGCGCCGATTGAGCCCCGCGCAGGCGGCTGCGCTGGAAAGTTCCTTCTTCCACCCAGTGGAATATCAAACCGAGCACGAAGGATAAGGCACTATGGATTCTCACCTTCCCCCCCCATTCCCCTCTGTGTCGGGGCGGGTTCCAAACCCGCCCCGTTTTGCAGGCAAAGTGGCCCTGGTAACAGGTTCTGGGCGCGGCATTGGCCGTGCCATTGCGCTGCGCCTGGCGCAAGAAGGCGCCGACCTGGTGATCAATTATATGAAAAATCAGGTCCCCGCCGATGAAACCGCCGCACTGATCCGCCAGATGGGCCGGCGCGCCCTGGTGGTGCAGGCCAATGTGGCCAAACCGGAAGATGTAGACCGCCTGTTTGCCGCCATAGAGACTGAATTCGATGGGCTGGATATTTTGATCAACAACGCCGCTTCGGGTTTCAACCGCCCCGTAATGCAGCAGAAGGTGATGGGCTGGGATTGGACACAAAATGTCAATGTCCGCGGGTTTCTGCTGGCTGCCCAGCACGCTGTACCCATGATGGAAAAACGCGGTGGGGGACACATGGTAGCCATTTCCAGCCCTGGTTCGCAGCGCGTAATGCCCGATTACGTGGCGGTAGGGGCCAGCAAAGCCGCCCTCGAAGCCCTTACACGCTACCTGGCCGTAGAACTTTCGCCCAAGAATATTGTGGTCAATGCGGTTTCGCCCAGCCTGGTGGAGACCGATGCCATTAAATTCTTCTCGACCCTGAGCGATTCCAACACCATTCCCCGCGCCATTGCCAACACACCGGCCGGCCGCCTGGTGACCCCGGAAGATGTTGCCGGAATCGTTGCCTTCCTATGCTCCCCGGCGGCCTTTATGATCCGCGGGCAGGTGCTGATCATCGACGGCGGCTATACCCTCACCGTTCCCGGCTGACTTTAAAATTTCTCAGACAGCCGGTTGCTGTTTACAAATCATCAATCTCACGGTTCTGATCCAGGTTACAGGAATAAGGATGGATAGGCAAAAATGGGATCATCCTAACCATCCTTGTGTCCTATATCTGTGTGTCCACCTAATTGACCAATCTTGTGAGTGAGGAAAACCACTACTGCTCACTCGCTGACCAGCACCGCCCGCGCCGGCGACCCATCACTGCCGCCCAGCTTGGGCGGCAGGCAGATCAGGGTGTACATGCCCGGCTCGACCCCGTTTAAATTGACCCCTTCTAAAATCACCATTTCGGCCTTTAGCAGCACCTCGTGCGTCGGGCGGCTTTGTTTAAATGGCGCGATCGACAGGTAATCGATGCCCACCAGGCGCATGCCGCGCTGCACCAGCACCTCGGCGCCATCCGCTGAAACCGCCACAAACTCTTTTTCAAAAACCTGTTCGGTCTTCAGCCAGTAGGCCGAGTTGCGTGTTTTAAACAGCACCCGCACCACGCCCGGCGCAATCCCGGCCTCTTCCACCACCGCCGCGGTAATTAAATTCACCGAGTCGGCCAGTTGCACCACCTGCACCGGCCCAATTAACACCTCTAGCGGCAGCGTATCCAGCGTTTTGGCGCCGTTAATAAAATGATGCGGCGCGTCCAGGTGGGTGCCGGTGTGCACACTTAATTCCAGGCGCGACACATTGGCATTGGCACCCTCTTCGATCTTAGAAACTCGCTCCAGTTTCACCGGCGGGTCGCCGGGCCAGACCACCATCCCATTGTGGATCGTCAAACTAATATCGTGATATTGCATGGCTTATCTCCATTCGGTCGAACCCATTTGCGCCCACCCGCTTACCTCAAAAATCCGTTTGAGCAGGGTGTCGCGCTCACTCGTCGTCATCGGACGAGGTTTGACATAATCTTCCAATTGAGCGGTGAGCAGTTCCACACCCAGATACCGCCCATCATAAAATACATGCCGGTCCAAAAATTCGTCCTTCGTTTCCGGCCAATACGTATCCATCTGATCAAAGAACAGGTTGCCCAACCCGTAATGAATAAACCCCTGATTGCGCAGTTCCATCGCCTGCGGCAGATGCGCCTGGCTGCCGCTCACAATCACTGCCCCCGCGTCGGATAAGCGCTGGAAGGCGCTGTATTGGATTGGCAGTGGCCGCGGCTCGTACGACTCATAAAATTGCACCGTCACAATTGGCAGGTAACCGTCTTTCACCATTTTACGGATATCCGCCTCAAAGTAGGTCATATCCGGATAGTCGCAATCGGCCGTGCCGGCGCGCTCCGCCGTGGCCCAGTCCGGCGCGGGGCCAGCCGGGTTGCAGCCCAAAAAAGCCAGCTTGTTGCCGTTATGCTCCAAAAACACCGGTTTACGCGCCACTTGCTGGTTGGCCCCGGCCCCATATACCAACCAGCCACGCTGCCGGTATAGATCGATAGTGTAATTGACCCATTCACTGCCAAAATCGTTGAGATGGTTGCCGGTCATCTCAACCACCTTCACCCCCATATCCTCAAACAATTGGATATTTTGAGGGGCGCTGCAAAAGCGCAGGTTGGGATCGTTGGGATTGGGCGGCGCGCATTTGGGATTAAACGAGACCTCATGACTGACATGCGTGATATCGGCTTCGCGCAGCCAGGCGCGCACATCGCGCCCCGGATAAAGCAGCCCTTTCTGTTCCATATACCAGGCCGTGCCGCGCGTCAGGCCGCTGGTCCCGGTCAACAGAACTACCGTCAGGCGTTTGGAGTCACGGTTGGTCAATGCCACTGCCGGCGTCAGCGCCAGGCCTTGCCGGAACTGCGCCAGAGTGCGCTCATCTCCCTCGGCAGCCACCGGCAGCGTCAGGCCGTAGGTTGTCGGGTCAAACGCCTTATCCAACGGTGAGCGCCCATCCAGTTTGAGCACCTTCCAGCGCGGTTGCAGCATTTCAAATGGAACGATAGCCCAGCTCGTTTTTTCTTTCCAGGCGGTTTTCAGCAATTGGTCGGCATTCACACTGCGCACCACAGACGCCGCTGGCGGCCCCCAGAAACGCTCCAGCGCCTGCAGCACCGCCGGAGCAGCCATCAGGGCATGTCCATTCAACCTCGCGCCGCCAGTACCCTGCCAGGCAGCCTTAAGTTCGTTCAGGGTCACGCCATCGATCAGGGTGGGAAATGGCGCCACCAGCGCCAGCACCCACTGCCCAAGCTCCAGGGAGCCCTTGCCAACCCACACCCGCAAGTTCGATGCCCCGACCGTCGTCGCGGCTGCGCCCTGGGCTTGCAGGCGCTCGCGCTCTTTCTGCGGTAAGAGCGGGTCCACCCAGATATTCACCGTTGGCAGAGGGCTGAGCGTGGGTTGAACCACGGAGGTTGCAAGCGCCTCAAGCGTGGGTACTGCCACCGCGGCCGGAGATGCCGTACCCGCAAGGAGGGGGATATTTGGGCCTGCTGTTAAATCAGCCGTTTGCGCTGGCAGGGCCGCAGGTAAACCAGACGACCAGGGCCGGCTGCAGTTTGCCAACAGCAGCCCCAGCACACACGCCCACACCACCAGCCTCTTTCGCATACGGTTGATTATATATTACCCACGGTTTTAAATTGCACTTTTTTCTGATTAAGCAAAAAAGGCAAGTTATGACCGTGAAGGCTATAAAACCTGTCGATTGGATAGCATCTGATAGCATCAGCGCGTATAATTCACTTGAATGCAGTTCGTAGAAAGGAAAAGAAATGCGCGAAGTGGCGGTTTTGGGAATTGGACAAACCAGGGTTGACGAGCATTGGGATAAATCGCTCAAAGAACTGGCCGGTGACGCGGTTTTGGCCGCGCTGCAAGATTCGGGGCTGGCCGGTGCCGAGGCCCTGTACGTCGGCAACATGATGTCCGGTCCGGCCAATCACCAGCAGCACCTCGGTGCTTCCATTGCCGATTGGGTTGGGTTGCGCTTCAGCAGCGCCATGCATATCGAGGCTGCCTGTGGTTCCGGCGGCGCCGCCTTCCGTTCCGCGCTGATCGCCGTGGCCTCGGGCTCCGTCGATACCGCCGTGGCGGTGGGCGTTGAAAAGATGACCGACAGCCCGGGTAACGAAATCACCGCACAGTTGGCCACGGCTGCCGATGCCGATTGGGAGCTGGAGCAGGGCGTTTCGTTTGTGGCGCTCAATGCGCTGATCATGCAGCGCTACCTGCACGAATATGGCTGGAACAAAAGCCATTTCGCGGCTTTTTCGCTCAATGCGCATGCCAACGGCGCGCACAACCCTTATGCCCGGTTTCAAGAACCCATCAGCGAAGCAATTTATAATCGCGCGGGTATGGTAGCCGACCCGATCAACCTGATGGATGCCTCGCCCATGGGCGACGGTTCCGCCGCAGCCGTCCTGGTGCCTGCCGATTATTTGCGTTCCCGCCAGAATCAAACCATCATCCGCGTGGTCGCTTCTGCCGCCGCTACAGATACCATTTCTGTACAAAGCCGCCGCGATGGTCTGTGGCTAAAGGCCGCCGAAAGTTCTGCCCGTCAAGCCTATGCGCAGGCCGGCATCACCCCCGCCGAAATTAACATCTTTGAAGCGCATGACGCCTTCAGTATTATGGCGGCACTCTCTCTCGAAGCGGCCGGATTTGCCGAACGCGGACAGGGCCCCCGTCTGGCAAACGACGGCGAAATTCGCCCCAGCGGGCGCATTCCCATTTCCACCCGCGGCGGGCTGAAAGCACGCGGTCATCCCGTGGGCGCTACCGGCATGTACCAGATCGTTGAAGTTGTGCAACAGTTGCGCGGTGAAGCCACCGGTACGCAGGTGCCCGACGCGCGCTTGGGCATGGCTCAAAATATTGGCGGTTCCGGGTCCAATATCATCACACACATCTTAAAGGCCGGCTAGCGCTGCGCTCTACAGGGCGCGAGGCGCTGCCCTCTACAGGGCGCGAGGCGCTGCCCACAAACTTGCCGGCTGTTAATCCGCCTCCAGCGGACTGCGGTTAATCACCGCAGTGCGGGTATTCAGGTTAAAGTGGCAGCCCGGCGCCAGTTGGTGGAACCTCAGCGCACTGATGCTCAACCATTTTCCGGTGGCGGCCTGGTCGATATTGCTTTCAAGAATGTCCTGCCCGTCCAACACGCTCACAGCGTGCGTTCCGATCACTTGAAATTCGTCGTTTTCAAACACGGCAGCCGTATCCTCATCCACTCCCACCCCCAGCAAGTGCGGCTGCAGCGCAATGGCGTACATTAACCGCCCCAGGCGATTGCGTTGGTGAAAATGCTGGTCAATCAGCACCTGACGGATAAAGCCAAACCCTTCTGCCAGTCGCGCCGACCCGCCGCGCGCCCCGCCTCCACTGCGCCCCCCGGTAATCATCATTTGCCCCATCATGGCGGCCCCCGCCGATGTGCCGGCTACCACTACCCCGCGCTCAAAGGCCGTCCACACCGCTGCCAGCAAGGGGGTACCGGCCAGCACCATGGTCAGGCGCACCTGATCCCCTCCCGTGAAAAAGATCCCGCTGGCATTTTTCACCTGCTCCTGCAGTGCCGCGGCGTACGCCTGCGATCGTTCACGCACCGGTAGAATCTCCGGTGGGACGCAAATTCCCAACTCCTGCAGCGCATTGTGATATTCTTCTCCCCCGCTAATGCGGCTGGATGCGGTGGGGAAAATAATCACCCGCGCCTGCGCCCCACCGCTGCGCTGGTAAAACTCCTGCATAATGCGGCCCGTCAACTGCATATTGCCACCAATTGCCATTAACACCGTCATACGTCGCCATCCTCTTTACACAGCGCTTCGATGTCCTGTCGAGGACAGCGCTTCGATGTCCTGTCGAGGACAGCGCTTCGATGTCCTGTCGAGGACACTGCTCAATCGCCATCGCCAGGCAGTCTTCCCCCGGCTGCTTTCATTGTACAGGGATTCCGCACGGTTGTGCATTAATCCGCGTCTTCCATGCGGTGTATTTTATAGATTTATGTTAATATTAATGAATGCCATCATTTTCTCCCGCTGCCCTCAAAGCTTACCGCGCTCACACCTATTTCTTCGCACCAGGTCAGCGCATGGCATCGGCCGATGAAGCCGTGGAATTTGTCAACCGGCGCGGCTTTGTTTACTTCTGGCCTATTAAAGATGTCGAGCTGCCATCCCTGTGGGTGGCAGCAGCCGGCGACCGCCCGGTTGCCGATGCGCACGATGATCCCGGACACGTGACCTGGACGTGGAAAGACAGTCTCCTGGGCCAACGCCGCTGGTATTATGGCCGGGTGCTCAAAAGACGCAATGCCATGCTCTCGCTGGCAGTGCTGCCCTATTTCTACGTCCTTTCATCCAATTTCGGCGACCCCGAAAACGACTATCTCGAGCAGTACCTGCAGGGCACCCTGACCGCCGAAAGCAAAGCCTTATATGAATGCCTGCTGACCGAGGGTCCGCTGGACACGATCGCCTTGCGTAAAGCAGCCCACCTCTCCGGGCCTGCCAGCAACGGGCGCTTTACCAAAGCGTTGGACGATTTGCAAATGGGTTTCAAAGTCCTGCCGGTGGGCATCAGCCAGGCGGGAGCCTGGCGCTATGCCTTTATTTATGATCTCACCCACCGCCAGTATCCTGATCTGATCGAGCAGGCCGGCGCCATTTATGAATCCAACGCGCGCCAGCAGCTAGCTCTGCTGTATTTACAATCTGTGGGCGCCATTCCACTGGCTCAGGTGACGCGCTTGTTCGCCTGGAAAAATGCTGAAACCGAGAAATGTCTGAAACCTCTACTTACTTCCGGCCAGTTGGTAACGGCCGCTTTTCCCGATCAACCTCATCTCTGGGTGGGGCTGCCACAACTGCTTGAGCTTTCTTCTGAAGAATAGGAGTTGTCCATGTTCGAATTTCATATCTCCCGTCAGGCACGTGACCGCTATCAGTTTGACCAATCCCTGTTCAACCTGCAGGGCAACGTCATTTTCGCCAATTTTCATGCCGCCCGTGTCTTTGCCCAAAAAATGAACCGGGCGCGTGACCTGGTCAACTTTCCTGAAAAAGCCGTAAAAGCCAGTGAAATTAACGCGATGGGCCTGGTAGATGAAATTCTTCACCATATTCTCAATTTGTACCGCCGCACGCGCAACCCCAACGTGATGCAGGAGGCACTCGATTGGCTGTCGGAAAGAATTGGGGAGAGTGATTTGGACAAAGTCCTCACCATTTTCGAAACCGAATTCTCTTCCCTGCCCGTTTACCGCCGCGAGTTGACCATTCAGGAATATCTGCAAGCCTCCACCGCGGGCGTGCCCAACCGCGCTGTCATTATGGAAGAAATGCTGATGTTGTGGCTGGCAAACAAGAACCCCGCCCTGGAACCCTACCAGGAATTGTTTAATGACGACCGTCTAGTCAATGAATCACCCTACTTGCGAGTGGTGCAAGAACTCAGGCTCTTCTTTGATACCCAGCCGGGCTTTGGGGCCGGCGATGGAAATCTGATCGATTTATTGCGCAGCGCAGCGCTGGCCAGCCCCTATTCCATCGTCGGCCAGCTCGAATATCTGCGTACGCGTTTTGGCGACCAGCTAGGCCACTATCTTTACCGCCTGTTAATCAGCCTGGACCTGGTTAAAGAAGAAGAAAAAGCCACTTTCTTTGGGCCGGGTCCGGTTCCCATCCCGCTCTATGATCGGGCAGCCCTGGCCGGCACCGCGGCTGAGCAGGAACAGTTTTCTCAGGACCGCGAATGGATGCCGCGCCTGGTGCTGATGGCGAAAAACTCGTACGTCTGGTTGGATCAACTTTCCAAAAAATACCAGCGTCCCATCAAACATCTGGACCAGATCCCAGATGAGGAATTGGACACGCTGGCAAGCTGGGGATTTACCGGATTGTGGCTGATCGGCTTGTGGGAGCGCAGCACGGCATCGGCGCTCATCAAACAATTGTGCGGCAACCCCGATGCCATCGCCTCTGCCTATTCTCTTTCTGACTATACGATAGCCAACGACCTGGGGGGCGAAAATGCCTACCAAAACCTGCGTGACCGCGCCTGGCAGCGCGGCATTCGCCTGGCCAGCGACATGGTGCCCAACCATATGGGCATCGATTCGCGCTGGGTGGTCGAACACCCCGATTGGTTTATTTCTCTCGATTACAGCCCTTACCCGGCATACACGTTTAATGGTCCCGACCTCTCGAACGATCCGCGCATTTCCATCAACATCGAGGATCACTATTTTGACCGTACCGATGCCGCGGTGGTCTTCAAACGCTACGACCATGCCACTGGCGACACGCGCTATGTATATCACGGCAACGACGGCACCACCATGCCCTGGAATGACACTGCCCAGCTCAATTACCTCAACCCGGTGGTGCGTGAAGCGTTGATTCAAACCATTTTGGGCGTGGCGCGCAAATTTCCCATTATTCGATTTGATGCCGCCATGACTCTTGCCAAAAAGCATTTGCAGCGCCTCTGGTTCCCCGAGCCTGGCAGCGGCGGGGCCATTCCTTCACGCGCCGAACACAGCCTGACGCGCGAACAGTTTGACGCTGCCATTCCCATTGAATTCTGGCGCGAAGTGGTCGACCGCGCCGCGGTGGAAACCCCCGATACCCTGCTTCTGGCAGAAGCCTTTTGGCTGATGGAAGGCTATTTCGTACGTACCCTGGGCATGCACCGGGTTTATAACAGCGCCTTTATGAATTTGCTGCGCAACGAAGACAACAACAAATATCGCACGGTGATGAAGAATACGCTCGAGTTCGACCCTGAGATCCTCAAACGCTTTGTCAACTTTATGAACAACCCCGATGAGCGCACCGCAGTGGATCAATTTGGCAAGAGTGATAAATATTTTGGCATCTGTACCCTTATGGTCACCCTGCCTGGTTTGCCCATGTTCGGACACGGGCAAATCGAAGGCTTCACCGAAAAATACGGCATGGAATTCCGCCGGGCCAATTGGGATGAACAAATCGACCCTTACCTGCTGGAACGCCACAACCGCGAAATCTTCCCGCTGCTGCACCGCCGAGCACTATTCGCCGGGGTCGAAAAATTTCTGCTATTCGATTTCTTCTCCCCGGAAGGCAGCGTCAACGAGGATGTTTATGCTTATTGCAACGGTCTGGGCAGCGAACGCACGCTGGTGGTCTATCACAACCGCTTCGCCGATGCGCGCGGCTGGGTGCGCACCTCGGTCGGCTTCTCAGTCAAAACCGGCACCGCTGACCAGCGCGTCACCGTTCAGCGCAGCCTGGCTGAAGGCTTGAATATCCATAACAGCGCCAATTCTTATGTGATCTTCCGCGATCACGCCTCCCGCCTGGAATACATCCGTCCCGCCAATGAGATCATCCGCGGCGGGCTCTATCTGGAAATGCACGCCTATGAATCACATGTATTTCTGGATTTCCGCCAGGTTGAAGATGACGCCTGGCAGTCTTACCGCCAACTCAATACCTACCTGGGTGGGCGCGGCGTGCCTGATATTCAAGATGCCCTGCGCGAATTGGTGGTGCAGCCCGTTTTGGAACCGCTGCGCCAGATCGTCAACGCCAGTTATTGGCAGTACTTAAGAACCCAGGTATGCACTGCCGCCCAGCCCAAAGTCGCCCCGGCGGTGCTCGCGGAAGCCGGGAAAAAGCTCTCCAATTTGATGAAAGGCATGCAGTACCTTAACCCCGCGCTGCTGCCACCGCCCTCGGCAGCCGAGGGCGTTCAACACACTCTCCAGACTCTGCTTACACTACCGGTCTTTGCCAATACCTACCCCTTCCCCGTCTCACGCCGCGCCTCGCGCCCTGTAGAGGGCAGCGCCTCGCGCCCTGTAGAGGGCAGCGCCTCGCGCCCTGTAGAGGGCAGCTACCTCAAAGCGCTCGAACTGGTGCTTGCCGGCCTGGAAGGCCACCCCGAGCGCTGGACGGTCTGGTTCAGTTGGGCCTACCTTTCGAATCTGGCTGCACTCAGCGTGGCTCCTGATTCTGAAAATCAGGTGATCAGTTGGATGGATGAATGGCAGTTCAACAAAGTCCTGGTGGATGCCTTCCAATCCAACGGCGCCACGGTCGCGGAGGCCTCGCGCCAGAGCACCCTGGTGCGGTTGTTGATCTCTCAACAGCACTGGTATTCCCGGTTGGGCAACAGCCCGCTCATCACCATTTTGGAAGCATGGATTTCTACCGATGAGATCCGCTCCTATCTCAACATCAACCGTTACAAAGATTTGCTGTGGTTCAACAAAGAGACCTTTGAAGAGTTACTCTGGTGGATGATGGTTTTAGCTCTGCTGGAAAGCGCCGACGCCGCCGAAACCACCTCGACCCGGCTGATCGAGAATATCATAGGCGCATACGAAATCGTTCAAAAACTGCGTAAAGCCGAAAAAGCCTCAGAGTTTCAGGTAGATAAATTGCTCAGGCTGGTCGCAAAAGCTTAATTTTTGACCTCAACAAAAAACACCGTGCTTCCAAAATCACGGTGTTTTTTGTTGGATCACCCCATCTCTGCCACGGCCTACAGAGGCAGCCGGGTCATCAAATGGTGGTTACGCGCACGGCGCAAATGATGAATGAAATGCCTATCCGCATGCACCCCGGTGCGCCAGCTTTTCACTTTGAACAGCCAATCAGAGCTATCTTCAGTAAAATCCATTCCAGTCGCCCGACTGGTTAACCAAACCGCCTGAGCCGCATAGGAAACATTATTGCGCGGCTCAATCCGGTCATAATCATCAAAAAACCAACCACATGAGGTAAACATGCGCTGCCGTTCAAATTGAGCGGCCAACAGCAGCTTGATCCGCAGCAAATCATCCTCTTTGGGTAGGCTTCCAACATGCGCGGCAATTAGCTCCTCGGTGCCGATCTCCCCCAGCACCACCCGGATATAATCATGACGCAGTTCCCAAGGGTCCGCCACCAGGCGCCGCGCCGCCGCGTAATAATGGTCATCCACCCGTTCCGCGATTAAATTTAATGCCTGTCGCAGGGGTGACTTCCATTCGCCATGCGGGGTACAGCCGCAGGAACCCATCCAGCGCGTTACGCCGTGATGACAGCTCCACGAAGACGGCTCGTGAATTTTCACCGTGCGCGTCACCGGGAACTGTTTGAGCCACAGGCTCGGATACGTGATCTGAATAGGGTAATTTTGCGCGGCGCTGCCCAATAGGTAGCATAAAAATTTGTCGCGGAAAGGTTGGTGATGGCCATACAGCTCGCCATCGGAAGCGACCAACACCAGCTTGGGAGCTTCATCGGCGTTATTTGAAAACTTAGGCATTAAATACTGGCTGATAAACGCATCGGCGTTGACTGTGGCGCCCGGATCAAAACTGATGCGCGTGCTCAAATCCTGATTATAAAAAAATACCGTCATCCGTTTTCCACCCGGCAGTTCCACCAGGTAGGGTTGGCTCGGGTCTAACACGTCCACATTGGCCTGCCATGGAGCCAGGATGGTGTAGGTAATCCCGTTCTCCGCTAAGACCGAGAGCGTTTCAAGGTCAACCGCGGTCTCCGGCAGCCACATACCCTCTGGTTGGTGGCCAAAACGGTGACGAAAATCGGCCACACCCCAACGTACCTGGGTTATTTTGTCGATACGGTCGGCCAGTGGCAGGATGGTGTGATTGTAGGATTGTGCCATCGCATTGCCAACCCCATTGCGCTCCAGATTCCAGTGGTCCTGATCGATGATCTGACCCAGGGTCCGCGCATCCTTTTCGACCATCCAATTCATCAGTGTCGGCCCAATGTTAAAACTGATCCGTTCAAAATTGCCCAGCAGGGCATTCGGACGGTAACAATGATCCTGAATTTTCTCATTCCAGTTTTGATAGGGCACTGCGCCCGGTTCCTGCGGAATCTCACCGGTAAGTGGGTCTTCGCGCGGGGGCTGATAAAAATGACCATGAATGCAAAACGCCTGGTACGTCATAGGAGATAGCTTCTCAATGTTGTACGAATAAGGGTTTAGAACGGCGTCCTGCGGGACGCAAATGGTCCAGACTGTGGATAAATCGGGTCGGAATTACGCCAAATTGACGCGGTAAGATGTCGACCGGACAGGTTCGATCACTCGCGATGTAATCCAACCAGAAAATTGAGACCGGAAATTTGGGGAAAGTCTGCTCCAACCACAACGACAACAAATGGATATACACCGGCTGCATCTTAACAATCCAGCGGCGAATCCCTCCGACCTGCATGAGTGCTTCCAGGATCTCCCGAAAGGTAATATATTCCCCACCGCCTACTGAGAAAACCCGGTTGATTGTTTGGGGATCATCCAGCGCAACCAGCAAACAAGCCACCAGATCATCGATCCAGATCGGCTGCACCAGGCTTTGCCCATCTCCCGGCATCAGCATTACACCGGGCGCAAGCCTCAGCAAATTAAGCAAACCAGTGGTAAATTGGTCACCCGGGCCAATCACCGGTCCCGTGCGAAAAATAGTGGTACCGGTACCACTCGCAAGAAAAAAATGTTCCGCAATCGCCTTGGCTTTCAGCACCGGGTAAGCCGAAGAACGGTCTGCGCCTAAATGACTGAGAAAAAACACGCGCTCCACACCCGCCTGTTTGGCCACCTGCGCCAGCAGACGGCTGCCTTCTACGTCCACCCCCTCCAGGTCCGAGCGGCTGCCCTTTCGTTCTCCTCCTGCCAGATGAAAAACCACATCCACACCCTTGAGTGCAGAGCGCAAACCACGTTCATCTTTCAAGCTGGAGACAGCTACATCCACAGCCACGCCACGCGGCAGCCTGGGAGACTCTGGCGACGGCCTTAACAGCAGCCTTACGGGTTTGCCAGCCGCCACCAGCCCCTGAACCAAGGCCTGGCCAATGAATCCGGTTCCACCGGTGACTAATATCATAGAGCAAGGATTATATCAGAGGAGCCGCTTTTTTTACGCACTGGCATGCTTCTTGTATCCTTAAGCGCATCCTGTTGCTGTGATGGATAAAAAACGGATGACCCTTATGGATAGCAATTCTTTCCCATTTCCTGTTCGCTCGAGCCGTCTGGGGTTCCATTATTTCCCCGACACCGTGCACTACCGTGAATCGGACCTCGCCCAATGGCTGCCTGAGCTAACCGCCCTGGGGGCCGCTTGGCTGGTGCTCAAATCTCCGATCGATCGCGCCATTCCAGAGCATTTCATCCGCGGTCTGGTCGATGCCGGCATTGAACCGCTGGTCAATTTCGATCTGCCCCTCACCCAACCCGCCCCTCTGAACGACCTGACCCTGCTTTTTAAGGCTTACGCCCGGTGGGGAGTCCACGGCATTCTGCTGTTTGAAAGGCCCAACACATTTCAGGCCTGGACGAAAGCCACCTGGGCGCGCCAGGACCTGGTGGAACGCTTTATTGACCGCTTCGTACCCCTGGCATGCGCGGCCCTGGAAGAAGAATTGGTTCCGATCTTACCGCCCCTCGAACCCGGCGGCAGCTATTGGGACACTTCCTTCTTGCATTCCATGCTGACTGCGCTGGTGCGGCGCAACCCGGTGGGCTTGCTCGAAAAGCTGGTCATCTCGGCCTATGCCTTCAATAACCAGCACGATCTGAACTGGGGCTCTGGCGGTGCGCAGCAATGGCCCGGTGTGCGGCCTTACCACACACCCCCTGGCCAACAGAACCACCTCGGCTTTCGCATTTTCGATTGGTACCGTGAAATTTCATTGGCGGTACTCAAACGCGAATGTCCCATCATCCTGCTGGGAGTCGGCGCCCCCGCGGACCCGTTCAAGCAGCCCCAGGCTGCCTATGCGCCGGATGAACACCGCAAAATCAACCTGGACCTGGCTCGCCTGTTGGACAGCGAGACTGATGCAATCCCCGGCGAATCGGTAACCGCACTGCACCCCCTACCGGCCTGCGTGCTGGCCTGCAACTGCTGGCTGCTGGCAGCCGACCCAACCAGCCCGCACCTCGCCCAGGCCTGGCATTCACCCACCGCAAATTATGCACCTACGCTGCAGGCCGTGCAAGAATGGCAGGACCGCCCGCGTGCCAAAGGCTATGGCCGTACCGGTGGGAAACCCGATCCGCTGCACCCACTGGATCATTATCTGCTGCTGCCTACCTTTGACTGGGGTATCGCCGATTGGCATCTCGAGGTAATCCGTCCATTTGTCAAAAAGCACCGCCCTACCATCGGCTTTTCGTTGGATGAAGCTGTTTTAGCGCGCGAGGTCACCATCATCGGCAACCACCAGGCCTTCACCGATGAAGACCTGGATAAGCTAGTGCTCGCGGGCTGTAAAATTCGCCGGATCGTGGGAGATGGCACGAGTATTGCAACACAACTGGCAGAGAGGTGAACCATGAATATGCCACTGAATTCCAAATCTTCCCAAGATAACATCTTCTTACCCCGCCCGCCCGTTATGAAAGTCATCGGAATGGGCGGTGGTGGCTGCAACGCCGTCAATCGCATGATCGAACTGGGGTTGACCGGTGTGGATTACATCGCCGCCAACACAGACAGTCAGGCGTTGAAGAATTCGTTGGCGCCGATCAAAATTCAGCTTGGACCGCGGATGACGCGTGGTCTGGGCGCGGGTGGCGATCCCAAAATTGGCGAAGCCGCCGGTGAAGAAAGCTATTCCGAGCTGAATAGAGCGCTGGATGGTGCGGATATGGTTTTCCTCACCGCCGGTCTGGGCGGCGGTACCGGCACCGGGTCCATTCCGATTGCCGCTCGCGTCGCGCGCAACCTAGGAGCCGTCACCATCGCCATTGTGACCATGCCCTTTACTTTCGAAGTCGGCCGCCGCCAGCAAAACGCCCGCTCCGGTCTGGCCAGCCTGCGCCAGCACACAGACACGCTCATCACCGTTCCCAACGATCGTCTCCTGCAAATTGCCCGCGATCTGCCCATTGAACTCACGTTCCGCATGGCCGATGATATTCTGCGCCAGGGCATTCAGGGCATCTCCGAGCTGATCAGCCGCCCCGGCCTGATTAATGTCGACTTTGCGCATGTCCGCCAGGTAATGCAGATGGGCGGCGGTTCGCTGCTGGCCATCGGCCACGGCGAGGGTGAAGGCAAAGCCTTCCAGGCAGTCGACCGCGCCCTGCATCATCCCCTGATTGAAACCGTGAATCTTGAAAATGCCACCGGCATCATTGCCAACTTCACCGCTGGCAGCGACCTGACATTCGTCGAAGTCGCGGATGCGCTCAATTATTTGCAGGAAAAAACCAATAACCGGGCCGAAATTATCCCCGGCGTGATTGTCGACAACCAGATGGGCGACAAGGTCGAGGTTATCCTGGTCATCACCGGCCTGGGCGCCACCCCCGTTCAAACCCCCATCATCTCCCGTAAACCGCAGGCAGAAGTGCCCGCTGTTCCCGTCCAATCGATGAAAGAAGCGCTCCCCTCTACAGGCCGCGAAGCGCTGCCCTCTACAGGGCGCGAAGCGCTGCCCTCTACAGGGCGCGAAGCACTGCCCTCTACAGGGCGCGAAGCACTGCCCTCTGCCGGGCGCGAAGCGCTGCGCCACCCAGTCTCCGTTCCGGCT
>Ga0335397_10003119_pt1 | contig 22368 bp, 20 predicted proteins | sample MAT04_FD_205740 | JGI IMG/M metagenome (GOLD analysis project Ga0335397, IMG submission 205740) | Freshwater microbial communities from Lake Fryxell liftoff mats and glacier meltwater in Antarctica - MAT-04 (spades assembly) (version 2) ... | reverse complement strand
AATTTAAAAATTCGGTAAGCTTAGTTTTTGAAGATATTGACCTGGAAAAAAGACCAAGCTGCTGGGTAAAATAGGGTTGCATTATATATTTAATCCCTGCCCTTGACGAAACAGGCAGCGGGAATACATTTTCATAATGGCCTTCAACCAAAGCGCACCAATCAGGACTTACAATGTCGAGATACCACGAAAACGCATTCAGATTTCCATTTGCAGCATTTCTGATACAATTGTCCCACTGCGATTTGTCGATCATTTTGTGTTGGAGGAAATGTATCATGGATGGAGTGGGAGAGTTAATGGTCATTCAATTGTATCAGAGATTCAGAGTTACAGCGATTCAGGGTTAGCGTTTTTCGACATTGCTTCATATATTGATGTTTGGTAATTTCAAGCCACAGGATTCAAATTACATGGTACAAAGTTGAACAGTCGTACAGTCGTGCCATCGTGCCGTCGTGCCATCGTGCCATCGTGCCGTCGTGTAGTCGTGCCGTCGTGCCGTCGTCCCGTCGTGCCGTCGTCCTATCCTCCCATCCTACTTTTTCATCCCCTCTTCCACCATTCTAATATAAACTTGCAGCCATCCTTTCCAGTCACCTTCTTCATTTAATGAGGGGTTGTGCCACAAAGGTATAAATGTGCCTCCTACTTTCCTTACTTCCTGGATAAGTTCGATAATGGTTTCAATTGCTTTTTCCGGGCTGAGTTTCATATAATCATGCAAAGTGCCATCCATCACCACAAAAGGATGTATCATGAGTTTGGTTTGTAAATCCTGGTCGAGATCGAAGAAAGGAAAAGGTGTGCAGATAGATGCTCTGAAACCTGGAGTTTCGGCATAACCCATTGTATAATCATGAGTTATATCATTGTTTATCAGGTTACGGTATGTTTCGGGCAAAACCAGTTTCAGAAAATGCTGCCTGCTGTGTTCCACCTCGAGTTTCAGAATTTTTGAAAGCCTGGCCGTTTCCATCACCATAAGCGAAGGCTCAAGTGATGATGCATAGGATGGATGTATTCCGATTTCAGCGTAATCGGCCAGGTATCGGATCAGTCGTTGAAAGTACCTGTTGCTGTATGGGATATTTTTATCATTGGGGCCATAATCGGCGAGGAGTATAAAATAAATTGCCCGGTATTTGTACTTTTCCTGTAACTGCATCTGAAGTTCAAAAGTGTCGAAAGGATCATGCTCAAGTCGCATTAAAACCCTTATTCTGTGGCGGACTTCATCATAATCCCTATTCTGAATTGACCTGGCAATACCACCCATGGCTCTGGTAAAACCTTTGTTTTTGTAAGCATAGGCAGCATCAATGTCGATGGTTGGAACAAAACTATATACTGGAGTTGTGAATTTTAAGTCAGGGAACCATTTCTGAAAGATTTCCTTAATTTTAAATGACCACAAATTAACCAACGGTTTATGCAGGTAGTCCTGCTGAAACGCATCACTTCCTGAGGCAAGAAAACGGTTGTGGTTGTCGCGGATATGCGGGAGATATTCTTCAAAACGGCTTACCATGTAAAATGCTGCCGCGAAAAGATCGAAAGGCAATGCTGAATCTTTTTGTTGCAAAGGGAAAAAGACCAACCCACCTTCGAAGGTTAAATGTTTTAAATCCCTGGCATTTATTTTGCTTTCGAAAAGTAAACCGTTTGTGGCAAAGAAAAGATATTTCTCAGTTACAGACATGCCATACGAGAATTTTGGACCGTCAAATTGCTCAAAAGCTGACAGATCCGTCGTAAAATCAATTTCCAGCCCCAAAAGTCGGGTCAGCATAAGCTGCATTGTATAACGCAGACGATTGGTTACTTTAGGAGTCAATATCAATACCATCACAATACAGGATATTGAGCAAAAATACGTTTTTTAAGCAGTCTTTTTTCAAATCAATTATTTAATGGCAAATGATTAACCAGCTTTTGAAATACCAGACCGAAAATAGTAACTGGTGAATTTCGTAAAATTATTCTCACGCCTCACCTGTTAACATTAATAACTGAAGAACCGTGCCTGTTGATATAACAGTGTATTGAGATATATTAAGAATAGCATGCCTGCAGCTTTTTCATTTTTATTAACAAACCTGCTCTCATTGGCCGAATTGTTTTACTTTTGAAATTGAATATTTTGCTTTCTTTTGGATCGAAACTATAGGATTCGATTCAGGATTAATGAACTAACATTCCGACAAAAATGGATAATTTTATAGTATCGGCGCGTAAATATCGTCCTGTAACCTTCAGCACTGTTGTAGGCCAGATTTCGATAACCGGAACCCTCAAAAATGCTATACGCAACAACCAGTTGGCACAGGCTTTCCTTTTCTGTGGTCCACGTGGCGTTGGTAAAACCACTTGTGCCCGCATTTTGGCAAAAACAATAAACTGTCTGAATCCAACTTCTGATACCGAGCCTTGTAATGTATGTTCTTCGTGTACAGCTTTTAACGATTCTGCTTCGTTTAATATTCATGAATTAGATGCTGCTTCGAACAACAGTGTCGATGATATCCGCAATTTGGTTGACACGGTAAGGATTCCGCCACAGATGGGGAAATATAAGGTGTATATCATTGATGAGGTTCACATGCTTTCCACATCGGCGTTCAACGCATTTCTGAAAACGCTTGAAGAACCACCCGCGTACGCCAAGTTCATTCTTGCTACAACAGAGAAGCACAAGATCATCCCTACCATTCTTTCGCGTTGCCAGATTTTTGACTTTAAACGAATTACGGTTGATGATATCGCAAAGCATTTAGCATTTGTTGCTCAAAGCGAAGGCGTAACTGCCGATCCCGAAGCTCTTCATATAATTGCACACAAAGCCGATGGTGCTCTTCGTGATGCTTTATCAGTTTTCGATCAGATGGTGAACCTTGGCGACCGGAATATCAGCCGCGAACTGGTTCTCGAAAATCTGAATGTACTCGATTATGAGTATTATTTCCGCATCATGGATTATATGAGGAATGGTAATTTCAGGGATACATTACTGATCATCAACGAAGTTATTGAGAAAGGTTTCGACGGGCAGCATTTTATTACCGGGATGGGCGAGCATTTGCGTAATCTGTTGATGAGTATTGATGCTGCTACCATTAAGCTGATCGAGACCAGTGATGCTATACGGGCAAAGTATAGGGATCAGGCTCAATCGGTTCCGCTTCAGCTTCTTATTAATGCAATGGATATTATCAACAAATGCGATGTAACTTATCGAACTTCGAATAATAAGAGGCTTGCGCTCGAAGTTCCTCTCATTCAGGTATGTCGGCTAAGCGGTCAGATGCAGATGCCTGCCATAACTCAAATGCCTTATATTCAGCCCGCTGCTATACCCGACCAAAAGCCTTCCGGAGCAACTCCTCCGGGTGCAGTTTCGGAACCGCTGATTCCTGTTTTTCAAAACACACCCCCCGAATCCCAAGACGTTAAACCAGCGGTAACACTTGCTCCTCAGCCTTCTCATGTGCCTGTGCCAGCACCTATGCCTTCGCCTGTTTCTGCGCCTTCGCCTGTTCTTGTGCCTTCGACTATACCTTCGCCTGAGCCTATGCCTGCGCCTGAACCTATGCCTGCGCCTGAACCTCTGCCTAAGCCTGAACCTCTGCCTTCGCCTTCATTTCCGCCTTCTCCTTCCCCTTCCCCTGAACACGATGCCCCTGTACAATCGCATCATACCTCAAGTATTTCGATAAAATCAATTTTGAAAGCCGATCAACTCGCAGGTTCAGTAAAATCAGATGTGGTAAAAGATAGAATCGAAACATTCACATTTGAACAAATTGAAGAAGCTCTGCTGCGTTACGCTGAATTGAAGAAATTTGATTCAGCCCTTTATTATGCAGCTCTCACTTCGTATAAGCCTGTTTTACTGCAAGGTAATGTGTTACAGATCACAGTCGGGAATACTGTTCTTGAAAAGGAATTAAACGACCGGCGCAATATTCTACTTGAATTTTTACGTGGTGAATTAAAAAACGATTTTATTACGATGCAGGTTGTGGTTACTGAACAGGTTTCGGAAACTAAAAAATTCATGAACGACCGCGAAAAGCTTGATGCTATGGCTGCCCAGAACCCAAACGTGAACAGACTCCGGGATCAACTTAACCTGGAGTTGGATTTATAATATCCGTGCTATGCAAGATAACCAACATAACAACAGGAAAGTCTTTGCTTTAGGTGAAACAGTTCTGGATATAGTTTCGGACGGTGGGTTTACTATGCGGGCAATTCCCGGCGGTTCAGTGCTGAATGCTTCTGTTTCTCTTGGGCGAATGGGTACAGAAGTTCACCTGATCAGCGAATTTGGAGCCGATATGGCAGGAACTGTTATCGATGGATTTCTGAGTTCCAATGGCGTTCTCACCGAACTTTGCATACGATATCCACACAATAAAACCTCTCTGGCACTTGCTTTTCTGGATAGTAACCGAAATGCCACCTATTCGTTTTATCACGATTCCCCTGAAAAACCCGAAGTGATAAATATCCTGGTTTTTCAAAACAGGGATATCCTTCTTTTCGGTTCCTTTTATGCTGTAAAACCCAACCGCAGGAATTTTCTGCTCAATGTTCTTAAAAAAGCAATTGAAGCAAATTCTATTATTTATTATGACCTCAATATCCGCAAAGCTCATTCAGATGAGATGGATGTATTGATGCCATCATTTATGAATAACATTGCAGCAGCCACCATAGTAAAAGGCTCGGATGAAGATTTTATGAATTTATTTGGTATTGATGATCCTGCTGCCGTGTATGAAAAAGTAAGTCCGTATTGTAAAATACTTATTATCACCAATGGCTCAAAACCGACACAGATTATTACACCAAAGTATAACCTGACCTACCAAGTGCCTGAAATTACCCCTGTTTCGACCATTGGAGCCGGGGATAATTTTAACGCAGGGTTTATTTACGGGCTGGTAACTTCAGGTATTGATTCAAGTAATTTGACGGAAATGCCCGTTGCTGAATTGGATCGGATGGTAGCCTGTGGACTGGCTTTTGCCTCCTCAACTTGCCTTTCAGCAGAGAATTATATTCCGGGTAAATTTGAACCTGATTTCTGGAAGAAATATATTTGATGTTTCTTTGCACTTTCTTAGCACATGAATTATACGACTATGAAACGAGCGTTTGCGAAATTTATATTAAAATTAATGGGTTGGAAAGTGGTGATCAATATCCCGCCGGATATTAAAAAGTGCGTTGTTATGATGGCACCGCATACCAGCAACTGGGATTTCCTCTACGGCTGGCTCGGTTACATGTCTATTGGTGTCAATTCAAAATACCTTATTAAGAAAGAAGCTTTCGTTTTCCCACTTGGCGGGATTTTAAAAGCCATAGGCGGTCTGCCGGTCGATCGGCAAGCAAGCACCAATATAGTCCACCAGGTTGGCGAAATGTTCAAAGAAAACGAAAGCCTTTTTATTACGATCACTCCCGAAGGAACCCGCAGCCTTCGTCATACCTGGAAACGCGGGTTTTATCACATTGCTGAACTTGCTCAGGTTCCCGTTGCTTTCGGGTTTCTGGATTATAAAAATAAAGTGGGCGGAATTGGTGGAATGCTATTCCCAACTGGAAATTATGAGTCAGATCTGAAAAAAATTGAATCCTTTTATGAGGATAAAGGCGCCAGGTTTCCAGAAAAATTTAACCTTAGTCCAGAGTATCGTAAGAAAGCTTAACCATTACTTCTTCCGGGCTGCAGTTTTTACTGAAATTGAATTTTCACGCCGTTTTCACGAACCTGCAATCTTCTTTTTTTATTTAAAATACATTCATGCAACTCCTTACTCCTTCACATTTTACGGATTACGAACTTATTGATTCGGGCGGTTTAGAGAAACTGGAACGTTTCGGGCAATATGTCATTATCCGGCCCGAACCCCAGGCAATCTGGAACCGATCGATGAGCGAAGCGGAATGGGACAAAATGTCGTCAGCTGCTTTTAAGTTGGATAAAAACGATACCGAAAAAGGCCGCTGGATATTGAAAAAAGGCATGCCTGAGCAATGGCGGATTAATTACGCTTACAAAAATATGAATTTCAATGTCAGGTTGGGACTAACTTCATTCCGTCATATCGGCGTTTTTCCTGAGCAGGCACCCAACTGGGATTATATATACGATAAAGTAACATCATCAAAACAACACAATTCGAAAGTACTCAATCTTTTTGCCTATACCGGTGCAGCTTCTCTTGCTGCACGTTCGGCAGGAGTGGAGGTTGTGCATGTTGATTCAGTAAAACCTGTCATAACATGGGCTCGCGAAAACATGGAAAACAGCCAGCTTTCGGATATCCGATGGGTGGTGGAAGATGCTCTGAAATTTGTGCAGCGCGAAGTACGCCGCGGCAACACCTATTCCGGCATCATCCTTGATCCTCCTGCTTACGGTCGCGGTGCTGATGGCGAAAAATGGATTCTTGATGATAATCTGAACGAGATGATTCAGCTTTGCAGCAAATTGCTTCTGCCCGAAAAAAGCTTCCTTATTTTGAATATGTATTCCATCGGGTTTTCGGCGCTTGTGGGTAATAATTTGGTTAACAGCTATTTCAATAGAGGTGATCAGAATGAATTTGGCGAGTTATATCTTGCCGATCGCTTTGGAAAAAAGCTTCCATTGGGAACATTCCTGAGATTTAGCAGGTAGGCATTATTTTTTTTTATCATTCTGAAGGTAGTATGCAATTTGTTTATGCAATGGAGATTTGCCATGCCCACAGGCATTATTTTTTTTGCTTTTGATAATCCGGTTACTTCTCAAACAAAAGTATTTTTCTGTTGTTGAGATGGGTATCAATTGTAAAAACTATGAGATTTATTTTACTTGTTATAATGCTCTTTTCGCTTCTTGCAAAAGGAGTTTCCCAGTATATTAAAATTACGGAACCTGTTCATTTCCTTGCTCTTGGCGATTCATATACCATAGGTCAGAGTGTTTCTGTAAGCGAAAACTGGCCGGCGCAGTTTGCATCCGCTTTAGCTAACAAAGGATTTAATGTTTCGGAAGTAAAAATTATTGCACAAACAGGCTGGCGTACCGACAATTTAAAAAATGCGATCACTCAGCAACAGCCTTTAATCGGTTACAACCTTGTTTCGCTGTTAATTGGTGTTAATAACCTGTATCAGGGCGGCAACATTCAGACTTATATGCAAGAATTTGAAGAATTACTCACAACAGCAATCCAGCTTTCAGGTAATTCCCCTGAACATGTTTTTGTTCTTTCAATCCCTGACTATGCTTATACCCCGTTCGGGAAAGGGAATCCGTTGATCAGCTCACAGATTAATCAGTTTAATGTAATTAACGGGCAAATAGCTGAAAATTATAAAGTTAAATACATTGATATAACACCGATTTCCAGAAATGGATTGACTCAGCCTGACTTGGTGGCTTCGGATGGTCTTCACCCAAGCGGGAAAATGTATTCACTTTGGGTACAGGAAATTATGAAAAGTGTTGAAAAGGAAGTCGGTATAACCGAAGATCTTCCGGTAAAAGATATGTTTCGTTACACATTGTCGCAGAGGCAATTACTGATAAAATCATATATAAAAAAGGCTGACCTTTTAATTTATAATCAGGAAGGCAAAATAGTGCAAAAACAATTGGTGGAAACTAATGCTGATACCTTGGTAAATCTGAGCGGATTACCTTCCGGAATGTATTTCTTGGTTTTTCATGATAAGGGGAAGGTAATTTTCAGAACTATGTTTATGTTGATATAATAACAGGTTTGTTTTACTTTACGCTTTCAAAATTCCCTGTCGCAATAAGTTCATCATACAACTCACCTTTTTGTCGGTGGTAAACCAGGATGGTATAGGTGTTGCGTGTTTGCGAATGGTTACCTTCAACCCCGGTAGCATCGCCCGCTTTTTCCTTGTTGGGGAGCATTACATACCAATAATTATAATATCCTTGTTTGAACAGGATATTGGCTTCGTATCCTTTACGGCGGTAGTTATAATCCATCCTGTTTTCAAGAGTATATTGCCAGCTATTGAAACCGCCTGCCACATACAGGTTACCTTCAACAATGGGTGCATCGAACGGCAGGAAGAATTTTACAATAGCATATTCACCAGAATTAGAAACAGGTCGTCCATCATCATTTTTCAAAAGAAATTTTCCGTTTATATCATCATCATTGGCATATTCCTTGTAAGTTCGTTTTTCGCTATCCCATAGTTTTGCGAAAAATACAGTATCAATAAATGTGATTTCGCGCACCTTTTCCGAAATCATTTTGATGCTTCTTAAATCAAATCTCCTGAATTCATTTACCCCATCAAACAGGTTGGTGCCGTTGTCGAAATTGTAATCAAATACCTGGTTACGAACCATATATGGTTTCAGGGTTGTGAGGGCATTGTCCCAGCGCCAGTTCTGTAAAATTACAACTTTTATATCCTGGTAAGGAGCATCAATGCGATACCCGGCGGTATTTATTTGAAAATCTACCTCCTGCTTGCTTTCATAATCTTCAGAAGTGCCAGCCCGACCAATATTTGCCGTAATCGTAACTTTTGGATCAACTATCAGGAAACGACGGGTAAATGCATTTATTTCGTTCCCTTTCTGGTCGCGGTAGTAAACTCTTAAAATATAATTGCCTGATTTCGTGATGATCATACGTTCACCAGGGAACACGAATTCATAATTTGTGTAAAAAGTACGGGTGTTAAAAGAGGATTCATATTTTTCAACTTGTTCTTCCTCAAGACCATCGATGAACTCATTGGTCTGGATGTCAGATTTTTCCCAGTTGGCTGTGCAATGTTGAATCTGGTAATAATATTGTATGAAACTTCCCCGCAGATCATCAAAACTTACATGAAGCCTTTCATTTGTGTTTAGTGTTAACATAGGATCGGCCAGGTCAAATCCGGGCAGCGAAAGATCGACCGATTTTATAGATTCCTGGTAAACATGGTTGTCGTACCGCAAAAAATCGGACGAATAATAATCAGTTGTATCTGGTCGATTATTCAAAGTCGTTCCTGTAGCGTTTTGAGAAAAAATTAGAATGAGACCATAAATAAGGCCTGTGATATAATATCTGAGTTCCATTTTTATTTTCAGAATGAATAGTTCCGGCTGCAAATGTAAATCATTAGCATTTAAGTTTCCTGATAACACAAATGATGCCGGAATATTTTGTGTTAAGCAAGTTTTTATTTTCACCAGAAACTATTTACAACTTTTATTGACATAATTAAGGTTACAAATACTTCTCAGCCAAGCTTAATTAAAAACTATCTGTTTACGTTTATGGTTTTTTGCAGATAGAGACATATAATTTTGTCTATATTTGCAAGATTATTAACACTACTTAAAAAGTTTATACATCAGGGTTATGGTCAACACCATAAGGATTAAAAAAGGCCTCAATATCAACCTGCAAGGCGAGGCTAAAAAGGAAATTTCATTAATTGATGCAGGGTATTATGCCATAAAACCAACCGATTTTATTGGTGTTTTCCCCCGGTTATTGGTTAAAGAAGGGGATAATGTGAAAGCAGGAACGCCTCTTTTTATCAATAAATACCATGAGAACATTATTTTTACATCTACCGTCAGTGGTGTGATTGAAGAGATAAGCCGGGGCGACAAGCGGGTATTGGAAGAAATTAGGATCAAATCGGGCGAAGAGCCAGAGTATGAAGATTTTGGCATATCCGATACTTCGGAAATAAGTCGTGAGGCTATCATTGAGAAACTTCTTATAAGTGGCGCATGGCCCATGATCAGGCAACGCCCTTACACTATCATTGCAAATCCAATGGATATGCCCAAAGGTATTTACGTTTCAGGTTTTGATACGGCACCGTTGGCTCCAGATTATACAATGATAGTGAAGGAAAGTGAATATGATTTTCAGGCTGGCATTGATATTCTGGCAAAACTTGCGGGTTCGCCTGTTAAACTTGGATTACCCGCCGGGAAGATTGTATTTCCAAAAGTAAGCAATACTGATATTTCCTATTTCGATGGCCCTCATCCCGCTGGTAATGTCGGAATACAGATACATAAAACTAATCCGATCAATAAAGGCGACATCGTTTGGGTGGTTAACCTTCAGGATGTTATCATAATAGGACGCTTGTTTACCAAAGGTATTTATGATACTTCCGTGATTATTCCTTTGTGTGGCTCCGAAGTGAAAGATGCAAAATATTTTAAAACGAACAAAGGCGCTTCTGTCAGGGCTATGGCCAAAGGTAACCTTAACGTAGGCGCAATTCGGATGATTAGCGGGAACGTTTTAACCGGTACCCGCATTAAATCAGATGGTTACCTTGGATTTTATCACAACCAGTTTACTGTTATTCCCGAAGGTAATTACCATGAGTTCTTAGGCTGGGCACTTCCAGGTCTTAATAAATTCAGTTTCTCCAGGTCTTTCTTTTCGTATCTTACTCCAAATCGGAAATACCATTTTGATACTAATTTCCATGGAGCCGAGCGCGCATATGTTATGACCGGCCAATATGAAAAGGTGTTCCCTATGGATATTTATCCAATGCAACTTATTAAAGCTTGTTTGGCCGAAAACATTGAACTGATGGAAAACCTGGGGATTTATGAAGTGGATGAAGAAGATTTTGCACTTGTTGAATTTATTGACACCTCGAAAACTGAAATTCAGCACATCATCCGCAAAGGCCTCGATTTGATTCGCAAGGAAATGAGTTAGATTATTTAATACGGGTTTAAGTTACAGGATTGGGGTTTAGAGCGAAATATTAAAGTTAACACTTTATTGCTCAATGCCAATCACGAAGCACTAAAATACAAACATCAACAAAAGTAAATGAAAGCACTACGCAATTATCTGGATAAGATAAAGCCGCAATTCAAGGAAGGAGGGAAGTTTGAGAAACTGCATTCAACCTTCGATGCCTTCGAGACATTCCTTTTTGTTCCCGATAAGACTACCTTCAGAGGCAGCCACATCCGAGATGCTATAGATATGAAACGTACCATGTCGCTGGTACTTATTGCATTGATACCTGCATTGCTATTCGGGATATGGAATGTCGGCTATCAGCATTTTCTGTCACTTGGTCAGCAGGCTGGATTTGGCGAAATAGTCGGCTATGGTTTAATGAAAGTTATCCCGATTATTGCTGTTTCGTACATTGCAGGATTAGGGGTTGAATTTATTTTCGCACAATACCGTCACGAAGAAGTTAACGAAGGTTACCTTGTTTCGGGAATGTTAATTCCGCTGGTACTGCCTGTTGATATTCCATTATGGATGGTTGCCGTAGCAAGTATTTTTGCTGTAATAATTGGCAAAGAGACTTTTGGAGGTACCGGAATGAATGTTTTTAATCCTGCGTTACTGGCCAGGGCATTTATATTTTTTGCTTATCCTGCAAAAATTACCGGCGATACCATCTGGACCGGAGGACTGACCAAAGGTGTTGGTGTTGTCGATGGTTTTTCGGGCGCTACTCCGCTTGCGAAGGCAGCTTCTGGTGCAATTGATCAAATTCCTTCGCTGCACGATCTTTTCTTTGGCTTTATACCAGGATCTATAGGCGAAACATCAAAACTGGCCATAATTATCGGTGCAGTAATTCTGATAGCAACAGGGATAGGCAGTTGGCGGATTATACTCGCCGGTGTGCTTGGAGGAGTAAGTATGACATTAATATTCAATGCATTTTCAGCAAATGCTTATATGACATTGAGTCCGTTAACACAGATTTTGATGGGGAGTTTTCTGTTTGGAATGGTTTTCATGGCCACCGACCCGGTTACAGCAGCACAAACCAACCGGGGTAAATGGATTTATGGATTCCTGGCAGGCTTTCTATCCATTATGGTACGGGTTTTCAATCCGGCATATCCGGAAGGAAACATGCTCGCGATTCTGCTTATGAATGCATTTGCTCCGCTGATCGACTATTACGTAGTTGAAGCCAATATCAAGAAAAGGCTGAAAAGAGCAGCTTCCGTTGTTAAATCTTAATCCCGACCTTTGAAATGCAACACAGTAACAAATATATCTTTATTTACTCCATAATAATGGTTGTGGTTGTAGCAGTTACGCTCACCATTGTAGCCGTTAAGCTTAAACCTTCGCAGGAGGACAATATCCGCATCGAAAAAATGCAGAATCTTCTTTCGTCGGTAAATATTTCTACTTCCGAAATTCCCAAGAAGAAGGTTATCGACGTGTACCATAAATTTATCAGGACATCATTTGGAGTAAACAATAAAGGTGAAGTAGTTGAAACAGATGTTGCCAGGATTTTTGCAATAGAAATGGCTAACGAACTCAAGAAACCTTTAGAAAATCAAGTACTTCCTGTTTATATAGCTGTTCCCCAAGGTGGCGATTCAGTCTTCATAGTTCCTTTGCGTGGTAAAGGATTGTGGGGTCCGGTATGGGGATATATTTCATTCAAGACCGACTTTAATACAATTTTTGGAACTACATTCGACCACAAAGCTGAAACGCCAGGGCTGGGTGCCGAAATTAACCAGGATTGGTTCATAAAACCTTTTATCGGCAAACAGATTTTTACTGAAGACGGAAAACTTGTTTCGGTTTCAATCGTTAAAGGAGGAGCCAAGCCCGGCGATATTCATGGTGTCGATGCTATTTCGGGCGGAACCATCACAAGTAAAGGAGTTGAAAAAATGCTTCTCGACAACCTTACTAATTATGAAGCTTACTTTAAAAAACACATGCACAAATGAGCGAACAGAAAATAGCAATAGAAAAAGAACCTTTGTTCTCGGCCAAGGTTCTGAAGCTTCTTAAAAATCCACTGAACCTCGAAAATCCCATAACTGTTCAGGTATTGGGTATTTGTTCAGCACTGGCTGTTACCGTACAGATGAAACCGGCTATCGTAATGGCACTTTCAGTTACTGTGGTAACCGCATTCTCAAACCTGATTATTTCGTCACTCCGTAATACCATTCCATCGCGGATCCGCATCATTGTTCAGTTGGTTGTAGTTGCTGCTTTAGTAATTATTGTTGATCAGCTTTTAAAAGCCTATGTCTATGACGTGAGTAAAAAATTGTCGGTATTCGTTGGATTGATAATTACCAATTGTATTTTGATGGGACGTCTGGAAGCCTATGCTATGGCTAATAAGCCGTGGCCGTCGTTTGTGGACGGTTTCGGAAATGGCCTCGGTTACGGATTAATTCTGGTTATGGTAGCTTTCTTTCGCGAATTATTTGGTTCCGGTAAATTTCTGGGTATGCCGGTTATACCTAAAGCTTTTTATCAGTTCGGATATATGGATAACGGACTTATGATTTTGCCTCCGATGGCGCTGATAACAATCGGTGTAATTATATGGGTGCAACGAAGCCGTACGAAGGAATTACAGGAAAAGTAAGTGCGGTATCAGATGCACAAATTTGTGCTTTGGTTGAAACTCTGCGCTTCGGCTCCGCTCAGCGGCCAGAAAACCTGAAATGCTGAAACTTTGTAACTCTGGACTTTGTAACTCTGAAACTTGTAACTCTGAAACAATGAAACTCTGAAACCTTTCTCCAGACAAAATAACCTGAAATAAGAAAATACTAACACATGGACAATTTATTTAACCTCTTTGTACGCAGCATCTTCATCGATAATATGATTTTTGCATATTTCCTTGGGATGTGTTCGTACCTGGCAGTATCCAAAACCGTTAAAACCTCTGTTGGTCTTGGTATAGCCGTTACATTCGTTTTGTTGGTAACAGCACCGGTTAACTGGCTTGTGGATTATTATCTGCTAAAACCCGGTGCGCTGGCCTGGCTGAGCAATGACCTTGCCGACCTGGATCTGAGCTACCTGAGTTTTATGATTTTTATTGCTGTTATTGCTGCCATCGTTCAGCTTGTTGAAATGGTTATTGAGAAATTTTCGCCTTCCTTGTACAATGCACTTGGTATTTTCCTTCCGCTTATCGCCGTAAACTGTGCAATCCTTGGTGTGGCACTTTTTGTTCAGGAGCGCGAATATACCACCATCAGTGAAGTAACTGTTTATGCGGGTGGGTCTGGAGTTGGTTGGTTCCTGGCAATTGTTACCCTGGCAGCAATCCGCGAAAAAATATCCTATTCCAATATCCCGAAACCTTTGCGTGGATTAGGAATCTCATTTATTATCACCGGACTCATGGCAATAGCTTTCATGAGTTTTATGGGAATTAAAATCTAAGAATTGTACTTGTTATGATCATATCCATCTTATTGTTTTTAGGCACTTTAGCTGGTCCGTTAGTTGTCGGCACATTTATTTTCCTTCTGGTTACTATGTCGCTTGTCGCGATGTTACTGGTTGCCAAGGCTAAACTTGCACCTTCCGGACCTGTTTCCATAGGTATAAACGGCGAAAGGGAGCTTGATGTTAACGGAGGCTCCAGCCTGCTTTCAACCTTGTCCGATGCAAAACTTTTCCTTCCATCAGCCTGCGGAGGCGGTGGCACCTGTGGCATGTGCAAATGTCAGGTACACGAAGGCGGCGGATCAATTCTACCAACCGAAGTTGGCTTTTTTACCCGCAAACAGATACTCGACGACTGGAGATTGGGATGCCAGGTGAAAGTCCGCGAAAACATGATAATCGAGATTCCTAAAGAGGTATTCGGTATTAAGAAATGGGAATGCGAAGTGGTTTCGAATGCGAACGTGGCAACTTTTATCAAAGAGTTTGTTGTTAAACTCCCGGAAGGCGAAGAACTCGATTTCGAGAGCGGCGGTTATATACAGATTGATGTTCCCCGCATTGAAGTTGACTTCCGCACTATGGATGTTGAAACTGAATATCGTGAAGATTGGGACAAAATGAAATTGTGGGATCTTAAAATGAAGAATCCTGAGCCTCTTTTCCGCGCCTACTCCATGGCTAACCATCCTGCCGAAGGCAATATTGTTAAACTTAACATACGTATTGCCACACCGCCCTGGGATCGTGCAAAAAAGCAATTTATGAACGTGAACCCCGGTATTTGTTCTTCCTATATTTTTTCGTGCAAACCTGGCGATAAAGTTATGGTGAGCGGCCCTTACGGCGATTTCCATGTAAAGAAAACAGATAGGGAAATGATGTTTATTGGTGGAGGTGCAGGAATGGCTCCGCTGCGTTCAATGATTTTCGACGAGTTCCTTACAAAAAATACTAACCGTAAAGCAAGTTACTGGTATGGAGCCCGCTCTTTGCGTGAAGTATTTTATGATGATGAACTTAATGATATAGCAAAGAAACATCCGAACTTCAAGTTTCACCTCGCACTTAGCGAACCAATGAAGGAAGATAACTGGACAGGTTATACCGGGTTTATTCACCAGGTTGCTCTTGATAACTACCTGAGTAAACACCCTGAACCCGAAGATATTGAATATTATTTGTGTGGTCCGCCGATGATGAACGAAGCGGTTCTGAAAATGTTGGATCATCTTGGGGTTCCCTCCGAAAATATTGACCTCGACGATTTTGGTGGATAAATTAATCAGCCCGGCTCCTGTGCCGGGTTTTTTATTATTTTCGCTGTTTAAATCAGTTCTCCTGTAAAAGTTTCTTAAAATTATTTCGTTATGAATTCGTGTGTTCTGAAAGGTTCTTTTTATGCCGTTCTATTAATGATGCTTTTAGCTTCCTGTCGGCATAGAAAGGAACCTGTTCTTTTTAAAATTGGTGGCGAAACACAGGGAACCTATTATGCTATTACTTATTTTGCAAATGATAGCATCAATTTTCAGCCTTCCATTGATTCGTTATTAAATAGATTTGATTCTACGGCATCCACCTATAAACCTAATTCTATAATTTCCAGGTTAAACAATAATGATTCTTCTGCCAGAGCAGATGAAATGTTCACTGTCATTTTCCGGAAAGCCATGGAAGTTTCCGAAAAAACAGAGGGTGCTTTTGATATCACGGTTGGACCACTTGTTTATACCTGGGGTTTTGGATTGTCGAACCGTTTGAAAATGGATCAGCAAAAAGTTGATAGCATTCTAAAGTTTGTGGGGTATCATAAAGTTATGCTCTACAACGGTAAACTGGTAAAAACTGATTCACGTAGTCGTATAGATTTTAATGCTATTGCTCAGGGATACGCGGTAGATGTAGTAGCCGCATTTTTCGATTCAAAAGGAATTCAATCCTATTTAATTGATATTGGTGGCGAAGTGTTGGGGCGCAGAACCAAACCAGGCGGCGAAGAATGGAGTGTTGCCATCGAAATGCCAACTAAAAATGCCGATGACCAGCGAAGCATTCAGGCGGTTATTATTTTACAAGATCTGGCTATATCTACCTCGGGTAGTTACCGTAAATTTTACGAAGAAAATGGCACCCGCTTTTCGCACGAAATTGATCCGGCTACAGGTTATCCTGTCAAACATTCAACGCTCAGTGTTTCGGTTCTTGCCAAAGATTGTATGACTGCCGATGCTTATGCAACCGCCTTAATGGTGATGGGAGTCGATAAAGGAAAGGATTATCTTAAAAAGCATCCTAAACTTGATGCATATTTTATTTATACCCAAACTGACGGCAGCATAAAGACATACTATACCAAAGGATTTGAAAAGTTTCTGAAAAAAGATGGATAAGGTCGTTTTTAATCGCTCTAAATATAGGAACATCAATAACAGCGATGAATTACCTTTTCAAACAGATTATACTTTAAATTCACACTTTAGAACTAACCGTATTTTATGAAACGCTACATACTCCTGGCAGTATTGCTATCGACATTGTTTGTTGTGAAAGCGCAAAAAACATCATTGAATCTGATTCCGCAGCCTGTCAAATTGCAGCAATATACTGGCTTTTATTCCTTGATAAAATCAACAAAGGTTTCGTACAACATGCCCGAAAGTCGTGATATTGCCGAAAAGCTGGTTGGGAAATTAAACACTTCAACCGGTTACGGTATTAAGGCGGTTCAGGGAACCAAAGGAGCCATTCAACTGAATCTGAATGCCACACCCGATTCAAAACTGGGCAATGAAGGCTATTCGTTAGTATCAAATTCCAAAGGAGTTATGATTTCTGCAAATCAAGTCGCCGGCCTTTTCTATGGGACACAGACCTTATTGCAACTCCTGCCCAAAGAAATTGAAAGCAAAGAAGCAGTGAAAATGAAATGGACTGTGCCTTTGGTAAAAATAACTGATTACCCGCGATTTGCCTGGCGCGGATTGATGTTGGATGTAAGCCGGCATTTCTTTACCAAAGATGATGTAAAAAAGTATATCGATGAAATGGCACGTTGGAAATTCAATACTTTTCATTGGCATCTAACGGATGATGAAGGATGGAGGATCGAAATCAAATCCTTGCCCAAGTTAACCCAAGTTGGTGCCTGGCGTGTTCAGCGTTATGGTCATTTTGGCGACCGCGACTTTCCTAAACCCGGCGAAAAAGCTACGGATGGAGGGTTTTACACGCACGAAGATATAAAGGAAGTCATTCAATACGCCAAGGAACGTAATATCACCATAGTACCCGAAATTGATGTTCCCGGGCACAGCATGGCTGCCATTGCATCGTATCCTGAACTTAGTTGTAAAAAAGATAGCAGCACTCGGGTAAGTTCAGGAGTACCTTTCTCGGAATGGTATGGCAACAATACTTTTAAAATGAAAATTGAAAATGCTCTCAATCCTTCGGATGAGAATGTGTATGTGTTTCTCGATAAGGTATTTACGGAAGTTGCTGCACTTTTCCCCGGCCAGTATATCCATGTGGGTGGCGACGAATGCTACAAAGGCTATTGGGCTGAAGATCTGGGCTGCCAGGCTTTGATGAAAAAGCTGGGAATCAGGCATGTGGAAGATCTTCAGGGATATTTCATGGGTAGGGTTGAAGCTATATTGAAAGCCAAAGGCAAAAAGCTTATCGGTTGGGACGAAATACTTGATGGCGGCATTTCGCCCGAGGCTACAGTTATGAGCTGGCGAGGTATTAAAGGTGGCATTGAAGCTGCAAAAATGGGGCATGATGTTGTGATGTCTCCGACCACATTCGCTTACCTCGATTATACGCAAGGTGAACGTACCATTGATCCGCCGATTTATGCAAGCCTGCGGTTAAAAAAATGCTATAGCTTTGAGCCAGTCCCCGATGGAGTAGATGCAAAATACATACTGGGCGGACAGGGAAACCTTTGGACAGAGCAAGTGCCGACTTTACGCCATGCACAATACATGATTTACCCGCGTGCCTGGGCTTTGGCTGAGGTGTACTGGTCGCCAAAGGAAAGCAAGAATTGGGATAATTTTGTGAAACGTGTCGAAAATCAATTTGAACGCTCGGATATTGCCGAAATAAATTATTCCAAAGCAATTTATGATCCTATAATCACTACAAACCTGAAAGATGAAAAACTTACTGTAACTATGGAAACCGAAGCACCGGGTCAGGATATCTATTATACCATTGACGACGCCATGCCCGATAGATATACAGTGAAATATACCCAGCCTTTTCAGCTTCCTCAGGGACCGATTACATTACGGGTTGTAACATACCTTGATCAGAAGCCCATTGGTCATCTGATTACCTTAAAGTTGGATGATCTCGAACGAAGGGCGACAAGGTAGTTTTAATCAGTACCTGTGTTTTTTATTTTTAATAGGATTTAAGCTTACACCTTGAAAATTATTTAATGCGCTTTTTTTTTACGCCCCTTCAGGGTATGGAGTGGTTTAGTTTCATACCAAGTAGGGCTGCACCCTGCTTTCGGATATTACGCCCTTTCAGGGCTTTGATTGGTTTAGTTTTGTTGCCAAGCAGGGCTGTGCCCTGCTTTTGGATATTACGCCCTTTCAGTGCTTTTATTTATTTGTAAAAGCTGATGATAAAATGATTAAAGATAATATATTTTAATAACTTAGAGCCCTGAAAGGGCGTAATACGTTCAAGATGTGCGAAGTCTATCATGAATAACCATCGCACACAAACTACCACCATAAGCACTGAAAGGGCGTAATACGTCAAAGATGGGCGAAGTCCATCTTATTAAACCAAAGATGTGCGAAGTCCATCTTGATATGCAAAAGAAGGGCGAAGTCCATAATGGATAACCAATCTATACAAACTACCAACATTAGCCCTGAAAGGGCGTAATACCTCAAAGATGGGCGAAGCCCATTTTATCACATCAAAGATGGGCGAAGCCCATCTAGTAAAGTATATCACTAAATCTAACAAATTATGGGACAATCTCTTGTAAAGAATTATGTTCACATCGTGTTCAGCACCAAATACAGAACTCCCTTCATTCACCCGCCTTATGAAATTGAACTTCATGCGTATCTTGGAGGAATATGTAAGGAGTTTGAATGTCAACCAATTAAAATCGGAGGTTATACTGACCATGTTCATATCCTTTGTATGCTTTCAAAAAAGATCGCACTAATGAAGTTGCTGGAAGAAGTAAAATCGCATTCCTCAAAATGGATGAAAACAAAAGATGAATCTTTAAATAACTTTTACTGGCAGGATGGCTATGGCGCATTTTCTGTTAACCCGGCACAAACCGATAGAGTAATTGCATATATTGAAAATCAACATGAACATCATCTTAGAAAAGATTTTCAAAATGAGTTCAGAGCGTATCTTAAAAAGTACGGCGTTGAATATGATGAGCGTTATGTCTGGGATTAATTTATCTCGCATTGTATAATGTCAATAAGAAAACTCATCAAATTACAAAGAAATGCTCAATTTCTTTAATTTTACGATTGGAATGCAAAACTCTAACATCTGTTTGCGTGGACTTTCCCCTACCAGTTGCTGAGCGGAGCCGAAGCAAAGGTGTGCGCGTAGGCAAAACTCATTTTAAACTCGTTTTCTTATTCTCTCTAAACAGAAATAATTTAAAAACACAAAATGATCATACTCGACAAACCCTACATTTCCGATTTTCTGCTCAATACTCTCGAAACTAATAGAATACCTATAATTCACAATACTATAGCTGATGAGTTATCTGCCGGCAGGAAATTAAACTTGCTATCTGAAAATGAAGTGATCAGTCAATTTAGCGGTTCCGGTTATCCTTTGCTTTACACCAATTCCGAAAATGCGATCAGTTGGATCGAAACCAACCTGCATCACACCACTTTGCCCGGAAAAATTCAATTATTTAAAAATAAAGTACTTTTTCGTAACTTAATCCGCGATTTATTTCCAGGTTATTTTTATAAAGGCGTATCAGTTGATGCACTCGAAAGTCTTGATGTATCGGGCTTTCCAATTCCGTTTATTGTGAAACCCGCGGTTGGTTTTTTTAGTCTTGGCGTGTTCAAAGTGGAAAAAGTAGAAGACTGGACGGAAACTGTTAAATCGATTTTAAAAGAGATTGAACTGATCAAAGATCTATATCCGCCCGAAGTACTTCATACCGGCGAATTTATTATAGAGGAATGCATCGAAGGAGATGAATTTGCCATTGATTGCTATTTTAATCAGGATGGTAAAGCTGTGATTCTGAATATCATGAATCATATCTTTTCGTCAGGTACGGATGTGAACGACAGGGTTTATATCACTTCAAAAGAAATAATTGAAACTTACAAGGCCTCTATAACTGATTTTCTTTCCGAGATCGGGCATAGAGCCGGTCTGAGTAATTTTCCGACTCATGTGGAAGTCAGGATTTCCGAAAACGGAATTGTTGCGCCTATCGAGGTAAACCCGCTTCGTTTTGGTGGCTGGTGTTCTACACCCGATCTTGCCTGGTATGCATATGGAATTAACATTTACGAATATCTCTTTCAACAGAAACAACCCGACTGGAATACCATTCTGAAAGGGAAGGAAGACCTAGTTTATAGCAATATCGTTCTGAATAACAGCACCGGAACAGAGGGTAAAAATATCAATTCATTCGATTATGATAAGCTTTTGGCTACATTTGAAAAACCGCTCGAACTCCGGAAAACAGACTTTGCAAAATTTCCGCTTTTTGGATTTCTTTTCTGTGAAACCAGGAAAGAGAACATGCAGGAATTGGATAGGATTCTGATGTCGGATTTAAGGGAATATATCAAATAGGATTAGCAGATAGTTATGCCTTATTTTAAAAAAGATGAACAGCATTAAAAATAGAAAATACTGGATTTCAAATTATATTGGACTTGCATTTTTTTCGTCCTTTTTAATTGTAATGTTAATCTTATACTTTATGGATTTTTTTCTTCCTCAAGGAGATATAATAATGCCAATAGTATTAATACTTTATGCGATTTTTATATTCTTACTTTATAGAAAAGCACTCTACACTCAAAAAGTCACCATTTTAAATAATGGAATAATTCTAACAAGGAAAGATGAAAAGAAAGAAATAAAATGGAGTGAAATTTCGGATATTGATTATGATGGACGAAACGGATTTTTAAGAATGGTAACGATAAAAATAAAAATTAAAAGTTCCAGAAATCCCATTTTAATCTACTATTCTCATTATTCGAATTCAAGTACAATTACAGAAGCCATTAAATTCTGTTTTGATTTTTATAAATTGGGGAAAGACATTGATTTAAAATTATTTACACCGATAATAATTGCACCTGTATGTAAAAGTAAAATCCGATACGAGCAATTCGATTATGTTTCACGCATTCCAATTACAAATTGGAGTAGTTTATTCCTTCTTTCAGGATTTTTTGGAATTTATAAGATGTTAACAGCTGAATTTATTCCTTTGATTGGATTAATAATGCTTTTAATATTAATTGCATTGTCATTAATTGCTGGTATAGGTGGCAACGGCAAAATTGGAATTTCAGATAACTATCTGGTATTCAAATATTATTATTCCCCTATTCGAACCATATTCAGACTTAAAGATATTCAACAGGTTTATATCGAAAACCCTGGTGGGAAATCACCTAATGCTATTCGAATAATAACCAATGACGGTAAACAAAAAACAATTATGATTGCCAATTTTTTAAATAAGGATTGGGGGAAATTGGAAAATATTTTAACAACAAAGAAACTGAAAGTAAATAATACATTGATAAAATAGAATAAAAACAAGGCATAACATAGGATGCTATAAATATTGGTGGATGAAATACATAGTTGGGAATTCTTGTTACCCGCACTTACATTCGTGTTGGTTGAAAGGAATTAACACACATTGCAGCAATTACCACTCAAAGTGTTAAAAAATCAGTTAAATTTAAGCGATTATGGGTATAAATCGGTGGTTTAACCGTTTGATATGACATATACGATTATGTATGTTGCAGTATATCAGTAGTTATTGGTTTTATGGTTTTCATTTTTCTGATTTGTAGTACACTGGGGGTATTGCTTATTAGCTGATTAT
>Ga0335397_10003116_pt1 | contig 22386 bp, 19 predicted proteins | sample MAT04_FD_205740 | JGI IMG/M metagenome (GOLD analysis project Ga0335397, IMG submission 205740) | Freshwater microbial communities from Lake Fryxell liftoff mats and glacier meltwater in Antarctica - MAT-04 (spades assembly) (version 2) ... | reverse complement strand
GCGGCCAGTGAGGCGGCTCATGACACCCCCTTCAAGGAACCAACACGCCGCGATTTGATTCAGACCCTCGTGAAAGACAATCCCGAAATGACGGCGTCGGTGATCGGCAAATGGCTGCAAGCGGCGAAGTAAAATCTGAAGTTCGTTCAAACTCGATGAGATAATCACGCCGCAGAATAGTTCCCCGGATAACAATGCAAAATGCAAAGTGCAAAATTGAAAATGCAAAATCGAGGACTGCGAAATTGCAAGCGTGCGGTGACGCTCCGCATCGTCACCGTCCGCCATCTTATCTTCCGACTTACATTTTGCATTTTGCATTTTGCACTTTGCATTGCCTTTCACCCGCGTATCCCTAATCGATCCATTGCCCTCAGTTCGGAACGCAGAAACCACTCGCGCCGGCCCTCAACCCTCAACCCTCGACTTTCCTTATGGACATGATCCGCAAAGCTGCGATTCTGTTGCTGAGCCTCGAAAAGCCGTTGGCGGCCGAGGTGCTCAGCCAGATGACGCGCGACCAGGTGGAACGGGTGACCCTGGAAATCGCCAAGATGGACGATGTCACCAAGGATCAGCAGGAAGCGGTGTTGGAAGAATTCTCGTCGATGTTCAAAGACCTGACTCCCATCGAACGGGGTGGGCTGGTCTTCGCCAACGAGTTGCTGGAGCAGTCACTGGGTAAAGACGGTGCGGGCCAGATTCTGGAAACAGTTCGGCAGTCGATGAATGCTGTGCCCTTTGGCTTCTTGCACAAAGCCGGCGCGGAAAGTCTGCTGACGTTCATCTCGGAAGAACACCCGCAGACCATCGCACTCATCATGTCGCATCTGCCGGCGAGCCTGAGTGCGGAAGTATTGAGCGGCTTGCCGTCAAACAAGCAACTCGAAGTCATCCGCCGCATCGCCACGATGGAACAGACCAGCCCGGAGGTCATCGGCGACATTGAAAAAACGCTGCAAAGCCGGATGACCAATATGTTCAATCAGCAGACCGAAGCCGCCGGCGGCGTGCCCACAGTCGCCCAGATTCTCAACGTGACCGACCGGATGACGAACAAGGGAATTCTGGAAAGTCTGGAGCAGCAGGACGCGGAACTGGCCGACGAGATTCGCCGGTTGATGTTCGTGTTCGACGACTTGAACAAGCTCGACAACAAGTCGATTCAAGTGCTGCTCAAGGAAGTCGACAACAACCAGTGGGCAGTGGCGCTCAAGGGTGGATCGGACGAAATTCGCCAGAAGATTTTCAGCAATCTGTCGCAGCGTGCGGCCGAAACGCTCAAAGAGGAAATGGAATATCTCGGTCCGGTCCGAGTCAGCGATGTCGAGTCGATGCAGCAGCAGATTGTCGATACCGTCCGCCGTCTGGAAGACGCCGGCCAGATTCAAGTCGCCAGCAACGCCGGCGGCGGCGATCAGTTTGTGACTTAAAATAGGCGTTAGGTCTTAGGCTTTAGGCGTTAGAAATCAGACTCTTCTAACGCCTAATACCTAACGCCGCTTCCCCTAACCCAACGATCTCCATGCTCCTCCCCGAATCGCAGCGACTGCTGAAAGCCAACTCCGTCCGGGAACTGGGCGCGCGGGTAGCGTTCAATTTCGATGATTTGCATGTGCAGGGCGATGACTACCTGGCGCAGATACGCGGGCAGGCGGCCGAAATTCTGAAATCCGCGCAGGCGGAAGCGGTCAAAATTCGGGAGCAGGCGCTGCGGGAAGCGAAGGAAGCCGGCCGCAGAGAAGGCCTCGCGGATGCCACGCATCAGATCGAAGCCCGCGTGACTCAACTGGCGGATCAACAACTGCGAAAGCGTGTGGAAAGCGCGCTCCCAGCGGTGACGGCAATCGCGGAGACGTTACAGCGGGAAGCCGATCACTGGCGCGCCCGCTGGGAAACCGTGGCGGTGGAGACGGCGGTCGCCATCGCGGAAAAGATTCTGTACACGACGCTGGAGCGGCGTCCCGAAGTCGCCATCGGGATGATCTCCGAGGCACTGCGATTGGCGGCCGGTCATTCGCAACTGCGCGTGCAACTTCATCCCGATGACATCGCCCAGCTCGGCGCGCAAGCGCAGGATCTCGTTCAATCGCTGTCGGCCTGTGCCGAGGCCGTCATCATCCCGGATGCCACCGTCGGCCGTGGCGGCTGCCGGATCGAAACCCGTCACGGCGAAATCGACGCCCAGGTCGACACGATGCTGGCCCGAATTACGGAAGAGTTATTGACTTGAAGTTGGAGTTCAGCCTTCAGGCTGTCGGAGGCAGGCTAAAGCCTGAACTCCAACACAATCGAAATCACGCTCCACTCATGGTGTGAGCAACGACAATCTTCTCCCGCATAAATAATCGAAACATATGACCATCACCGCGGAACAAATTGCTCAGATTCTGCCCGTGGGTTTGACCGGCCGGGTGACGCGACTCGTCGGGTTGACGGCAGCGGTGTCCGATTTTCCGGCTCCACTCGGCGCGCTGGTTCATCTCGAACGCGAACATGGCGACCCAGTCGCGGCGGAAGTCGTCGGGTTTTCCGGCGAAGAAACGGTGCTGTTGCCGCATGGCGATCTGCAAGGCATTCGCCGTGGCACCCGCGCCCGCTTGAAACAATCCGCCCCGGGTGTGCGGGTCGGCTGGCAGTTGCTGGGCCGGGTGATCAACGCCCAGGGAAAATTTCTCGATGGCCTGCCCCCCGCGATTCTGCCCGAACGCCGTCCGTTGCATGCACCGCCAATCTCTCCCTTGCAACGGCCGCGCATTGAATCGTCGCTGACCACAGGTGTCCGCGCGATTGATGGCCTGCTGACATGCGGTAAAGGTCAGCGGCTAGGCATTTTCGCAGGCAGCGGCGTCGGCAAAAGCACACTCATGGGACAAATCGCCCGTTCGACCTCGGCCGATGTGAACGTCGTCGTGCTGATCGGGGAACGTGGTCGTGAAGTTCGGGAGTTCCTCGAAAAGGATCTTGGCCCGGAAGGTCTCGCCCGCAGTGTGGTCGTCGCCGCCACGGGAGATGAGCCGGCGCTACTGCGATTGCGGGCCGCTTATCTGGGGACCGCCATCGCCGAGTACTTTCGCGACGCCGGTAAGGATGTCCTGCTGATGATGGACAGTGTAACGCGGTTCGCGTTGGCACAGCGCGAGATTGGCCTGGCCGCGGGGGAACCGCCGGCGACGCGCGGATTCCCGCCCAGCGTGTTCGCGCTGCTGCCGCGCTTGCTTGAACGGAGCGGCCGCACGGGGCAGGGAAGCATCACGGGCTTCTACACGGTGCTGGTCGAAGGTGATGACACCAACGAGCCAATTTCCGATACGGTGCGCGGAATTCTGGACGGGCACATCGTGTTATCTCGCAAACTCGCTCATCAGACCCATTTCCCGGCGATCGATATTCTCTCCAGCATTTCGCGGTTGATGAGCGACCTGGCGACGCCCGAACATCGCGCGTCATCGAACAGCATCAAACAGTTGATGTCGGCATATCAGCAATCGGAAGACCTGATCAATATCGGCGCGTATCAGGCGGGAACGAACCCCGTGGTCGATGCGGCAATCCACATGCGGCCACAGATTCTCCAGTTTTTGCAACAGCGAGTCGAAGAACGCAGCAATTTGACCGATGCCGTGAACGCCCTGACCAAGCTCGGCAAAATCCGCGACACCCTGAAGAAAACGTGAGACGAGGCGTTAGGTATTAGGCGTTAGGCGTTAGAAAACACATTTTTTCCTTTCTTCTAACGCCTAATACCTAACGCCTAATCCCTATTTCCCACTTCCATCACCTCACCCACTTCAACCCATGGCCCGTTACCACTTCCGTCTCGCCCCGTTGCTCAGCTATCGCGAAAGCCTGCGCGATCAATGCCGGCAGGTGTTGTCGCAATGGCTCGCGCGGGATGCCGCACTGGTGGCGGAACAGCAGCGGCTCGAAGAGGAACGTGAGCGGCAGTTCGAGGAGATGCGCTCGGTACAGCGCGTCGGTGTCGCCATGAGTGTCGATAAGCTGGCGACGCGCCGTTACCGCCTCGGGCAGATCGCGGTGTTGCATCAGGGATTGGCGGTTCAGCGGCAGGAGGTCGCCCGGCAAATGGAATTGTGCCGGCAGGCGCTCATTCAGGCCGATCAGGGCGTGAAAGTTCTGGAACGATTGTCGGACACGCAGCATGCCGAGTTTCTGCACCGCGAGGAAGCGCGGGAATCGCGCGAGCGCGAGGAAATCTGGCAGGCCGGTCGCGGAAGGGAATAACCAGCATGGTTCGCTTATTGGCGGTTTTAATCGGCGTGGTGAGTGCCACCATCTTGCTGGCCGAACTGGTTGGCGTGGGGTACTTGTGGTCGAAAGGCTTCTTGTCACCTGACAAGCTGCAAGAGATGCGGCAGGTCTTCAAGAGTGAGCCTGCCTCCAGTGAAAGTGAAGAAGATGGTGAGGCTAAGTCGGCCGGGTCGTCTCAACAGGATGTGCAGGCTGCGCGGGTGATTCGCGTTCTGGATCTGGAAAGCCGAAGCAAAGAACTCGAATTATTGAAGACGATGACCTCGAATACCGCGAATCAACTGATCTCGGAGCGAAAAACATTCGATGAGATCAGAGCGGCGTTTCGCACGGAATTGGCGGTATTGAGCCAGCGTCATCAGCAGGAAGCGGTGGAGCAGGCGCGGGCCGTGCTGCTCGCCTCGCCCAACGAGGCGGCGGTCGAGCGGTTGATGGCGTTGCCGTTGATGGAAGCGATTGATCTGGTCCGCGGTATGCCGGACAAATCGGTCGCGAAAATTTTGCAGGGCTTCACGGAACCGTTGGCGACCGTCGAGAAGACCGAAGAGAGAAAACAGCGCGGACAGCAGATTTTCGAGGCGATCAGCCGCGGCCAGCCCGTGCGCGAGGCCATCGAACAGACATTGAGTCAAATTCCTGAAGGGGCAGCCGAATCGCCGCCGGGCGGCGGCTGAATGGGACATGGACGTCAAAGATCGAACAGCACGAGTTGATGTCCTGCCGATCAGCGCTCCGGCCCCGAAGGAATTCAGCGGATCGACGCCTGCTCCGGTTCCGTCGACACCATCGTTCTCGAAGTCTCTGCAAAAGTCGCAGCCGAAGAGTGCCGATGCCGGGGTGACGCCGCCGAAAGGGCCTGCATCCTCGGGGGAATCGAAATCGCAGTTCGGTGGGGAACCATCCGACAGTCTGGTCCAGATTCCGCCTGACGTGATCGCGGTTGATCAACAAACCGTCGGTGACGTGCTGCCGGGTCTGCTACCGGCTGAGATTTCCACCGCTGCCGCCGCCCCCGCTCCGTCGACAGATGCCGCGCCGCGTGTGGACGAAACCAACACCGCGATTGACCTGGCCGCTCAGGCCGGGCTGGTGCCAATCGCCGTTGTGCCGACACCTCCGCCCGCTCCTGTGAAGCTGGAGATTCCCACCGCGCTGGCCGCCGCGATCTCCACCAATGGCGAACGGTCGGCCCCGTCATCCAGCAGTCCCGTCTCAACTCAGCCATCGGTCCTCCCGCGAATGCCCACCGGATTGCAAGCGGGTTTGGCCACGTCGACAGCATTCAGTGAATCCACCACCGTGGAATCGCCAGCCACAACTGTGACGAGCCCAGTGACCTCGTCGGTTCAGTCAACATCCACGACAACTGCGGAACTGCCGGTTGACCCACTCAACGCAGCGCCGCCGATCCCGACAACACCGCCAGCCGCGGTCGCGCCGGTGATTGTTTCAGCGGTGAAATCCAAACCGATCTCACAGCCGCCAGCGCCGTCGGGTCAGAAAAAGGACTCGGCCGACAACAACGACGCCGAAACTTCGACAATTCCTCTGGCAGGCATGGAACCGGTACAGTCCATCGTGGCCAGTTCCATGAATGGCTCGAAGCGCAGCAAGGACACGTCGCAAGCCTTGCAAGCAGCGATTCAGTCAACATCCCGCGACACGAAAGCCGCATTGCCTGCGGTGAATACCTCTGCCGCCACCTCACCTGCCGATCAAGCAGACCGCGCCGCGGTGCTGAACGACGAGCGCGTACCAGCCGGTGAATCCACGGCTTGGTCGACAAACACAGCGAACGCCGTCGGCCGCAACGAATCGGTGGCCAGCCAGGTTCCCGCGAATCCCGTTCCCCGTGGAGTTGTTCCATCAGTAGTGGATCAACTGCAGCCAGCGCTGCACCGCGCCGCGACGAGCAGCCAGCAGCTTTCCATCGTACTGCGTCCGCCGGAACTCGGGGCGGTCCGCATTGATATCTCGCAACAGGGTGGTCAGCTCACAGCCCGGTTAGAAGCGGAATCGGCGGCCGCCCATCAGTTGCTGACAGATCAATTGCCGCAACTCCGCGATGTCCTGTTGCCGCTGGGCGTCGCCGCCGATCAGGTGCAGGTGGTGCGTATGGAAAACACGCCCACCGCGAATTGGGATGGCAGCGGACGATCCGCAGGGCAGGCTGACGCCGGAACTTCGGATCGCCGGAACGACACGCCGGGGCAACATCCGCCGGAACCGCACTGGCTGGAAGAACCGGACCGCGCGGAGACTTTCACTCCCAGTTTGCGAACGCGCACGGCCATCAATCTGCGAATCTGACCGACAGTCACCAGCAAGGACGCATTCATGGCTTTGACCACCCAGCAGATCGCACAAACTTCCTCCGTGAATGTTGTCGATAAAGTGGACACGGGCTTCAACGGCCTGACTTCGGATGACTTTCTCAAGATTCTGATTGAACAGCTCAAAAATCAAGACCCGTCCAATCCGATGGACAGCAACCAGTTGCTGGAACAGGTCTCGCAGATGCGGTCTTTGCAATCGAGCCTGGAACTGTCCGATTCGCTCCAGTCGTTGACCCTCAATCAACAATTGACCAGCGCCACATCGTTTCTGGGGAAAGAAGTCACGGCGGTGGGGACGGATAGCCAGAATTTCACCGGCAGCGTGGACCGCGTTGTCGTCAAAGCCGGCAAAACACTGCTCGGGATCGGGACCAAGGAAGTCGAATTGGGCAACGTGGTCAGCATCAAGGGATGATGGCTGTTCGTTTGTGAGAGAAAACGGTTCGCCTCCCTGAGCCTCGGCAAACCCTACCAAAATGAAGATCTGGATTGATGCCGACGCCGCGCCGAAGGATGCTAAGGAAATCATCTTCCGGGCGTCTACGCGGTTGCAGGTGGTGACGATCCTCGTCGCCAATCAACCGCTGCGACTGCCGGTCGGTCATCCGCAGGTGAAGTTTACGCTGGTGCCTGGTCTGCCCGATGCGGCCGATCGGCACATCATCGAGCACTCTCAACCGGGCGATCTGGTCATCACGGCCGATCTGCCGCTGGCCGCGGCACTCGTCGCGCAACAGGTGATTGTGATTGATCCGCGCGGTTTAGAGCTGAATCCGAACAACATCGGCGAACGCGTCGCGACGCGAAACCTGATGGACGTGCTGCGCGAAGCCGGCACCGTCACCGGCGGACCCTCTGTGTACGGAGCGAAAGAACGCCAAGCCTTCGCGGGCACATTCGATCGCGTGCTGACCCGGTGTTTGAAGAAGTTGTGATGGTGTTCCAGCGGTAGAATTCTTCGTGCCACGACTTGTCCTCAAGTCGTGCCTGATGAAGCACACGGCTTGAGGACAAGTCGTGGCACGGGCAAGTGAGAATGATGTCGTTCCCCGACATTCCCTTGACACGAGGCGACGATCAACAGACCTAACAGGCTGTTGAAAAACGTGGGTCACGTTTCCAACGTGACAGAAACTGATCGGAAATTGCGAGAAAAGCGAGTGACTTACACGTTGAAAACGTGTGCCACGAGAAATTCAACGGTCTGCTAAGCTCACTCCGCGGCCAACTCGCGGGTGCCGGCGATTACGCCCAGGTCGAGCAACGTCTTGACGAAGTCGCGCGCGACCGGTCCGGCGACTTTTCCGCCCGAGCCACCATGTTCGATCACCACCACAAAGGCGACCTTCGGCTGATCCGCCGGGACATAACCGGCGAACCACGCATGATCGGGCAGCCGTCCACCGACTTCCGCCGTGCCGGTTTTTCCGGCAATTGTCACATTCGGCAGACGCACTGTTTTGTAGGCCGTGCCCGTGCGATGCTGAACCACCCGCTCCAGTCCTTCACGCACGGCGGCCAGCGTCTCGGGGTGCAATCCCGTGATCGGCTTCGGTTGCGGCCGTGTGATCAACGAGGACTCGCTGCCGGGTTCGGCGCGACTCAGTCCTTCGTGATGAACCTGCCCCTGTCCGGCGGCGAGGTGCGGTGTGACCAGTTGTCCGTCATTCGCGACCGCCGCCATCAAGCGGGCCATTTGCAGCGGCGTCACCAGCAGCGAGGACTGACCGATCACCAACCCCAACGTATCCCCGGGATACCACCGTCGGCCCGATTTGCCGGCCGGTTGATCGGGCGAGGGCAGCCTCCCCGCCACTTCGCCGGGTACATCAATCCCCGTCGGCTGACCGATGCCCAGTTTTCGGGACCAGTCGACCAGCGGCTTCGGCCCGGCATTGCGTGCGGCCGTGAAGAAATAAACGTTGCATGACCGGCCTAATGCATCCGCAAGATTCGTCTCGTTATGGCCAACTCCGTAATGCCGAAACACGAGGCAGCGATCCTTGTCCGGCCGGTCGAGATATCCCTGGCAGAGGAATCTCGCGGCAGGATCGAGCTGGCCGTCTTCAATGAGAGCAATGGCCGAGAGCGTCTTGAAAATCGAGCCGGGGGGGAGCGCCATCTGCGTGACGCGAGGAAACAGCGGCCGGCGGGGATCGTCCAGGATGGCTTGCCATTGCGCGGCGTCAGCATGCGTCAGCAGATTCAAATCGTAGCGCGGGGCCGCTGCGGCGGCGAGGACGGCTCCGGTACGGATATCCAACGCCACCAGGCAGGCACCGCGCGGACCCACCGCCGCGGGCGGATCGGCACGGTTCGATTCCTCATCCACCGCCGGCGCAGCGTCGGTCGATGGCAGACTTTGTTTGAGCAGCGTATCGAGCAAGTCTTCCGACCGGCGTTGCAACGTGGTGTCGAACGTCAGCATCAAATCCTGGCCGGACAGGGGTTCGCGTACGACCTCCGTGTGAATGATTTCCCGCCGTCGATTGCGCACAATCCGTTGCATGCCCCGCCGACCACGCAGTTGCGAATCGTAACTTCGCTCCAAACCGCTGCGGCCGATCGTGTCCCCTGTTTGCAGGTCATTCCCAGCGGAGAGCGCGGCAGATAATTCCGCCAATTCCTCGGTCTGCACCGGCGTGCGACTGCCAATGAGATGAGCCGCCAGGTCCCCTTCGGGATACGTTCGCCGGGATCGCAGCACGACACGCAGTCCCGGATAGCGTTCCGGATGCGTCTCAATCTCCGCGGCGAGTTCCGCGTCGAGATGCTCCAGCACGACATGATCGTCTTCCTGCTCCGCGATGATCAACGGGTCGAGGGTGGACCGTGGCGGTGGGGTCGTGATCTCCCGCCAGAAGGTTGACCATAGGCTATCGCGCGGGGCGGACTCATTCGACAAATCGGCTGTCTCTTCCGGCAGATCACGGCCCTGGCGTTTTGCCTCGACGATTTGCCAGATTTTCTCCACACGCTGCTGGATGCGCTGCCTGCGGGTCGTAAGCTCCTGCATCGGCGTATTAGTTAGTTCTGACAGTGACTGCCAGAGTTCATCACGCTGGCTGATGACGGCGGCTTCCGCGCCGGCGAGTTTCTCGGGATCACGCCGTTCCTTGCGGGACAATTTGCTGCGGGCGCGATGCTTCACCCAGTCGCGATCCGCAGGTTCCTCGATCCAGCGATAATATGCCAGCAGATCGTAATGTTCCTCGTTATCCGCCAGCGGCCGGCCATCGGCAGAGAGGATGCGGCCATCGCGGGCCGGGATTTCCTCGAACGATTCCGTCGTCTCTGCAAAGACGGACACCAAACCCGGCGGCAGCACGCATTGCACATAGGTCAATCGTGCGCCGATGGCACCCAGCATCACGATCATGCCGCCGGCCAGCCACCAGAGCCTGCCGCGCGCGAAATCGGTCGATTCGCCATTCGCCGGCGAATCGCCCGCTGGTTGCCAGTCGGTGGTCAGTGTGTTGCGCATGAGCCACCGAACGATTGACGCCAGAGAAGGACGACCGTTCCAACCAGCACGGCCGTTTCCAGCACGGAGAGTGCGGGCGTTTGCAATTGCTGAACACTGTGCTCCCAGCGGCCGGATTGCACATGTTCCGCGAGCCATGAAATCAGCAGATCGCCACCGGTTGCCAGGAACGCAGCCCCAGCCCAACGCCAGGGGCTGACGCCGTCGCGTGTGCGCAGCATGGGAGTCAGCCACCAGACAATCGCGACGAAGGCCACGGCATGCACGCCCATCAGGTCGCGTCCCATGCCGTCGAGACAGATTCCAATCCCAAAGGCCCACACGACCGCCAACGTGGGTGATAACCAGCGCGCTGCGATCACCACGGCGACCGCCGGCCAATGCAACGCGACAAACTCTGTCGACGCCCCCATGACGTGCGCGGTCAACGCGAGGTAGGTGAACGTCAGGCAGATCAGTAAAGGAAACATGACTTCCACATTTCAAAAAAGGCGAGAGAACATAACCGCAGATTTCGCAGATGGACGCAGATTAAGAAGATGCTTTCCCTGATGCGCACTTAACGTTTCCATCCGAAGGATTGATCTGCGTCCATCTGCGAAATCTGCGGTTAACTCCTTGTATTCTCCGAACTCAATTCGCCAACGCTCTGCGCGTGTTGATTCCCGTGCGTAGGACTTCAACGTGTGTCAGATCATGCGGGCGGTCGACGGGGCGGACAAATATCTGCCAGGTTTTGGCCCGATCTTCGAGTGTCGCCGCGACGACGGTGCCGTAATACAACGGTGTCGGCAGAATGCCGTCGCGGTCGGCGGTGTAAACCGAATCCCCCACCTCGACGGTCTCCGCGGCCGGGATGCCTTCCAGCCGGCACGTTTCTTCACCCGTTCCGCGCCAGATCCCTTTCGCTCCGAACACATAACCCGCGGTGGACTTCCGCACAAGTTGCGCGCGACCCCGGTACTCGGCATCGTTGACCAACAGAAACGTACTCGACCAGCGACCAACGTGTTGCACCTTGCCGACGACCGAACGGCCGATCAACAGTTTGTCTTCCGGTGACAGGCGGACATCGCGGCCGATATCAATCAAAGGTTGCTCGCTTTTGAGAATCACGGCTTCATCGACCAATCCGGCCAATGTTCCCTGATCGAGCCAGCGCCCAGAGCGAAACGCCTTGGATGATGATTCGCCCATCACGGCGGCGGTCACCAGCACCGGCTGCGCGAGTCGTTCGCCGGGGGATTCACTGGCTGAGTTGAACAGCGGCGGCGTGGCGGCCGGAGAGATCTCTTCCAACCCCGCCAGTTGCAGTTCGAGTTGCCGATTGTGTCGCTGAGCGAGCGCGAGCTCCTCCTGCAAACGCGAAACATCGTCATTCCCAGAGCTTGGCGCAGTGCGCCAGCGAGCCTGTAACTCGCGCACTTCGTGCCGTGTGGCTCGCCACGCCGCGCACCCCGGCCGCAGGAGATCGCCCATCGCAAGACGAACCGTCGCCTGCATCTCGGCCGGCAACACCATCAGCCCGGCGGCTGCCAGCAGCAGCCAGCATGTGACGGCGGTGGGGCGGGGAGAGGTCATGGTTCAAGGGGCAATCAGGAAGAGACAAGAGGCAAGAATCAAGCTGCAATAATGCGAAGGAAGATTATGTCGTCACGTTTCATGCTGTCTCCGTCTGTATGTTTTTTGTTTCTTCCCTCTCGCCTCTTCCCTCTTGCCTCTGATACCGCCATCACGCGGCTTCGAGGTTCGACTTCCATTGCGCGAGATGTTCCACGCAAATCGCCAAGCCTTGCACGACGGTGTGCAACGGGTCGTTTGTCGGCCGCGCGGGGATGCCGAGTTGTTCTTGCATGAGCAGATCCAGCCCGGGCAATAGCGCGCCGCCGCCGCAGAGGACCATGCCGGTGTCGGCCAGATCGGCGATGAGTTCCGGCTGGCATTGTTCGATCACGCTTTTGATGCCATTGAGAATCGCACCCAGCGGCCGCTGCAAAGCCTCGCGAATTTCCTCGCTGGTCAGCACAGCTTTACGCGGCACGCTGCTGACAATATCCAAACCGCGAACTTCATAGGTCAGTTCCTGCGCGAGCGGATAGGCACTGCCGATCTGCTGTTTGATCTGTTCGGCCGTTTGCAGGCCGATGCGCAATGAATAGCGGTGTTTAAGATATTCGACGATGGCTTCGTCGAAATCGGTGCCGGCGATTCGCAAGGATTTCGCGGCCACGATCTCGGCGAGACTCAGCGCGGCAATCTCCGTTGTACCGCCGCCGAGGACACAGACAAGATTGGCAATTGGTTCGGAGATCGGCAGCCCCGCTCCAATAGCCGCGGCTTTCGCCACGGGAATGAGATAGACACGCCCGCCGCCGGCGCGTTCCAGACTGTTGAAGACCGCCCGGCGTTCCACAGGTGTGATTCCCCCTGGCACGCCGAGAATCACGCGGGGCCGCAATCCCGGTGCCTGGCGTCGCGTCTTCTCGAAGAAGTAACGCAGCATGGCTTCGCAAAGTTCAAAGTCCGTGATCACGCCATGCTGCATGGGACGGACCGCCGTGATCGAATCCGGCGTGCGGCCCAGCATCTGTCGGGCTAGTTTGCCGACGGCTGTCCCCTGTCCGAGGACTTTCCGCGTTCCTTTTCGCAGCGCGACGACCGAGGGTTCATCGAGAATCACGCCTTCCCCGGCGAGCGCAATGCGAGTGCTGCTCGAGCCGAGATCGATGGCCAGATCGGGATTCAGCCAGTGGCGCAAACGATGAAACATCCGTGTCTCAGGAGTGAGTTCTTCCACGCAAGATCGGCACAAAGTGCCGGAGTTGTAGCGGAGAGCGAGATGCGGGGCAAGATGGAAAGTCTTGGCAGTTACTGAGCCTTGCTTGAGCGGCGGGCTGGTTAAGATTCGTTTTCGTCGCTTGAAGAATACTTCTTCCTCTTGACTGATTTCACGCTTCTGATCTACATTCCGCGCCTATCTTCCCTTCGACAATTTGTAATCGAGTTCTGCCATGACCCGCCGCGAAATTCGACGGTGGTACGGACTCTGCGCCGCGCTGGCTTGTTTGCCGGCTTGGTGCGGTGAGGATGCGGTCCGCGCGGACGATGTTCCGTCAGCTCCTTCGTATGAGCAGATTCTTGTCTTCAACAGCGGCCGGATCGTAAAAGGCCGCGTCAGTCGCAGTCCGAACGGTTATGTCGTCGAGCATCCCGCCGGGCGAATGGTTGTCCCGTTCGAGGAAATGCGTGTCATCGGCGATAATCTGTCCGATGCCTACCGCCGGTTGAAGGAAACCTTCGTCAACCCGACGGCCGCCACGCATTATGAGTTGGCCTTGTGGTGCGCGGCACATCAACTGGAAGAGCAAACACGTGCTGAACTGGTGATGGCTCTCGACCGCGATCCCGAACATGGTGCCGCCCGCGACATGCTGACCCGCATCGATGCCAAGCGGCAGGCGGATCGAAAACGCGCGCAAGGGGAACCAGTGCTGCGTGCGAAGCCGCGGATTGTCGGCGGAATCGAGTTGCCGGAAGTCGAATCGCTGGCGGGACTTTCCCGGGAAACCGCCGCGCATTACACGTTGAAAATTCAACCACTGCTGACGAACAAATGCGGCAACGCGTCGTGTCACGGACCACAGACACAAACCACATTTCGGATTGATCAAACGCGTGGAACCGGACCGGGACATCGCGTGCATTCCGAGCGAAATCTGGCGATGGTCCTCAAGCAGATCGATCAAGCGCGGCCCGCTGAGAGCCGTTTGTTACAGGTCGGGACCAGCGCGCACGGCGGGATGAATCGCGCGCAGTTCTTCGGCCCGGCCGGTGAGAAACAGTTGAAACTGTTGCGAAACTGGGTGCGCGTCGCCTCGAAAGAATTGTCTCACGATGCCCGCCTCGCAGCCCAACCGAACCGCCTGGCATCCAAGCAGCCGGCGTTTCCGAAAACGAATGGGCCGAAAACAAACGCGCTGAAATCGAATGGTCCGGTGCGAACCGTCGCAGCCGACGAGGATGACATGGCTTCGCAAGCGTCGGTCACGGAACCGGCAGAGGACGCGGCGGAAGTTGAAGACGAGGAACTGACGGATGCTTTCGACCCCGAAGCATTCAATCGCCGCTACCACGGCACGTCGGCAAAGAAGACCCCGCCGCCGCGTGACACTGCGTCCGGAGAGTCTGAACCATGATGAGTTCGCAGCCAACAACACATGAGTCAACGATTTCCCAGTGGCCAGAGGGTGGCACGACCCTGAGTCCTCGAAGGGCGTGGCGCACGCGCGAAGACCACGCCCTTCCCAAAGCTTCAGGGACGTGCCACACCGTCGATAATTCGTGTCGTAGAATGCGCTGGTCGATGACCTTGTGCGTGGCGATTGTCTGCGCCGGCGCGGTGGGCTGTGCGATGCCGGCGTTCGCCAAGGCGAAGAAGCCCAAGATTGACCCCGACCACTTTTCCTGCGGGGAAAACTGCCCGAAATCGGCCAGGCATGTTCCGGCGCAGTAGGTATTAGCCCTTGGCGAGTCGCCGCAGTTCCAAATCTTCACATGCCCGGACGCGATCAACCCCCCGACATTGACGGGGGGGCTAAGACATGGGCGGGTTAAGACATGAGATGTGTCGCGAACCATTCGCGGGTTTTTTGCCACATGGCGTCGGATAAGACGTGCCCCGTATTCTCTTCGATGAAATACGAGAACTTGTCCCCGGCGTGAACGCTGTCGTAGGCCCGCTGGATCGTCTTGACGCCCTCACGCACATCGGCGATCGGGCTGCCCCCATCTTGATCGCCGAAGTTCAGATGCAAGGCCCGCGGCGCAATCAGCCCCGCGAGATCCGGCGTGTCTCCAAACTGAGACAGTCCCGGAATGAAGTTCGGGAAACAGTGCAGGATTATCTCGCGGTGAATGCCCGCATAGGTCGGCAAGCAGCAATTTCCCACGACGCACTTGATCCGCGGCTCGAACGGACCGGCCAGCCAGCAGCAGGTCGACCCCATCGAATGCCCGTAGCAGCCGATCTTGTCGGCGTTGACTTCCGGCCGGCTGACCAGGAAATCGATCGCCCGCCGCATGTCGAGAATGTACTTCCAGGCGAGACATTGGCCTGCGACGACGTAGCGGAGGAACTCGAACCGCTCGTAATTGCCGGCTTTCTGGCGGACGCTTTGGCGTTCCTCGAAGCATAACGCATCGGGGCAAAGGACGACGTAGCCCAGTTTGGCCAAGGCCGCGCCGGTGTGATGCATGGGATCACCGGCCAATCCTGCCGGTTCGGACTTGCCGAGGTGCCATTGCCCGGCATGCTGATGCCAGACCGCGACCGCCGGGGCGGGCTTCTCTTTGGTCACGCCGTCAGGGACCAGCAGCATCGCCGGGATGGGGTCGTTCGGCTCGGCATCGTAATACAGCGATTCGATGCGATAGCCGTCTTTCTGGATCGTTTCCCGCAGTTTGACATTCAGCGGAGGGGCTGGCGGCCAATCACCACCTAGGCAATCCAGCACGCGATCTCGGAAGTCGGCAACGGCCACGATGTCGTCCTGTTCTCGGTTTGAATCAATCAGCCATGTGCAGTGTTATCTTGATCGAATGGCCCCAGGCAAGGCAAGCGGCACAGGAATGCCCCATGATTTTCGCATCTTGCTTCCAGAATGTAGAGTACTTGCTCCGCAGGTGCAAAAAACATACTTGCGGAGCAAGTGTTCTACATTGTCGAGCAGATCATTCTGTGCGCTCTCTGGTGTGATTCCACGAGCCTCGGACGATTTGCGAATAACGACGGCCTGCCGCGGAACACGGTTGCCTTTAGAGATGTGCTGCCGCATTCAGGGGGCTGACGCCCCCCGCTCAGAATTCCGTGTGCTTTTTATGGTCTGTTCGGCAGGTTGTGCCGGAATCAGTGGGGCATGCTGTGTGTCGCCCTGGTTTTGGGGGTGTATTTTGCGGAAACCGAATGGTTCCGGCGGTGAAGCGGCTGAATTCGCATTGATCGGGCTTGCGTGGACAACTACAACCAGCCGTCCCTATCTCCCATTACGTTCATGTTTCGATCGTCGACCTGCCCGAATTCGGCGGAGCGGCAAGAGACCGCGCCCGTCTGCAGTCGTAAAGGTGCCTCGATGTCAGAGTCCATGCCGCAACGTCTGTCCTTGGCCCGGTTCGTTTCGCCGTGGGTCTGGTGGACTGGCCTATTCTTGTTGTTGGCCTTGATGCCGACCTCGAGCCTGCTCAGCCAGGATCGAGCGTCGCCGGGGCAGTACTTCCGCGAACTCGGCGATGACATCGCCGACGTGGATGAGACGCAAGACGGCCTCGTCTACGAGGATCGCTTCACCGGCCGTTCCGGCCAGGCGTTCGGCGCTTTGGGGCGCGGCGGTTATGTGACCGGTCCCGGCGTTGGCCGCGAGCGCGGTCTCACCCAGATCGAATTGATGCCGTACGCATTCATGGATACCGGCATGCTCTTCGGCAGTGTGCGCGGCTTCCGCAGCGACGACGGCTTCTACGGTGCGAACATGGGTCTCGGCTATCGGCAATACATTGAACCGATCGATCGCATTTTCGGAATCAACTTCTTTCACGACTACGACAACACCACCGATTCACTCTTCCGCCAGTGGGGCTTCGGCGTTGAATCGCTGGGCAAATGGTGGGACGTGCGGGCCAACGCTTACTTCCCGTATGGCGAACGATCCAGGCTGTTGCGGACCGATCTCGTCACGGGTAGCCAGCGCTTTGCCGGTCACAATCTCCTCTTCGATCTGGTCAACACGTTCGGCACCAGCCTGCGCGGCGGCGATGGCGAAATCGGCATTCCGATTCCCGGCCGGTTCACCAGCCGGCACGATGTTCGCCTGTTCGCGGGCGGTTACTGGTACGATTCCGACGCGACCAATCAATTCGCTGGTTGGAGCGGCCGCATCCAGGGCGAGCCGATTCCCAGCTTGTTGCTGCAACTTCAGGTCACCAATGACAGCAAGTTTGATACGAACGTGGTCTTCGCCGCGACATTCAGCTTTGGCGGCTACCATCAACCGGACGACGAGCCGCGGAATCAGTTCACCCGCATGACGACGCCGGTGCAACGGAATTACAACGTTGTGGTTTCGCGCGATCAGGTGCTGGCCCCGGGCGTGGTGGCCATCAATCCAGCGACCAATGCGCCGTACTTCTTCGATCACGTCGCCAGCTACGCCAATCCCGGCGGCAACGGTACGGTCGAGAATCCCTTCCAGACGATTGATCAGGCCGTTACCGTGCTGCCCAACGAAATCCTCTTCGTCCATGCGGACAGCGTGTTCGACGGCGATATCGACGGCAACGGCGTGGCGGATAACACCGTGACCCTGCTCCCCAATGTCCGTTACCTCGGTGAAGGGGTCGGCATCGAGCACTTCGTCAATGTCCAAGGCCTCGGCAACGTTCAACTGCCCCGCGCCACCGCCGGCATCCTGCGGCCTCAACTCCTCAACGGCGTCGGCGACGGCGTTACCCTCGCCAATGACGCGGAATTCAGCGGCTTCCTGGTCGGCAACTCCGCGATCCCCGGTTCTGGACCGACGGGCAACGGCGTGTTCGGCAATGCCGTCTCCAACGTCACCCTTAATCAGAATGAATTCAACTTCGCTGGTCTCGCCGGCATGCTCTTCAACAACACAGTCGGTCGCGTAGATATCTTTGAAACCCGCATCTTCAATCCGGGCGGCGTCGCGCTCGACGTGCAAGGCGGCACGCCGCAAATCACCTTCTCTGGCGATGACACCCCGAACTCGGGCGACATCACCAACGATGGCGACATCGCGCTGCGGGTGGAAGACACACTCATCGGCAGCTTTGTCAACCTGACCAATTCCGACATCATTAACACCAACTCGGCCGCACAAGGCATTTTCCTGAATAATGTCGCCGGGGCGGTCACGGTCGGTGAAGCGACGATCTCAGATGCCGGCACCTTCGGCATCCAGATCCTCGACAGCAGCGGCACATTCACGTTCCGCAGTGGGATTGAAATCGACAACCCGGCTGACAATGCGATTCAGATCACCAATCTGGCGAATACCGGTCTTGTCAACTTCACATCCACCGGCTCCGTGGCGATCAGTAATCGGAACGCCTCCGCCATCAACTTCTTCAACGACGCCGGTCGAATCTTCTTCGACGGCAACGTGAACATCGGCCAGCCGGTCGTGGATCTCAACGGCGATCCGGTGAGCGATGCCGCCGCCATCAACTGGCAGGGTAACTCCGGATTGGTTCAGTTCTCCGGCAATATCACCATCAACGCCAGCGGTGGAGATGCCTTCGCGCTGGGCAACGTGGTCGGCAATACCGGTGCCTTCCAGACCGTTTCCAGCAATGCCAATAATCCGACCTCCGTTAACATCACGGGCGGCGTCAACAACATTGGGATTGGTACGAATGGCACCGGCGTCGGCGTGAACATCGCCAACAACACCGCCACCTCGAGTGTCGAATTCGGCAACGGAGTTTCCATCGCCGGCCGAATCAACGAAGGTGTCCGCATTGTCGACAACGCCGGGTTGGTCACCTTCGGCGGCCGCACGCTGATCTCCAATGCCGTCTTCAACAGCGTTGATTCCGCCATCGATATCTTCAACAACACCGGCGACATCCTGTTTGAAACGATTGAAATCACCAATGCTACGTCCGCCGGGGTCGATGGTTACGGGGCCGGCATCAACGTGGTCGATAACATCGCCTCCGTTTCGATTCAATCCAATCTCAATGTCACGACCACCAACGGCATCGCCGTCTTCGTCGACAACGTCGGCGATTCCGTCAACGGTACGGGTGGCTTCTTTGTCACGGACGGCGAAATCACCGCCACCGGCCTTCCGGCCATCGACATTGAAGACAGCCGCTACAATGTCACCTTCACCGAGGTCAACAGCGCCAATTCCACACGAGACGGGATCCGCCTGGTCAATAACGTCGGCATCGGCTCGACATTCGACTTCGTGATCACCGGTCTCGCCACCACCGACAATTCCGGTGGTACCATCGTCGGGGCCAACTTCGACGGCATCCTCGCCGACACGACCGGCAGCGTCTCTTTGAGAAATATGCTGATCAACACCAGCGGATTCGATGGCGTGCACTCCATCGCTAACACGCAGATCCAACTCATCAACGATACGATCACAAACTCGCTGGAGAACGGCCTCATCGCCACCGACACCCAGTTCGTTGATGTCGAAGACTCGCTCTTCGCCGGCAACGGCGGTGCCGGAAATAACAACTTCAACCAGATTCTGCTCGAAGTCAATGAGGTCGATGCTGACCTCACGACCACCGAACAGGACGATTACGAATGGCTGCTGACCAATAACGACATCACGTCCGCGGTCGGGGGCGATGCCGTCCTCGTCCGCACCAACGCCACCGCCGCGGGGGCCAGCGTCATCTTCCAGCAACTGGGCGATATCGTTCGCGTGGGCAACACGACGATTGATAAAACCGTCGCCGGCACGCACATCCTCTGGGAAGGCAGTGTCGACGCCTTGTTCGGCGTCGTCGCCCGCAACGACGACTTCGAGGGCAACTCGTTCATCCTCACTGGATCGCCGAACCACACCCTCGGCAAGATCGGCATCCAGTTTGAAACCACATCCATCGACGTGGACGATGTCGCGAACCTGCGAATCTTCAGTAACCAGATCACGTCGACCACCGGCAACAATCACACGGCGATTGTCGTGAACACCTCCGGAGCTTCGTTCATTCAAATCGATCAGGAATCGCGGGCCAGTGTGGGCAATATCATCGACCTTAACCCTGGTCTGACCGCGAACTTCACATTTGCCACAGGCTTCGACATCACCACCGGACCCGATTCCGAAGTGATCATCGCCAACTCCGATGTCACCCTCAGCAGTTCACTCGCTGAAGGCATCATCTTCCGCGATGTGCAGACGCGGGCCGACATTGAAATCAGCGGCAATACGTTCGACTTCGACAACCTCGCCGGGTTCAATGCCGCCATCGGCGTCGATTTCCAAAGCATTCGTGGCGGGGGGTTCGTCTTCCTGTCCAGTGTTGATCGTGGCGGTTTGAATGGTGCGAACAACGTGTTCACGTCCAACTTCACCAACCAGACCGCGTTCAATCCCGATGGAGCGGCCGTCTTCAGGGGTGGCATTCTGATTAACGGCGAGTTGTTCGGCCAGCCGTAACAGACAACGGTCCCGGCGATGCCATCGCCGGGCTTTGCGGTCAGGGCTTGATCTGGAAAATCGCCTCGACTTCTACGGCGATATTACTAGGCAGGGACCCCATGCCGACGGCGCTGCGGGTCCCCTTGCCGTTCACATCGCCCAGCAGCTCGACCCACAGGCTGCTGAAGCCGTTGATCACCGCCGGGTGATTGGCGAAATCGGGCGCGGCGTTCACCATGCCCAGGGTCTTGATGATCCGCACAATGCGGTCGAGACTCCCCAACTCCCGTTTCAGCGTGGCGAGCATTGTCAGGCCGACGGCGCGCGCGGCGGCATACCCGTCTTCCTCGGAGATCGTGTCGCCCACTTTGCCAACGTGCAACGTCTTATCCGGCCGTAACGGGCCATGCCCGGAGACATAGGCCAAATCCCCGTGAATCAACACCGGGGCGTAAATCCCGCCAGGCTTCGGCGGCGGGGGAAGTTCCAGCTTCAATTCGATGATGCGCGCTTCGAGAGACATGCGAGAATCCTTGTCGACGGTCAGGCTGCTTCAATTGGAAAGAGGATACCGCAAACCCGAATCCCGCCGCAAGAAATGGGCTGCCAACGTTTCAGACGGTTGCGAGTGCTGTCATCCGAAACTGGTAGCGTGGATTCCCGAGCGGATCGGACTCCTGAATCAACGCGATGTGCCGCGACAAAACCTGCGAGTGGTGCCCGAACTCCGTCGGGGTCACCGGTTGATAGCCGTCAGCCGACAAGCGCAGGATTTCCAACACGGGTGTCGTGGAGCGGGCGTCAATCAGCCAATACTCCGCGACGCCGGCCTTGGCGTAGAGTTCCCGCAGCACTTCGGTATCTTTCCGGACGGACGATGGGCTGACGATCTCAACGACCAATTCCGGGCTGCCTTCCAGTTCGACATAGCCACCCAGTTGGCCACGCACCAGTTTCACGCGGCCCGATTGAATTGCGGAAAACGAAACAAAGACAGCATCTGGCTGCGATGATAAATCAGCACTCGGATTTGACAGCCGCACTCCTTTAGAAAAGATGTAACTGTGATTGCGAAATTCGACGCATTGTTCCAAAGCAGAATACAGCGATGATTTCACTTGATTGTGTGAAAATAGTTCTTCCCGCGAGTGGTCGATCCATAGCTCGCCTTGGAAAAATGAACATCGCCCCTTGTCCGGATAGTCGTCCGAATCCGCCCAGCGACGAAACGATGAAAGATCATTAACCCAATCGGGAACGATAACTTCCTCAATCGTTGCGTACATAAAGTTGCCGCTTGCGTTGCCGCTTGCGTTGCTGATCCAAACTGTCACTTCACCAACTTCTTGTACTTAATCCGCTGCGGCGTGTCGGCGTCCGCGCCCAGACGCTCCTTACGGAGCGCTTCATACGAATCGAAGTTGCCTTCGTGCCAGCAGATTTCGCTGTTGCCTTCAAACGCCAGGATGTGTGTCGCCACGCGGTTGAGGAACCAGCGATCGTGGCTGATAACCACGGCGCAACCGGAGAAGCTCAGCAGGCCTTCTTCGAGCGCCCGCAGCGTGTCGACATCGAGATCGTTCGTCGGTTCGTCCAGCAGCAATAAGTTGCCGCCAACCGTCAGCGTTTTTGCCAGCAGCAAACGGTTGCGTTCACCGCCAGAGAGGAACTTCACCGGCTTCTGCTGTTCGGGGCCTTTGAAGTTGAACTTGCCGCAGTAGGCCCGGCTGTTGATCTGATAGTTGCCGAATTTCAGATTGTCGTTCCCGCCGGATATGTTGTCGTAGACCGACTTCTCGCCGTCGAGGCTTTCGCGGTTCTGTTCGACATAGGCGATCTTCACTGTGTTGCCGATGGTCACGGTACCCGCATCGGGCTTTTGATCCCCCGTGATCAGGCGGAACATCGTGGTCTTACCGGCACCGTTGGGGCCAATCACGCCGACGATGCCGGCCTTCGGCAGATGGAACGACAGGTCTTCAAACAGCAGCTTATCGCCGAAGCTCTTGGAGACATCCTTGAACACCACCACGGTGTCGCCCAGACGCGGGCCGGGAGGGATTTGCAGTTCGATGGTCTGATCGCGACTTTCCTGTTCCTCGGCGACGAG
>Ga0335397_10003111_pt1 | contig 22444 bp, 14 predicted proteins | sample MAT04_FD_205740 | JGI IMG/M metagenome (GOLD analysis project Ga0335397, IMG submission 205740) | Freshwater microbial communities from Lake Fryxell liftoff mats and glacier meltwater in Antarctica - MAT-04 (spades assembly) (version 2) ... | reverse complement strand
TGTTCACCATCGCCTTCAGCCTCAACAAAAGGGTGCACCTCAAGGACGCCGCCTTCGGCGCGCTGGTGGCGGCGTTTCCCAACACCGGCTTCATGGGCGTGCCGCTGCTGGTGGCGTTGCTGGGGGCTCAGGCCGCAGGGCCGGTCATCTCTTCGATGCTGGCCGACCTTTTCATCACCAGTTCACTCTGCCTGGCGGTGGCGCAGTTGCACGGCGCGGCCGGGCAGGGCGCGTTGGCGTCGGCACGGCGTGCCTTGCGCGGCGCACTGTCGAACCCCTTGCCCTGGTCGATTGCCGTCGGCGCGGCGTTTTCGGTGGCGGGTCTGAGCTTGCCCGGGCCGCTGAAGGTGATTGTCAACATGCTCGCCGACGCGGCCACGCCGGTGGCGCTGTTCACTATAGGCGCGGTGCTGTACCGCGCCAGCCAGCACAGCGACCCCGCCAAGGGCCGCACGCCGCTGCGCGACTATGTGCCGGTGGCGCTGGTGAAGCTGTTGCTGCACCCGCTGCTGGTGCTGACCCTGGGCCTGGCTGCGCGTGCGCTGGGCGCGCCGCTGACGGGCTTTCAGCTGATGGTGCTGACGCTGGCTGCGGCGCTGCCCAGCGCCAGCAACGTGTCGCTGCTGGCTGAACGTTATGGCGCCGACAACGGCCGCATCGCGCGCATCATCATGACGAGCACGGTGTTGTCCTTTGGCACTTTCAGCCTGGCGGCCTGGTTCTTTGGGGTCCAACCGGGCTGAGCGTTTGAAAAGCCCCGCCTTGCCCCCTGAACTCCGGCGACCGCGCCGGCTGCGCTGACCGCAGACTGCCAAGCGGCGCGCCATCTTCTTCCCAGGGCGGGCCTTGCCGGAGCCTGCCCCATGCGCCCTCAGCGCCACCCATTCCCTTCATATGCCCACCCGCCTCGGCGCTGGCCATTGGCCGCGGCATCTGCCACCGGCCTGGCCGTGCTGGCCCTGCTGGCGCTGCCGGCAGCCGCGCGCTGCGTGGACGAGGCCCGTGTCGAGACTTTCGCTGAAGCCGTCGAGCCCGGTGCCGCGCCACCGGCCGACCCGCGTGGCAGCCTGCAAACCCTGGTGCGCGACGCGCTGGAGCGCAGCCACCAGGTGGGCGCCGCACGCCTGGTGGCCGATGCGGCGCAGGACGACGTCGCCGAGACACGCGCCGGCAAGGGCGTGCAGGCCAGCTTGGGCGCAGGCCTCGGGCCGGGTGGCACGCAGTCGCTCGCCGGCACCGAGACATCGGCGCTTCAGGTGCGTGCGTCGATCACCGTCGGCCAGCTCCTGTACGACGGCGGCCGCCTCGACCGCCTGACCGACTGGCGCGTGCAGCTGGGCGAGTCCGCACGCCAGGGCCACCTGACGGTGCGCGAACAACTGGCGCTGAACACCGTGTCGCTGGCGCTGGAGCGCAGCCGCTTCCGCCAGCACGTGGTGGTGTATGGCCAATACGTGCGCAAGATGGGTTGCCTGGTGGAAGCCCTGGAAACCATCGTGCGTGCCGACCGGGGCCGCAGCAGTGAACTGGTGCAGGCACGCAAGTCGCTGCAGCAGGCCGAGCTGTCTCAGGCGCAGTCGCAGTCGCAGGTGCGGCAGGTGGAAACGCGCCTGCGCCGCCTGGTGGGCGACGGCCTGCCCAGCGTCGGCGGGCTGCCAACGGTGCTGCTGACGGTGCCCGGCCTGGAGGCCATCGTCGCCGAGGTCGACCGCTCCAGCGAAATCGCCGCACTCACCGCGCAGGCTGCGGCAATGGACCAGTACGCGCAGGCGGTGGCCGCCGGCAGCAAGCCGCAGGTCAGCTGGAACATGAGCGGCTCGCAGGCCGTAGGCGCTGGCGGGTCACGCGGCACCGTGCGCAATGGCAGTTATGCCGTGGGCCTGGCGATCAACGTGCCGCTGCTGAACCCCGGTGTCGCGCCGGCATCCGACGCCGCGCGCAAACGCGCCCGCGCGGCGGAACTGCAGCGCGCCGAAGCCCTGGAACAAAGGCGCTTTCGCGCGGCTGAGGTGCACGAACAGACAAGCGCCAGCTTCGACCGCGCGCGCCGCGTAGCGGCGGTGTTGCGCGACAGCGAACAGGTGCGCAACTTCACGCTGCAGCAGTGGCAGCAGCTGGGCAAACGCAGCCTCTTCGACGTCATGGGCGCCGAGGCCGAACACTACAACCTGCGCATCAACTACGTGAATGCGCTGACCGACGGACAACAGCTCAACGCGAACCTCTTGTCGCTGGGCCGGGGGGTGAGCGAATGGCTGCAGTGATGTCGATAGAGCAGACGATGAAACAGACGCCCGCCCACAGCGTGGTCAATCGCGACCTGCTGGCGCTGATGCCGCCCAGCGCGCGCCGCGTGGTGGAAGTGGGCTGCATGCATGGCGCGCTGGCCGAGACCTTCCGCACCATCAACCCCACTGTCCACTACACCGGCATCGACATCGACGCCGACTACGCACAGGTGGCGCGCCAGCGTTGCGACGTCGCGCTGTCGGGCGACATCGAACACTTCGACCCTGCAGCGTTCGGCAGCCTCTTTCCCAGCGATTGCTGGGTCTTTGGCGACTGCCTGGAACACCTGCGCGACCCCTGGCGCGTGGTGCGTCAGATCCGCGAGCGCATCGACGCCGACGGCTGCCTGGTGGCGTGCATCCCCAACGCCCAGCACTGGAGCGTGCAGATGCGCCTGGCCACGGGCCTGTTCCGCTATGAAGATTCGGGTCTGCTGGACCGCACGCATGTGCGCTGGTTCACACGCATCACGATGATCGAGATGTTCGTGCAGGCCGGCTGGCGCATTGAAAGTGGCATCAGCCGCCGTGTGCCGCAGCCGCCGCCGGCGGCGCTGCTGGAGGGCATCCGCGCCATCGCGCGTGCGGGTGGTGCCGACGCGGACCAGGCGGGCGAAGACGCGCTGGTGTTTCAGTACCTCTTCAAGGTGGTGCCGGCCTGATTGGCTGGGCCTCGCAAGGGTCTGTACTCGCCCCGTTTCGTACCGCTTCTCCCCCGATCGACAGCGCCCTTGGCGCTTCAGACTTGCCTCCAGCGTGCCGACCAGCGGCCGACGCACGCCACCCTTGAGGAGCAAGCCCCATGTCGTCTTCTGTCCCTGCACACACCTGCGCCGCAAGAGCGTGGAGTGCAGCGTGAGCAACGTCGACGCCGTGCTCGTGCTTCAGCGCAGCGATGTCGCGGTGATCGAGCAGCAGCGCGAGCGCTTTGCAGGCGTGCCGCTGCTGTGCATCGACCCCGGCATCCTCGACGCCGTGGTGCAGGCCGGCCTGCCCGACTACCAGTTGCGCCGGCTCGAGTTGCCGCGTTCGCTGTCGTCCAAGGCCTACACGCAGGCGATGACCAAGGCCGCCACCATCGACCTGGCGCTGACCGAAGAACGCCAGCAGCTTTGGGGCACCGACGCGCTGCACGGCTGGGACCAGATGCTGCTGTACCTGACGCTGCAACGCGCCTACACCCAGCAAGCTCTGGGCGCGCTCGTGGAGCGCAGCTTCCCCGAGCCGCGCCTGGGCCTGCTGCGGCCCGACAACGCCGCGCTCTTCAACTGGGATGCGATGCTCTACCCCGACATCGTCGGCGCCGACGCCGCGCGCTGGTCGGTGGTGGCGCGTTATGCCCAGGGCCGCAGCTGGAACCCGGCGCTGCTGGACCTGGTGTTCGACGGCGCGGCGCTGGCGCAGCGGCTGCGCGCTGAAGTGCCGCAGGCCGGGCCTTTTCCCGCCGCACCTTTTGCGATCACCCACATCCCCACCTGCTTCTACGACGCGCGGTGTTTTGCCGACGCCATCGAAGCCGCCTTCACCACCAGTGTCGATCTGCCCGGCGCCTACTGCGACGTGCCCGTGCGCCGCAGCGGCGCGCCGCTGATGCGGCCCTTGCGGGGCGGCGACCTCGACGCACGCAGCCTGCGTTATGAAGAGCGCGCCGCTGCGGTGCTGGAAGATGCGCTGCGCGAACTGGTGCCCAACCGCAAGGCCTTGCAGCAGCAGGCGCGCACCTTTGCGCGGCGCAGCCTGCTGCAGGCCGTGGCCTACACCGGCCTGCGCCAGGCGCTGGCCGTGTTGCCAGCGGGTCGGCGCCCGCACTTCGTCCTGTCGGACCACGACACCGGCTTCCAGGGGCCGCTCTTCAGCGTCGCTGCCGAGATCGGTGCGTCGATCACGGTGCTGCCGCACTCGGCCTACCCGACCAGCGTGTTACCGCACGCGCAGCACGTCATCGCAGTGGAACTCGACGGCGTCGGCGTGCCCGTGCGCACGGTGCTGGGCGACGCCGTGGCCTGCCGCGCCGTGCGCTTCCGGCCGGCGGTGCAGCCGTCGCCACGGCCTGCAGCCCGGCGCGTCTGCCTGTTGCTGAACACCCTGCTGGCCGAGGGCCTGTCGCAGGTCGAACTGTTTGCGTTGATGGCCTTCCACCGCCCACTGGCCGCCTTGTGCGAAAGCCTCGGCTGCGCGCTGGAAGTGCGCGCCAAGCCGGGTGCGCCCGCGCTGGGTGTGCTGGCCGGCGCGCTGCGCCTGTCGGTGGCCACCCTGGCCGCAGCGATGGGCCGGCCGCTGACGGACGCTGCGCAGGACGCTGACCTCTGCATCGCGTTTGGTGAACCGACCAGCGCCACCAGCGCGTTTCTCGACGCCGGCAGCCTCGTGCTGCACGTCAGTGAACTCGACTGGCCCACCGACTACGTCATCACCACGCCGCTGAAGGGCGCCGTCATGCCCAGCCTGCGCGGCAGCGACGCGCTGGCCGAGCTGGCTCGCCTGTTGGCAGAGCCCGCGCACTACCGCACGCGCCAGCAGGCCCAGGCCGCGTTGTATGCAGCGCGCCGCGTCGGCGCACAGGCGCAGCTCTTTGATATCCCCGCTGCTGCCGCCCCTGCGCAGCAACGCACCGAACCCGGTCTCGAACCCGTTCCCGAACCCGCCTCAGTCCCCCAGGAGTTGGCCCCATGCTGAACAACAAGTCGATCCTCATCACCGGCGGCACCGGTTCCTTCGGCCGCGCCTTTGTGCAGACGGTGCTGCAGCGTTACCCCGGTGTGCGCCGGCTTGTGATTTTTTCGCGCGACGAACTCAAGCAGTTCGAGATGGCACAGACGCTTGGCGACAAGCCGCACAAGGCGGTGCGCTTCTTCATCGGCGACGTGCGCGACCCCGCACGCCTGACGCGGGCGCTGGAAGGCATCGACATCGTCGTGCACGCCGCGGCCCTGAAGCAGGTGCCGGCGGCGGAATACAACCCCTTCGAGTGCATCAAGACCAATGTGCTGGGTGCGCAGAACGTCATCGAGGCCTGCCTGGACAACGGCGTCAAGCGTGTGGTGGCGCTGTCCACCGACAAGGCCGCAGCGCCCATCAACCTGTACGGCGCGACCAAGCTGTGTTCTGACAAGCTCTTCGTCGCCGCCAACAACATCAAGGGCACGCGCGACCTGCGCTTCTCGGTCGTGCGCTATGGCAACGTCATGGGCAGCCGCGGGTCCGTCGTGCCCTTCTTCCAAGACCGGCGCGACAGCGGCGTGCTGCCCATTACGCACCCCGACATGACGCGCTTCACGATATCGCTCGACGAGGGTGTGGAGATGGTGCTGTGGGCGCTGCAGGAAGCCTGGGGCGGCGAGATCTTCGTGCCCAAGATTCCTTCCTACCGCATCACCGACGTTGCCAGCGCCGTGGCACCTGAAGCCACGCAGCACGTGGTGGGCATTCGCCCGGGCGAGAAGATGCATGAAGAGATGATCACGCCCAGTGACAGCCCCAACACGGTGGACCTGGGCCGCTACTACGCCATCCTGCCCAGCGGCGCCGAGTATTCGGTGGACGACTACTGCAGCGCCACCGGCGCCGTGCGCGTGGCGCCCGGGTTTTCGTACGACAGCAACAGCAACGACGACTTCCTGAGCGTGCCCCAGCTGCGGGCCTTGATCGTGCCGAAGGCCGTGCCGGCCGCCGTGCAGCCTGCGGTGCCGCCCCGCCTGCAGGCAGACGCCGCTGTACCCGCGCACTGAAGACAGCGGCCGCGCCCTCTTTTCCCGCCCTTTTCCATGTCAAACGCCCCCATCCCCTACAGCCGGCAGTCGGTCAACGAAGACGACATCCGCGCCGTCACCGACGTGCTGCGTTCCGACCTCCTGACCCAGGGCACGCAGGTGCCGCGCTTCGAGGCCGCCTTTGCGGCTTGCCACGGCGTGGCCCACGCGGTGGCCGTCAGCAACGCCACCGTGGCCCTGCACCTGGCCTGCCTGGCGCTGGGCGTGGGGCCGGGTTCGCGCGTGTGGACCAGCCCCAACAGCTTTCTGGCATCGGCCAACTGCGCGCTGTATTGCGGCGCCACGGTGAGCTTCGTCGATATCGACCGGGCCACGCGCAACCTCAGCGTGGCCGCGCTGCGCCACAAGCTGCAAGCGGCCGATGCTGCAGGCCAGCTGCCGCAGTTGCTGATTCCGGTGGACTTTGCCGGCCTGCCCTGTGACGCTGCCGAGCTGCGCGCGCTGGCCGACCGCTACGGTTTCCGCATTCTGGAAGACGCCTCGCACGCCACCGGCGCGCGCTACCGCGGCGCGCCCGTTGGCAGCGCCTGGGCCGACGCCACGGTGTTCAGCTTTCATGCCGTGAAGATCATCACCACGGCCGAAGGCGGCCTGGTGGCCACGCAGGACGCGGCCCTGGCCGACACGCTGCGCCTGCTGCGTTCGCATGGCATGACCCGCGACCCGGCGCGCATGCACGGTGTGCCCGAAGGCGAGTGGGTCTATGAGCAGGTGGCGCTGGGCCACAACGCCCGCATGACCGAACTGCAGGCGGCACTGGGCCTGTCGCAGTTGTCGCGCCTGGACGCGCAGCACGCACGCCGCGTGCAAAGGGCCGACCGCTACGACCGCCTGCTGGCAGCCATGCCGCTGCGGCTGCCCGTTCGCCTGGCCGACCGCACATCGGCCTGGCACCTGTATGCGGTGGAATTGCTGCCCACGCCGGGCCAGCCGACGCGCGCCCAGGTCTTTGCCGCGTTGCGGGCGGCGGGCATCGGCGTCAACGTGCACTACATCCCCATCCACACGCAGCCCTACTACCGGGCGCTGGGCTTTGCGCCTGGTGACTACCCAGCAGCCGAGCACTACTACGCGCATGCGATTTCGTTGCCGCTGTTCCCCGACCTCACCGACGCCGAGCAGGACCGCGTGGTGCAGGTGTTGAGCGAAGCGCTGCAGCGCCGCACCGTGCCACACGCAGCCCTGGAAGTCCTGTCATGAGGCTGGCCCTGATCCCCGCGCGTGGCGGCAGCAAGCGCATCCCGCGCAAGAACATCCTGCCCTTTGCCGGCCGGCCGATGATCGGCTGGGCCATCAAGGCCGCGCGCGAAAGCGGGCTCTTCGACGCCATCGTGGTCAGCACAGACGACGAAGAGATCGCCAGCGTCGCGCGCCAGCTCGGTGCGCGCATTCCCTTCATGCGCCCGCCCGCCTTGGCCGACGACCATGCGGCCACCCTGCCTGTGGTGGCACACGCCATCCGCGCCTGCGCCGAACGCGGCCTGCCGGCCGACGAGGTGTGCTGCATCTACCCCGGCGTGCCCTTGCTGCGCGGTGAAGACCTGTGCGACGGCCACGACCTGCTGGTGCCAGGCCACTACGCCTTCCCGGTGCTGGCCTTCGGCTCGCCCATCCAGCGCGCGCTGCGGCGCACGCCGGAAGGCGCCACCACGCCGTTCCACCCCGAACACACCCACACGCGCACGCAAGACCTGGAGCCGGCGTACCACGATGCCGGACAGTTCTACTGGGCCCATGCGCAGACCTGGCTGGCCGGCCTGCCGGTGCACCAGCATGCCCGCACGCTGGTGCTGCCGGCGACACGCGCGGTGGACATCGACACCCCTGCCGATTGGCTGCGCGCCGAGGTGCTGTTCCGTGCGCAGATGGTGGACACCGCCGAGGCGCTGGCATGAACGTGGTCTTGCGCGCGGATGCGTCGGTGGCCATGGGCAGCGGGCACCTGCGCCGCTGCCTGGCGCTGGCGCACGCGCTGCGCGATCTGGGTGCGCACTGCCTCTTCGTCTGTCGCCCGCTCGGCATGGACGTGGACGGCCTGGTGGAGGGCGAAGGCTTTGCGCTGGCGATGCTGCCCACCGCTTCTGAGTCCTGCGCCGATGCCGCCGATGCCGCCGACACCCTGGCCCTGCTGGCGCGCCGCGGGCTCGTGGACGTGCCGCTGGTGCTGGTGGACCACTACGCGCTGCAGGCGCCGTGGCACCGGCGCATCGCCGCCGGGCTGGGCTGCTCCGTGGCGGCGATCGATGACCTGGCCGACCGCGACCTGGCCGTGTCCTGCCTCGTCGACCCCAACCCCGCGCTGGACCACCGCCTGAAGTACGCCGGCCGCCTGCCGGCATCTGCGCGTTTGCTGGGCGGGCCGCGTTACGCCTTGCTGGCCCCCGCCTACCGCGACGCGCCGCGTTGTGCCGTGGCCCACCCGGTGCAGAGCATCGGCATCTTCATGGGCGGCACCGACCCCGGGGGCTTCAGCGCCGCCGCGCTCATCGCCTGCCGCGAGAGAGTGGGTTTTGACGGCCCCATCGAAGTTGTCAGCACCCGCGCCAACCCGCAGCACGCGGCACTGGCGCAGTTGGTGACACGCTGGTCCGGCACAACCCTAACGCTCGATTTGCCAGACCTCGCCGCCTTCTTCGCCCGCCACGGCTTGCACATCGGCGCCGGTGGCGGCGCCAGTTGGGAACGCTGCTGCATCGGCGCGCCCACGCTGGTGCTGCAGGCCGCCGACAACCAGGCCGCCGTGGTGCCGCAACTGCGGCGCCTGGGCGTGGCCGCCACGCTTGCAGAGCTGACGGAAGCCGCGATGGATCAAGCGTTTGATCACGCACTGACGGCGCTGCTTGCAGACGCCCCGCTGCGCCAGGCGCTGTCGCAGCGCTCGCAAGCGCTGGTGGACGGCAACGGCGCACGCCGTGTCGCCGCCGCGCTGCTGGCCCCCGCGCTGCGCGTGCGCAAGGCCACGGCCGCCGACCGCGAAAGGCTGCTGGCCTGGCGCAACCATGCGGCCACGCGCGCGGTGTCGCTGAGCGCACAGGAAATCGACGCTGCCGCACACACGGCCTGGCTTGCCCGTACGCTGGCCGACCCCACACGCCAACTGCTGGTGGGCTGCATCGGTGAGCAGCCGGTGGGTGTGATCCGCTTCGACCAGGCACCTGGCGCGGATAGGCTCGAAGCCGAAGTCTCGCTCTATCTCGATCCGGCCCTGCACGGCCTGGGCTTGGGCCCGCACCTGCTGGCCGCGGGTGAACGCGCAGCACGCGCCTGGGCCGGTGAAAGCCTGGGCTTCCTGGCCACCGTGCTCGACCGCAACCCCGGTTCGCAGCGCCTGTTTGCCGCCGCGGGCTACCGGCTGCAACAGGGCCTGTGGCGCAAGCCCGCGCCTGTCTCTCATCACCAAGCCCAGGAGGCCACCGCATGATGCGCATCGGCTCGCGTGAGATCGGCGCCCATCAGCGCCCCTATGTGATCGCTGAGATGAGCGGCAACCACAACCAGTCGCTGGAGCGCGCGCTCGCCATCGTCGATGCGGCGGCCGCGTCCGGTGCCGACGCCATCAAGCTGCAGACTTACACCGCCGCCACGATGACGCTGGACATCCGCGCACCGGGTTTCGTCATCGAAGACCCAAAGAGCCTGTGGGCCGGCCGCCAGTTGTATGAGCTGTACGACGAAGCGCACACGCCCTGGGACTGGCACGCGCCCATCATGGCGCGCGCCGCCCAGCATGGCCTGGCGTGTTTTTCAACGCCCTTCGACGACAGCGCGGTGGACTTTCTGGAAACGCTGGGCGTGCCGGCCTACAAGATCGCGTCCTTCGAATGCACCGATCTGCCGCTGATCCGCAAGGTGGCGGCCACCGGCAAACCGATGATCATCTCCACCGGCATGGCCACGCTGGCGGAGATTGACGACACCGTGCGCACCGCGCGCGCGGCGGGCTGCAAGGACCTGGTGCTGCTCAAGTGCACCAGCACCTATCCGGCCACGCCCAGCAACACCAACCTGCGCACGATTGCCGTGTTGCGCGAAGCCTTTGGCTGCGAAGTCGGCCTGTCCGACCACACCATGGGCTGCGGTGCGGCCATCGCGGCCGTGGCGCTGGGCGCCACGGTGGTGGAAAAGCACTTCACGCTGGCGCGGGCCGACGGCGGTGTGGACGCCACTTTCTCGCTGGAGCCGGCTGAACTGCAGATGCTGCGCGTCGAGACCGAACGTGCCTGGCAGGCGATGGGTGGCGTGGTCTTCGGCGGCAGCGCGGCCGAAGCCCAGTCGATGGCCTTCCGGCGCTCGCTCTATGTCGTCAGCGACGTCGCGGCCGGCGAGCCGCTCAGCCACGCCAACGTGCGTGCCATCCGCCCCGGCTTCGGCCTGCCGCCCAAGTACCTGGACACTGTGCTCGGCATGCCCGCGCCGATGGCCATGCCGCGGGGCACGCCGCTGGGTTGGGAGCTGCTGCGCCAGGGGCGTCCGCAATGAAGTACTGCTGCCGCTGCCTGCAGCCCGACACGCGGCCCAACACACGCTTCAGGGATGCCGGTGTCTTGGGTGAAGTCTGCCCCGCCTGCGACTACGCCGAAGCCGTCAAGGGTGTCGATTGGCAAGAGCGCCTGGACATCCTGGCCGACCTCTTCGCCGCGCGCCAGCGCAAGCCGGGGCAATTTCACGACTGCATCATCGGTGTCTCTGGCGGCAAGGACAGCACGCGCCAGGCGCTGTGGGTGCGCGAGAAGTTCGGCATCAACCCGCTGCTGGTGTGCCTGAGCTACCCGCCCGAGCAGGCCACGCACCGTGGCATGAACAACCTCGGCAATCTCATCGACCTGGGCTTCGACGTCGTCATCTCGGCGCCCGCGCCCGCCACCTGGCGCGGGCTCAAGCGCGACGGCTTTGCCAAGTTCACCAACAGCTTCCGCAGCACCGAACTGGCGCTTTTTTCTGCGGTGCCGCAGATCGCCCTGCGCTACGGCATCGACCTCATCCTCTGGGGCGAAAACCCGGCCCTGCAGCTGGGCGACATGAAGGCGCTGGGCAAGACCGGCTACGACGGCAACAACCTGCGCCACATGAACACGCTGTCTTCCGGCACGCAGTGGATGCAGGACGCCGGCTACACGCCGCAGCAGCTGCTGCCGTACCACTACCCGCTGCCGGAAGCCTTTGTGCAGGCCAACTTGCAGATCGTCTATCTGGGCTGGTTCCTGGGTGACTGGTCGCTGGTCAACAACGCCGCCTATTCCTGCGGCGACGGGCTGGAGATCCGCGCCGACACGGTGGAAGCCACCGGCGACCTTTACGGCGTGACGGCGCTGGACGAGGACTTCACGCCCATCAACCAGATGATCAAGTATTACAAGTTCGGCTTCGGCCGCACCACGGACTACTGCAACGAAGAAATCCGCCTCGGCCGCATGACACGCGACGAGGCCATCGCCCTGGTGTCGGCGCATGACCACGCTTGTTCGCCCGACTACATCGCGCGCTATTGCGACTACCTCGGCATCACCGTCGATGCGTTCTGGCAGCAGGTGCGCGCGGCCACCAACCGCACGCTCTTCGACGTCGATGCTTCGGGGCGCATCAGCCGCCGCTTCGAGGTCGGCAGCGGCCTGGCGCAAGCGCTGCCGATTGCTGTGGCTGCTGCTGCGACTGCTGCTGCTGCCGCTGCTGCTGCTGCTGCTGCGGCCGCTGCGGCTGCTGAACAGGCCCCGGCATGACGCGCCGCCGCCTCACAGCGGGCCTCGTGGACTATGGCGCCGGCAACCTCGCTTCCGTGGCGCGCGCGCTCACCGGCCTGGGCTACCGCTGCCGCATCAGCCGCGACCGCGACACGCTCGGCGCGGCCGATGTGCTGGTGCTGCCCGGCGTCGGCGCGTTCCCGGCCGCCATGGCCGCATTGCACCACCACCGTCTGGTCGAATTCATCCAGCACCAGGCCCGCCGCGGCCAGCCCATCGTCGGCATCTGCCTGGGCATGCAACTGCTGGCGCACAGCAGCAGCGAACACTGTTTCACGAACGGCCTGGGCCTCATCCCGGGCCAGGTGCAGCCGTTGCAGCGCGCGGGCTGGCACATCGGCTGGAACAGCGTCGAGGTGGTGGGCGATGACCCGCTGCTGCGGCCCAGCGACGGCCAGTCGCTGTACTTCAACCATTCCTACGTCTTCCACGCGCCGCCCGAGTACAGCGTGGCGGTCTCGCGCCTGAACGACAGCCTGGACGAGGCCTTCACCGTGGCCGTGCGGCGCCACCACATCGTGGGCCTGCAGTTCCACCCCGAGAAGAGCCAGATCGCCGGCCGAGAGATGTTGAAGAACGTGATCGAAGGGCTGCTGCCGTGATCCAGAAGCGTCTCATCGGCGTCATTACCGTCAAGCAAGGCTGGGCGGTGCAGTCTTTCGGCTACCGCCGCCACCTGCCCATGGGCCGGCCCGAGGTCGTGGCCGAAAACCTGGACCGTTGGGGTGTCGATGAGATCCTGCTGCAGTGCATCGACCGCAGCCGCCATCGCCTGGGCCCTGACCTGGCGCTGCTGGAACGCATCAGCCGCAAAGGCCTGTCCACGCCGCTCATCTACCAGGGTGGCATTCGCAGCGTGGCAGACGGCGTGGCGGCGGTGCAGGCGGGCGCAGAACGCATCGCCATCGACAGCCTGCTGCGCGACGACCCGCACACCGCGGCTGCGCTGGCCGGGCCGCTCGGCGCGCAGGCGCTGATCGGTGCCTTGCCGCTGTCCTGCGCCGGGCCCGGTGCTGCGGCGCAGTGGCTGGACCATCGCACTGGCCGCAGCACGCTGCTGCCGGCGGAGGTGGCGGCCGTGCTGCACAGCGGCGCCTTCAGCGAATTGCTGCTGGTGGACTGGCAGCACGAAGGCGAGGCCGGAGGTTTCAACGACGCGCTGCTGGATGCAGCAACCTTGCCAGGCCTGCCGCTGATCGTTTTTGGTGGCTTGAGCGAGGCCGCACAACTGCGCCGCGTGCTCAGCCGCCCGCAGGTGGCTGCTGCCGGCGTCGGCAACTTCCTGTGCTGGCGCGAACACGCCGTGCAGCGGCTCAAGACGCAGTTGCTGGGCCTGCCGCTGCGCGCCCCCACCTATGCCCAGCCGGCCTGGACCTGACACGATGCGCAGCGAATCGACTCCCGATGCCAGCGGCCGCTATCCGCGCCTGCACTGCGCCCGTTGCCTCTACACCACCGACCACCCGCTCGGTCTGGTGCTGGACGAAGAAGGCATCTGCTCGGGCTGCCGAGTCCACGAAGAAAAGGACCGCCTGGACTGGGCCGCGCGTTGGCGTGAACTCGAGTCCCTGGTCGCACCCTATCGCAGCAAGAGCGGCGACAACTACGACTGCATCGTGCCCGTCAGCGGCGCCAACGACTCGTACTGGATCGTGCACCTGGTGAAGCAAAAACTGGGTCTGAACCCGCTGCTGGTCAGCTACAACAAATACTTCAACACGGCCCTGGGCATCCGCAACCTGGCCAATCTGCGCATCAAGATGGACTGCGACATCCTGATGCAGAACGTCAACCCGCGGTCGGTGAAGAAGCTCACCCGCACCACGCTGCGCGAGCTGGGCAGCCTGTACTGGCACTGCCTGGCGGGGCAGAGCGTGTTTCCGGTGCAGACTGCCGTGCGCTACCAGGTGCCGCTCATCATCTGGGGCGCGCACCAGGGCCTCGAACAGGTGGGCATGTTTTCGCACGAACACTCGGTGGAAATGAGCCGACGCTGCCGCAAGGACCACGACCTGATGGGCCTGGAAGCGGACGAGTTGCTGGGCGCCTTCGACACCCTGAAGGAAGAAGACATCTGGCAGTACCGCTACCCCGACGACGCGGCGCTGCATGCGGTGGGTGTGCGCGGCATCTACCTGGGCAACTACGTGCGCTGGGACCCGCTGTCGCAACACCAGGCCATGGTGACGCAGTACGGCTACGGAAGCGCCCGTTTCGCCCGCACATTCGACAGTTATGACCACGTCGATTGCTGGAACTTCATGGACCTGCACGACCAGCTCAAGCTGCACAAACACGGCTACAGCAAGGTCACCGACCACGCCTGCAGAGAGATCCGCCATGGCCGCCTGCAACGCACGCAGGCGCTGGCCCTGGTGCGCCACCACGAGCAGCAGCCGCTGCAGCACGCGGAGAAGTTCTGCGAATGGCTGGGGCTGGACAAGAGCGGCCTGCAGTTCCTGCTGGACCGCGCCCGAAACAGCCGCCACTGGCCTGCGCAGGCACCGGCCCGATACGGATTTGCGGGCCCCAGCACCGCGCTGCCCGCCACGGCGGCGTGGACGGCGGGTGACATCGGCACGGCAAACCTGGACGAGCGCTTTGCCGCCAACAGCGTGCTTGCGCACGACGGGCTGGACGGTTATCTGACGGTTGGCAAGGGCTGCCCCTGAAGCTTGGCAGGCGGTTTGGCCGCCGACGGCGTCAGCGCAGAGGTTCAGCCCGGAGCACCACCCCGAAACTGCTCACGCACCGCATTGAAGGCTTGCATGTAGTGCGGCCAGCCGGTGTCGCGAAAGGCGCGCTTGAGCGCGTCGCTTTGAAACGCCTCGGTCGGATGTTCGCGAAAGCGTGTCATCGACCAGCCCATGCCGAAGGGGTCGTGCGGCACGCTGCGCCATTGCGGCTGCGTGGCCAGCAGCAGGGACGCGGCACGCTCTTGCAAGAACACCTTGCGCTGCACACCACCGCCCGGTCCCGGGTAGGTGGTGGTGTGGGTGAGCGCGCGCTGCAAGGCCGAGTCGGGCCCTTCGCACACGGCGAACAGCGATTCGTTGAGCCACAGCCATTCGCGCCAGAAGGCCGGCCGCGCCACGAAGTAGTTGGAGAAGCAGACCTGCCGCGTGTCCATCACCATCTGGCGCAGCGGCGCCGGGCGCCCGATGGCCGACAGCAATGCCGCGTAGGCGTCGATCAGCCCGGGATCGAAGGTCTCGCCTTGTTCGAAGACATTGAGGAAAAACGCGCCCATGTCGGGCTGCGGTGAAAACAGCAGCACGTCGGCCTGCGCCGCATGCGCGGCCACGAAGTCCTGCGTCTGCGCGTGGCTGAGGCCCGTCTTGCTGCTGAACTTGGGCGAGAAGAAACCGTAGAAGGCAGCCTCGTCCAGCGGCTGCGTTCGCAGGTACTGGCGCACCGGCCAGTACTCGAACCAGTCGGGCCGCGGGTTGGCCAGGTTGTCCAGCACCAACCAGCCCGGGCCGATGGCGGCGCGTGTCTCTTCGGAATATGCAATCAGGTGCAGGTGGATGGCAGGGCGGGCGCAAGTGTCCATGCGGCCACTCTAGGCGCAGCGCGCCATGAAAAAGGCCCGAACAGCGCCGCCGGGGCGGTGCTGTTCGGGCGTTGGCCGGGCGGCTGGGTTCTAGATCAGGAGCGCTGTGTTGCGCAGGTCGTCGTCGATGGACGCACGCTGCATCAGGGCAGGTGCGGCGTCGGACTTGCTGCTGCCACCCGTGCCACCGCCTGCCAGCAGGTCGGCGCCGGGCCCTGCCAGCAAGTCGCCGAGCAGCGGTGCTTCGGTGGCTGCCTTGGTGAACCACACGTCGGCCACGGCGTGGCTGTTGCCGTCGGCGTCCTTGTAGCTGGACACCAGGCCCAGCAGGTTGCCGTTGTTGACTTCGCTGCCGATAGCGGCGCTGAGGTCGATTTCAACCACACCGGCCGCTACCAGGCCGCGCAGTTCGCCGGCATCGGTCTTGCCGTCGTGGTTGGCGTCCACCCACACCTGCAGTTTGTTGAAGTTGGCGTCCGCTGCGTTCAACTTGCCGTCGTGGTTGCTGTCTTCGGCCGCCATGGCGTTGTAGCCGTTGCCGGCGCGCTGCCCGTTGGCCAGCACGGTGGCGGCACCGAAGAGCTCGCGGCCGTCGTTGATGAGCCCGTCGCCGTTGCGGTCCATCACCAGCAGGCCGTCGTTGCCGGCGGTCCAGCCCACCTGGTGGCTGACTCCCGTGCCGCCGAGGTCGAATTGCACCCCGTTTGCGGCACTGGCGGTCTGGATGCCGTTGCCGTCCAGGTCCAGCACGATGGGCGTCATGCTCATCAGCGCGTTGATCTGGCTCGTGCTCATGGCCGCGATGTCGGCGGTCTCGAAGGCGTGAATCTGCACCGTGGTCAGTGCCGCGATGTCGGCCGTTTCCAGGGCCACGATCTGCGCCGTGGTGAAGGCCACGATTTCGGCGGTAGTGAGTGCGGCCATCTGCACGGTGGTCAGGGCGACGATGGCGTCGGTTTCAAGCGCCGCAAACTGTGCCGTCGTCAGCGCCGAGATGTGCCCCGTGTCCAGCGAAGCGAACTGCGCCGTCGTCAGTGCGTTCAGGTCGCTGGTGGACAGCGACGACAGCTGCACGGTGCTGAACGCATCGAGCTGCGCTGTCGTCAGCGCCACCAGTTGCGCGCTGCCCAGCGCGTCGATCTGCGCCGTGCTGAACGCTGCGATCTGCGCCGTGCCCATGGCGGCCAGGTCGGTGGTCTCGATGGCGGCGATGTCGGCGGTTTCGAAGGCTCGCACCTGGGTGGTGGTGAAGGCCGCCAATTGAGACGAGGTCAATGCCGCGATGTCGGCGGTGTCGAATGCGGCGATTGCTGCGGTGGACAGTGCCCGCAGTTGGTTGCTGCTGAGCACCACGAGGTCTGCAGTGTCCAGGCTGCTGATCTGCGTCGTCGTCAAGCCCGCAATCTGGCCCGTGGACAGCGCGGCAAACTGGCCGGTGGTGAAGGCATTCAGGTCGCTACTGGACAGCGCCGACAGTTGCAGGGTGCTCAATGCTGCCAGTTGCACGGTGGACAGCGTTGCAAGCTGGGCGGTGCCCAGTGCGTCGATTTGCGCGGTGCTGAACGCTGCGATCTGCGCCGTGCCCATGGCGGCCAGATCGGTGGTCTCGATGGCCGCGACGTCGGCCGTTTCGAGCGCTCGGACTTGTGCGGTCGTCAGTGCCGCGACTTGTGAGGAGGTCAGTGCGGCGATGTCGGCGGTGTCGAATGCGGCGATGGCTGCAGTGGACAGCGCGCGCAACTGGTTGCTGCTCAGCACCACCAGATCGGCAGTGTCGAGGTTGCTGATCTGCGTCGTCGTCAGGCCCGCCACCTGGCTCGTGGACAGGGCGGCGAACTGGCCTGTCGTCAGCGCGTTCAAGTCGCTCGTCGCCAGTGCGGTCAACTGCACCGTGGACAGGGCCAGCAACTGCGCAGTGCCCAGGGCCGTCAGCTGCGCGGTGCCCAGCGCGTCGATCTGCGCCGTGCTGAACGCTGCGATCTGCGCCGTGCCCATGGCGGCCAGGTCGGTGGTCTCGATGGCCGCGACGTCGGCCGTTTCAAGCGCTCGGACTTGTGCGGTCGTCAGCGCAGAAACCTGCGATGAGGTCAACGCGGCGATGTCGGCGGTGTCGAATGCGGCGATGGCGTTGGTGGACAGCGCGCGCAACTGGTTGCTGCTCAGCACCACCAGGTCGGCGGTGTCCAGGCTGCTCACCTGTGTCGTCGTCAGGCCGGCAACCTGCGACGTGGTGAGTGCCGCGAACTGCGCGGTGCCGAGTGCATTCAGGTCGCTGGTGGCCAACGCGCTGAGCTGCACTGTGGACAGGGCTTGCACTTGCGCCGTCGTCAGGCTGCCGAGTTGTGTCGTGCCCAGCGCGTCGATCTGCGCCGTGCTGAAGGATGCAATCTGCGCCGTCCCCATGGCGGCGAGGTCAGTGGTCTCGATGGCGGCCACGTCGGCGGTTTCGAGTGCGCGGACCTGTGCGGTCGTGAGGGCCGCGACTTGCGATGAGGTCAGTGCGACCACGTCGGCCGTGTCGAGCGCGGCGATTGCCGCAGTGGACAGTGCACGCAGCTGGTTGGAGCTGAGCGTGACGAGGTCGGCGGTGTCGAGGTTGCTGATCTGCGTGGTGGTCAGGCCGGCGACCTGCGACGTGGTGAGCGCCGCAAACTGTGCGGTGCCCAGCGCGTTCAAGTCGCTGGTGGCCAGCGATGCGAGCTGCACCGTGGACATGGCTTGCAGTTGCGCAGTCGTCAGGCTGCCGAGTTGCGCCGTGCCCAGCGCGTCGATCTGCGCCGTGTTGAACGCTGCGATCTGTGCCGTGCCCATGGCGGCCAGGTCGGTGGTCTCGATGGCGGCCACGTCGGCGGTTTCGAGTGCGCGGACTTGCGCGGTCGTAAGCGCCGCGACTTGCGATGAGGTCAACGCTGCGATGTCGGCGGTGTCGAATGCGGCGATGGCGTTGGTGGACAGCGCGCGCAACTGGTTGCTGCTCAGCACCACCAGGTCGGCGGTGTCCAGGCTGCTCACCTGTGTCGTCGTCAGGCCGGCCACTTGCGACGTGGTGAGTGCCGCAAACTGTGCGGTGCCGAGTGCATTCAGGTCGCTGGTGGCCAGCGCGCTGAGCTGCACCGTGGACAGGGCTTGCAGTTGCGCGGTCGTCAGGCTGGCGAGTTGCGTCGTGCCCAGCGCGTCGATCTGCGCCGTGCTGAAGGCGGCGACCTGTGCGGTGCCCATGGCCGCGAGGTCGGTGGTCTCGATGGCGGCCACGTCGGCGGTTTCGAGTGCGCGGACTTGCGCGGTCGTAAGCGCCGCGACTTGCGATGAGGTCAACGCTGCGATGTCGGCGGTGTCGAATGCGGCGATGGCTGCAGTGGACAGCGCACGAAGCTGGTTGCTGCTCAGCACCACCAGGTCGGCAGTGTCGAGGCTGCTGATCTGAGTCGTCGTCAGGCCTGCCACCTGGCTGGTGGACAGGGCGGCGTACTGGCCGGTGGTCAGCGCATTCAGGTCGCTGGTGGCCAGTGCGCTGAGTTGCACGGTGGACAGGGCCAGAAGCTGCGCACTGCTCAGGGACGTGAGCTGCGCGGTGCCCAGCGCGTCGAGTTGCGCGGTGCTGAACGCTGCAATCTGCGCCGTGCCCATGGCGGCCAGGTCGGTGGTCTCGATGGCGGCCACGTCAGCGGTTTCGAGTGCGCGCACTTGTGCGGTCGTCAGGGACGCAACTTGCGATGAAGTCAGCGCGGCAATGTCAGCGGTGTCTAGCGCGGCGATTGCCGCAGTGGACAGCGCGCGCAACTGGTTGGAGCTGAGCGTGACGAGGTCGGCTGTGTCGAGGCTGCTGATCTGCGTTGTGGTCAGGCCAGCCACCTGCGACGTGGTGAGTGCTGCAAACTGCGCGGTGCCCAGCGCGTTCAAGTCACTGGTGCCCAGCGCGCTGAGCTGCACCGTGGACAGGGCTTGCAATTGCGCGGTCGTCAGGCTGGCAAGCTGCGCTGTGCCCAACGCGTCGATCTGCGCCGTGCTGAAGGCAGCAATCTGCGCCGTGCCCATGGCCGCCAAGTCGGTGGTCTCGATGGCGGCCACGTCGGCGGTCTCGAAAGCCCGCACCTGCGCGGTGGTCAGGGCAGCGGGTTGCACGGACGTGAGTGCCGCCACGTCAGCCGTGTCCAGCGCCGCTATTGCCCCGGTGCTCAGGGCGCGCAGCTGGCTGCTGCTCAGTACCACCAGGTCGGCAGTGTCGAGGTTGCTGATCTGCGTCGTCGTCAGGCCGGCGACTTGCGATGTGGTGAGCGCGGCAAACTGTGCGGTGCCCAGTGCGTTCAGGTCGCTGGTGGCCAGTGCCGCCAGTTGGGCGGTGGAAGCGGCCACCAGTTGCGCCGTGGTCAGCGCGGCCAGTTGGCTTGTGCCCAGGGCGTCGAACTGGCCGGTGGACAGCGACGCGATCTGCGCTGTGCCCATGGCCGTGAGGTCGGTGGTTTCGATGGCGGCCACGTCGGCCGTTTCCAGGGCGCGGACTTGGGCTGTCGACAGCGCCGCGACCTGCGATGAAGTCAATGCGGCCACGTCGGCGGTGTCCAACGCCGCGATGGCCGCCGTGGTCAGCGCGCGCACTTGCGCGGTGCTCAGGGTGACGAGGTCGACGGTGTCCAGGCTGGACACTTGTGTGGTGGTCAGTCCTGCAACCTGCGTGGTGGTCAGCGCTGCAAACTGCGCCGTGCCCAGGGCATTCAGGTCGCTGGTGCCCAGCGATGCGAGCTGTACGGTGGACAGCGCCTGCACTTGCGCCGTCGTCAGGCTGGTGAGTTGCGCCGTGCCCAGCGCGTCGATCTGCGCGGTGCTGAAGGAAGCGACCTGGGCCGTGCCCATGGCCGCCAGGTCGGTGGTCTCGATGGCGGCCACGTCGGCGGTTTCGAGTGCGCGGACCTGTGCGGTCGTCAGAGCCGCGACTTGCGATGAGGTCAATGCGGCCACGTCGGCCGTGTCGAGCGCGGCGATGGCCGCAGTGGACAGCGCACGAAGCTGGTTGGAACTGAGCGTGACGAGGTCGGCGGTGTCCAGGCTGCTGATCTGCGTCGTCGTCAGGCCCGCCACCTGCGACGTGGTGAGCGCCGCAAACTGTGCGGTGCCCAGTGCGTTCAAGTCACTGGTGCCCAGCGATGCGAGCTGCGCCGTGGACAGGGCCTGCAGTTGCGTCGTCGTCAAGCTGGCGAGTTGCGTCGTGCCCAGCGCGTCGATCTGCGCGGTGCTGAAGGCAGCGACCTGGGCCGTGCCCATGGCGGCGAGGTCGGTGGTCTCGATGGCAGCGACGTCGGCGGTTTCGAGAGCGCGCACTTGCCCTGTCGTCAGGGCCGCGACTTGCGATGAAGTCAGTGCTGCCACGTCGGCGGTGTCCAGCGCGGCGATTGCCCCGGTGGACAGCGCACGCAGCTGCGCGCTGCTCAGGGTGACGAGGTCGGCGGTGTCCAGGCTTGACACCTGAGTGGTCGTGAGGCCTGCCACCTGCGTCGTGGTGAGTGCCGCAAACTGCGCCGTGCCCAGGGCATTCAGGTCGCTGGTGCCCAGCGACGCGAGCTGCACGGTGGACAGCGCCTGCAGCTGAGCAGTCGTCAGGCTGGCAAGTTGTGTCGTGCCCAGCGCGTCGATCTGCGCGGTGCTGAAGGATGCGACCTGGGCGGTGCCCATGGCTGCGAGGTCCGTGGTCTCGATGGCGGCGATGTCAGCGGTCTCAAGAGCGCGAACCTGGGCCGTCGTCAGGGCCGCGACTTGCGATGAAGTCAGTGCCGCCACGTCGGCGGTGTCCAGCGCGGCGATTGCCGCAGTGGACAGCGCACGCAGCTGGCTGGAGCTGAGCGTGACGAGGTCGGCGGTGTCCAGATTGGACACTTGCGTGGTGGTCAGTCCGGCGACCTGGGACGTGGTGAGCGCCGCAAACTGCGCGGTGCCCAGCGCATTGAGGTCACTGGTGCCGAGGCTGGCGGCTTGTGCCGTGCTCAGGCTCGCGACCTGCGCCGTGCCCAGGTTGGCGATTTGTGTCGTGCCCAGGGCGTCGATCTGCGTCGTGCCGAGTGCGCGCACCTGCGCCGTGCCCATGGCTGCCAGGTCGGTGGTTTCCAGGGCGGCCACGTTGGCGGTGGACAGGCTGGCCACCTGCGTCGAAGACAGGGCCACGACCTGGGCGGTGCCCAGGGCCACGATGTCGGCGGTGCCGAGTGCGGCCAGCTGGGCCGTGGCCAGCGCGCCAACTTGCGCGGTGGACAGGTTGGCGACCTGCGCGGTTTCCAGGGCCACGATCTGCGCCGTGGAGAAGGCCTGCACCTGCGCCGTGCCCATGGCGGCGACGTCGGTGCTGCCCAGCGCCACGATGTCGGCGGTCTCGAAAGCGCGCACCTGCGTGGTGGTGAAGGCGGCCACCTGGCTGGAGGTGAAGGACTGGATCTGGGTCGTGCCCAGGGCTTCGATGCCGGCGGTGGCAAAGGCGCGCACCTGCGCCGTGCTCAGCGTGGCCAGGTCGGCCGTCTCGAAGCCGACGATGGCCGACGTGCCAATGGCCCCGATGCCGCTGGTGGCAATGGCGCCGATCTGGCCGGTGGTCAGTGCCGCAATCTGCGCCGAACTGAAGGCAGCCCAGTCAGCTGTGGTGAGGCCGCCAATCGACGAAGTGTCGAGCCCGGCAATCTGGCTGGTGGTGAGGCTGGAAATGATGGAAGCCATGGATCTGTCCTTCGCGGCGACTCGGGTCCGGTGGGTCGGCAGCACGGATGTGCCCGCCGCTTCCCGGTTCATGTCGTCGTGATATCGGTGCCATGGGGGCACAACTTGAGGGCGGCCATGCACCAGGCCGTGAATCCGCATGAGCAATGCATGCCTGGCCCGCGCGCAGTGACTTTGTGCCGATCCTCAAGGCCGGGCGTGGCAAGAAAAAACGCCGCCAGGCGCAAGGCCACGGCGGCGGTCAGGAAGGCTGGAAAGCCAGATCAGTGCGCCCTACTTGCCGGCCGGCACCTTGCCGTCCACGCCCTTGACGTAGAAGTTCACGCCGCCCAGGAACTTGTCGTCGGCCACAGCGTCCTTGGCCAGCAGTTCCTTGCCGTCAGAACCGACGATGGGGCC
>Ga0335397_10003110_pt1 | contig 22447 bp, 14 predicted proteins | sample MAT04_FD_205740 | JGI IMG/M metagenome (GOLD analysis project Ga0335397, IMG submission 205740) | Freshwater microbial communities from Lake Fryxell liftoff mats and glacier meltwater in Antarctica - MAT-04 (spades assembly) (version 2) ... | reverse complement strand
CCATGATCAGGAAGATTGCCGCCTACGGGCAAAGTTCAAACCCTGCACTTCCTAATTATCATCCGGGAGGTCTGGCTTTGATACCCGGATATATAGAACAGGTTACATTAAGTGATCCCGCTTCATTACGCGGACAAGGAAATGTAAATGTCAATAAAATAAAATTAAAGGCGTGGAGAGGGTTCTCAAATATTTTCTATTCGGGAACTACCCCATTAAATGCTTCAGGATCGGGCTGGATACTGGCAGAAAACTGGATGCCTTACCAACGTGAAACCTTTGTATCACCTCCATTTGCGGGATATACGTCCGGGCATTCTACCTTTTCAAGGTCTGGTGCTGTGTGCCTTACGAACCTTACCGGAAGTCCGTATTTTCCAGGAGGGCTAATGGAATATGTGGTTCCTGCAAATAGCAATTTCATCGGTTTTGAAACCAGCCCCAGCACCGAGATCCGTCTTCAGTGGGCGTCTTATAAAGATGCTTCAGATGAAGCCAGTATGTCAAGGATCTGGGGAGGCATACATCCCCCGTTCGATGATATTCCAGGCAGGCATATGGGCGAACAGATCGGAGACCAGGTTTATAGTAAAGCAAAAGCCTATTTTGAGAATGATGTAATGTCTGTTTCTATTTCATCCAATTTGAACAATCCGGTGTGTGATGGGTCGTATATAACCTTCACCGCAATAAGTGACAATACCCCTACGAATGCCATCTATGAATGGAAACGAAATGGCATTGTTGTCAGCAGTGGAGCATCCGATAGCTATACCACCTCATCATTTTCTGATAATGATATTTTTCTTTGTGACCTGATAGGGAATGGATACAAAGTAGCGAGTAATACGCTCGCGATTGACGTACAGACTTGTCCCACATCCGTTTTAAGCATTAAACTATTTATTGAAGGTTATTACAATGGTTCGGGAACTATGAAACCTGTTCTTACCAATCAGGGCATAGGATCAAATTTAGCGCTAACGGATTCTGTTGATGTGGAATTGCATTCTTCAGAATCCCCGTATCCACTAATCGCAAGCCAACGAATTATCCTCCAGGTAAACGGGAATCTGAATTGCTTTTTCACCTGTGAACCTTCTTCTTATTACATTGTCATCAAACATAGAAACGCGCTGGAGACCTGGAGTTCGGAACCAGTCTTGATCGGCACCGCAACACCTTATGATTTTTCTGCTTCACAGGGTTTTGCATTTGGAAATAACATGAAAGAAATTGAAAATGGTATCTGGGCTTTATACTCTGGAGATATAAACAGGGATGAGAATATTGACATACTGGATTATTCCTTACTTGAAGACGATATCGGTCAATTTGCATACGGTTATAAAGCCAGTGATATAAACGGAGATGGGAATGTAGACCTTTTAGACATTCCTGTTACGGAAACGAATCTCTCTAATTTTGTATTCTCCTCACATCCGTAATCGCGTATGAAAGGTGTTCACATCAGGGCACTTCATAGCAACCAATACTTGGAACCGGCCCACGCAAATTGCCGTCAAGATCATCGATCACAGCCGGGAGACTGATCCCTGCAAGTTTTGCAGGCGAGGTAGATTTCGGATGATAGTCCCATTTGGCATAATCTGTAAACTGCGGATCACTATTTAGAATTACATTATTCGTGATTACATTGCTGATCGCTGTTGTTCTCTTAAGAAGACAATTGTTCATCGTGACATTATAATCCCAATCTGTTTTTTTGCCGAAAATAACTTCATCTTCAAGCGGTCCGTAAATGATACAATTATTGAAGACCGCAATTAAGTTATTGCCAGTATATTCTGTCAGGCTTGTATCGCGGTAATTCAGAATCGCTGCTGTTGGCTGGTTTGCATGATTAATACCTACTCCTCCGTAGGTAGCGAACGTACAGAAATTAAACAGATAGTTACCTCCTTCCAGTATGGCAATATTCTGAGCGCCGCAGCTTTGCACTAGGCAATTGTCAGCCCTGATATGTGCATTAAAAGCCAGGATCCCATAACCGAGTGAATTAGAAATGATACTGTTCTTTATTTCGAGTGTCGGATTATTAATATCAAAAAAATTGGGAGCTTGTACATAAATGGCAGCATCAGAAAAACCTGCATTTTTGATGACTGTATAATTAATATGCGATTTTTCGCTGGCGCCCAGAAAATGAATTCCCCTCCATTCTCCCGGGTAATCTTTATAACCAAAATAATCACGGTCAAGACGATCGCCCTGAAAAATGACACTATCCTGTTTAGTGCCATATATATTTAAAGTTCCATTGACAAATAGTTTTGAATCCTGGTGCATGTAAATCCGGCACCCTTTCTGTATCACCAACATATTGAGTGAGTCAATCAGGGCGGAATGTACAATCACATAAGGTTTATCATTGATCCATGTTTGTGATGTGAGGACAGAATCAACAATATAATGCGCATCTTGTCCGTAGGCTTCAAGCGGCACTTCAGTGGTACTACCATTTAATGTAACCTGAACCGCATCGCTCACAATAAAGGGACTAAACCCCGAAGTCGGATTTACTGTGACCGCGACAAACACATAGATACTATCGTCAGGAGCGATCTCCACATTCGTAATATCTTTAGTAGACTCACCATCAATATTCATTCTGAAAGGTGAATTAGGTCCACCGGCCAGCTTAATACGGTCCAGTTTTATACGTTTGGCGTTCGTGTTATAGATCTTAAAGGAGCGTGTGACACTTCCGCTAGTTGTAAAAACAGTATCGAATTTCAGAGTATCAGTCGAAAAAGAAATCTTACCTCCATTTGTCAAAAATTTATCTTTTTTACAAGAAGAAAAAGTATGAACCGATAAGATAAAGACACAAAGCAATAAAAAAGTTTTCAATTGGAAAATAGCCATCCGGGGAGTTTAAATATAAGGTGGTAATAGCACCGGCAAAGTAACGTAAAAATCCTTATTCTATTGCACAGGCCAGTGTGAGAATACTGATTCGGGTGCCGGGCAGCTTCAGAATTTCCTTCGCACATGATTCCAGGGTTGCTCCTGTTGTGAGCACATCGTCCAATAAAAGGATATGCTTTTTTACTAACGCATTCACCTGAATGACTTCAAACGCATTCTTGACATTATCAATTCGCTCACCAACTGTCATGGTGGTCTGGCTTTGTGTATTCTTTCTGCGAATGACAGAAGTGGTATCAATTGGGATGTGCAGGCGTTCGCTCATGCCACTTGCGATACAGTCGCTTTGGTTGTATCCTCGTTTTCTGAGTTTTTGCTTTGATAAAGGAATAGGAATGATCAGATCGATATCTTTAACTGGTGGTGAATTGATCAGCTCATTTCCTACACGCTGTCCAAGTTGTATACCTACCTCTTTTTTGTTTTTATATTTCAATGCATGCAACACATGCTGTACACGGGTATCTTTATTAAAATAATACATCGACGTTCCAAATTGAACTGGTATTCGTCCTGTGAATTTTTGAACAACCGGATTGTTTGCCTGAAGATGATACATCGTTCTTGGCATCAGATGCCAGCAACTGACGCAAATTATTTTTTCATTTCCAAGTAGCTCATCGCCACATGCCTCACAATTGGATGGATAGATAAGATTCACCAGGTCTCTGGTTAAGGTTGACAGGATTTTCATGTCACAAATATACGGAGGTGGATTAAACCCGGGAACCGATAATTTATAGGTAGATGGTATATCTCTTTAAAACATCATTCTATATACCTCCTCAATAGTACTCACAAATTGAATTTGAATACGGCTCTTTAATGAAATACTTTTTTGATTGAACTTCGATACGACGATCTTTTCAAAACCAAGTTTCTCCGCTTCGGCTATTCGTTGCTCTATCCTGCTCACTGCTCGTACCTCTCCACTTAATCCGACTTCACCAACAAAACAAACTGATGTCGGCAAAGGCTTATCCTCATACGATGATAATAAAGCAGATATGATGGCGAGATCTATGGCAGGATCTTCCACTTTAATTCCACCGGCCATATTCAGAAAGACATCTTTCACACCAAAATGAAAGCCGCCACGCTTCTCCAACACAGCCAATAACAATTGTAATCTTCTGAGATCGAAACCATTTACGGTTCGTTGTGGTGTACCGTAAACGGCATGTGTTACAAGGGCCTGAGTCTCAATCAATAAAGGTCTTGCACCTTCCATAGTCGCAGCAATCGCAATACCACTCAACGCCTCATTCTTTTGAGAAATCAGGATCTCCGAAGGATTCGTGATCTGTCGCAATCCACGTTCACTCATCTCATAGATACCGAGTTCGTTGCCATTCCCAAATCGATTCTTAGTTGTTCGAAGGATACGATAGGCATAATGACGATCCCCTTCAAACTGCAAAACAGTATCAACCATATGTTCGAGAACTTTCGGTCCGGCGATACTTCCTTCCTTTGTGATATGACCAATGATAAACACAGGTGTGTTGGTTGTTTTTGCAAAACGTACAATCTCTGCAGTGCATTCTCTTACCTGACTCACACTTCCCGGTGCACTTTCGATATGAGACGTTTCTAATGTCTGTATAGAATCGATGACAACCAGATCAGGTTTTATCCGTTTGATCTCGGTGAAAATAACCTGAGTCTCTGTTGAATTCAATAAAAAGAAATCATCATTACTCACGTTCAATCTATCTGCCCGCATTTTAATCTGTTGAAGACTTTCCTCGCCGCTTATATATAAGGTAGTTATTCCATCAAGTTCAAGACAAGCTTGAAGAAATAACGTACTCTTTCCTATACCGGGTTCACCGGCTACAAGGATCACAGAGCCTTCGACAATACCGCCACCGAGTACCCGATTCAATTCATGATCTTTGGTGAGTATTCGTTTTGTTTCGCTGTCAGAAATTTCATTCAGCTTTTTTGAACGAACCGTTTTTCCTGACGAGGATTCGTCCTGCCAGTTTTCCTTTTTTGTTTCTTTTTGAACGATCTCTTCGACGAATGTATTCCATGAATTACATGAAGGACATTTGCCTTGCCACTTCGCGCTTTCTATTCCGCAATGCTGACAAATAAATGTTGTTTTAGTTTTTGACAAGGGTTCTTTTTTTCTGTTGAGTAAAGTGGATGTGTGCTTTTCGCGAATCAAAAATATACTTATTACGGATTAGCTACGTCAGAATATTGGATTCAGTTTTCTATAAATTTTAAGCCATTTTACTGACTGAAAATAGAAAGGGCTACCAATTAATTGATAGCCCATTTCTTACTAACCCATAAAATTCAATGCTAAAGTACAGCCTGAGAATGTCATTTCAAAAAAAATAATAGGCAAACTACAAAAAATTTACATTTCAATAATAAAGAACGCTGTTAAAATGCGTCATTATGACGCTTAAAAATATTTTTTTTACGACTTAATGTCATATTGTTCGTTCGAATGCAGATTGGGCTTATATTTGATTAAATTATTAAAAAAATTATACGATGGGAATTTACATGGGTTATTATGTGTTAGCTGGGGTTATGTTTCTTATTGGAATGCTGGTCAGCAATCGTCTGAAAGCGAAATTTACAGAATATGGTCAGATACCGCTGCAAAATAGAATGAGCGGAAAGCAGGTAGCAGAAAAAATGTTGCGCGATAATGGGATCTATGATGTGCAGGTAATCAGCACGCCAGGTTTCTTGTCTGATCATTACAATCCTGCAGATAAAACAGTGAACCTCAGTCCGGAAGTTTACGAAGGTCAAAGTATCAGTTCGGCTGCTGTTGCGTCTCATGAATGCGGACACGCGGTTCAACATGCGACACAATATAGTATGTTACAAATGCGAAGCAAGATGGTGCCGGCCGTTAAGATCGGAACCAATCTTTCTCAATGGGTAATTATGGCCGGAATTGGGATGATGGGTTTTGGACATGGCAATCAAACTATCTTCCTCATCGGGATCATATTATTCTCGCTTTCTACAATATTTTCGATAGTCACTTTACCGGTCGAGTACGATGCAAGTCATAGAGCATTGGCCTGGCTTGAGAATACGAACACACTCACCTATGAAGAACACGATAAAGCAAAGGATGCTTTGAAGTGGGCCGCACGTACGTATGTTGTTGCAGCAATTAGTTCAGTGGCTACACTCTTGTACTATGTTATGATTTTTATGAACAGAAGCAGAGATTAACGGTAGAAAGACTGGGAAGGAAGTGAACGAGGTAGATTGTGTTTACATCCACGCTCCGTTCAGTTTGAGCACTTTCTCAATAACATCTCTGACACAACCTTTTCCACCGGGCAACGGAGAAATATATGTTGATACTCCTTTAATCTCCGGGCAGGCGTCAGACGGGCAACATGGAAGGGCCACCCGTTTCATGATTTCAAGATCAGGCATATCATCTCCCATATACAGGATATGAGAGAGTTCGAGATTTCTCTCTTCTATGATCTCTTCAAATTTCTGAATTTTGTTCTCTATCCCAAGATGAACATTGGCTACGCCTAAACCCAAGAACCGTTTTTGAATGGCCTCGCCTGTTGCTCCGGAAATGATAGAGACTGAAAAACCTTTTTTAGTGGCTAGCTGAATTGCATATCCATCCTTGATATTCATAGACCTGAGCATAGTTCCGTCTGCACTGATCAATAAAGTACCATCAGTAAGAACACCATCGATATCAAAAATAAAATGTTTTATTGGTTTAAAGAGAGAGAGTATATTATTCATAATTATTTTGTGAATACACAGATTTATTGAACGGGTTCTCCACGTTTATACAAAATTCCTGGCCCTGGCTTTCCCATCGCATCATACGATTTCCATTTACCTTCTTTAAATCCATGTGAGTAATTGCCATCTGCGCTCAATATACCATCTTCATTGTATTCCTTCCATAGACCTTCTTCAATACCTTTAGAGAAAACACCTTGCATGGTTATGTTCCCTTTATCATTATACGATACACTGGGACCGTCAATTTCATCGTTGCTGTACATATATTCGACCGCCTTCTTTCCATTTTTATAATACCAAGTTGTCAGTCCATCTCTCTTTCCATCTTTTATGTTGGCTTTTTCCTGAATACCTGCATCTGAATAAAAGACTCGTCGAAGACCGTTCTCAATACCATCCTTGTAATAAACTTCTTTATCGATTCTCGCTCCTTTATAAAAAATACGCTGAGGTCCGTGTTTTATATCATCTTTATAAACTATCATCTCCTCTACATATCCATCAACACCGATTTTCAAATAACTGCCGTTCTTTTTTCCATTCCGGTAAGAGGTTGTAGAAGATGGGAAACCGGATGTATGATAGGTTGTCCATACACCATCCAGTTTATTATTCTTCATAAAGCCTTCCTCAAGTGTATTCCCTGCAGTATCTATCAATTTCACAGATTCATAATCCTGTATTGCTGTACGCAAGGTATCATGCTTCGGCTTTGGGGAGTAATATTGTTGTGAAATTCCATTCTGGAAAAGCAACATCAGAAGGGAACAGAAAATGAACCTCATGTTTGTTAATTTGCGATTCTTACAAATGGAGTCGTTCCTTCTTCTGTAATAATGACTCTACCGTTTCGCGATACATTTCATCCGGTACACAACAATCAACCGGACAAACGGCAGCACATTGTGGTTCTTCGTGAAACCCTTGGCATTCCGTACATTTATCAGGGGTTATATAATATGTATCATCGGCGACCGGCGAATTCTTTTGTGATGCTTCCTCTACTGTGCCATTCATTAATGTATAATACCCTTTTACAGAGGTTCCGTCAGCAATGGCCCATTCCACACCACCTTCGTAAATCGCATTATTTGGACACTCAGGTTCACAGGCCCCACAGTTTATACATTCGTCAGTTATTTTAATCGCCATAGTATACTAAATTTTATAAGGTTTATTATTTTAAACGGGATGAAAGCTCGACTTTCGCGCCTCAAATTTACACAAAAAATTAATAACTGCTTCATGATACAAAAGAGAATTGAAATATTGCTCAGGCTCAACGAATACATTCTTAAAAATGATGTAACATGGCAGTCTGTCAAAGAGAAAGCAGAACGTCAGAACGCATGGTTCACGAACGAATTTATCGAACTCGCTGTATCATCGATCAGTCAATATTATCTGGAAAAAGAAGCATTGATTGAATTTGCAGCAGGTATCCAATCCGCAGAATTAAAAGATAAAAAATTGACCGTCGGGATTACCATGGCAGGTAATATTCCCTTAGTAGGCTTCCACGATTTTTTGTGCGTTTTTCTTTCAGGGCATAAACAACGCATCAAATTTTCGACGAAGGATGATGTATTGCTTCCACATATTATTCAAAAATTATACGAATGGGTTGAATCAACACAAGAACTTGTAGTTTCTTCCGAAATGCTGAAAGGATGCGATGTGTATATTGCCACCGGCTCTAATAATTCAGCAAAATACTTTGACTATTATTTTCAGAAATACCCTCATATTATCCGTAAGAATAGAACATCGGTTGCTATTCTTTCTGGTAATGAATCGGAAAAAGAACTGGAACATCTTGCAGATGATGTGTATCAATATTTTGGATTAGGATGCAGGAATGTAACCAAACTCTATGTACCACAGGAGTATGATTTTGTTCCACTCTTGAATGCATTCAGGAAATATGATCAGTTAAAACATCACAATAAGTTCAGAAATAATTACGATTATAATCTGGCCTTAATGATGTTGAACAAACAATATTATATGACCAATGAAAGTATGTTGCTGATTGAAAATCCATCGAATTTTTCAGCCATTGCAGTTCTCCATTATGAGTTTTATACAGACAAAAATAGGTTATTGAATTCGTTGAAAGAGAACACTGATATACAAGCCATTTGTGGTCCTGAGAACATTCCATTTGGAAAAGCGCAAACTCCTGCCCTCACTGACTTTGCAGACGGAGTAAACACGATTGAATTCCTGAATTCTTTATAAAGTTTTTAACATGATTTTAAGTGTTAAAGAAAAATAAATCTGATCGAAATTTCTGATCAGATTTTACTTTTGTGTTCTAAAATTTATCAGACATGAAAAAAATAGCAGGTATCATTCTAATCGCCTTTTTAACTTCTCTTATCACTTTTGCAGTTGCAAAAAATTACATCTACTCAGATCATGTATTTTCCTTAGGACATGATTCAAATTCTTCAGATTACAAACTCGCCAGTTACACAGAACCATCACCAGATGGTGGCGGATATGTGAGTCTGGAAGATGCAGCAGAACGCGCAAGCAAAGCTGTTGTTCATATTAAAACGGAACGCAAGATTACTCCGACTCAAAACAGAAGTCCCTTTGGTGATGACCTCTTTGATCAGTTTTTCGGAGGAGGCCGGGGACAACTCTTTCAACAGCCACCACAACAGGGAAGCGGTTCCGGTGTAATCATTTCCAACGACGGTTATATCGTCACTAATAATCACGTGGTGGATGGTGCTGATGAAGTGACTGTCGTGATGAATAATAGAAAAACGCTTATAGCGAAAGTGATCGCTAAAGATGCAGCCACAGACCTTGCCGTACTGAAAGTAGAGGATGTAAATCTTCCTTATTTATCCTTCGGAAATTCCGATGATACAAAACTTGGGCAATGGGTACTAGCTGTAGGTTATCCGTTAAGTTTGGAAACCACCGTTACTGCAGGAATTATAAGCGCCAAATATCGTAATATCGGTATCAACCAAAGCAAGACCGGGAACAATAATAGTGCGGTCGAAAGTTTTATACAAACAGATGCCGCAGTGAATCCCGGAAATAGTGGCGGTGCGTTGGTGAATGCCCGTGGAGAGCTAATCGGGATTAACTCGGCAATTGCTTCGCCAACAGGTTCGTATGCCGGTTACTCATTCGCCATTCCTTCTAATATTGTCCGCAAAGTGACAAACGATATGGTGAAATACGGTAATGTACAACGTGCTTTCCTTGGTGTGACTTTTGTCGATAGTAAAACAGCCGATCCAAAAGAGTTGAACACACTCGGACTCGACAAGGTGGATGGTGTCTATGTGAAAGAAGTGAACAAACAAAGTGCGGCAGAAAGTGCGGGTCTTAAACCAGGGGATATAATTACGAAGATCGGCGACAGAGACATTAAAAACGGACCACAATTATCAGAGCAGATGGCTCAATACCGGCCTGGTGATAAAACAACAGTGACCTTTATTCGCGCAGGAATTTTCTCGACCGGGAATGTGATCTTTAAGAATCATATAGGTAACATGGACATTGTAAAGAATGATGCCAACGGACAACTTGGTGCTTCTTTGAAAGAACTGAGCAAGGCGGAATGCAAACAATATGGTATTCTTGGAGGGGTTCAGATTTCAGGTATTAAACCAGGAGGATTGCTTGCAAAGCAAACACGTATTAAGAACTCATTCATCATTACTCAAATTAATGACGAGCCTATTGAAAGTATTGAGGAGCTGAATAAAATACTGGCCTCCGGTGAGAATGATTTTCAATTGGGCGGCATGTATCCGAACATTCAAGGTATTTATTACTATATCCTCAGGTTGAATTAATCTTCAGTGCTATTATAAAAAATCAGTCCCTTTAAAAGGACTGATTTTTTTTTTGCATCGACAGGCTCAGGGTGCGAGCGTGAAGGATTGTAGTGAAAAGCCTTTTCGCTGTCATGCTGAGCGGAGTCGAAGCAGCAGCGAAAAGCTTGGAACGGAAAGCCTGACCCCGTCTGCCTCAGCGGGGACACGCCCAAAAAATCATAAAATACCCAGCTTGATAGTCTTCAAATTATTAGAATTCGATTCCGATTCCAAGCATCCATCTCATACCAGATTGAGGATAATAATAGTTTTGAGTGGTCAGCGTTTGTTCATATTGATAACTGTATGTGTACCCATTCGCTTCGTACGCAGCATTCAGCAAGTTATATATTCCACCTCTTACATTCAGCGTAGTGTGATGTTTCATGGCAAGTGGCAATTGCATTAAAAAATCTGTTGTGGCAAAACTTTTCAACATACGCGAACGGTTGGAGGTATTATCGAGGAATTGTTTGCCAACAAATTTTTCAAGCACATCGATCGAAAAATTTTGCAGCACAGAAGTCTTCTTATTTCTTAAGGGAAAAATGGTCGCGCGGCCACCTGCCACCAGTGATGGAGAAAACGAAATTTCTGTATTGGAATATGTATGCAGGATCTGGCCTCCATTATCGTAATCATCTATATACTCTGTAAAGTTGCTGATCTTATTTTTTGACAATGCCACATTCGCTTGCAATTCCATGATCTTTGACGGTGCCTTCCATTGCGCATCCAATTCAATACCTGCCCGGTAACTTTCAGGTACATTACTTCTTGTGTAAGCCCCTACATCATTAACCTTGCCTGTTAGTACCAATTGGTCTTTATAATACATTAAAAAAGGAGTTGCATGAAGAACGAGGTTTTTCTCAAGTAGAACATTATAATTCAATTCCAGATTGAATAACTTTTCAGGTTTTGGCAAAAATGAGGTACCTGCTTCCACATCATCCCGGTTGGGTTCCTTATGCGCAACACCTCCGAGCAGACTGATACGTTGTTTCTCTGACTGCCAGCTTATTTTCAGTTTAGGATTGAAGAACACATATGCAAGATCATGCGTTACCGTCGGATTATTTCTAAAACCATTGATCTTATAATCTACCTTCCTCACCTGCACATCACCAAATACTGATAGTTTTTTAGAAAATCTATAATCAAGCATACCGTAAGCATTCAGGTCTTTTTTGGTGGCATCGAGATCATACCATCGGTAATGCTCCGGGATCGGATTCATTGCCCACACCACTTCTCCGAAATGATGCCCATCGTATTGATTATAATTCAGGTAAAGCCCGGCATCGAGTTTAGAAGAAACATAGGTTCCATAGATCCTTCCGCCATAAAAATTATTGTCGAGCCATAATTGCCTTATCAGGTCGGTTTCTGAAATGGTATCGCTGCCATTAATTACATCAGGAAGCGAATAATCTTCATAAGGCTGCGCCGTTTTATATTCTTCATAATATCCTTTTCCTTTCGTGTTAAATAAGGTTACACCCATCGCGAAATTTGAATTCAGTTTCTTATCAAAAAATAACTGGTAATATTTTTGTCCGTAATTATCTGTTTGGTTATTATAAAACGAACCATCGCGCTTCATTCCAAGCTCATTATGGGTTCTATTCGTTTCCAGACTGTCCTGCGGAACACCATTCCAGGCCTGACCTGTCTTTTCTTTACCATCTAAAAAATTAAATACAAGTTGCGTATTTTTTGTAAAAAGATATTTCGAAGTAAGCTGTAATCCTTTCAGTTCCGACGTAGAACGATCGATATATCCATTCGATTTTAATCCGGATAAACGAATGGTGGTAATAAATTTTTCGTTGATTAAACCAGTGCTTGCTCTCAGAACAGCTTTCGATGTTTTGAAGGAACCATAATCTGTTTGAAATAAAAAGGAAGGCTGCACGTTATCAACATCAAGATTATTTATAGCGATTGCAGCACCGAAACTTCCAGTTCCGTTTTTAGAAGTTCCTACGCCTTTACTGATCTGTATTTCCTTGGTGGAGGATACTATATCCGGCATATTAACAAAATAAGTAGCCTGGCTTTCGGCATCATTTACCGGAACTCCATTCATCGTGACATTGATACGGGTAAGGTCTGCGCCACGTATCCTTATTCCTGTATATCCGGTTCCTGTTCCAGCATCGGAACTCACCACGACCGACGAAAGAGTATTCAAAAGATACGGTAAATCCTGGACACCGTTGTGCCGTTTGATCTGAGAACTTGTAATAGTGAGCGGGGCTTTTTCGCTTATAGGATCAATTTTGCTCGTTCTTATAACAGCTTCAGGTAATTCTATATTCCTGAGGGTATCTTTTATTTCAGTTTTTTGCTGTGCAAACACAAGACCTGTTTGCAGACAAATGGCTATGGCCAGATAATATTTTTTCATCCTACATTTTTTTGCGCATACGAAAATGGTTCATCACTTTCGGATGCTGATTATACAATAAATGGGTAAGAGAAAAGTGCTTCACTTACCTTTCCTAAACAGCATTACCTGTTCCAGGTTCACGGGTTTTATCTCAGACCATACAATTTGCATGGACACCCCGAGGTTTATTATTCTTCTGTCTCTATATAAACAGCCTTCACAGAATAAGTGGCAAATTTAATGTCAGAATTGGCATTATTCCTTTATTTTTAATCCATAACTTTTTTTATGATGAAAAAAACAATGCTCCTGATAAGCAGTCTACTTTCTTTTTGTACCGGATTTTCTCAAAACACTACGTATACAGTCATTTCAGACAATCAAAACCAGACTATTCTTGATATTACGGTTGGCGAGCTTAAACAGGTTCAAACTGTCTTGGGGAATCAAGTAAAGATTATGGTTGATAAAGGCACTCAACTCCTTCAGAAAGGAAATCCGGATTTGCCGAAACTCATGATTCCTATCATGATTCCAAATCAGAAGAACAGTACGATCTCTATTCTTGAAAGTGAGTTTACGGATATCGCCAATGTATCTGTCGTTCCCGGCAAAGGCTCGATGGGAAGAAATACAGATCGGTTGTCTATTCCTTTTATTTATAATGACACGTATTTGAAGAATGAATTTTTTCCGGCTCAAACGGCACTTTTAAATCAACCTTTTATCTTGCGAGACCTTAGAGGGCAAACCGTTATGATTCATCCTGTACAATATAATCCGGTGACAAAAACGATGAGAGTGTTTTCTCATTTTCGATTAAAAATTAGTTACAGCGGGGAATCAACAGTCAATATTTTTCCGTCTTCTCGATTACCTGATACAGTGGTAGAAGAATTTGACGGCATGTATAAAAACCGTTTTATCAATTACAAAACAACCAATACAAGATATTCCCCACTCATTGAACAAGGTAGTTTGCTGATCCTTTGTCCGGCCGCTTATCTTGGAGAAATTGCCCCGTTTGTAAAATGGAAAGAAATGAAAGGGATTAAAACATGGTTGGTCAATACAGATACCATTCTCGGTGGTGTGAATTCAAACACTATTAAGAACCTTGCCAACTATTATTATCAATCCAAACAAATTGCCTACATGCTCATTGTCGGCGATGATGCCAATATCCCACCCATGATGCCTAATGGATTAAATCCACCTGATTTCTCCGGCCCATCAGATATCGCTTATGCATACATTAATAATGGTGATCATTATCCTGAATTTGTGGTGGGTCGTTTTTCAGGAGAAAGTGTACATGATATTCGAACACAGGTAGAGCGCACCCTTCAATATGAAAAAACACCGAATACGTCTGGCACATGGATGTCATCCCAAATGGGAGTTGCCAGTTCACAGGGTACTGGAGATGACAATCAATATGACTTTGAACATATACACGATATTGTAGACAGCAATAAGAATCAGTATACATTCCTGACCAATATCGAAGAATATGATGATACAGCAGGAACAACAATCGGTTCTTTATTAGGCACGGACCTCATTGGAGATCCTGATATCGCGCAGTTTAAAAATGGCGTGAACGCAGGTGTAAGCCTCATTAATTATTGCGGACATGGCAATCCTGACGGGATTAATACAACCAGTTTCAACACAACAGCTATTTCATTACTCAATAATTATAATAAATTACCTTTTATGCTCGTGGTTGGTTGTAGTCCTGGCACTTTCAATGGATATACCTGTTTTGCGGAAAGTTTACAACGTTCACAAACCGGCTCTGTTGCCTTTGGTACGATCTCAAGTTTTATGGCAACCATTGAGCAATATTGGGATGAACCTATGCAGGCTCAGGATGAATTCAATGCAATTATGCGGGGGGCAAGACCTAGTAATTTAAAATCAAGGATAGGTGCTATGTGCTTTGACGCATGTATGAGTATGAATGACCAGTATAATGTATTTTCAAACCCTAACGGAATTACCGGGGGAAGTGATATGACAGATACCTGGATCTACTTTGGTGATCCGACGGTATCTATTTACACAAAAAATGAAGGAAACCTAACCATGACCTATGATGTCCATATCCAGCAAAACAAAACTTCGTATGAAGTTCATTGTCCTGTGAACGGTGCTACAATTGGCTTATACTATCAGGGTAAACATCTTGCTTCGTCGATCGTATATGGAGGTATCGCCTATTTCAATTTCCCTGCAGTAGCAGCACTCGATACTGTGTTTATTACAGCCACCAAACAAAATTATACTCCTGCTTCAGGAACTGCGCTTGTAGTTGGCTGGGCAACGGGCGTCCAGAACGTGAATGATCAAAATGTATTGGAACTTTATCCAAACCCGGCTTCTGATATATTGACCGCCAACTTAAAAGGCAATTCAACATTTGAACAAGTTACTGTACTCGATGCAATTGGAAATATTGTTTACACAAGTGAATTGAACGCCAATACGCTTACATTATCCACAAAACAATTTGCTGCGGGTATGTATATTCTGAAAGCTACAACCTCAAACGGAGTGGTAACAAGAACTTTTACAAAGAGATAAAAGGACCACTGAAGAACAATACGATAATGTATCAATCTAACGATAACATTGAAATTAGTGTACATGCAATAAAATTTACATTATATTATTTTTCACTACGTTTCATACCATATTCTTTTGGCTAAACTAAATTTGGAATGAGAAGCGGAATTTTATTCGATAATCCTATATGTCCGTATATGTAATTGTCGATGATGAATGATAGCATCTACTGTCCTACATATGCGTGAGCATTAAATCAAATTTATATTGTCTAAAAGAGAAATGGCATTGGTAGTATTTAGTACGAACAGTGCGGCAACGATTTAGAGGCCTTGTCTGTGACTAAAAGCAAACAGGAAGGGCGTCTGAATGCCTCAAGTGGAAAGGCCCGTCTGCTGCCCAACCGCCGATAGGGCTTCGCTAAAATCTTCGTATTGCGATTCATTTGAACCAACATTAAAATGGCATTTAGAGATCGCCATATCCAGGCAACCCTAGAAACTATATCCGATGTTGATTCCTACAAACCGGGCACTAAAATCGAAATAATTAAATGTGGTTGCAATTCCGGTTTTATCCCAATAAATTTCATGTTCCTTACCAAATAAAGGTTTCATATCCTGTGCAATAAACTTCTGTTGTAATTCACTGATATTCGCGGTATTCACCTTACTACTCAGATTTACATGCCGGTTTCCGATCCACGGCCCAACAAACCAAAAGTCTATCGTCAGTCGTTTAGAAGTGACTAATTGATAACCAAAGAGGATTCCACCTCCGATCATTGTTTCCTTTAAACTCGCAAGTCCAATCTGTTGATTGGGGTTAATATCCTCATAATAATGATAATTAAAATCGGTCCTGTCTGATTTATATCGCAGAAACGCCGACAAGTACAGACCATGAGGCGCCTGCCTTCCAAGATAATACTTAAACTCAGGTGTAACCATAAAGGAACGGTATTTACTGGAGGCGAGCATCGATTTTGTTTCCTGGCTGTAACCGGTCGATAAAGTTGTTGTATCAAAGAACTTGGAAAGGAACCACGAACTCTTAGGTCGGTAAATCACCCCTAATGCGAACGATGTTTTCCTGCTGGTCTTTCGTTCATACTGCAGTCCAACACTCTTAATAATCAGTCCGGATAAATTCAGTTTGACCACATTATCCTTATATATTTTCTCCTTAATCTTCTTCTTGCTTCTCGGCATTGCGGAATATTTTTTACTGGCATCGTTGCGATAGCTTTGTGCGGAAGCGATCATGTTTCCAAGTGTAAACACAATAAGAAGTAAATACCTGACTTTCATTTGTTGTAGTTTTTAGTAAATAAATGGTTTGGTTTTCAAATATACAGCGGCCTTTTACAGATATCATTATTTACGTGCTATAATTTGTGTTGTCATATCTTTCTTAAATTGAAAAGAACCAAAATATAATCATTATTTTTTCTAAATTTACTCATGAAAAAAATATTTCTTGTCCTTGCTTTATCATTATCCTCGATTACATTATTCTCACAGGAAACCATTCAATGGATTCGTTATCCAAGTATAAGTCCCGATGGAAGTAAGATCGCTTTTGGGTACAAAGGTGATATCTATATTGTATCCTCATCGGGGGGAATCGCTAACCCACTCACCATCCATGAATCGCAAGATATGATGCCGATTTGGAGCCATGACGGTAAAACTATTGCTTTTGCCAGTGACCGTTTCGGGAATTTCGATGTATTTACTATGTCTGCAAATGGCGGCACACCTAAACGACTCACGTTTCATAGCGCAGCAGATTACCCCCAGGATTTTACACCGGATAATAAACAAGTGCTTTTCACCAGTCCACGTATCATAAGTAATACTAATGTCCGTTTTTACAGTCCGCGATTATTCAACAACCTGTACACCGTGAATATCAATGGTGGCCGGGCGGTTTTACAAAGTGAGGCCGGAATGAATGTAGCGAGATATAATGATGACGGAACTATGCTTGTATTCCAAGACAGGAAAGGATATGAAGACCTGCTTCGTAAACATCATACCAGTAGTGTTACAAGAGATATCTGGCTGATGAACGCTTCAACAAAAAAGTATACAAAGATTAGTACTTTCGAAGGCGAAGATCTTGAACCGGTATTTAAACCTCACAGCAATGATATTTATTACACGAGTGAAAAAGGCGGCACACTAAATATTTATATATACAATAATGGTGAGTCTACAAAGCTCACAAATTTCACCACGCACCCAGTAAGACATCTAAGTGTTAGTCAGGGAAATAAACTTTGCTTTACCTACAATGGCGATCTTTTTACCAAAGCCGAGAATGAGGAGCCTGTTCAATTAAGCATACAGGTTCAAAACGATGGCCGTGCAGGTGTGGAGAAAAATATCTCAGTAACCAGTACTATCACCCAATTCTCATTATCTCCAAATGGAAAGGAGATTGCATTCATAAACCGAGGTGAAGTATTTGTGACAAGTGTTGAAGGCACACAAACAAAACGTGTCACAAATACACCGCAACAGGAAAGACATGTGCAATGGAATCCAGACGGACGAAGTATTATCTATGCGACAGAACGCGGCAAGAGCTGGGATATTTATAAGGCGACTATTTCACGAAAAGAAGAACCTTATTTCTATGCGTCTACAATTATTAACGAAGAACCCATGATAGCAACAGCCGGAGAAGAATACCAGGGAAAATATTCTCCGGATGGAAAGGAAATAGCCTTTGTATTTGAACGAAACGCGTTGAAAGTTTATACTATTGAGTCGAAAGAAACACGCACCTTATTGCCACTGGGCCGAAACTTTAGTTATTCAGATGGCGATTGGGATTTTTCTTGGAGCCCTAATGGAAACTATATCTTAAGCGATGATGCAGAAGGGAATTGGTTTACCGGAAATATTGCACTATTACGAACAGATTCCAGCAATGAGAATATAATTCATCCCCTTCCAAGCGGTTATGGACAAGGAAATGTAAAATGGGCATTGAACGGAAAAGCAATGGCATTTGTCAACGCGAAGAATGGACGTAAAAGTATGGCCAACCAGGGTAGTCGTGAAGTCGATATTTTTATCGGATTTTTTAATCAGGCCGCATACGATCGTTTTAACCTTAGTAAAGAAGAATACGCATTGGTAGAAGAAAGAGAGAAAAAAGAAAAAGAAGAAAAAGAGAAGAAAGAAAAAGAGGATAAAGAAAGTGGGATGAGGAAGAAACACGTCGCCGACATAGAAACTCTTGAATATCTTGATTCCAATGCAGAGAAAATTCTACTGATCGATCATTTTAAAGAGCGTGTGAAACGGGTTACGATTAACAGTAGCAGTATTAGCGATTACGAGATCAATAAAGATGCAAGCAAGATCTTTTACCTTTCCTCTTTTGAAAAAGGATTTGATCTGTGGGTAACAGAACCGCGAACACGTGAAACCAAGATCCTCGCAAAATTGGGAGCCGGTGGAGGCGGACTGGAATTAAGTAAGGATGGCAAAACAGTTTTCGTTTTAAAGGACGGATCGCTAACAAAAATAGACGAGAACGGGAAAGCAGATGCAATTGGTGTAAGCGGCGAAATGGTATTGAATACTCTACAGGAAAGACAATATATTTTAGATCATGCCTACCGACAGGTACAAAAGAAATTCTATGATCCGAAACTTCATGGGCTCGACTGGAAAATGTTGTATGAGAATTATTCGCAATTTCTTCCTTATATTTCTAACAATTATGATTTTCAGGAATTGCTGAGTGAATTTCTGGGCGAATTAAATGCCTCGCATACAGGTGGGCGATATAGTCCGCAAGTGAACAACGGCGATGAAACGGCGGCTTTAGGATTGATCTATGATCAGACATGGACAGGCAACGGCTTAAAAGTAACAGAAGTGATTGATGAAGGACCGTTTACCAAAGCAGATAGTAAACTGAAAGCAGGATATATTATTGAGAAGATCGATGGCATTCAGATTACAGACGATATGGATTGGTCCAAAATATTGAACAGAAAAGCAAAAAAGAATACACTCATTACCTTCCGTGATCCGGCTACGCCAAATGAAATAGAGGAGGTCATCAAACCAATCACCCCTGGCGAAGAAGGCGGATTAATGTATAAACGATGGATCGCGAAGATGAAAGCCCTGACAACTAAATTAAGTAACGGTGAGGTTGGATATGTGCATGTTGCCGGTATGAATGACGGCAGCTACAGAGATGTTTTTGATGATGTATTGGGTGAAAATTTTAACAGAAAAGGACTCATCGTCGATACCCGTTTCAATGGCGGAGGTTGGCTTCATGACGATCTGAAAACATTTTTGAGCGGAGAACGTTATCTTGATTTTGCACCTCAAGGCAATCGACTGAAAGATGGTGAACCTATGGGACGATGGACCAAGCCAAGTTGTGTTTTAATGAGTGAAGGGAATTACAGCGATGCCTATATCTTTCCGTACGTTTACAAACAAGCCGGTATCGGGAAAACGATTGGAATGCCTGTACCAGGAACAGGAACTGCCGTATGGTGGGAAACACAAATAGACCCGACGATGATCTTCGGAATTCCTATGGTGGCGACAATTGGAAAAGAAAACAGACCAACCGAAAATCTACAGGTAGAACCAGACATCATGGTTCCTTTAATGTATGAAGATTTTCTAAATGGAACAGATACGCAGCTTGAAGCAGCCGTGAAGGAAATGTTGAGTAAGATTAAATAATACTCACTTAATGACACCTAAGGAGTATTCGCAACTAAACTATTTTTGTAAACTATTTTTTTTAAGTCCATCTACTATTATTGCTAAACGTTCTGCGACGATGCCTTCTCATGACGTATAAGTTGACGTATTTTCGTAAACTGATTTTTCAATACCCCACAGAGAGGCTTGTGTAAGATGTAATTTTCTGATGACAAAAATTGCAAATGCAAATCATGTAATCATTGAAAAATATTGTGTAATGATCAAGGGGCCTTGCAAGTTACTTTTGCTGAACATATAAAACATACTGCTATGGAAACGACAGATCAATCTTCTAAAATGAATCCGTTCAATGAAAATGTAACATCTGGTTTTAATCCATCCCCTTGGTTTGAAGAGAACAAAAAACCTTTATCCTATTCCCCCTTAAGTCATGACATTGACACCGACGTTCTAGTTATTGGGGGTGGTATTTCCGGATTAACCACTGCCTATTGTCTTGCTAAAGAAGGTAGGCAAGTCATATTGTTGGAGGATGGAAATATTGGCAGTGGGGAAACAGGAAGAACAACCGCTCATCTAACCTGCGCACTTGATGATCGTTATGTTGACTTGGAAAAAATATTTGACAAAAAGACGGCTCAACTTGCCGCAAACAGTCATATGACGGCAATAGAGTGGATTGACCGAACCGTTACACTAAACGCGATAGACTGCCATTTCAGAAGGCTTGATGGTTATTTATTTTTACATCCTTCTGATAAACTAGAATCGCTTGAAGAAGAGTATGAGGCTACAAAGCGTGCTGGACTACTTACGGAGATGGTCACTTCTATTCCCGGAATAGCAGGTGGTGAGCAGCAAAACAGTATCCGCTTTTCAAAACAAGGCCAGTTTCATATATTGATGTATCTCGAAGGTTTGGCAAAAGCTTTTATAAATGCCGGAGGAACCATTCATACACAAACGAAAGCAGAAAACATAACTTCAGAGGGAGCTAAGGCAAACGGCTTTTCTGTAAAAGCGAATCATATTGTAGTAGCGACGAATACGCCAGTCAATGACTGGGTCACGATGCACACGAAACAGTGGCCATATCGTACCTATGCCATCGCAGCCAAAATCCCTAAAGGAAGTTTGCCTTACGCATTATGGTGGGATACCGGTGATCAGGATTCGAAATGGATATCAAAACCTTATCATTATGCTCGCCTCGAAGAGTTTACTGAAGAACATGATCTGCTGATCGCAGGTGGTGAGGATCATCGTACTGGTCAGGCAGATGATGAAAGCATAGACGAAGAAGACAGATATGGCAAGCTTCTGATTTGGGCCAAACAGCATTTTCCTTCTATTGGTTCTATTGAATACAAATGGTCAGGTCAGGTACTGGAACCAATAGATTCCCTTGCCTATATAGGTAGAAACCCGGGCGATGAGAACATTTATATTATAACCGGAGATTCAGGAAATGGGATGACTCATGGCACTCTTGGCGGGATGATTATTACGGATATCATACTGGAAAGAGATAATCCATGGATATCGTTATACAGTCCTTCAAGGATTACATTAAAAACAACTGGCCATTATCTAAAAGAGGTTGGAAATATGGTGGCTCAATTTGGCGACTGGTTTGGACATGAGGATATTTCCAAAACGGACGAATTGAAACCTGGGGAAGGTGGAATTCTTTCAGACGGATTTAGAAAACTGGCTGTGTATTGCGATGAAAATAATACGATCCATACCTGTTCTGCTGTTTGTCCACATCTTGGTGCCATCCTTCAATGGAATGATGATGAGAAAACATTCGATTGCCCAATGCATGGTTCACGTTTTACAACAGACGGTAAAGTTATAAACGGGCCGGCGATTTCAGACCTGAAAAAAATTGACTACCATCCAGCGTCTGAAAAAAAATGCTGATCATGTCGTTATTCAGTAAAGGTAAAAATCAGGCCTAATACGCCTGATTATGAACACTCTTCACAGCTCTTCCTGAAGGATCATTGGTATTCTGAAAGGAGGCATCCCACGCCAGCGCCTCTGGCGTACTGCACGCTACAGATGGAACAGATGGTACACATAAGGCAGCGGCATTTGAAGGAAACAATTCACTGAAGATGGTTCTGTAACGATATTCTTCTTTGGTTTTTGGTGCCTGGATTGGGAAGACCTGAGACGCATTTTTTAAT
>Ga0335397_10003108_pt1 | contig 22454 bp, 14 predicted proteins | sample MAT04_FD_205740 | JGI IMG/M metagenome (GOLD analysis project Ga0335397, IMG submission 205740) | Freshwater microbial communities from Lake Fryxell liftoff mats and glacier meltwater in Antarctica - MAT-04 (spades assembly) (version 2) ... | reverse complement strand
CAAGGACGCCACGGAAGCCCGGCTCTGGTTCGGACTCGCCGCCGCGCAGGGTCTGGCTGGTGCGCAGTTCAATCTCGCGCTGATCTACGCCAACGGCGACGGCGGGCCCGCCGATCCCCGCCAGGCCGCCCACTGGTGCCGCCTCGCCGCCGAACAAGGCTTGCCCGGCGCGCAGGACCGCCTCGGCGTCATGTATATCCAAGGTGAAGGTGTGTCCCGGGACGAAGTGGAGGCGCTGGCGTGGTTTCAGGTCGCCGCGGTTTCTGGCGACGAAGAAGCCCAGGGCCATTTACGCTACACCCAAGCCCGCGCCCAGCCCGCTGTCATTCAGGCCGCCGAACAACGCGCCCAAGCCATCCTCGCCAGCCTGGAGACGCGGAAGCGCTAGGTTTTCGTCGGGGGACCACGAACGACCGGGAAATCGAAACTACCGGAATTTTTCACCACGAAAAACACGAAAGACACGAAATTGGACGCCTGATCCGGCTGTCCGCGGAATACACGGAGCCCACGGAATGTTCCGATCCTTGATCCAAGGCTTGGGAGGTTTAACCTTATCCTTCCGGGTATTCCGTGTGTTCCGTGGGCAATAATCCGACAGCTTCGATTTTCGTGTTTTTCGTGGTAAAAAATTCTGTGGTCATAGCCCGATCATCGCCTTGATCACGCCCGTCCCCGGTTTCGTCCAATCCGCAAAAACCTTCGGTACCTCCGCCAGCAGTGCGCGGTGCGTAACCCATGGCGCAGTGTCGATCCGGCCCGACTCGATCAACGCGATGATCCGCTGAAACTCCACCTTCGTACTGTTCCGCGTCGCGTGCACCGTAAGTTCCCGCCGGTGGAAATTCGGATCGTCGAACGCGATCTCCCCCTGCACCAGACTCGCCAACACGATTCGACCGCTTTGCGCGGGCCAGAGAAACGCCTGCTTCATCGCCGCCGGGCTGCCCGTCGCGTCGAACACCAGCGTCGGCAGTTCGCCTCCGAGCGCCGCGCGAAGGCTCTCTGGCGTCAGTCCGCGGCCCTCAAGCGTATTCACTCCCAACCACCGCGCCGCAAACGCCCGCCGGCTGTCGCTCACATCGAGCACCGTGACTTTGGCTCCCGCCTCCACGGCAAATTGCGCCACGGCCAGCCCGATCGGGCCCGCGCCGACGACGAGCGTGGATTCACCTTTCTCGGGCGCACCGCGCGTCACCGCATGCGCGCCGATGCCGAGCGTCTCCACCAGCGCGAGTTGTTCGAACGTGAGCTTCGCCGACCCGTGCAATTTCCCTGCCGGCACCACGATTTCCTCCCTCCAACCGCCATCCACATGCACGCCGAGCACTTGGAGCGTCTCGCAGCAATTCGTCCGCCCGCGCCGGCAGGCGATACAATGGCCACAGCTGAGGTACGGCTCCACCGCACAGCGATCGCCGACGCGCACACAGGTCACCCCCGGCCCCACCGCCAGCACCTCGACGCCCAGCTCGTGTCCGGGAATCCGCGGATACGTGAAATACGGCTGGTGGCCGGCAAACGCATGCAGGTCTGTCCCGCACACGCCGCTGCAATGCACGCGCACACGCGCCTCCCCCGCGCCCGGCGCCGGGGGCGCGGGCGTATTGGCCAGCACGAGTTCCCCGGGCCTTTGGAGGATGAGGGTTTTCATGGCATCAATTGTTCTCCGGGCGGCCGCTCGGCCAGGTACTGCCCTGCACCGAGGAGAGGATCGCCTGCACGCCGGCGAGCAGCGCGGGTTCGGGAGCACGCGTCGCACACGCGACGGCGCGCTGGACTTCCGCCACGCTCCCCAGCCCGGTGATCGTGCAATCCACCGGGGCCAGCCCAAACGCATAGCTCAGCGCGAGGTCGGACAAATCCGCGCCGCGTTGCGTGCAATACTGCGCCGCGGCCACACACGCGGCGCGCAGTTCCGGTGTGCCTGAATGCCACGCCGGCGGACCCGCGCGCGTGAGCAGGCCCATCGATAGGGGCGCGGCATTCAGCACGCCCTTGCCTGCCGCGCGCAGCTCGGTCGCATACGGGAGGAAGGTCGAGTCGTTGAGCGTGCCGTGACAATAGCTGAGCACGGTATCAATCACCGGCGCGGCATGTTGGTGAACCGCTCGCAGGGTTTTCAACGGCAACCCCGTAATCCCAATGAAGCGCACCTTGCCCGTCGCCCGCAGCCGGTCGAGGGCGGGCAGCGCCTCGTTCCACATCTGCGCCAACGAGCCAAATTCCATGTCGTGCAGTTGGATCACATCGAGATGGCCACAGCGCAGCCGCGCGAGGCTTTCGTCCACGCTGCGCACCATGCGTGCGGCCGAGAAATCAAAATCCTCCGACTCATGTCCATAACGACCCACCTTCGTCCCCAGCACGTAAAGCTCGCGCGGCACTCCCGTGAGCGCCACGCCCAGCGCGCGCTCGGCCACGGTCCGCCCGTAGTAGGGCGCGGTGTCGAAGTAGTTGATCCCCGCATCGAGCGCGGCCCTTACCGTGGCATCCGCCTCCGCCTGGGATACCGGCCGGAACACGCTGCCAATCGACGACCAGCCGAAGCCGACCATGGAAACCGAGAGACCCGTGCGGCCGAGGAGGCGGCGATGCATAAGCCCGTGACCCTGCCCACCGGAACGGGATTTAACCACGAAAAACACGAAAGACACGAAAATCGAACCTACCGGATTTTTGCCCACGGAACACACGGAATACACGGAAGGAAGGCTGAACCCACCAAGCCTTGGATCGAGGATCAGAAGATTCCGTGTGCTCCGTGTCTTCCGTGGGCAACCAGATCGAGGGGTCAGATTTTCGTGTCTTTCGTGTTTTTCGTGGTGAAAAATTCCGGGGGAATTCGTGGTTGAAATTGACCGCCGCCACCCCGCCCGCCATGTCTGGCAGGCTATGTCCGATACACCCTCTCCCGCCGCCGTCTCCATGGATGCCATTGTCGCACTCGCGAAGCGCCGCGGCTTCATTTTCCAGTCCTCCGAGATCTACGGCGGCTTCAACGGCTTCTTTGACTACGGTCCCCTCGGCGCCGAGTTGAAGAAGAACATCCGCGACTGCTGGTGGGATGACATGGTCCGCCGCCGCGACGACGTCGTCGGCCTCGAGTCTTCCATCATCATGCACCCCAAGGTCTGGGAGGCGTCCGGCCACGTCGCCGGCTTCACCGACCCGCTCGTGGACTGCAAGGTGAGCAAGCAGCGCTACCGGGCCGACCAGTTGTTCTTCGCCGCGGTTCGGGTAGAGGGAATCCAAGTTACCCAGACTACTACCGAAACAGTTGTCTCCACATCCGACGGCGAGGATCGCGCTAAACACAGCCACACTGACTTCGATTTACCTCCGCCGATCGGCTACGTTTCTGCCCTCGAGAGCGAAAGGACCAAGGAGGAGCTTCAGGAAAAAGCCGAGTTGATGAAACGGAAAAAGGCCATCCAAGGTAAAATGCTGCCGTTGGAGATGAAGGACTTCACGTTAGCAACAGAAGCTGAGTACGCACTCATTCCCTCCCCCGCCACCGGCGAGCCCGGCAGCCTGACCGCGCCGCGTTCGTTCAACATGATGTTCCAGACGAACGTCGGCGCGATGACGGATGCCTCGTCCGTCGCCTACCTGCGGCCCGAGACGGCCCAGGGCATGTTCGTGGATTTCAAGAACGTCGTGGACACCGGCCGCGTGAAGCTGCCCTTCGGCATCGCGCAGATCGGCAAGTCGTTCCGCAACGAGATCACGCCGCGCAACTTCATCTTCCGCTCGCGCGAGTTCGAGCAGATGGAGATGGAATATTTCATCCACGAGGACGCCGACTGGGCCAAGTGCCACGAGGAATGGATCACCTGGTGCGAGGCCTGGCTGAAGAGCATCGGCCTCCCCTCCAGCCATCTTACGCGCTACAGCCATCCGAAGGAGAAACTCGCGTTCTACTCGCGCGGCACGGTGGACATCATGTTCGCTTATCCGTTCGGCGTGCAGGAGCTCTGGGGCATCGCCGCCCGCGGCAACTACGACCTCACCCAGCACGCCAACGCCAGCGGCAAGCCGCAGGAGATCTTTGACGAAGCCACGAAGAAGAAATTCGTCCCACACGTCATCGAGCCCGCCGTGGGCGTTGACCGCATCCTGCTCGCCGTCCTCTGCGCCGGTTATGCGGAGGAAGACGTGAAGGATGAGAAGGGCAACGTCGAGAAGCGCACCGTGCTCCGCTTCTCCCCCCGCATCGCGCCCGTGAAGGTGGCGGTGCTGCCGCTGATCAAGAACAAGCCCGAACTCGTCGCCCTGGCGCAGAAACTCTACGCGAAGCTCAAGCGCCGCTACGCCGTGTTCTACGACGAGACCGGCAACATCGGGAAACGCTACCGCCGGCAGGACGAAATCGGCACGCCTTGGTGCGTGACCATCGACTTCGACACGATCGAGAAGCCCGGCGAGACCTTCACCCTCCGCGAACGCGACTCGATGAGCCAGCGCCGGATCACGGAAGCGGAGCTGTTCCAGCTACTCGAGGAACAGGTTTTTTAAAGCCGACTTGCCCGCCGCAGGCTTGGCCAAGGCGGGGCTCTTCGCTCTGCTCGACAAGCACGCAGATTGAGCGATCGCCCGTCTTAGGGGCCGTCGGATCCAGATTCTGAACGGAATCGGGATTGATTCGTGTCGACTGGTGTTATCCGTGGTCAAATTCGGCTCGGGGGACGCCAACGGCGGAACAGGTGGTCCGCGCGCTCCGCGCGCGGATTTCGGCGCGCGGAGCGCCCCGCCCACCCGGACCCTAAAGTATTCTGCATCATCACGTTCATGAAGCGTTTGGTTCGTAACCTTGTCCCACTTTCTCGGTCTAGGGGTGGTTGATGTCCCGATGGCTGAAAATTTTCGTTTATCCCCTGCTCGTGCTGGTCGTGGTGCTGGTTTCGCTCCCGTGGTGGTTCGGCCTTGCCCTGCGCCCGATCCTGCGGGCCCGGAATATCACGTTCGAACGTTACGAGCGGGAGGGCTATGCGCACTTCCAACTGCGCAACACGACTTACCAGCGCGACCGGGTCACCGTCACCATCGAGACCCTCCGCGCCCCGACGCCCATGCTCTGGCTCGCCCAGTGGCTGGGCTCGGGCCCCGCGCTCGAGGCGGAAAATTGGGCGCTGAAAATCACGGCCAACCCCGGACCTCCGACGCCCGATTCCGCCTCCGCGATCCACGGGCCGCCGGATCTGCGCGTGCTCCTGCATGAGCGCGTCTGGCCGCGGCTCGTTCGCTGGCTCCCGCATGCGCAGTTGAAAAAGGGCGTGCTGCAGGGGCCCGGACTGAACCTGACGATCGCTAACCTCACCTTTGATCGCGGGACGCTCGCACTGACCGGTGCAAAACGGGGCAGCTTCGAATTTAACGTCACCGCCGTCCCCGGGCCCGACGGCTCCTTCAATTTCACCGGCTCCAGCGCCGAAACCGACGCCAAGTTGCAGTTCGTTTGGTCGGGCGCCGGTTTCAACGGAGGCGGCACCGTCTGGGATCAGCCGGTGCAGTTGTCGGCGAATTTTTCCGCCCGAGGTTGGTCGCCCGCAGAACTTTCCGCCACGGCGGAGCACTGGTCGCTGCCCGCGGCCCGCCTGAAACTCGCCGCGCCCTACGTGCTCGTGCAGGGCGATGCCCGCTTCGACTGGCGCGCCGGCGCGTTCACGCTGGCCGTGGACGCCACCGCCGATCCCGCCAAGGACGCGAAGGCCCCGTCGTTTTCCGCCCACGCGACGGCTCACGGGACTTTGCGCGAACTTACCCTCACCGCCCTCGACGTGAACGCTCCCTTCGCGACGGCCAAGCTGACCGCCCCTGTCACCTTCAGCCTCGATCGTCCCCTCGCGGCTGAATCCGCCGAGCTCAGGGTGCAGGCCGACTTGGCAAAACTTCCGTGGATTAAAGCTCAAGGCGCAGTGAAGGGCGTTATCCGCGTCAACGGCGACACCGTCGCCGCCCGCCAGACTTTCGAACTCGAATCCAGCGATGTCATGCTGCCCGGTTTCACCCTGCAGCAGGCCCGCGCCACCGGCAGCCTGCACTGGCCGCTGCTGGAGTTGACGACCTTGGAAGCGCAGCTCGATAAAACCAGCCGGATCGATGCGCACGGTTCGATCGACTGGAAGGAACGCGAAGTCACGGGCGTCCTGCAGGCGAAACTGGGTCCGTCCGCGCTCAGTCGCTGGCTTCCGGCAGGCGTCACCTGGGAGACCGCGGACATCGCCGCCGTGATCGACGGCCCGCTCGACGCTCCGCAGCACCATGGCTCGCTCAAGTTTGCCGGCCTGCACTGGCCGCCACTCAAACCCGTGCTCCTCATTGCGTCGTGGCAGGGCACCGGCGCGCAAGCCAATGCGTGGTCCGCGCGGTTCACCGCGGCCCGGAGCTCCCTTGAACTCGACGGCTCCCTCAACTCGCAGCGTCTGAAATTCGACAAAATCCAGCTCAACACCGCCGCCGGCCTCGTCTGGCAGCTCAACGTCCCGGCGCGGCTGACCTGGTCACCGAACTGGGACGTGGAATTTCTCCAACTCATCAGCCCCGTCAGTCAGCTGACGTTTCAAGGTCACGGCGGACCCGAGGCCAGCTTACGGCTCGCGCTGGGCCCCTTTGAATCCGCGTGGTTGCAGGATTGGATCTCACTTGCCGGACCCGCCTGGCAGGTGAAAACCCTGCAGTTCAACGGTCGGATCGCCGAGGGCATGCTCGTCTTTGACACCACGCTCACCGCGCAGATCACCCTGCCCTCGCAGCCGGCGCAGGTTAAACTGGTGGCGAGCGGCGATGCCGAAGGCGTGCTACTCAAGGAACTGACCATCACCGATGGCGACCGCGTACTGACCCGCGCCACCGGCCGGCTGCCGCTCACTTGGCACCTCCAGCCGACGCCCCATCTCCAACGGGACGAAGATGCTCCGCTCGAATTCTCGGCCACCACCGACCCCGACTCACCGCTGTGGGCCGCGCTCGCCGCGTCCACGCGGCTGGAATTCGTCCGGCCCGAGGCGAACATCAGCCTCAGTGGCACCCTCCGGCAGCCTGCCGGGGACTTCCGCCTGCGCGCGGCCAAGCTGGCGTATACCGTGGAAAAAAACGGGGCCTCGCTGCCCCAAGCCGAGGACCTGAACGTCGCCATCCATTTCGACCGGACGCGCTTCACCATCACGGAATTTTCCGCCAAGCTCGATGGGCAGGCGGTGTCAGCCTCCGGCCAACTCCCGATGACCGATGACGCCTGGCACCAGCTGTGGCAGTCGCCAGGGAAGTTCGACTGGAGCGAGGCCGAGGGAAAACTGGAGATTCCCGATGCGGATCTCGCGCCCTTCGCGCGCCGCGCGCCCAATTTCATCGCGGCCCTTGGCCGGCTGCGCGCGCAGGTCACGCTCTCCCGCGGCGGACATTTCTCCGGCGAATTACATATCCTCAACGCTTCGTCCCGGCCCCTGCCGCTCGTCGGTCCGCTCCAGGAAATCAATGCCAACTTCGCGCTCACCGGTCGCACCGTGGACGTCCGCTCCCTCACCGCGAGACTCGGCGGCGAACCCGTCACCGTCACGGGCAGCATCATCTTGGCGGCCGGGACGTTTCCCCACCTGGATCTCTCGCTCAAGGGCACCAAGCTGCCGCTCGTTCGCTCCGCGGCGCTGCTGGTGCGCAGCGATCTGGATTTGCAGGCGAAAACCAACCCCGCCGGCGTGACGCGCCTGACGGGCACGGTCCGTGTGCGGGACAGCCTCGCGCTGGCAAATTTTAACAGCCTGCTGCCGACCGGGCTGCAGTCGGTCACGCGCGTGCCGCCTTATTTTGCGGTCACCCAGCCGCCGTTTAGCTCGTGGCCGCTGGATATTGACGTGCGCGGCTCGCGCGCAATCCAGGTTCGCACCACGGTATTCAATGGCACCCTGTCGGCGCGCTTTCACCTCGGAGGAACGCTCGGCGAACCCCGCGCCGTCGGCGACCTGAGCGTGGACGAGGGCTCCGTGCAGTTCCCCTTCGCCGCCTTCAAAGTCCAGCAGGGCACCCTCCGGCTGAGCGAGGCCGATCCGTTCCATGCCCGCATCAACCTGCGGGCGACGTCCCAGCGGCGCGACTACCAGGTGCGGCTCGATGTCACCGGCCTGCTGCCCACGCCCGTCGTCGCCATGTCTTCTTCTCCCGCGCTCGACGCGACCGACGTGCTGCTGATGGTCATGACTGGGCGTCCCCCCAGCGACGGCACGGCCAGTTCCAGCGTCCAGCGGCTCGCCCTGCTCGGCGCCTATCTCGGGCGCGGGGTGTTTGAGGACCTCGGTTTTGGGGGCGATGACCGCCTGGAGATCAGCTCGGGCGAACAGATTTCCGCGCAGGGCCGGGAAACCTACGAATTGGAATACAAGCTCGGCGAACGCTGGTCGCTCGTGGGCGAATACGATCAATACGACAGCTACAACGTGGACCTGAAACGCCGCGTTTTCATCCAGGAGAGCACGCCGCCACCCGATGAAAAAAAATAAGCCTTATCTGGTCCCAGAGTTAGACCGCCGTAGGGGCGCAGTCTTGCTGCGCCCTCCGGGGATCGCGGGAAAGGGCGCAGCAAAACTGCGCCCCTGCAGCTGCCCAACTCGAAAACGCCCCGGCGCGAGGGTTCTGATGGTTCTGCTCTTCCTCGCGCTCTTCAGCGCCACCAGCCCCGTGCTGGCCGCGGACGAATTGCACGTGAACGGCCTCGGCTGGATCGGAAACCGCAAGGCCGAGCAGCGGCTAAAAATCCTGCTCGGCGACCGGACCGGATCCGACGTCGATGCCAGCACGATTGAGGACGCGTCGTTGGTGCTGACCTCTTCGCTCACCGACGAAGGTTATCTTGAGCCGGTGATCATCGCGCACGTCGTCCTCGCGGATGGCACCCAGTCCGATTATCCGCTCGATGCCCATTTGGAACGCCCGCTGCCGCGTCCGTTGGCCGCCACGAGCGCCACCTTCGAGATTACGCGCGGTCGCCAGTTCATCCTGGACGAGATTCATTTCGCCGGCCTGTTTGCGCTGCCGGAAAAAAGCGCCCGGAGTTTTTTCATCGGCCGGGAGCCGCTCATCCCGTTGAAGTCCGCACGCGTTTATTCGCCCGGACGCCTCCAGCGTTCGCTGGGCAACCTGGAGTTGACCCTGCACCAGCAGGGTTATGCCGAGGCGGTCGTCACTGCCGCCGCGGTCGAAATCGACCGGGCTACGGGTAAGGTCCGCGCTGACGTCCTGGTGCAGGAAGGCCGGCGCTGGGTGGTGGACACGCTGGACTTTGTCATTGCCGACGACAGCCCGCCCCCCGAACGGCCCGCAGCCGCGTCGCTCGGCACGCCGTGGAGCTCCGTCTGGCGGCAGGATGCGACCACAGCCTTGCGACACTGGTATTACGCCCGCGGTCATCCGGACGTGGAGATAAATTTGACGACCAAAACCGCTCCGCGCGCCGATGGCACCACGGCCGTCACCGTGGTGGCGGCAATCACGCCGGGGCCGGTCGTGCACGTGGGCGCGGTGAAGTTCCAGGGCAACCACTACACGCACGATTCCACCCTGCGCCGCCTGGTGCCCGCCGGACGGGGCGACCTCCTCAACCCGATCCGCTTCGACAACAGCGCGGCCCGGATCTCCCGCCTGGGCGTGTTTCGCACGGTGGACCTCCGCTATGACCCACCGGACGCGGAGACCCGCGATGTGGTTTACGATCTCACCGAAGGCCGGCGCCAGTCGGTCAGCCTGCTGGCGGGCTATGGCAGCTACGAACAACTGCGCGCCGGACTGGAATGGGAACACTACAACCTCTTCGGCCGCGCCCACACCAGCAGCCTCAGGCTCATCGAGTCGATGAAGAGCACGGAGGGCACCTACACTTACACGGTGCCGGAGCTCTTCGGTTCCACACTCGATGGCAGTGCGCGACTGTTTGGTTTGCACCGGCAAGAACCTTCCTTCCTGCACGAGGAATATGGCGCGAACGTCTCGGTCCTCTGGCCCCTGCGCCGGTTCGGCGTGGCGCTGACCACCGGCTACACGTTCAAGCACGTGCTGGACACTGACAACGAGCTTGCGACGAAGGCGACGGACGCTGAGGCCACGGATGTCGGGAGCATCGATCTCGGGGTGGTGCGGGACCGGCGCGACAACGCGCTCCGGCCGCACAAGGGCTACAAGCTTTCCGCCCAAGCTGAACTCGCCAACCACGCGCTGGGTGGCGACATCGTTTACCAACAGTTCATCCTCGCGGGTTCCTATCACACCGCGTGGGGCGAAGGGCGCTGGATCCACCTTGGGCTCGCGCATGGCGTCGTCACTACCTTCGGCGCTCCGGCTCAGGCCAGCATCCCCGTCAGCGTGCTCTTCTTCCCCGGCGGCGAGGGCTCCATCCGCGGCTACCAGCGGGGCGACGCCGCGCCGCGCGATGCCACCGGTCGGTTTGTCGGCGCCAAATCCTACGTCCAAGCCAACGTGGAGTTGGAACAGTCGCTGACCAAGAGCTGGTCGGCGGTGGTCTTCGCCGACGCCCTCGGCGAGGCCGCGCGTTTGTCGGACTATCCTTTCTCGGAGAAATTGTACTCCATCGGCCTTGGCGTGCGCTACCAGACGATCATCGGGCCGGTGCGCCTGGAATACGGGCACAATCTCAATCCCCGCCCAGCGGATCCCTCCGGCACGCTGATGCTCTCCATCGGGTTTCCGTTTTAAAAGCCCCTCCCCGTGGGTCGGGGTTTATCCCCGATTTCCGACGCTGATTATAGGGCGTAAAGCCCGACCCACGCCCGACTCACTTCGGAACGATCCCACCACCGGCTTGCCGCCCACCCCTGACTGCGCTTCCCTCGCCGGATGGACCCCTACGCCCGCGCCCGCGAGTTGATCGACGTCGCTCATGCCGCGGATCCGACGCTCACCGCTGACGGACGCCCCGCAGAACTGGTCTACGCCGGCAGGATCGAGGCGTGGGTGGCGCGCCTCGTCCCCGAAGCCTCGCCGCTGTTGCGGCTCGCGGCGCGCTGCCAGCACCTCGAGCGCTGGTCCGTGCCGCGCGCGAGTTTTCCTGAGGGCAAGGTTGGCTATCTCACTTGGCGCAAATCGCTCTACGGCAAACAAGCCACCCGCGCGAAGGAGCTGCTGCTTGCGGCCGGGGTTTCCAGCACCGAGGCGGAAGAAGCTGCAACGTGGGTGTCCAAGTCGGGCCTGAAAACCAACCCCGGCACTCAAGCCCTCGAAGACGCCGCTGTGCTGGTCTTCCTCGAAAACGAGATCGGCGCCTTCGCCTCGCAGCACGCGGAATATCCGCGCGAGAAGTTTGTGGATATCCTGAAAAAGACGTGGCGCAAACTCAGCCCCCCCGCGCAGGAAATGGCGCACGGCCTGGAACTCCCGTCCGGCATCGCCGCCCTGGTCCAGGAAGCGACTGCGATGCCCTGATTTTCCCCGCGAATTACGCGAAGGGACGCTAATTTCCGGACCTCAATCTGTTTATACGAAAAACCCAAAGCATCCGAAAGGCCGGACGTCCGGAATTTTTGACCACGGATAACACGGACGGACACGGATGGATCTCAGACGGGTGAAATATGTTTGATGGTTGGATAGGGGATTGATCCGTGGCCATCCGTGTTATCCGTCGTCAAAATGGATCGGAGCTTGGGAGTAATTCGCGTCGGTTCGCGCAATTCGCGGCCAAGGATCGAGATCGGCCCGATCTTTTCGTGTGTTTCGGGTTTTTCGTGGTAAAAATCATCCGAACCCCCGGCCCTTTCCGCGGTCGTCTATCCACCATGAAAATGCTTCGCTTTCTACCCCTCGTTCTCCTGCTGGCCCTCGCCGGTTGCTCAAGCACCTACTATGCGGCCATGGAAAAGATCGGCGTGCCGAAAAGGGAGATTCTCGTCAACCGCGTGGACGAGTCCCGCCAGTCCCAGACCAAGGCCAAGGAGCAGTTCGCCAGCGCGCTCGAACATTTCCTTGCCGTGACGAAGGTGGATGGCGGCGACCTGCAGAAGAAATACGAGGAATTGAACAGCGAGCTGGAAAAGAGCGAGGCCCGCGCCAAGGAAGTCCACGCCCGCATCGCCAGCGTCGAGGATGTGGCCAGGGCACTGTTCAGTGAATGGAAGACAGAGCTGGGCCAGTATTCCAACGCCTCGCTGCGCCGGGAAAGCCAGCGGGAGTTCGACAACACCCGCCGGCGCTACGACACCCTCATGCGCCTGCTGCACCGCTCGGCCGCCCGGATGGATCCCGTGCTCGCCTCCTTCCGCGACCAGGTGCTCTTCCTGAAGCACAACCTCAACGCCCGCGCCCTTGCCTCGCTCGACACGACGAGCCGCGAACTCGACACCGATGTGTCCCGCCTGATCGCCGACATGGAGGCTGCCATCCGCGAATCCGAAAACTTCGTCAAGGACCTCGCCCCGCCAACCGCGATGGCGCCGCAGTGACGCCGTGAGGAGTTTGGCGAGGCGTGGGTCTCTGCCCCGTGATTCCGGATTTTCTAACCACGAAAACCACGAAACCCGGGAAGACCTAAGCATCCAGATGCTTTGACCACGGATAGCACGGAATTGCACGGATCAGAATCCTGACTCAGGTTCTAATTCTGATCCGTGTAATTCTGTGTCATCCGTGGTAAAAAGGATCGGAGTCCGGACTCGTCCAGTTCCTTCCGCCTGTTTCGCGGTGGAAAAATTCCTAGTTCACCACCGCCAGCGTGAAGCCATCGTAACCCTTGGCCCCGACCGTCTGAAGCGTCGTAGCAGTCACGCGCGTCTCGGTCTTGAGCATTTCATTGAGCTGGCGCACGCCCTGGACACTGGGATCCGTGGTGGTGGCATCGGTCACCGCGCCCTTGCGGATGACATTGTCCACGATGATGACCGTCCCGCGCCGCGACAGCTTTAGCGCCCAGGTGAAATACTCCGGGATCCGCACCTTGTCGGCATCGATGAAAATCAGGTCAAACGGTCCGCGCCCCGCCGCGGCGAGTTCCGGCAACGTGTCGAGCGCACGCCCTTCCTTCACCTCGATCATTTTGTTCAGGCCCGCATGTTCGAAATTGGCCCGGGCCACCCGGGCGTGCTTCGGGTCCACTTCCAGGGTCACCACCTTGCCGCCGGCCGGCAGCATGCCGCGCGCGAGCCAGATCGTGCTGTAACCGCCGAGCGTGCCGATCTCGAGAATCGTGCGGGCACCGTGAATCTTCGTGAGGAGATGCAGGAACTTGCCCTGCGCCGGCGACACGTTGATCGCCGGCAACCCGGCGTCCGTGCTGGCTTTCAACACCGCCTCCAGCACCGGATCCGCCGGGATCATCGATTCCGAAATATACTGGTCCACCGCGATCCATTGTTCGGGATTCATGGGCTCAGGTTCCACTACTGCCCTTATTGGTCAACCGTTGGGACAGGGATTGCGCGAAGCGAATCCTGCATGGCCCAGTCGAGCTGGCTGTTAGCGTCGGCCTAAAGACCCTTCCCATGAGCCTGCTCGAATCAAATGCCCGGCGAGTGAAAAATTTAACTCCCTTGGGTCTCTGGTTGTTCATCGTGAGCCGCGTGTTGCTCGCTTTTGGTCTCGGTGTTCTCGCGATGGTTTACGTGCCTCAATTTGCGTTCCGCGTCGCGTGGCCTCTGGTCGGTATCGGGGTTGTCCTGTTTGCGGTGGCGTTCATCGGTTTTACGCGACCCGAAAAACCCTGGTCATAGCTTTTTAAGTCACATGGGAAAAGTCTACGAAGGCCTAAGCCCGGAACAGCAGACGTGGTTGCAGCGGCAGAAGGTCTTCTTCGTCGCAACGGCGCCGCTCGCGCGCGAGGGACACGTCAACTGTTCGCCCAAGGGCGGCGACACCTTCCGCGTGCTCAATGAGCGGGAGGTGGCTTATCTCGACCTCACCGGCAGCGGCATCGAAACCGTCGCCCACATTCAGGAAAACCGCCGGATCGTGATCATGGCCTGCGCCTTCGACGGCCCGCCGAAGATCGTGCGGCTGCATCGCCACGCAGAGGTAATCTATCCGAGCCACCGGGCTTTTCCCGCCCTGCGAGCCCTCTTTCCCGACCATCCCGGCGTCCGGGACATCATCCGTGTATCAGTCAACCGCGTGAGTGACTCCTGCGGCTACTCCGTGCCGCTGATGATCTTCGACGGGCCGCGGGCCGCGCTGGACCGCTGGGCGGAAAAGAAAGGTCCGGACGGCCTCCAGGACTACCGCCAGCAGAAAAACCGGGTGAGTATCGACGGCGTCGAGGGGTACAAGGAACTAAACGAAAGAAACTCCGAGCAAGGCAGGTAACCACGGATTACACAACCTGACACGGATCAACCTCTAGACCGCCTCCGGATTGATCCGTGTCTGCAGGTGCAATCTGTGGTAAAAAATCCGCTGGATTGCTGACCGCGGCGCGACACGGACTACGCGCTCTACCCAGCCGGTCTGAGCTTAACGATCAGGTCTTTCGACTCGACTGTGTCGCCGACAGCCGCGTGGAGTTCGGCGACGACACCATCAGCCGGCGCGTAGACCGTGGTCTGCATTTTCATCGCTTCCATCATGAAGAGCTTGTCGCCCTTTGCGACCTTGGCGCCGACGGAGGCGGAGAGGACCACGATCAGGCCGGGGATCGGCGCGGCGACTTGCAGTGGATCAGCGAGATCGGCTTTCGGACGCGACTTGGCGGTGGCGGTCACGCTTTTGTCCAAGATGAACACCTCGCGGGTGATTCCGTTCAGCTCATAGGCAACGGGACGGCGGCCATCCTTGTCGGGTTCGCCGACGCTCACGAGGCGGATGATGAGAACCTTGCCCTCCTCAATCTCGACGGAGATTTCCTCGCGCGGACGCAGCCCGTAGAAAAACGCCGGCGTGGGCAGCACGCTCACGTCGCCGAAGTCCCGCTGGTGCTTCGCAAAGTCCGCGAACACCTGGGGGTACATCAGATATGAATAAAACTCGTCCTCGGTCGGCTCGCGGCGGAGTTTTTCCACCAGCGGTTTTTTCAGCGCGGCGAGTTCGGCACTGGCGGCGGAACCTGAAGCGGGTTTTTCCGCGCGACGGAGCGTGCGGCCCCCCTTTTTCTCGGTGGCGATCGCGGCTTGGTATTTGGCCAGGGCATCCTTGAACTTCTTCTCGCCCAGCACCGCGCGCCAGACCGGGACCGGCCAGCCGCCGTCGGGCCAGCCAAGTCCGCCGCTGAGCATGTCGATCACGCTCTCTGGGAACGGCGTCGCGCCAGGCTCCAGATTGACGACGTCCGCGGGTTTGATGCCGCGTGAAAAGAGGAACAGCGCCATGTCGCCCACGACCTTCGACGACGGCGTGACTTTGATGATGTCGCCGAACAGCTGGTTCACCTCCGCATAGGTCCGCGCGATCTCGGGCCAGCGGTGCGCCACGCCCATCGAAGCAGCCTGCTCCTTGAGGTTGGTGTACTGCCCGCCGGGCATCTCGTGCAAATAGACCTCGGCGCTGCCCGTCTTCGGCGCGGTGTCGAACGGCCGGTAATATTCCCTCACCCCTTCCCAATAATCGGAAAATTTGTTCAGCGCGTCGAGGTCGAGCCCGGTATCGCGCGGCGTGTGCTGCAGCGCCGCCACGAGTGAATTCATGTTCGGCTGGGCGGTGCTGCCGGACATCGAGGCCGTCGCCAAGTCCACGATGTCCACGCCCGCATCGGCGGCCCGCAGGATTGACGAGGAGGCCACTCCGCTCGTGTCGTGCGTGTGGAAGTGGATCGGCACGCCCACCTCTTCCTTCAGTGCTTTCACCAGCTTGTGCGCGGCATACGGCCGGCACAGCCCGGCCATGTCCTTGATCGCCAGCACATGCGCCCCCATGCGTTCCAGCTCGCGGGCCATCTTCACATAATATTTCAGCGTAAACTTGTCCCGCTTCTCATCGAGGATGTCGCCCGAGTAGCACAGCGCCGCCTCGCACACGGCGTGCGTGTCCTGCACTGCCTCCATGCCCACGCGCAGGTTCGGCAGGTAGTTCAGCGAATCGAAGATCCGGAAGATATCCATGCCGTTGGCCGCGGCCTGCTTCACAAAGCCGGCGACCACCACGTCGGGATAATTAGTGTAGCCCACGGCATTGGCGCCGCGGAACAGCATCTGGAAACAGATGTTCGGCACCCGCGCCCGCAGGTGGCGCAGCCGTTCCCACGGATCCTCGTGCAGGAAGCGCATCGCCGTGTCGAAGGTCGCCCCGCCCCACATCTCAAGCGAATAGAGCTCCGGCACGCGCCGCGCGAGGAAGCCCGCGCAGGCCAGCAGGTCATAGCTGCGCACGCGCGTCGCCATCAGCGACTGGTGGGCGTCGCGGAAGGTCGTGTCGGTCACCAGCAGCCGTTTCTGCTTCAGCGTCCACTCGGCGAATTTCTTCGGCCCGAGCTCCAGCAGCCGCTGGCGCGTGCCCGGAGGCGGCGGGCTGCGGTCGTCCTGGCCGGGCGCGACCACCGTGGCGAAGGGCTTCGCGGGACGGAAACCCTTGGCGTGCGGGTTGCCGTTGACGACAACGTTGCCGAGGAAGTTGAGCAGCTTCGACGCGCGGTCGCGCTTGGCCTTGAACTTGAACAGTTCCGGCGAGGTATCGATCAGCGTCGTCGTGGCCGAGCCCGCGCGGAAGAGGGGGTGAGCGATGACATTCTCGAGGAACGGGATGTTCGTCTTCACCCCGCGGATGCGGAACTCGCTCAACACCCGGCGCGCGCGGGCCATCGCGATGTCGTAGGTCTGGCCGCTGGTGATGCACTTCACGAGGAGCGAGTCGTAGAACGGTGTGATCACCGCGCCCGAGTAACCCATGCCGCCGTCCAGGCGCACGCCGAAGCCGCCCGGCGAGCGGTAGGCGATGATGCGGCCGTAGTCGGGCACGAACTTGTTCTCGGGATCCTCCGTCGTGATGCGGCACTGGATGGCGTAGCCGTTGCACGGGACGTTTTCCTGCGTCGGCATGCCCACCCCGGCGGAGTGCAGCGCGTGGCCTTGCGCGATGAGGATCTGCGCGCGGACGAGGTCGAGGCCGGTGACGACCTCCGTCACCGTGTGTTCAACCTGGATGCGCGGGTTCATCTCGATGAAGAACCACTCGTGGCGGTCGAGGTCGTAGAGAAACTCGATCGTGCCGGCGTTGTCGTAACGCACCTCGCGGGCCATGCGGGCCGCGGCCTCGCACAGCTCGGTGACGATCAATTTCGGCAGGCCGAAGCTCGGCGCGACCTCGACGACCTTCTGGTGGCGGCGCTGCACGGAGCAGTCACGCTCGTGGAGGTGGATGACGTTGCCGTGCTGGTCGCCCAGGATCTGCACCTCGATGTGCTTGGCGTTGGAAATGTATTTCTCGAGGAAAACGGCCGGGTTGCCAAACGCGCGCTCGGCCTCCGCCTGCGCCTCATCAAGCAGCGCCGCGAGGTCCGCCGCCTTCTGCACCACGCGCATGCCGCGTCCGCCGCCCCCGAAGGCGGCTTTGATAATGAGGGGGAAACCTATCTCCTTCGCGATTTTAAGCGCGGCGGCCCGGTCAGTCACGGGGTCTTCGGTGCCGGGCAGCACGGGGACGTTGATTTTCTTCGCGAGCGCGCGGGCGGCGGTCTTATCGCCCATCATTTCGAGCAGCTCAGGCCGCGGCCCAACCCAGATGATGCCCGCCTTCTCGCACGCGCGGGCGAGCGCGGCGTTTTCGGAGAGGAAACCGTAGCCGGGATGGATGGCCTGCACGCCTTTCTCCTTCGCGACGCCGACGATCCCCTCGATATCGAGATACGCGGCGACGGGGCCCTTGCCGTGGCCGACCTGGTAGGCCTCGTCGGCCTTGTAGCGGTGGATGCAGAAGCGGTCCTCCTCGGCGTAAACCGCCACCGTGCGCAGGCCCAGCTCGGTGCCCGCCCGGAAGATGCGGACGGCGATTTCGCCGCGGTTGGCCGCCATGATTTTCTGCAGCGGGCGGATTTCGTTGAGCGGGGAGCGTGAGGGGGAGGAAGTCACAGGGATAAAATTGAACCCTTGGCTTTACGGACGCCCGCGCCGAAAGCCAACCTGAAGTGCCCTCATTGTCTCATTGAGACTCGGGTGGCCCGCAGAACTGATCAGCAGGACGAAGCGGCAATCCAACCGGATTATTAACCACGAAAGACCCGAATCACCCGAAAGCCAGGATCTCCGGATTTTTGGCCCACGGATTTCACCAACGGAGAGGGATGGATTCCAATCCGCCTTCAGGAGCCTTGGGAATTAGGATCCATCCGTGCCCGCTGTGGTATCCGTGGTAAAATCGATTGGTCGTTTCACCCGCTCTCCCTTCGTCGCAAGCTCCGCCTCACACTGCGGCGAACCCCGCTCCAAATCGCGACAGACTTGGGGCCGCTGGTCGTAAATGGTGCAGTAGAAATCCGTGCTTCCATCCGGCTGGCGCCTAAGCTCGAGCGCGGCACAGTGGCCGCCGGCCATTTTCATGTAGGCGCGGTGCTCAATGAAGTGCGCCACCCGTTCCGCCGCGTCGCCCAGTCGCGTCCAGTCGTCCCCGGACACCCGCACATACGTTTCCAATTTGGAAAAGCAGCAGACACCACAGCGGAGACAATCGGTCGGCAGATTCACGGGGGGTAACGTGCCCCCGCAGCCTGTCCTCCCCTCCCGCTGCGCGCAATCGTTTCATCCCCGACGCCCCGAGGCCGTGTAACCTATTAGGTTACACTCCGTCTGGGCCAAGCGCGCGCGTCGTTGGACCGCCCGGTTCCTGCGACTCTGTAACCTATTAGGTTACATGGGCCGGCAGGTTGGGGAGATGGATGCTCGCTTGCGGGCGGCGGCGGGGAGGCTCCTAATCGGTTCGTGTCCCTTTCCACGCGTAATTTGCGGGCGATCCGCTGGCGCTGGCTCCTGCCGGTGGCGCTGTTGGTCGTGGCCTTTCATTTCTCCGCGTTCAGCCAGGCGCTCGACCGGTCCTTCTACGATGTCTCCAGCCGGCATCCCTTGCAGGTCCGGCCACCGCCGCCGAATTCTGCGTTTGTCCTCGTCGACGAGAAAACCATGTCCGCCCTCAGCGAACAGGGGCTCCGCTGGCCCTATCCGCGCGCGATTTTCGCCCAGCTGATCGCCGCGTTGCACCAGACCGGTGCCGCCCACGTCATCGTGGATTTCACTTTCTTTGAGGAATCCGATGGCGCGCAGGACCAGTTGCTCGCATCCGTCGCCGCCGCGGCGCCGTCCGTGGTGCTCGCCGGCACGCAGGAGCGTCCGCCGGTGTTCTGGGGTGAGGCCTACCGCTCCGCGCATCCCCAATTTTTCCAAAAAGCCCGGACGGGCTATGTGGAGTTCCCCCCCGACGAGGACGGCGTGGCCCGGGCGTACGTTGCGCCGGTTTCCCTGGCCGCGGCGGGGTTTGATCCTCCCGCCACGGCGCCCGGTGGGCTCATTCGCTGGTACGGGGGGTTGGAGCAAGTGAGCAAACTCGGCGTGCCCGTGCTTTCCGCCGAGCCCTTCATCCGCGCCGGCCAGCCCATCATCACGCGCCTCGTGGCCGCCGCGCCTGATCTCGAGCCCGAGACCGTGGCTCAGGCGCTCGCCGCCGAGCCGTCGCTCACCGGCGATACGGCTGCACTCCTCCGGGGCCGCACCGTTTTTGTCGGTGCGAATGCCAGCGGCACCTTCGACGTGAAACCGATGCCCATCGGCAAGCTCGAGCCCGGCGTGCTGCTGCATTGGACGGCGTGGAGCAACCTGGCCGGCGACGGTTTCATCACTTCCATCCCACGCCGCGGCATGCTCCTCGCCGCGTTGGTCATGATGGGCCTCGTGATCTGGGCCGGCCAGGGCCGCACCACGCTGTTCGTGCCGATCGCCACCGCGGTGGTCCTCGGCGTCATCCTGCTGGCCGGGTCGTATGCCGCACTGTCGGCCGGCTGGTATTTCCGGCCAGCCACGCCGCTGGCCGCAATTTTCCTGACGTTGCTCGGCGTGGTGGCGGAAAGCTACTGGCTCGAGCAGGCACGCAAGCGCGAGATCCAGGCGATGTTCGGCGCTTACGTGGACCCGGGCGTGGTCGCCCAACTCGTGCGCGACCCGGACTCCATCCGGCTGCGGGGTGAAAAACGCGAGGCCACGGTGTTTTTCTCCGACCTCGCCGGGTTCACCGACCTCTCGGAAAAACTGAAAGACCATCCCGAGCAGATGGTCGAGGTCGTCAACGCCTACCTCGATGAGACCAGCGAGTGCCTGCACAACCACGGCGCCTACGTGGATAAATACATCGGCGACGCCGTCATGGCCGCATTTGGCGTGCCGCAACCCCTCCCCGACCACGCGCTCGCCGCCTGTCGCGCTGCGCTCGGAGCCCAGAAACTCATCGCCGGCATCAACGCCCGCTATGCCACCGCCGTCGGCGTGACCCTCGCGGTGCGGATCGGCCTGAATACCGGCGAGCTCATCGTCGGCAACGTCGGCTCCTCGCGCAAAAAAAACTACACGGTGATGGGCGACACCGTGAACCTCGCCTCCCGCCTCGAGGGCGCCAACAAGGCCTTCGGCACCGGAATCCTCATCGGCGACGAGACCGCACGCCGGGTTAAGGACGTGCTCGCCATCCGTCCCCTCGCGCGCCTCCGCGTGAAGGGCAAAAAGGAGGCCATCGAGGTGCACACCGTGCTCGGCGAACCCGCGGATTTGTCCCCCACCGAGCGCGATTTCCTCGCCGCCTACCTCGCGGGCTACGATGCGTATGTGAACCGCCGCTTCGCGGAGGCCGCCGCTGCGATGACGCGCGCTGGCGAACTGATGCCTCATGACTTGACCACCCGCCGCCTGCGGGAGGAATCTGCGCAGTATTCGCTCAACCCGCCCCCGGCCGACTGGGAGCCGATTTTAATCCTCGAATCCAAATGAAACTCCGCCCCGTTCCTCGTCACTGGCGGATCGCCGCCCTCCTGCTCGCCACCGCGGTCGTCGCAGAAGCCGCCTTCTCCGTCGGCGGCACCGCCTATACCAAGCGTTTCAAGACCACCCTGCTGGCTGAGCCGTCACCGCTGGCCGCGCCGGCGGGCGATCTCGGCCTGGGCCGCAAACTTGCCGTCAAGGAAGTCCGCGGCAACTGGGTGCGCGTGGCGGATGGTTCCACGAAAGGCTGGGTTTTCGTCGGCAATCTGACCGACACCAAGCCCGCCGAAATCAAGGGCCTCGACGGCCTCCCGGTCGCCGCCAGCGCCACGACCGCGACGGCTGCCGCCCGCCCGCTCACGCCCGCCGCCAACGACTATGCAGATCGCCGCAATCTCGGCGACGCCCGCGGTGATCTCAACTGGCTCAACACCGAATGCAGCCTCATCACGACCGCGGATGTGGAAAAATTCCTGCAGGAACAAAAGAAGGGGGAATTCCAATGAAAACGCTCATCCTGCTCGTTTCCGCCCTGCTGCTCGCGCCACTGGCCCGGGCGCAGTTTGATTTCGGCAAGATTTCCTCGGCCTTGGACAAAGCCAAGAGCGTCGGCAAAATGGCCAAGGGTGCCGCCGGCATCGGCCCGGACGAAGAAAAGGTCATCGGCGAGTCCGTCGCCCTTGAGATTATCGGCCGATACGGCGGCCTCGTGCGCGACGACGAAACCCTGCGGCGCGTCAACCTCGTCGGCCGCGGCCTCGCCCGCTACTCGAGCCGGCCGGATCTCAACTGGCGCTTCGGCGTGCTGAATTCTGATTCGATCAACGCGTTCTCCTCCCCCGACGGCTATGTGTTCATCACCCAGGCACTCTATGACCTCGCGACCAGCGACGACCTCCTCGCCGGCATCCTCGGGCATGAAATCACCCACATCACCGCGCGCCATGCGCTGAATATCGTCGCCCGCGGCGAGTTCCTTTCCGGCGCCACCAGCCTTGCGTCGCAGACAAGCAGCGATGTCCGCCAAGTGGACGCGCACCTCCAACAGTTCGACCTCGGCGTGGGCAAGATCACGCAAACGCTGTTTGAAACCGGTTTCGACCCCCAGACGGAATTTGCCGCCGACTCAGGCGGCCGCGCGCTCGCGGTGACCACAGGTTATGCGCCCGGCGGACTCCGCGCGACCCTCAGCGAACTCCGACGTCGCCGAGGCGATTCGCACCAGGTTTTCTCCACGCACCCGCCGCTGAAGGACCGCATCCAGCACCTGCCGAACGAACCCGCGCCGCCCCCGTCGCCATGACTGGCAGGGCAGGTGCCATCAGCACGAAGACCAAAATCCTACTCGGCCTCGCCGTGGTTTTCGTCGCGCTGCAGGCCTTCCGGCCCGCCCGGAATATTTCCGCCACCGCGCCGTTCACCGGCAAAGACGACATTACCGTGCTTTACCCGCCGCCGCCGGCGGCGCGCCAGATCCTCGCGACCGCGTGCTACGACTGCCATTCGAACCAAACCCGTTATCCCTGGTATGCGGAGGTCCAGCCCGTCGCCTGGTGGCTCGCGAGCCATATCACTGAGGCCAAG
>Ga0335397_10003106_pt1 | contig 22463 bp, 20 predicted proteins | sample MAT04_FD_205740 | JGI IMG/M metagenome (GOLD analysis project Ga0335397, IMG submission 205740) | Freshwater microbial communities from Lake Fryxell liftoff mats and glacier meltwater in Antarctica - MAT-04 (spades assembly) (version 2) ... | reverse complement strand
TATTGTATACTTGGAGACATGCAGCCTACTTTTGTCATCGCAGGGAAACTGAACCGTGAATATATTCTGCCTCCTTCAGGGCAGCCACTTTTGGATTCGCCTGGCGGGAGTTTGTTATATGCCGCGGGCGGGCTGGCGGTTTGGAATACGAACGCGGGCTTGCTTGGGCGTGTGGGCGAGGATTATCCGCATCAATGGGTGCGCGATTTTGAAGAACGCGGTTTTGACACACGCGGCATCCGCACGCTGCGCGAATTGCAAAATGTGGATTTGCGCACGTTCGTTGCTTTCACCGATTTCAATGAGCGCAGTTATTCCAACGCGGTTTCACATTTCGCCCGCCGCCAGCTTGCCTTTCCAAAATCATTGCTCGGATATCAACCTTCGGATGAAACGCGTAAAGACCCGCGTGAGCCGGATCCGATCTCGCCTGCCGCTTTGGATACGCCAAAAGATTATCGGGACGTCCGCTACGTGCATCTCTGCCCCTTTGACTTTGTCAGCCAGAGTCAGATGGCGAATCTCTTTCGGGGCGGATCAAACCAAACTGTCAGCCTGGATCCTGCTCCAGGCTACATGACTCCCAGCTTTTGGCGTGATCTGAGACTCGTCCTGCAAGGTGTCACCGTTTTCCATCCGTCAGAAGAGGAATTGCGCGCGCTTTTCTGGGGCGAGACCAATGACCTGTGGGAAATGGCGCGTAAGGTCAGCGAATACGGTCCGCAGATCATTGTGATTAAACGCGGCATACAGGGACAAATGTTGTATGACGTGGCGGGCAATCATCGTTACGAAATTCCCGCGTATCCATCACGCCTTGCAGACCCAACAGGCGCCGGAGATGCTTTCTGCGGCGGTTTTCTCGCAGGCTTTCAAAAGACAAATGATCCATTAATGGCAACCTTGTATGGCAGTGTTTCTGCTTCGCTCAAAATTGAAGGAAGCGGACCGTTTTACGCATTGGGTGTTTTGCCAGGTCTTGCCAAAGCGCGCCTGCATTGGCTCAAAGAAACGGCGCAGGAAGTGTAAATGCAAATTATGAATGATGAAGGACACTTGCACCGAATGCAAGTGCGGTGTGAATGATGAATAAAAACCTGCAGCCTGTAACCTTCCAACGTTTCAACGTTCTTGATCTTGCCATTCAAATCCAGCAAATCCCTGCGCCCACTTTTTCAGAGGGGTTGCGTGGAGAATTTGTGCGTGGACTTTTTCTGAAAGAGAATCTCAAAGATGTTTCGATGGATTCGTACGGGAATGTGTATGCGTGCCTGCCGGGTAAACAGAAAAAATCCAAACCGTTAATCGTCTCTGCCCATTTGGATACCGTTTTTCCAGTCAGTGTCAACTTGCAGGTTAGGAGGGATGCGGGGAAAATCGTCGCACCGGGTATTGGCGATAATTCGCTGGGTGTCGCCGCGTTGTTTGGCATCCTCTGGTCTTTGCGTGAAAGAAAAACCGAGTTGAAACACGATGTCTGGTTTGTGGCAAACACGGGCGAGGAAGGGCTGGGCGACCTGCGCGGAATGCGCGGTGTGGTCGAACGTTTTGACTCAGACCCTTCGGCAGGCTCACATCGTCCCGACGTTTTTTCGGGAGGGCAGGGTGTGATCGGTTATCTTGTGTTGGAAGGGATGGCGCTTGGACATGTCTATCATCGCGCCATCGGCGTGCGGCGTTATCGCATCACAGCCAAAACTGCGGGCGGACATTCGTGGGCTGATTACGGCAAACCGTCAGCGGTGCATGAACTGGCGGCGCTGGTCACCCAACTGACCGCCATCCGTTTGCCGCGCCAGCCGCGCACCACCATGAACGTTGGCACATTCGGCGGCGGCACGGGAATCAACGTGCTGGCATCCGAAGCCAAATGTGAATTGGATTTGCGCTCGGAAGACCCCAAGGCTCTTGTGAAGCTGATTTATCAAGTGGAGAAGTTATTCAAGGACGCCGACCGCGAAGGCGTGCGGATAATGGCAGAGATTGTCGGCGAGCGCCCAGCAGGAGAAATCCCAGCCGATCATCCGCTGGTGCAATTGGCTGTGACTTGCACGCGCGAACAGGGTTTGGATGCGAACCTCACCATCGGCTCCACCGATGCGAATATCCCATTAAGTCTTGGCATTCCCGCCGTGGTAATGGGAATCACCACCGGCGGCGGCGCGCATACTCTGCTTGAATATATTGACATTGACCCGATTGCAAAGGGGATGGATGGAGTGGTGAGGTTTGTGGAGTTGGCGGGGAGTGTCAGTGAGAAGTAAGGAGGGAGAAGGAAAAGGTAAGAAGTGTGGTGGTCCTGTGTGCTTGTAAAAAAAAAGACTTCCAAAGCATCATTGCTTCGGAAGTCTTTTTACTTCTCACTTTTCACTTATTACTTTTACCCATCACTTCAATCCCAAAACCTCAAACACTTCCAGTGGTTGTGTTTTGCCTTTTACGGACACATTTACATGGGGCTGGGCATTTACTTCCTTGTATACCCGCTCGAATGCTTCCTTGCTAATCAAGATTTGATTTTTGGCAGAGTTTTCCTGGATTCGTTTGGCGGTGTTCACTGCATCGCTGATGGCAGTGTATTCCAGCCTTTTTTCCGTACCTATCAAACCGAGGACTGCATCACCATAGTGAATGCCCACACCAAAGGCAAGGTGTGCGTCGGCGGGCAGTTCCTTGTATAGGTTTTCAACTGATTCTCGAATCATCAAGGCAGTTTTAACCGCACGCAGGGTGTGGTCAGGTTGCGGGATGGGGGCATTGAACCAGGCCATGATGGCGTCGCCCATGAATTTATCAATTGTGCCTTCCTGCGCAAGGACGGCATCTGCCATGGCGGCCAGGTAGCGGTTTAAGACTTTTACCAATTGTTCCGGTTCCTGATTTTCGCTAAAGGTGGTGAAGCCGCGAATATCTGCAAACAGCACGGTAATGTCGGTGCGCTTGCCTCCGAGTTGTAAACTGTTTGGGTCAAGTTGTTCGATCACGGCGGGCGAGACCATGCGCTCGAAGAGTCTGCGCTGGGCTTCGAGTTTCTTTCTTTCGGTCAGGTCATCCAGCACGATGGCAATGCCCTGGGTTTTTTGTCCCGCATCTTTTAGCGGAGAGAGGTTGAAACGCCAGTCCACGTTGCCGCGAGTGGGTGAGATGTGGCTGATTTCCAGGTCAGCGATGGCTTTGTCGGTTTCGCGTACTTCCATCAGATGCGGCTCAAGCTCTACTGAAACGGAGGCAAGCGTCTCGTTAAGCAGGTGACCGATGATGTCGCTCGAAGCGCATCCCAAAATCGTTTCGGCGGCGCGGTTCGTGAGGGTGATCTGATTCCCAATATCCGCAGTAATCACACCGCTGGCGATGGATGCGAAGATGTTGTCCATCAGGTTCTTTAGTCCGGTCACTTCTTCGAGGGTATGTTTGAGGGATGAGAACAGACGCGCGTTGTCAATCGCAACTGCGGCTTGGTTTGCAAAAGCAACCAGCAGGTTTCTCTCTGACTCAGCGAAGATGCCCGCACGGATACGGTTGTCGGCATAGATCACGCCGATCAGGTCATTTTTTACTTTGAGGGGGACGCATAAAATGGAACGCAGGTTGAATGCCACAATGCTTTCCTGCCCCATAAAACGCTGGTCTTCCTGCGCGTTGGTGGTGATGAGAGGTTCGCCTGTTTCAATGACGCGCCCAACAACTGATCGGCTGACGGTCAACTCGGAGGAGTTAATCGATTCCATTTCCCAGTTGCGTCCCATACTCGTGACCATTTCGCCTTGTTCGTTGCGCAGCATCAGAAAGCCGCGTTCCGCTTTTGTGAGGCGCACGATGTTGTCCATCACGATGGTCAGCACTTCGTCAAGTTCAAGCGAAGAGTTGATCACCTGCCCCACGTTGGCGAGGGCAATCAGGTTGCTGTGCTCTTTTTGAAACGCTTCGATTTTTTCGCTGATGTGCGCGAGAGTCATTTCAAGGTGACGAAGATCATCCACCGTGTTTTTGGGTAGTTTTAATTTTGCAGCTTCCAACTCAGCGCGAATTTTTCCCGCTTGCATGCCAAGTGTCAGGAGCTGATCGGGTATTGTCGTGGGGCGGGTTTGTTCATCCATAATGGGTTATTTTAGTTGATTATAACGGGTATCAAGTAATTGTAAGGTTTCTTTTACCCGAATTTGCCAGGTCTTTAGCAGGATAATCAATGCCGCTTTACGGGCGGCAGCTATATTCCCTTTGCGAGGTGTATAAATTGTATTTTGATATTCCAGTAAAAGTGATATCGTTTGTTCCTGCGCCGAAGGCAGGCGGTTGATTAAAACCTCGGCACGTTTTTGAGATGTGACATGTAACGGCTGCGGTTGGCCAAGCCAGACTAGGCTTAAATTGACGGCTTGAAATGCGCGCTCAATCGGGGAAAGATTCGTCCAACGCAGCCAGCGATTTATCCAACGCGGCGGAACGCTTCCATGCTGTTCGTATCTGCTGGCCAAGTATACTGGCAAACGGTTATTAAGAGAGTAACGCTGGACGATGAAGATGGCGAGCCCCAATGTTAGTAGGGCGAATGCAGGGAACAGGATATTCCCACGCAAATCTTTTTGATGCGCCGCCGAAGAGCCAGTCACAACCAATGTAGGTCGCTCTTGCACAGGGAGGTTCTCCTGCGGGTTTGTCGCTAAATTCTCAGCCGCGTTTGGGGCGGGCGTTGTTTCATCAATGGCAATGTTTTTTGTTTCGGGGCGTTCAATGGGGAACTGGTTGCCTGTTGGCTCAAATTCCACCCAGCCAATGCCGGCGAAATACACCTCAGGCCAGGCGTGCGAATCCTTGTAGGTGACAACATATTTCCCCTCTGCTTCGTCATACGCGCCTTCCACAAAGCCGACCGCCATGCGGGCCGGGATGCCAATCGAGCGCAGCATCAACGTTTCTGCGCTGGCATAGTACATGCAGAATCCTTTTTTGTACTCAAATAAAACCCACAGCACAGGGTCCTGGTTTTCGGGAGGCGTGGTTGTGATTGTTGTCTCGTATTCGATCTCACTTCTTAAATAGGAAGTAACGGCTTGCACTTTATCGTAAACGGTGTCGTAGGGTGCGGTGATTTGCAACGCCAGTTCGTTTAATTGTGGAGCAATATTTTCCGGGACTTGCAAGTACCGACCTGTGACCCAGGTGGGATATTCCGCTTTTGCCGCGCGCAATTCTTCGATGGATGGATTCGCGAGCAATGCGCGGACTTCGTACTTGTCCCCATTTAAAAGGCTTTTTGTGGCAACCCAGGCAGTGACGTCTTTCATCTCTGCCGAGATGGGGCTTGAGAGGATTTCGGACTTTTTATTGACCCAAATTGTTTCCGAGGGCGCATATAACAGGTTTTGTTTTTTTACGCCGTTGGTGAATGTATATTCCATTTTATGGCGGGCATCCGGGTATTCAATGGACAGGTCATTATTGGCCGGGAGGAATGGGTCGTTTGAACTTGCGTCGGTTGTCCAACGCCCGTTGAGATAAAGATCGTATGTCCTGCCTTTCCAATAACTGCGGATAGGGACGAACTCATTTTCTTTTACCTCCACCGTGAATACCGGGGTATCGCCTGTCGCCGCCTGTTGACCGAGCAAAAGTTTTTCGCCGTAAAAATCTCCGCCTGATTTTTCATTGGAATAGGGTGAATCCAAGGCGCTGACGGCGTTGGAAAATTTGTCCAAAATGGGCTGTGAGAAATCATCCCATGCTTGGGCTGCGGGTTTAATGCCGCTGATCCAGCCGGGCAACGACCATGCGATAAAGACCACAATGGCGGTAACGGCAAGCGCTCCCCGTTCAAGATCTTTTGTGGCTTCATCTGTCAGCAGGAAATGCGCTTTTTTCCAGAAAGACTGGTTTTGAAGAAAGTACATCCTGCCCAATAGGAGCAATGACACAAATATAAAAAGCGCCAGTCCCCAAACGTGTTCAGACTCCACTGCATCAAAGACTTGCACGGTCAGCATTGCCAGGCCAGCGGGCAAAACCACATTTAGAAAATTCCTGTGTCGGGTTAGCCAATATCCGGCAGAAAGGCCAATGCCCCAATATATTAATGTGACAATTGAAATGAAAAATAGCTGATCGTCAACGGGTTTGTTTTTGATAAATTGCCCCAATGAAATAAATAAGCGGTTGAGAAGCGTCACAATATCCCGCCATAGCCAGTCTGTTTTCTCTACCGTGCTTAGCAATTGGGCGGGGATTAGCAGAAGGGTGTAGCCTGCTGCAAGGCGTGTGACTGTTTGACGTGAAAAAATACTGGTTCCAAGCGCAAGCCCTAAAATAACGCCGATAAATCCGATCGTTTGTGTGAAGTAAAGATAGGGAGTCCAGCCTGTCACCACAAGCCGCGTGCTGGAAATTTCCACAAGGGCAATGGCGAAAAGCGCGGCGCGCCAATCCCAAAGTTGTTCATTGGGTTGAGACGGTGTAATATTGCCGGGCGCAAGTGAATTATCCATATTTTGAGTGTACAATAAAATCCGCTTGTTCGTCAACACCTAAAGCCAACGGAGAATTCCATGCGTTTCTTTAGCTATCTCGGCAATGAAGAATTCTTTTTGCTGCTTTTGCCGTTGATCTATTGGGATCATAAACTTGCAACTTGCCGGCGCCGAATTGCCTGATCCTGTTGACCCAAGCAGTACCTTCACCTCGGCCGGGACTTTCTTCGGGCTGGCGGCTGGCGCGGCGTGGATCATGTCAAAGGGTGGGTATCAGGCTTCAGGCACGATTGAGAAGCGCGCCATGCGTTACGTCATCGGCTTGATCGGAGTCATCATCTTTTATATCGGGTTGGGCGCGATATTCCCGCACGGCGATGGTTTCATTTTTTATTTACTGCGCTACATCCGTTATGTGCTGGTAGGCTGGTGACTGGCGGCGCGCCGTGGATTTTTGTAAGGTTTAAGCTTGCAGAGCGCGCTAATTCCATCTGATATAATCGCGGCCATTCCTGTACTACCATAAGGGTTTCATAGATGACGCTCGAAAAAAATACTCTTCTTCATAATCGCTATCGTATTATTGAAATTCTTGGTCAAGGCGGCATGGGGTCGATTTATCGCGCCATAGATGAGAACCTTGGCGTGGCAGTTGCCCTGAAAGAAAATCTTTTCACAACCGAAGAATACGTGCGCCAGTTCCGCCTTGAAGCGGTAATTCTGGCGAATTTGCGTCATCCGAATATGCCGCGTGTCTCCGATCATTTTGAATTGGGCGACGAGGGGCAATATCTGGTCATGGATTTTATCGAAGGCGAAGACCTGCGAAATCGCATGGATCGACTTGGCACGATCTCCGAGGATGATGCCGTGCAGATCGGCGCGGCGATGTGTGATGCGCTTACATATTTGCACAGCCGCAAGCCCTCCATTTTGCACCGCGATATTAAGCCAGGTAATGTGAAGATTACACCGGAAGGTCACATCTTTCTGGTGGATTTTGGTCTTGCGAAGGTGTATCAAGGGGATAATCAGGCTACCACAACGGGCGCGCGCGCAATGACGCCCGGCTATTCTCCGCCTGAACAATATGGCACAGCGCGTACAGACCCGCGCACCGATTTTTATTCGTTGGGCGCCACCTTGTACGCCGCTGTGTGCGGGGTGATCCCGGAAGATGGACTGGCCCGTGCAATGGATAACGCCCAGCTAACTCCGCTGCGTAAGCGTAACCCAAAAATTTCGCGTCGTTTTTCCTCTGCGATCGAGAAGGCCATGTCGATTGATCCAAGTGACCGTTTTCAGAGCGCGGAAGATTTCAAGAAGGTTTTGCTTGGGTCAGCTTCAAAGACCCAGCAGATTCCGGGCAGTCATGTGGTTGCGCCGCCTCCGCCTGAGGCTTTTCTGCCGAATGATCCGAATGACTCCGCCGATTCTGTGGCGGCTGTCAAAGAAAGGACGCCCCGTCCGCCCGCAGTGGGACCGGTCCATCCGGCATCCACTACAGACGATCAGCCTTTTGTTTCTCCGCTTAAGAAACAAAAAGAACGCGAACGCAAACGCCGCTTTGCCACGATCCGTTTTTTCCTTATTTTATTTTTATTGTTTTTAGGCAGTGTGCCTTTTTGGGCTCCAGGTATTTTGCCCGAAAATTTGCGCGGCGCGATCCCATTTTTTGCGCCGACCAGCACGGTCACACCTTCCATAACGCCATCCCCGCTTCCTACACAGACTCTCACTGCGACCTCAACTTCGACGTCTGTGCCGCCTACGCCTACTGCGACAGTTCTTCCTACAAACACTTTGCTTCCCACCGCGACCGGAACTGTGAGTGTTGATCCAACAAGTACAGCCACCATCGCGCCCTCTGCCACAGCCACTTTATCAGTTACCCCTGTCGGCGGTGGTTCCGGGCAGATTGCATACGCATCCAATCGTACGGGTCTGCCGCAGATCTACCTAGCCGACATTGCCAGCCAGACTTCGGCTCCAATTACCAATATGCCTGAGGGCGCGTGTCAGCCTTCGTGGTTTCCAGACGGCAGTAAACTGGTTTTCATTTCCCCCTGCAAAGGTATGGATGAAATTTATTACGGGGCTGGACTGTATATCATTAATGAAGATGGCAGTAATTTAATTCCAATTGGCACTGTTCCTGGCGGAGATTTTGACCCTGCGTGGTCGCCTGATGGCAAATCCATTGCATTCACTTCGCTGCGTACCGGTCAAATGGAAATCTTCATTATGAGCGCGGATGACCCAACATTCATCACTCAGATCACAAAAGGCGCCAAGAGTATTGAAGCACGTCAGCCTGTATGGTCGCCGGATGGGAATCAGATTGCATACGTGGTTAAGCGCTTTGGCGTGTATCAACTCTGGCTCATGAATGCGGACGGCACGGGACAAAAACAGATCATCCGCAGCGGCGTGGCATTTTCTGATTACCTACCCACGTGGTCGCCTGATGGACAACTGATTTTGTTTAATCAGCGTTGCGCCACTAAATTCTGTTTCCCTTATCTTATGAGCACTTCCGCTTTTGACCGCTCTGTGGAACAGGGTGCGATTTTACAGTTGAATGTCATTTCGATAGAGGATGTTGAGTATTCCCCGGATGGTTTCCGTCTCTTATATGAAGGCGAAGAAGAAAGTGAAAATAAAGACATCTTTTACATGACCGTTACGGGCGCAAACAGTATCCGTATTACCACTGATAAAGGTTTGGATTTTGACCCCACCTGGAGACCTTACGGAAATTGATCTTTTGTAAAAATCATAAAAACAGCCAAAGTAGAATGATATACTTTGGCTGTTTTTATACCTTTCAAAAATAACAATAGTCTTTGCTTTGAATTGAAATAAAATAGAAATGAAAGCCCCTTCTTCTTAAGGGTAAAATATCCAACTGTTAAGGACTGCCTGAATGGGGCGGTCAGTGGATTACAGTTTATATCGCGAGCAAAAATATAATTTTGACAGGCGTCTGATGATTCTCGAAAACGAAACCCTACTACATAAACGCTATCAGATTCGGGAGAATCTCGGTCAAGGGGGCATGGGATCGGTTTACCGCGCTACTGATGAAAATCTAAGCGTGGATGTGGCTGTTAAAGAAAACTTGTTTACAACCGAAGAGTATGCCCGTCAGTTCCGTTTGGAGGCGGTTATTCTGGCTAATATTCGTCACCCCAATCTTCCGCGTGTATCCGACCACTTTGTCATTGCGGGAGAGGGTCAATATCTCGTCATGGATTATATTGAGGGCGAAGATCTGCGTCAGCGCATGGAGCGGGTGGGTATTCTCCCGGAAACTGAAGTGATCCTGATTGGCGCAGCCATGTGCGACGCACTCTCCTATTTACATGCGCGCAAGCCTCCCATTTTGCATCGCGACATCAAACCCGGTAATGTGAAGATCTCACCCGATGGACATATCTTCCTGGTGGATTTTGGGCTTGCAAAAGTATATCAAGGGAATCAGGCAACCACTACCGGCGCGCGTGCAATGACGCCCGGATATTCCCCGCCTGAACAATACGGCACGGCTCGCACAGACACACGCACGGATATATATTCATTGGGCGCCACCCTTTATGCCGCGCTGACCGGCGTCATACCAGAAGATGGTCTTGCGCGCGCGATGGATAACGCTCACCTCACGCTTCTCAGAAAAAGAAACCCGGACGTTTCCCGTTACCTTGCGGCGGCAATTGAAAAAGCCATGGAAGTGGACCCCAGCGACCGCTTCCAATCTGCAGATGAATTTAAGATCGCCCTGCTCAATTCCAAATCCCTGACACAGCAATTGCTTGGCACCTATACAGTCCCGCCGCCGCCCTCAAATGCCGAAAGAAAAAGCGACCCGTCCAAAAAATCTGCAAACGCTTTGACCCATTCCGTGCAATTGGAAGAGCATCCTTTTGTCTCTCCGCGTAAAAAGCAACTTGAACGCGAACGTCGAAGCAGGCGCGTATTGATTGGCGTATTACTTGCGATCCTTGTTGTGGGTCTTTTGGGCGTTATGTTTTTCTTCCCCAATTCAGCGCAAAAAATATTTTCATTTTTAGCTTCTGCTGACTCGGCTGCCATCCCAACAGAAATTGCCCCTGCTACTGAAATTGTTTCCATTAAAAACACTCCTGAGGCAACTGAAACTTTAGCGATAATACCCGCCCAGACAAAACCTGCTGCTTCCCCAGTTGACCAGACCATCATCCCCACGCCCATTGGCGCAGATTATTTACAGATCGCGTACGCATCAACCCGCACGGGTGTTGCTCAAATATATCTTACCGACATCCTGAGCGATCAAGCCATTGCCGTGACCAATATGCCTGGCGGCGCATGTCAGCCATCCTGGGCTCCCGATGGAATCAGATTGGTATTTGTTTCTCCATGTAATATCAAAAAAGATTCTTATCAAGGCTCAAGTTTGTTTATTATTAATGCAGATGGTTCCGACTTGACGCCCTTGCCTACTGCTCCAGGTGGGGGAGATTTTGAACCTGCATGGTCGCCAGACGGGCAATTTATAGCCTTCACATCCCTGCGCGATGGATATATGCAAATTTACACCTATAAAGTCGACGATGGCAGTATCAGCCGCTTGGTGTCCACAAGTATTAACAAACCTGCCCGCCAACCGTCATGGTCGCCAAATGGCAGGCAAATTGTTTATGCCTATCAAAGAGTCTCCACCTATGAATTATGGTTAATGAGCAGTTTAGGTTCGAATGAAAAACAACTTTTTGTAAGCGGCGACGTGCTATCCAATCAATATCCTGTTTGGTCGCCTGATGGATACTATATTCTCTTCAGTCAACGCAGTGTGACTGAATTTACCTTCCCCAACCTGTTGTCTCTTAAGCTTGGCGCTGACAACCCAGCTTTGCAGATTAAGATGGGTGTGCTTTCCGTTGAAGATGTAGATTACTCGCCAGACGATATTTGGATTGCCTACGAAAGCGGTGGCGATCGCGGCTATCACGTGCTGTACTCCACACCTTCGGGCGCGAATCAAGCCCGAATTACAGAAGATGTTACCTTCGACGATTTTGACCCTGCCTGGCGTCCCGTTCCCAAATAACACGAGCAATTTTCAAATATAGACCCTAAAGGTTTCCAAAAACCTTTAGGGTCTATATTTTTTATAAACTCTTACACTCCTCTTATTGACGCTCTTCATTTTCGCATGTAGACTTACAAAGCCATGCCTGAACTTACCGAAAGACAGCGAACCATCCTCCTGCTTCTCATCCGTGACTATATCGAGACGGCGCAGCCTGTTGGCTCAAAGCGACTGGTGGAACGCTTCCACCTTGACCTGAGTCCTGCTACCGTCCGAAATGAAATGTCCGCGCTGACAGAGATGGGCTACCTAAGACAACCCCACACCTCCGCAGGGCGCGTGCCAGCGGAAGAGGGCTATCGCGTCTTCGTTGGGCAGATGATGCACAAGGCAGAATTACCCGCCTCAGTCCAAAACACCATCTCGCACCAATTCTTTCAGGCCCCCCCTGATGTCGAACAGTGGATGACGCTCGCCGCGTCGGTGCTGGCGCATCAATCGCAGGGCGTGTCGCTGGTCACTGCGCCGCACGCGGAGACGATCCGCTTCAAGCATATTGAGTTGATCTCCACGCAAGGTCGCCAGGTTTTGATGGTGATCGTGATGGATGGCGGCGAAGTCAACCAGCAGGTTTTGACTTTAGCCGAACCTGTAAGCCAAACCCGACTCAGTCAGGCGGCGGCGCATCTCAACTCGCTGTTGGTTGGTCTTTCCATCGACGCAATTTCCGCCCTTTCATCTTCCTCCCGCACCGATGCGCTTGAGCAGGACATTATCACGCTTCTGGTTCAGGATATGAAACGCACATCTGAAAGCGCCTCTGGTGAAATTTATACCGACGGACTCACCAATGTTTTAGGCAAACCCGAATTTGCGGAATCAGATGAAGCTCGTTGGGCGATGCATCTTTTTGAAGAAAGATCAATATTGCAGGACTTGATCGCACGCGCATCCACGAACAGCAGTGTCGGCGGGTTGCAGGTGCTGATTGGCGGTGAAGGCGAGTGGGAAGAACTCCGTCAATGTTCGATGGTGATCGCCAGATATGGCGCGCCAGGTTTGGCAACAGGCACATTGGGTGTGCTGGGACCGATGCGAATGTCCTACGCGCGCACGATCCCCACTGTGAGATATGTTGCGCGATTATTAAGTACTTTGGTGAATGACAATATAAATGCAGAATGAAGAATGAAGAATAAAGAATGGTGAGATTTGTAATTGGTAAATGGTAATTACCAATCTCTAATCTCTAATTACTTATCCGAGAGTGAGAGTATGACTGATAAAAAGAAGCACAAGCACGAAGAAGTATATGATCCTCAACCCACAGAGGAGACAATGTCTGTTGATGGCGAGCAGATCAACACCCAGATGGAAACGTTGCAAACTCAATTGGCGGAGACTGAATCCAAAGTGTCGGAATATAAAGATGGCTGGGCACGGTCACAGGCGGAGTTTCAGAATTATAGAAAGCGCATCGAGCGTGACAACGAGTTGACGTATGCCAGCATGAAGGGCGACATCATTAAAAAGATTTTGCCTGCGCTGGATGATCTGGAACGCGCCCTGCAAAACCGCCCCGTAGACGATGCGTGGGCGAGCGGCATTGAGTTGATCGCGCGCAAGTTGCAGAATATTTTGGAGAGCGAAGGCGTGAAGCGCATTGAAGCCAGGGGCGCAGCTTTTGACCCGAACTTCCACGAGGCGATCACGCACGAACCATCTGAAGAAGTTGAAAGTGAACACGTCATTGACGTGGTGCAGAATGGTTATATGTTGGGCGAACGAGTGATCCGACCTGCATTGGTGAGAGTGGCACAATAGAAAGTACTTATGTCATTGCGAGGGCGTTTTTGTTCTTCGCCCGAAGCAATCTCCAGCGCAATGTTGGAGATTGCTTCGTCGGGAAGTTCACCCTCCTCGCAATGACATAAAAATCTAAGGAGCAATCATGGGCAAAATTATCGGAATAGATCTAGGTACGACGAACTCAGTTGTGGCAGTGATGGTCGGCGGGGAGCCGATTGTGATCCCATCGGCGGAGGGTGAACGACTGGTGCCTTCGGTAGTGGCGGTGAATAAAAATCACGAGCGTCTAGTGGGACGTGTGGCGCGCAATCAGGCAATCACGAATCCGAATAACACCATTTTTTCAGTCAAGCGTTTTATGGGACGTAAAGCAGATGACGCGCAAGTGGAGCATACGAAGAAGCGCGTGCCTTACGCGGTGACCGCCGCCGACAATGGCGATGTGCGTGTGACGTTGGATGAAAAGAATTACTCGCCGCCCGAAGTTTCGGCGATGATCTTGGCGAAGATGAAGGCAGATGCGGAAGCCTATCTCGGCGAGCCTGTTACGCAAGCCGTGATTACCGTCCCTGCGTATTTCAACGATGCGCAGCGCAACGCCACCAAAGATGCGGGCAAGATCGCTGGTTTGGAAGTTTTGCGTATCATCAACGAGCCAACCGCTTCATCTCTTGCGTATGGTTTGGATAAAAAGAAAAATGAAGTCATCGTGGTTTATGACCTCGGTGGCGGCACGTTCGATGTGTCCATTTTGGATGTGGGCGAAGGCGTGTTCCAAGTCCGTGCCACGAGCGGCGATACCTTCCTCGGCGGCGATGATTTCGACTTGCGCATCATGGATTATTTGATCGAGACTTTCAAGAAAGATAATGGCATTGACCTGCACAACGACCGCCAGGCTTTACAGCGTTTGAAAGAAGCTTCTGAAAAAGCGAAGATCGAACTTTCAACCATGATGCAGACCGAGATCAATTTGCCCTATCTGACTGCGGATGCAAGCGGACCAAGGCATTTGGTGATGACCATGACTCGCGCCAAGTTGGAACAAATTACCGCGGACCTCGTCGACCGGACAATTGCTCCTGTCAAACAGGCATTGGCTGACGCTGGATTAAATGCGGGCAACATCGACGAAATTGTGCTGGTGGGCGGCATGACTCGTATGCCTGCCATTCAAGACCGCGTGCGCGCGTTTTTTGGGAAAGACCCACACAAGGGTGTCAATCCCGATGAAGTAGTTGCAATTGGTGCGGCGATTCAAGCCGGCGTGCTCGGCGGAGAAGTAAAAGATATTCTACTTTTGGATGTGACGCCGTTGACCCTTTCGATTGAAACTCTGGGCGGCGTTGCAACTGCCCAGATCGAACGCAACACTACGATTCCTACACGTCGGTCGCAGGTATTTTCCACCGCGTCTGATAATCAAACGCAGGTTGAAATTCATATTTTGCAGGGCGAACGTCCGATGGCGAGTGATAACAAGTCCTTGGGCAGGTTTACTTTGGACGGAATTCCCCCGTCACCGCGCGGCGTTCCACAGGTTGAAGTCACTTTCGATGTGGATGCGAACGGCATTATGAAAGTCAGCGCGGCGGATAAAGCCACGGGACGTTCACAACATATCACGATTACCGCTTCCTCTGGCTTGAGCGACAGCGAAGTGGAAAAGATGCGCAAGGATGCCGAAGCGCACGCAGACGAAGACCGCAAGCGCAAGGAGTTGATCGAAGCGCGCAACAATGCAGACAACACGGCTTACGCGGCTGAAAAAGCCATCCGTGAGTTTGGCGATAAAGTGCCTACAGAAGTCCGCAGTGATGTCGAAGCCAAGGTCGCAGAGGCAAAATCTGCGGCGCAGGGTGAGGATGTAGAGAAGATCAAAGCCGCCACCGAAGCCTTGGGACAGGCGATCCAAAAGATTGGCGCATCTGTCTACGAGCAGGGACAGGCTACGGGTAGTGGCGAAGCGGGTTCTTCTAATCCAGAACCTGATCCAAATGCAGGTCCTGAAGTTGTCGATGGCGAAGTGAAAGAGTAATGTCATTGCGAGGAGCGTTCTTTGCGACGAAGCAATCTCCTGCACAAGTGGAGATTGCTTCGGGCGAAAGTGCATCGCCCTCGCAATGACATAAATAAATTATGTCTAATCGCGATTATTACGAAGTTTTAGGTATTGGCAAGGGCGCGTCGGATGATGAGATCAAAGCCGCGTTCCGTAAACTTGCGCGTCAGTTTCATCCTGATGTGAGCAAGGAAGAGCACGCCGAAGAGAAATTCAAAGAGATCAATGAAGCCTACGGCGTGCTTTCGGATTCGGATAAGCGCACGCGCTATGACCGCTTTGGCAAAGAGGGACTCAACGGTATGGGCGGTTCTCCGCATGATTACTCCACCGATTTTGGAGACTTGTTCGAGGAGATTCTCGGCGGCTTTGGCTTTTCTTCGGGACGCCGTCAGTCGCGCAATTCTCCGCGCCGTGGGCGTGATTTGCAGATGCAGGTTTCGCTGACGTTTGAAGAAGCAGTCTTTGGCGTTGATAAAGAGATTGACTTCCAGCGCGAAGAGACTTGTTCAAGGTGTAGCGGCGTAGGCGCGGAGCCTGGTACTACGCCGACGAAATGTTCCACTTGCAATGGGCAGGGCGAAGTGCGTCAGGTGCGTCAGACCTTTTTAGGTCAGATGGTGCAGACGGCGACTTGCCCCGCTTGTAATGGTCGCGGTCAAATGATTTCATCGCCGTGTAAGACTTGTCGCGGCGCTGGCTTGGAACGCAAAAACATCAAGAAGAAAGTACAAATCCCCGCTGGCGTGGACGTGGGCACGCAAATCCGCTTGAGTGGAGAAGGCGGACCAGGCGTGTTTGGCGGACCGAACGGAAGTCTGTTCGTGGTGCTGGATGTGAAGCCGCATCAATTCTTCAAGCGTCGCGAGAATGATATTTTGCTCAACCTTGATATCAATGTGGCGCAAGCCGTGCTCGGCGCGGATATTCATGTGCCTACAATAGATGGCGAAGAAAAATTGAAAATCCCCGCTGGCACACAGCCTGGGAAAATTTTCCATCTCAAAGGCAAAGGTGTGCCGCATGTCCGCAGTAAGCATCAGCGCGGAGATGAGATCGTGATGGTCAATGTTGCCATCCCGTCCAAGTTGACCAAGGAACAGCATGAGTTGTTCGAGAAGTTGGCAGAGAGTTTGGGGACAACGGTCAAGCCGCAGGAAAAAGGATTTTTGGATTGGCTGAATGATGCGTTTGGGGGATGAGGGCGGTAGTTAGTGAAAAGTAAAAAGTAAGAAGTAACGAGTGGATGAGAGTCTGCTCGTTTTTGATTCGGCGAGGTTGATTGCTTTATAATGTTTCAACCGTATGATGAAAACTCTTTTACGCCTTTGGCGCATACTTCCCATGTGGGTTCATGTCCTGGCGATGCGAATGTTCCGCCCTAAGTTTAGAGCGGCGGTTGCTGCCATGATCTTTGATGAGCAGGGGAGGATTCTTCTGTTCAAACACACCTACCGAAAATTCGAATGGGGCATCCCTGCGGGCGGACTTGAGCACCGGGAACAACCTGAACGGGCAATTGTCCGCGAATTTTTTGAAGAGACAGGCATGCAGATCGAAGTCCAGAAATTGTTGCTGGCGGAAAGTGCTAGGGAAGACCACCATGTCAGTCTGATCTATTTGTGTAAAATTGTGAGTGGAACATTCAAGGAAAGCCTCGAAATTTCCGAAATGAAATATTTCGATGTGAACGATTTGCCCCCAATGCTATTTGCAGAAAAAGAATTGATCCGCGCAGTGTCTGATTCACTGGTCACTGATAACTGATAACTGAACACTGATTACTGGAGACTGAACATGAACTGGCTTGAAGTTTCACTTACTGTAAATGGCGAACTTGCCGAATCTGTTGCGGATGTTTTTGCCCGTTTCGCGCCCAACGGCGTGATGACCGAGCAGGGCGTCAAATTTTTAGACGATGAAGATGAAGGCACGGCAACCGGTCCCATCACCGTCCGCGCTTATTTGGAAGTCAACGAACAACTGGAAGAAACGCGGCAAAAACTCGAAGAGTCGCTTTTCTATTTGGGGATGATTACCCCTGTGCCGACTCCCACTTACAAGCAGATCGCGGATCAAAACTGGATGGAAGCCTGGAAGCAACACTACAAGCCGATCCTCATCGGACAGCGACTCCTCATCCTGCCTGCGTGGCTTGAATCCCCTGAGCCGAAGCGAATCCCGATCAAAATTGACCCAGGCATGGCGTTCGGCACAGGCACACATCCGACAACGCAGTTGTGTTTGGAGTTGATGGAGCGATCCGCAGACCTCCGAGGTCTAAATGTCATTGACGTTGGCTGCGGTTCAGGAATTCTCTCAATCGCTGCCTTGAAACTCGGCGCAAAAACTGTTCTCGGCGTGGATATTGATATTGAGTCCGTCAAAAACTCGCGCGAGAATGCGGATACAAACGGAGTGGGTGAGGAACTAATGCTCGGGCAGGGATCAGTGACTGAGATTTTGGCAGGCAACTTCCAGATTAAGTCCGCGCCGTTGGTGGTTGCGAATATTCTTGCGCCGATCATCATCCGCCTGTTTGACGCGGGTCTGGCAGAGTTGGTCGAACCAAATGGCGAGATCATCCTGAGCGGAATCCTCGCGCATCAGGCAGAAAATGTCATCGAAGCCGCGCAGGCTAAAAGTCTGAAACGAAACGATCAACGTCAAATAGCTGATTGGGTTGCCATATCCTTGAAACGTTAAAACGTCCAAACGTTTAAACGTTTTGTGCTATCATACGAACCATCATGAACCGTCGTAACCTGGTTTATTACCTGCTTTTGAATGTCTTTGTCTCGGCAACGGTGACGATTGGCATTCTCTTTTGGTATGACCGAAACTATCGCGCCGTGAACCAACCTTCGGTTCAGCAGGCTGCGGAGGCAAGCGGCGACTCGGCTCCAGTGTCCACGGTCAACCCGCAAACGGATATCGCAGTCAAGATCAGCAGCGTTGTAGGTGCAGGGACTTTAGGTTCCGAGATCGTGGTTGTGAAATTCGAGGGCGAAGGTCAGCTCGATTTGGCAAGCTGGCAATTGAAAGATGAAGACGGCAACACATTCAAATTTCCAAAACTTACGCTATACCCGAATGGCGCAGTACAAGTTCACACTATCACAGGTACAGATACCGTCATTGACCTGTATTGGGGCATAGGTGAAGCCGTATGGAGTTCTGGCGAGAATACCCGCTTATTTGATGCACAAGGCAATCTGAGAGCGGTTTATCGAGTTCCTTAAGAGGTGATTATGAGACAAGTAATTGTTTACTCTGGTGAAGATGGTTACTTTATTGCAGAATGTCCCAGCCTGCCTGGGTGTATCAGTCAGGGAATTAATCGTGAGGAAGCGATTGGCAATATCAAGGAAGCGATTCATGGTTACGTTGCTGCGCTTGAAGAAGACGGTTTGCCTGTACCAGAAGAACACTTCGACGCAATGGTGGTCGCTGTATGAGTGGACTGCCGAGAATTTCAGGACGCGAGTGTGTAAAAGCATTAATCAAGGCTGGCTTTTATCTCAAACGTCAGGAAGGCAGTCACATGGTTTTGCGTCGCGATAACCCTTTGGACAGTTGGTTGTCCCAGACCACAAAGAATTGGATCGCGGTACACTTCGCGCAATCATCTGTCAGTCTGGAATGAGCTTGGATGAATTTATGAAATTGCTGTAAGCATCTAACATCTTTGTTCTTTTCCCCCTTCAACAACTACCAGACTACACAACTATTCAACTAGCTAACTAACATGACTCAAGCCCTCTATCGTAAATACCGCCCCAAAGGATGGGACACCGTCATCGGACAAGATCACGTTGTCCAGACGTTGACCAATTCCATCAAAGCTGACCGTGTCGGTCACGCTTATCTGTTTGCTGGTCCGCGTGGAACGGGCAAGACAACGGTTGCGCGTTTACTTGCGAAGGCTGTCAACTGTCTCAACGAAGACCCCGCGCAAAGACCCGACAACACCTGTGATTACTGCGAAGCCGTCAACCAAAATCGTTTCATGGACTTGATCGAAATTGACGCGGCATCCAATACATCCGTGGACGATGTCCGCGACCTGCGCGACAAAATCAACTTCTCGCCCTCGCAGGGTAAATATAAAATCTACATCATTGACGAAGTCCACATGCTTTCGACTGCGGCTTTCAATGCGCTTCTCAAAACGCTCGAGGAACCGCCGCCACATGCCATCTTCGTCTTGGCAACAACTGAAATTCATAAAATTCCCGCCACTGTTCTCTCGCGCTGTCAGCGTCACGAGTTTCGCCGCGTGCCAGTGGACGAGATTGTCACCAACCTCAAATATATCGTCGCTGCCGAAAACCTCACCGCCGACGACGAAGCCCTCACACTCATTGCGCGCCAGTCAGCGGGTGGCATGCGCGACGCGCAATCCCTGCTCGATCAACTCGCATCCACGGGTACAAGGATCACGCTTGCCCTCGCGCAAACTGTCCTCGGCACCGCCACAAGCAAAACTGTTCTCGACATCATCACATCCGTCCTCGACCATCAGCCTGCGCGCGGTCTCGAAACCATTCACCGCGCCCTCGACTCTGGCGCCGATCCACGCTCGCTTGCCCGTCAGATCGTCGAATACTTGCGCGGTCTGATGCTCATTCAAATGGGCAACATTGACCAGGTCGAAGCCACGCGCGAAGTCAAAACGCAAATGGACGCGCACGCGAAATCATTCAGCACCACCGATGTTTTGCGTATGATGAAAATTTTCAACAATGCTGCGACGGATTTGCGCGGCGGCTGGCAGCCCTCCCTGAGCATTGAGCTTGCCTTAGCAGAAGTGCTGGACGCCCCAGCAGAATCTCATCAACCCGCCGCACCGCATCAAACCAAGCCTCAGCCTGCTACAGTTTCAAGAACAGAATCCCAGCCTGAGGTTAAGAGCGAAGCGCAAAAGCCTGCGGTGAGTGAATCCGAAACACCCGTTATCAACTCAGGCGACATCATCAAATCCTGGAAACATCTCGCCGCATCCCTTCCCAAATCGCAGGCGAATTTGTCCGCATTGCTGAATTCAGTGAAGATGATCGATGTGCAAGGCAAAACGCTCGTGCTTGGTCTCGCCAGCGACGTGCTGGTCTCAAAGATAGATAAACCCGACCAAATCGAAATCGTCCAAAAATTGATCAAAGATAATTTCAATGTGGAACTGTCCATTCGCTGTATTGTCACCAACGCCAAAGGTAAAATTCCTGCGAATGTGGCGCAAGACGGCATGGTCGCCGCCGCCATTCAACACGGCGGCGAAATCGTGGATGGGAATTGAGTTGAGAGAGAACAATGATGAAATGTGGCAATTGCTTTTTGGAGTTTGCGTTTGAAGAGTTTGAAAAGAAGGAGATAGGTTATTACAACGATGATGAGGTACACGTAGTTATATGGAATTATGAATGTCCCTATTGCAATGGCCCGAATATACGTTATGTAGCATTTAAACACGAAGATGGCGGCGGCAAAATTCTGCCTATCTGGCCCCCAACAGATCGTCCACCTTGTCCGCCAGAAGTACCTTCTTACATTGCAGAAGATTATCAAGAGGCATGCTTGGTCTTGCCGATTAGCCCAAAAGCATCAGCAGCATTAAGTAGGCGCTGTTTGCAAAACCTATTGCGCGATGTAGCGAAAGTAAAGCAGAGTGATTTGTCTAAAGAGATTCAAGAAGTTATTGATAGTGGAAAATTGCCTTCCCTGTTGACAGACTCAATAGATGCCATAAGAAATATTGGGAATTTTGCGGCTCACCCAACGAAAAGTAAGAGCACAGGTGAAATTGTGGAAGTTGAACCCAAAGAAGTTGAATGGAATCTTGATGTGCTTGAGTCATTGTTCGATTTTTACTATGTTCAGCCAATAAAAGTTGCTAAAAAACGAGAAGCCTTAAATGCAAAGCTGAATGAGGTTGGCAAGCCTCCAATGAAATAGGAATTTATTTTAGGAGATATAACAATGGCAAAAGGATTTAATCGTGGACCCGCCGCAATGGGCGGTGGACAATCAGGTATGATGCAGCAGCTTCAGAAGCTGCAAAAACAAATGGAAGAAGAGCAAGCCAAACTTGCCGATGAAACCGTCACAGCCACGGCAGGCGGCGGCGCGATCAAAGTCACCATGACAGGCGACCAGAAATGCCGTGAAGTGGTCATCGACCCTGAATTATTGAAAGACGCAGACGCCGAGATGCTGCAAGACTTGGTCTTGTCCGCTGTCAACATGGCGCTTGACCAGTCACGCGAACTCGCCAATCAGAGGCTTGCTCCGCTATCGGGCGGGCTTCCGTTTTAGTAATTGGTAATTGGAGATTAGCATCTGCCTTCCAATCTCCAATTACCAATCTCCAATTACTGCTCATGCTCTTACCCGAATCCATCCAATCCCTAATTACCGCCCTCGAACGCCTGCCAGGCATTGGACCCAAATCCGCCTCGCGCCTGGCGTTCTATCTTTTGCGCGCCACCGAAGATATCGCGCAGGACTTGTCCACTGCATTGGCGAACCTCAAAACCAACACTGCTTTTTGCCAGGAATGTTTTAACTTCACAGACGCAGGTCGCGTACGCTGTGAGATTTGCGATTCACATAAACGCGACGGTTCACTCATTTGTGTTGTTGAAGAAGCACTGGATGTTTTGGCTCTTGAACGCACAGGCGGCTTTTACGGCAAGTATCATGTCTTGCAGGGAGTCTTATCTCCCATCGAAGGCATTGGCCCCGACGACTTGAAGATCAAGCAATTGGTGTCTCGTGTTGCCAGTGGGGGGGTAAAGGAAGTCATCCTCGCTACCAATCCCAGCATGGAAGGTGATGCAACTGCACAATATTTGCAATCACAATTGAAATCCTTTGATGTACATGTCACGCGTCTTGCACGCGGTCTGCCCGTAGGCAGCGACCTTGAGTATGCTGACCAAAATACATTGTTGCGTGCCTTGTCTGGAAGGCAGGAAATGAATTAATTTTGAGGCGGAGAAAATATTATTCTTCAGCATACCAATTTAAGGTTAAAGAAAAGATGTGATGACAAAACCCTGTA
>Ga0335397_10003105_pt1 | contig 22466 bp, 17 predicted proteins | sample MAT04_FD_205740 | JGI IMG/M metagenome (GOLD analysis project Ga0335397, IMG submission 205740) | Freshwater microbial communities from Lake Fryxell liftoff mats and glacier meltwater in Antarctica - MAT-04 (spades assembly) (version 2) ... | reverse complement strand
GCCAACCCAGTTTTGCATTAAGTTTGCACCTCTGCGACAAAATGCATGACTTTATGAAGATTTTCATTCCGGCTTTGCTCACAATTATGGCCTTTTCTAGTGACTTACTCGCTCAGGTGGATGATGATTGGAGAATTTACAAACCCAAGCAGGACACGCTTTCACGAATATTTGAATCAAAGCAGACGGGAGGTATTGGCGAAGGTCAGATTGACATTCACATGGATTCGCGGATTGCGCGGATAGATTCATTAAAAAAACTTCGGCCAACACATTACGACGGGTATCGGGTGCAGATTTATTTTGGCGAACGAAATGAGGCTCAAAACGCCCGGGTCGAATTTTTGCGAAAATACCCGGATATGGGCGCCTATGTTTCTTACCTGGCTCCGAACTTTCGGTTGCGTGTAGGTGATTTCCGCACGCGTATAGACAGCGAAAAATTTAAGAATGCAGTAACAAACGAATATCCGGGATCATATATTGTTAAAGACCATATTGAGCTTCCGACACTGACTGAAACTGAGGAAAAAAGTCGGTAAAAAGGACGGTGCGATCATCCTTCATATTTCACGAATGTTCAATACAATGAAACATGATTTTGGTAAAATTCGGGCATGAAAAGGCATACCCGATTTTAATCTGCCAAGGTTTGTTTTACTTCCACTTCTTCGAACGCCTCCACGACATCACCCTCTTTGATATCATTGAATTTATCAATGTTCAAACCGCATTCATAACCCTTGGCCACTTCGCGCACATCGTCTTTGAATCTTTTCAAACTTCCGAGGTTACCTGAATAGATTACTATGCCATTGCGGATAATACGGACTTTGGAATTTCTGTTAATTTTACCATCCGTGACAAAACATCCGGCAATTGTACCCACTTTTGAGATTTTAAAAGTCTCACGTATTTCAGCATTACCCACAATACGCTCTTCGATGCGCATACTCAACATACCTTCCATCGCATCTTTCACTTCTTCGATGGCAGAGTAGATCACTGAGTAAAGCTTGATTTGAATCTCTTCGCGTTCGGCCAATTTTCTTGCTCCTCCCGAAGGACGAACCTGGAAACCAACGATGATGGCATCAGAAGCTGTCGCGAGCAATACATCACTTTCTGTAATTTGACCGACTCCTTTGTGAATCACATTGACTTGAATCTTGTCGGTAGAGAGTTTCTGTAGTGAATCTGTTAAAGCTTCAACAGAACCGTCCACATCCCCTTTAAGGATGATGTTGAGTTCCTTGAAATCTCCAATTGCGATACGTCGACCGATTTCGTCGAGGGTGATATGCTTTTGCGTCCTAACACCCTGCTCACGCTGCAATTGTTCGCGCCGGGAGGCAATGATCCTGGCTTCGCGTTCATCGCTAAGCACATTGAATTTATCCCCGGCATTTGGTGCACCACTCAATCCAAGCATCGAAACCGGAATGGAAGGTCCTGCGGTTTTAATTTCTGTTCCACGCTCGTTGAACATGGCTTTCACGCGGCCAGTGTAATGGCCTGCGAGAACCACATCTCCTACTTTCAGTGTTCCTGACTCAACAATAAGGGTGGTTACAAATCCACGACCTTTGTCGAGAGAGGACTCGATTACAGTTCCGAGCGCATTTTTATTGGGATTCGATTTTAGCTCGAGTAAGTCGGCTTCCAACAATACTTTTTCAAGCAATTCGTCAATGTTCAGACCTTGTTTTGCCGAAATTTCCTGGCTCTGGTATTTTCCACCCCAATCTTCGACCAGGATGTTCATTTGAGCCAGTTGTTCTTTTATCCTTTCAGGTTGTGAACCTTGTTTATCAATTTTGTTGATTGCAAATATCATCGGAATACCAGCAGCCTGGGCGTGATTGATTGCCTCTTTTGTTTGTGGCATCACATCATCATCTGCTGCCACCACAATTATGGCCAGGTCAGTAACCTGAGCTCCACGTGCACGCATGGCAGTAAATGCCTCGTGTCCTGGCGTATCGAGGAATGTTATTCTTCGACCTCCGGTTACTTCCACACTATAAGCACCAATATGCTGGGTGATTCCACCAGCTTCACCAGCGATTACATTTTCTTTTCGAATATAATCCAACAAGGAAGTTTTTCCGTGATCGACGTGACCCATAACAGTTACGATAGGCGCGCGATCGAGCAAATCTTCAGCTTTATCAATTTCAAGAGGAATTGATTCCTGCAACTCGGCACTGGTAAATTCTACGTTGAATCCAAATTCATCGACCACAATAGAAATTGTCTCAGCATCCAAACGTTGATTAATCGACGCCATGATACCGAGAGACATACAAGCTGAAATAACTTCTGTAACTGCGACGCCCATCAATGTGGCAAGGTCAGATACTGTAACAAATTCGGTAAGCTTTAGCGTTTTTGAGTCAATATCCTCCTGCTGCATCCGCTCTTCGAGCTTTCGCCCGTGTTCGTCTCTTTTGAGTCGTCGGTTTTTGGCTGAACGCGATTTAGAACCGCCGCTTAATTTTGCGAGCGTTTCTTTTAATTCTCTGTCAATATCTTCCTGGCTAACTTCCTGGCGTTGATTTCCGCCTCTTACAGGTGGTCTTTTTGCACCCGCGCTCGTGTTGGCGTTACCAGATCCACCACCTGGACGGCTGGGGCTGCCGCCTCCTGGGCGGTTGGGGCCACCGCCTCCCGGACGGCTGGGGCCACCGCCACCTGGACGATTCGGGCCACCGCCGGGACGGTTGTCACCGGGTCTTGGAGTTGCGCCTTGCGCCGGTCTTCTGACGTCTTCCTTTGGCGGTAGCCGTTTGCGTTTGCGTTTTCCCTGTTGCGTTTCCGTTTCAGGGTTGGTACTCATTACAGGCTTACTTTTTTTCTTCGCTCTTTCTGGAAGATCTATTTTGCCAACTACTGTCGGCCCGACAAGCTTGCTGTAATTGGTTTTAATTGTTTCAATTTCCGGAGCCTTCGCTTTTTCAGTTGTTACGGCCTGCTCGGCGGGCTTTTCAGCAACTTGCTCCACTTCTGCCGGAGATGTTGATGCCTCCTTTATCTCAGAGATGGTCTCAGTGGTGTCAGAAACTTGAAGGTCAGTTTGCAGGGCAGTGGCTTTCGCCTCGACTTCCGGGCTCTTCTCTTTTACTTCTTCAAACTTTACGGGCTCTTCAATTTTTGGCTTCTCGGCCACAGGAGCTGGCCTTTTGTTTTTTTCAAGGTCTATCTTACCTACGACATTGATGGCAGGACTTTTGGTGGTAGTTTTGTAAGTACCCTCGTCTGAGCCCTGGACATTTTTGATCAGAACCTCATCTCTTTCATCCTCTTCCCTTGGCTTAGGCTCTGCAGGTTTTTCACGGCCAAGGCTAACGGTTTCACGTTTGCCGGAAGACACGCCAACCAATTTAGACTTTTCCTTCAATTTTTTGGAATCCTGAAATTCCTCTACAAGCACCTCATAGGCGTTGTTTTCTATCTTGAAGTTGGGATTACTTTCAATTTCGTAACCTTTGGAAGACAAGAATTCCACCAACGTGGAAATTCCCACATTGAATTCCTTCGCTGCCTTACTTAGTCTTACTGGTGTTGATTTACCTGGCATATAATTTTTTATCCTTAATGTGCGAAATTAAAAAATAACCTTGACGCAGTGACTATTCAAGTTCCTCGCGAAGTATTTTAAAGATTTCTTCAATTGTTTCTTCTTCGAGGTCGGTGCGCGACACCAACTCCTCTTTTTTCAATTCCAGTACACTTCTGGCTGTATCGAGTCCGGCTGCTTTGAGCTCGTCGATAATCCAGCTGTCGATTTCATCTGCAAATTCTTCCAGATCAACATCTTCATCGTCACCATCTGTTTCGCGATAGACATCGAGATCGTAACCCGTCAATTTGCTTGCAAGCTTGATGTTGTGTCCACCTTTTCCAATTGCCAGAGATACCTGATCGGGCTTCAGAAAAACTTCCGCTTTTCCTGTGGCTTCGTTTAGTTTGATATTGGTAATCTTCGCAGGACTTAATGAGCGTTGAATCAATAACTGAATATTGCTGGTGTAGTTGATAACATCAATATTTTCATTTTTCAATTCGCGAACTATGCTGTGGATTCGTGAACCCTTCATACCTACACACGCCCCGACCGGATCGATGCGGTCATCATAAGATTCCACCGCCACTTTGGCTCGTTCTCCAGGTACGCGAACGATTTTTTTAATGGTAATCAAACCGTCGAAAACTTCCGGCACTTCCATTTCAAAAAGGCGCTCCAAAAATTCGGAGGCTGTGCGCGAAAGAATAACGACCGGATTGTTGTTTCGCATTTCCACCTTGGCGACAACTGCTCTTACGGCATCTCCTTTTTTGAAATAGTCACTGGGGATTTGTTCTGCTTTAGGCAAAATCAGTTCGTTTCCTTCGTCATCGAGCAACAGGATTTCGCGCTTCCACACCTGATAAACTTCACCGGTAATAATTTCACCTACCCGCTGACTGTATTTTTTGTAAAGACTATCTTTTTCAAGCTCAATAATGCGCGACACGAGGTTCTGACGCATGGAAAGTATGCTGCGCCGGCCAAAATGCTCCAATCGGATTTCTTCGGTTGCTTCTTCTCCAACCTCAAAGTCGGGCTCAATTTTAATGGCTTCGGAATAGGAGATTTGTTTGTTTTCATCTTCTACTTCCCCGTCGGGAACGATTTCCCGGTTTCGCCAAATTTCAAGATCCCCTTCGTCCGGGTTGATAATGATATCGAAATTGTCGTCCGTACCATGTTTTTTGATCAACATGTTGCGGAAAACGTCTTCCAGAATACGCATCATTGTTTCGCGGTCGATGTTTTTAAACTCTTTAAACTCCGCGAATGATTCGAACAAATTTGTATTGCTCATGTGTGGTTATTTGAAGTTTAATTTTATTTTGGCTTGTTTAATATCCGGATACTTAAGCTCCAGATTTTCAGTAATTGTTTCTTTTTTCTTTTTGCCTTCAACGCGTTCCTTTCGGACTGAGAGCAAAGTGATTCCCGATTCGTCCGCAGCCTTTAATTCACCTTCGGTTTCCACGCTGTCTGCCAGCATCACTTTCAAAGTGCGTCCTACATTTTTTATGTACTGCCGGAAATCCCGCAAAGGCTTATCGAGCCCCGGAGAGCTCACCTGAAGTGAAAAATCTTCCGCTTCCCTGTCCAGGTTGTGCTCAATTTGTCTGCTGATGGCAACACAATCCGTGATAGAAACGGGGCCGCTGTTTTCCAACTCCACGACAATATTATTTCCCGGTCTGATATCCACACTTAAAATGTAGTATTCAGTGCCTTCTATTCTTTCAGCAATAAGCTGACGTACTGTGCTTTCTGTGATCAATGGGCCGCCAATAAAAAGAGGGGCTAAGGCCCCTCTCATGTTCTAAACCGAAACTTGGCACAAATGTAATGAAGTTTTCTGAATTCCCACGCACTATTTAACGGGCGCCGATGCGGTTATCTTTTACCACCCGCACCTTTTGTCCGTTTTCATATTCTACAGAAAGCAAAAGATTTCCTCTGGGAGAAAATTGTTCAGAGATTCCATGGCGCTTGTTGTTTTTGTAGAACTCCTTAAACTCAACTATACCCCCTGAGCGGTGATAAGTTTGACTCAAGCCTTCTAGTTTGCCATCCAGGTATGTAGCCTCCCGCATTTTGCCCCCTTCCGGGAAAAAGTATATCCAACTCCCATGAGGTTTACCATACGCATATGTACCTTCGCTTTCCGGAATGCCCTGTGAAGAATATTTCGTGTAAGGTCCGTTGAGGGAGCCATCCTTATACCATGCATTTTCTTCAAGTTGGCCGTTTTCGCTCCAGTGTTTCCAATTGCCTTGCTTCTGATCATTTAGCCAATTTCCGGTATAACCTGGACCGCCATTTGGGTACCACCCCTTCCAGGCGCCACTGATCTTGCCCCTTTCAAAATATCCTTCATCTTTTGGCGTGCCGCTGGCGTACCACGATTTCCAAAGTCCCTCTTCCAAACCTTCTGCGTAATTCCCTTCCTGCAATTTCTGCCCTGATTCAAACCAGGTGGTCCAGGTGGAGTCTTTTCTGTTTTCAGAAAAATGACCGGATTTCCATTTTTCTCCGCCCGGATAAAAATAGTTCCAGAGCCCTTCCATCTTCCCATTCATCCATTGACCGATATGTTGAACCTGACCGTCGGGGTACCAATAGGTCCATGACCCATCCTGAAGACCTGCTATGAATGGTCCGGCCATTTCGGCGTGACCTTCATTTCGGTGGAATGTCCAGTCACCATTTTTGAGGCCATCATCAAACCCGCCCTCCAATGACAAATTGCCCGAATTAAAATTTTCAAGAAAAGGACCACTTAAAGTGTCCATTCGAAAAGTGCTCTTTTTCCATAGCTGACCCCCTTCAAAATAATATTGCCACATGCTGTCTTTCAATCCTTCCTCGAAATATCCTTCTGAGCGCAAGGTTCCATCCGGATACCAGGTTTCCGTTTTTCCGGTCATCAATCCGCGGGTATACGTTTCTTTATTGCGCAAATTTCCATTGTCATAATATTCTGTAATGAAACCGTTGCCATCATTCACAGTTTGATCGCCTCCTGGATTCCAAAAATTATATACAAGCACCTTCCCGTCATCATTCGGGTGTTTTTCTTCCAACATTGGGAGTGAATCGGCATACCAGAATTTCCACAATCCGATTTTAATGCCTTTTTCATAATGACCTTCTTCTTTTGGATTTCCGGAAGGGTAGTAGGAAACGAGGAGACTGTCAGTCTCATCCCACTTGAAGTATCCCTGGGTTGCTACTTTCCCATTTTCATGATACGTCACCACCTCACCATTCAGCCTACCCAAAAAATATGCTGAACGCTCCTTTAACGTACCGTCAGAATAGTAATATTTCCATTCACCGTGTTCAAGGCCCCTTTCAAAATTTCCTTCTGATTTTTTAATTGTTTGCGCCTGATTCCAATAATCAGCGTATGGTTGGGTTTGTGCATGGCCAAAAGCGGCGCATAAGATATACAGGAAGCTAAGACACAAGCGGGAATAGAGTCTGAAAATTCTCATGCAGGATTACAATATTGATGGTACAATAAGCATAAATAATCGCTCGTCTGTAAAATTAAAACCATCAAATCCAAACAGTATTGTGTTGGCAAGTCATTTGTGAAAGCACCTTGAGCCATGGGCAGAAACGTATAAGAATGGGGAATATTTGATTGGGAAATTGACTTTTGACACTTTCAAATTCCTAAAGTTATCTTAATATTGCGTTAATTTGAACTCAAACAATTTTGTATGCGAACTTCTGTGTGTAAATTTTCATTCCTTTTTCTTGCGGGAATTTCTTTGTTATTAACCTCCTGTGACCCGGATGATGAACCTGAAACGCCGGTTGGTCCGGCTCCGGGATCGCAATCTATTGCTGCGATAACGACCACCAATGGCAATTATTCAATTCTGGGAGAGGCGCTTGGAGCTGCTGGTCTGTATTCCATTTTAGAAGGCGGATCTTTTACGGTCTTTGCTCCTTCAAATGATGCTTTTAACCGTTTATTTGATGATCTGGAACTGACTGACGCCAATGCCGATGGAAGTCGCGTAGATGAACTGGTCGGTGCTCTTGGTGGCGAAGCAGTAAGAGATATATTACTTTACCACGTTCTCGATGGAGTTACCCTCGCAGAAAACGTGCCTGTGAAAGCATATGTGAAAACGTTGTGCCTTGCAAGCAGTGAAGGCAGGGCTTTGGATCTGCTCCTTGAATCACGCTCTGATAGGGTATTGCTGAATAGTGGGTCCTACGTTGGCAGAGCTCAATTCAATACCCGAGCGGAAGTGGTAGCTCCCAACATTCTTGCTACGAATGGAGTGGTACACGGGGTGAATGCCGTAATGTTGCTCCCAAATGTACTTGATGTTACAACCAATAATTCTGATTTTTCGGGTTTCGCCAATTTGGCCGCCTTAGCCGGTGTAATCGAAACATTGGAATTCGATACCGTTTACACCGTTTTCGCACCCAGCAATGCGGCGTTTGAACTCGCCAACGATTCACTCTTAATGGCTTATCAGCTCGCACAATTCTTTCCAGAGTTTGAAATCCCAGCTCAAATCGCCTTGCATCACGTACACGATTTTGAGGTTTTGGCAGAAGATCTAAATGACTTCATATACTACACCTATAATACACAGGATTTGTTCGTTACTCCAGATGTAGAAGTTACGACAGTTGAATCGGCTTCCGGAGTGATTGCAACGATCATCCCTTCACTCACCAATATTCAAGCGACCAATGGGGTGGTGCATGGCGTGACCAGGGTCTTGTTTCCTGTCATTGTCATGTAGACTTTGAAAAAAAATGATTTAAAAAGGTGCCCGATTGGCACCTTTTTTTTCGGATTATCTTTTTTTGGTTAACAGCTTTTGTGTTCAGAAAATTCTGAATAGTACGCTTTACAGCGAACTTAGCGGACAGGGAAGTGTTTAGAATTCCTGGACATGATTCAGGTGTAAACCAACACCTTTCCAATCGATTAATTTGCATCAGGTTGAGCGGGCACTAATTGAATGTAATGAAGAAAATTGTCATTTCCGGAGGTTCCGGGCTGGTAGGATCAGCCCTCACGAAGCTCCTCGTTGAGAAAAAATACCATGTTGTTCACCTTTCCCGACAAGGAGGCATCAAGGGTGGAATTACAAGCTATGAGTGGGATTACGAAAAAAATTACATCAACTTGGAAGCACTGCAGGATGCGCATGCGATCGTTCATCTCGCAGGTGCTGGTATCGCTGATAAACGGTGGAGTGCAGAGAGAAAAAAAGTGATTGTAGACAGCCGCGTAAAAACGGCTGAACTTCTTTTTCGCGCAGCGGAAGAAGCCAGAATCAAGCCTGAGGTATTTGTATCGTCCAGCGGCATGAATTATTACGGTAGCACAACGTCGACAAAGACTTTTCGGGAAACCGATCCACCTTCTGGCACCTTCATCGGTCAGTGCTGTGTGGAATGGGAAGACGCAGCCAGGAAGTTTGAATCCCTCTGTCGGGTGGTCTGTCTCCGCACCAGTGTTGTGCTTTCGGAAAAAGGTGGTGCCCTTGAAAAAATAGACAAACCGGTCAGACTTGGCGTGGGTGCAGCACTCGGTTCCGGCAAACAATTCATACCCTATATCCACCTGAAAGATTTAGCCAGACTCTATTTGTTTGCCATTGAAAATACAGAAATGACTGGCTCGTTCAATGCATCTAACGGAGATCACATTACAAACAAAACGCTGACACAGGCCATCGCCAAATCTCTCGACAAGCCACTTTGGTTGCCCAATGTTCCCTCCACTGTGCTCAAATTGGCACTTGGAGAAATGTCAGAAATCATTCTCGAAGGCAGCAAGGCTTCCGCTCAAAAGGTGATGGATGCCGGTTTCCATTTTCAATATCCCGATCTGAGTTCGGCACTCAGCCAGATTTATTCCCGGAAGGGTTAAAACGCTCTTTTTTGAAGATTTTCGAGAAAATCTTCCAATCCTTTTTTTCCTTCCACCGGAAGTGAAAGAGAGGTCAATTTATCTGATGCAGCCATAAAATATTTTCGGGCCTCATTTCGTGTCTCAATGTCAATGCCGAGCTCTGTGAATATTTCAAGAACCCTTTTTATTTTTTCACCGGGCACGGAAATTTTATTGCCAAAATAAATCTCTTCCAATTCTTGCTTGGTTGAGGCTGAGGCTCTTTCGAGCGCTTTGATGATCAGATAGGTTTTCTTATTTGAAAGTATATCTCCGCCGACCTGCTTTCCAAAATGCTCCGGATCACCAAAGGCATCCAGCAAATCGTCCTGAATCTGAAATCCCAATCCTGCAAGCCTGCCAAACGCATATACACCTTCCACATCACGGGCAGATGCATTGGCTATGATGGCACCCATTTTGAGGCTGCATCCAACCAATACTGCTGTTTTCAATCCAATCATTTCCACATATTGATCCGCGCTTACATGCCGCGTTTTTTCAAAATCCATATCAAGCTGCTGGCCCCGGCAAACTTCCAGACTGGTGCTATTAAACAGTGCCAGCAGCTCCGCCAGGTGTTTGGGGTCGGCGCAGGCCAGTTGTTTGTAAGCTTCGATCAGCATGGCATCCCCGGAGAGGATGGCTGCATTGGAATTCCATTTTTCGTGCACTGTGACAGATCCGCGACGCAGAGGCGCTTCGTCCATGATGTCGTCGTGTACCAACGAAAAATTGTGAAAGAGCTCAACCGCAAGGGCAGAAGAAATTGTTGAATGCATGGATGCTCCGAAAGCTTCACCGGAGAGCATCACCAGAATGGGTCTTATTCTTTTGCCGCCAAGGTTTAGAAAATACTTCATCGGTTGGTGCAACGAGTCAGACGGTAAGGCCTGGATATATTCCTGGAGTGCTTTTTCAAAGCATTGCTGCAATTCAGATACTGAATGAATCATTTAATCAAATTGAGCAAATACTGACCATAGCCACTTTTAACAAGTGGTTGGGCAATCTGGTTGAGCTGATCAGCTGAAATATATCCCATCTTATAGGCTACCTCTTCGATGCAACCGACTTTGAGTCCTTGCCGGTCTTCGATGACGTGAACAAATTGCCCTGCCTGCATGAGCGAAGCAAACGTCCCGGTATCAAGCCATGCTGTGCCACGGTCAAGAATAGCCACATGTAGTTTACCAGATCTCAGATATGCTTTGTTTACATCTGTAATTTCGTATTCTCCGCGTTCACTTGGCTTCAATGCTTTGCTTATAGACACGACGTCATTGTCATAAAAATACAAACCAGGAACGGCATAATTTGACTTTGGGTGAGTCGGTTTTTCTTCGATGGATATAGCCCTCATTTGATCGTCAAACTCCACCACGCCATATCTTTCCGGATCGGATACGTGATAGGCATACACCATCCCTCCATCGGGATCGGTATTGTTCTGAAGCAATTTTTCAAGACCCATCCCATAAAAAATGTTGTCACCGAGAATCAGCGCGACTTTATCTCCTCCGATAAATTCTTCGCCAATTACAAAAGCCTGGGCGAGGCCGTTTGGCACTTCCTGAACGGCATATTTAAACGAACAGCCCAGCCGGGATCCGTCGCCCAGGAGGCGCTCAAAATGCGGGAGATCTGTGGGGGTGGATATGATGAGAATCTCACTTATCCCTGCGCTCATCAACGTGGAAAGGGGATAATATATCATCGGCTTGTCGTAAACCGGCATGAGTTGTTTGCTAACGGCGATGGTAAGTGGATACAAGCGCGTACCCGACCCGCCGGCCAGAATAATTCCTTTCATATCAATTTCTTATCCTTCTTTGGAAAGATTGGATTTTCGAATTTCCAATTCTTCCAGGTCAATATCTTCTTCCTCATTTACAATTTCCAGTAAAGGTTCCTGAAAAGATTTTGTAAGCAGTCTTCGCTGGAATGACATCAACATGCTGGGAAGCAAAACAAGATTAGAAATCATTGCAACTAAAAGCGTTACGGAAATGAGGAAGCCAAGGGCTACCGTACCCCCAAAGTTGGAAGCCGTGAAGACCAAAAATCCGAAAAACAGGATAATTGAGGTGTAGATCATGCTCACACCTGTTTCGTGAACAGCATTTAAGATGCAGCGCTGAATATCATACCCATGCAATTTTAGTTCCTGACGGTATTTTGAAAGAAAGTGGATGGTATCATCAACCGAAATTCCAAATGCAATACTGAAGACCAAAATGGTTGAAGGTTTTATGGCCACGCCGAAGTATCCCATCAGACCACCCGTAAATAAAAGTGGAATCAAGTTTGGAATCAGTGAAATAACTACCATTCGCGCAGAATTGAAAAGCAGGGCCATCAACAGTCCAATAACCACGATGGCAATTCCCAAACTAATGAAGAGATTTTTGACCAAATAGGTGGTTCCATTTAAAAAAACAATACTTGTTCCAGTCAATGTTACCTTATAATCTGATTGGGGAAATATTTCATATACCCTTGGTTTTAAATTGTTCATGAGGGTATCCAGTTCCGTAGTTCCTATGTCTGCGATCTGTGATGTTATCCTCGTGATTTGTTGCGTAGAATCAAGAAACAACCGCGTCATGCCTCCCACATCGCCCTCATTGCCCCGGATATACGGCGCAATAAAAGACTTTTCGTATCCGGAGATCAGTGTATATCGCGAAGGTAAACCATTGTAATACGCCTGTTTGGCAAATTTCACCGCGTCGGTGATGGCCAATGACCGCGATATTTCAGGAAATGAGTCGAGCACGGACTGAAGCGCCTGTATTTTCAGAAGCGTTTTCTCATTGGTTACCTTAGAGCTGTCGAGTGTATTGATCAGAATTTCCAATGGCATCACCCCAGCGAAGTTGTCTTCAAAAAAATTCAGATCCTGAATAATTTGGTCTTCTTTCGGCAGGTCATCCACGATATTCCCCGTAGCCCGCACCATCGTTATTCCATAAATACTTGCCACAACCACAATGATTGTCCCAAAATAAACTGGTTTGCGGTGGTATCGGATCAGATGAATAAGGGAATTTACGACACGTTCCACCCATGCCCTGTCCAAATGTTTTACGTGACGGTTTAACGGCGGCGGCACATAGCTAAATACGCAGGGAATAATAATAAGCGACAACAGGAAAACACAAAGGATATTGATTGAAGCGATAATACCAAACTCCTGAAGCATGGCACTTTGCGTAAATATGAAAGTGGCAAAACCCATGGCTGTGGTCACATTGGTCATAAAAGTGGCATTCCCGACTTTGTGAATGACCCTGTTCAGTGCTTTGATTTGATTGCCGTGACGCCGGTATTCGCTGTGATATTTATTTAGCAGAAAGACGCAGTTGGGCACGCCGATAACGATAATCAGCGGAGGGATGAGCCCCATGAGTACGCTCAACTTGTAATTGAACAGCCCGATAATTCCCACCGACCAGATAACTCCGACAACAACAACGAGCAAGCTGATCAGGGTAACTCTAAAACTTTTGAAAAAAAGGAATAAAAGCAAAGCAGTAACCAATACGGCCAGCCCTACGAACAAGCCTAGCTCCTGCTTTATTTTGTTGGTCTGCACGGTGCGTATGAAAGGAAGCCCTGAAAGATGAACTTGTAAACCAGTTAATTCAGAAAATTCGTCCGTAATCCGAATCACTTCATCCACCACATCCACGCGCGATTCTGTTTGAAATTTCTCCCTGTTGACAAAGAGCATCATCAGGCTGGCATTTGTGCTGTCGTTGTAAAGCAGATCCCGGTAAAAAGGCAGCGACTGAATGATTGCCTTCAAACTGTCCACTTCTTCCTGCGATTCCGGTCTCCGGTTCACGACTTTGGTCAATTCAAATCGCTTTTCGGTGGGATGTTTGCTGACATTGAACAAATGTGCTTCGGAAAACACACTATCAATTCCATCGACAGCTTTCAGATTATTGCCGAGGGTATACCAGTCTGAAAAAGTGGGAAAAGTGTGAAGCTTCTCACCTTTTACGCCTACCACCAGAATATTTCCGTCTTCAGAAAAACGCTTGGTAAAACGGTCGTATTCGATCTGCGTGCTATCATCTTTCGGCAGGATGCCTCCAAATTTATAGCTCATTGTGACAGAGCGTGCACTGAAAGCCATGAAAATTGTGATAACCCCCACACCTACCAACAGAGCCAGGCGATTCCTAAGTATAATTCCGGATATTCTTTCCCACATGTGATTTGAAGTGCATAAGGTCGACAAATATAAGATAGAATATCAGACAGCTGAGAACTTAACAAGGGTTGGGATATACGTACTTGTGGATTACCTTTGGACGGTGCGCAATCCCATCCTGGAACAATCAGTATATTTTTTAAAACACGCTTCCGCAAAAAGGCTTTCCAACAATGCGGCACTGCTTGCAGGCTATCATTATTCCCGCTTTCGCAAAAAGCCATATCAATGGGCCATGCCAGCTTCAATATCAATAGAACCCACAACCGCCTGCAATCTCGGTTGCCCTGAATGTCCCAGTGGATTGAAGAAATTTTCAAGACCTACCGGCAATCTACAAGTCGACCTGCTCAGCAATGTGCTGGACGAAATTGGAAGTTATTTGCAATACCTGACTTTTTATTTTCAAGGTGAACCATTTATCCATCCAAAAATGATTTCGCTCATTCGGATGGCTTCCGAACGTGGCATTTTCACCGCAACGAGCACCAACGCACACTTTATCAATGAGCGCACGGCCGGAGAAATTGTGGAAAGCGGGCTCAATCAGCTCATTATTTCGATTGACGGGACCACCCAGGAAGTTTATGAGCAATACCGCCGCAATGGTTCATTGGAGAAAGTGCTCGAAGGAACCAGACAAATCATTGTGGCCCGGAAAAAATTGCGCTCCCAATTTCCACTCGTTTACTTCCAGTTTCTTGTGGTGAAGCCAAATGAGCACCAGATTGAAGAAGTCGAAGCCCTTGGAAAAAAAATGGGCGTTGACGGGGTGTTATTTAAAACAGCGCAGGTTTACGATTTCAAAAACGGAAATCCGCTTATCCCGACCATCGATAAATATGCGCGGTACAAAGCGGAAAACGATGGAACATTTTCAATTAAAAACAATCTTTTGAATCAATGCTGGAAAATGTGGCAATCCTGCGTGCTCACATGGGATGGCCGGATGGTACCTTGTTGTTTTGACAAGGATGCCACGCATGAGATGGGCCGGATTGGCGATGCTTCCTTCCGGGATATATGGTTTGGAGAGAGATACCATGCCTTTAGGAGCAGCTTGTTGCGTTCGCGCAGTGAGATTGATATATGCAAAAATTGTTCGGAAGGAACCAAAGTTTGGGCGTGAAAAATTCAGGTCACTGGACTTCGGATTATTTAGTTTCCAATGCGTCTGATATGAGCAAAATTGTCAGTTTCATCAGGGTTTATCCATTGTACATGAATAATTGCAGAACCCGATAGCAAGATTCTTGAAAAGGCACAAAACTGAATGTGAGGGAGTCGTCATTCTCAAAAGAGAATTCGAAGCATCTTCAGGAAAAATCAGATGGTCATGATATCCTTTTCTTTGCGCACTACCTCAGCTTCAGCCTTGGCATTGTACTCATCTGTGAGTTTTTGAATTTCGGTTTCGCCTACCTTGACCACATCCTCACTCAGGCCATCCTTTTGGAGTTTTTTGAGATCGTCATTGGCTTCTTTTCGCGCATTCCGGATACCCACCTTCGCAAATTCAGCCTCAGCGCGGGCCTTTTTTACCAGGTCCTTCCGACGCTCTTCTGTGAGGGGAGGCACAGATATGATGATCATATCTCCATTATTTTGCGGATTCAATCCAAGATTGGCATAGGTGATCGCCTTTTCAATTGGTTCGATCATTTTCTTTTCCCAGGGCTGTATGGTGATTGTTTTGGGGTCAGGTGTATTGACATTTGCCACCTGACTCATCGGCACCATAGAGCCGTAGTAGTCCACTCTTACTGAGTCGACCATAGAAGGAGAAGCTTTACCGGCTCTCACTTTCACCAATTCCGATTCGAGGTGTGTAAGCGCTTTTCTCATTGCCGTTACTGCGGCTTCTGTAATTTCTTCTACAAAGGGATCCATTTCAAACTAAAATTTAGAAGTTCACAAGCGTACCAATTGACTCGCCTGTTACGACGCGTTTCAGGTTGCCCGGTTTGTTCATATCAAATACGATGATGGGAAGTTTATTTTCGTTGCACAGGGTAAAAGCGGTGAGGTCCATCACATTGAGTCCTTTCTCATACACTTCCGTAAAAGTGATGGTATTGTACTTTGTGGCTGTTTTATCCTTTTCCGGATCGGCCGTGTAGATGCCGTCGACGCGCGTACCTTTCAGGATTACGTCGGCTTCAATTTCAATGGCACGGAGGGAAGCTGCTGAGTCCGTAGTGAAATAAGGATTGCCGGTTCCTGCCCCAAAAATGACTATTCTGCCTTTTTCCAAATGGCGCACGGCACGTCGGCGAATGAATGATTCCGCAATTTGTTCCATTTTTATTGCCGACATCAACCTCGTTTTCAGATTGAGCACTTCCAAAGAAGATTGAAGCGCCATTCCGTTGATTACGGTGGCCAACATGCCCATGTAATCGCCCTGTGTTCGCTCCATACCGCCTTCCACAGCCTGTAGCCCCCGGAAAATATTTCCGCCTCCAATTACGATGGCGATTTCAACACCCATTTCGTGAATTGCTCTGATTTCGTTGGAATACTGCGCCAGCCTGTTGTTGTCTATCCCAAACTGTTTTTCGCCCATCAATGATTCACCACTGAGTTTGAGAAGAATGCGCTTGTATTTCATAATTTAGAGGGAGTGTGCGTAAGACGGGGGAAAATTAGACAAAAAAAAGGAGAGAACGATGTCTCTCCTTTTCGGGTCAGTGATGTACTTAGCTTAGCGAGAAGCGAAGGAACGATGTTACGCTCAATCCACTCTCGGTTTCACCGAGATACTGTTTGATGGTCTTCTTATTATCTTTGATGAAAGCTTGATTCAACAAGGTATTTTCCTGGAAGAATTTGTTCAGTCGACCATAGGCAATTTTTTCTGCCATATCTGCTGGTTTACCTTCCTGAATAGCAAGGTCTTTACCAACTTCAATTTCCTTGTCGATGATTTCTTTTGAAACACCTTCTTTATCGAGTGCAACTGGTGCCATGGCAGCAACCTGCATAGCCACATCGCGGCCCACAGATGCAAAGTCACCCGATTTATTTAAACCGACAACCGAAGCAAGTTTATTTCCCGGGTGGATGTAGGTAATGACCGTGTCGGCTTTGATGGTATCGTAACCCGACAAATCAATCTTCTCTCCAATAACACCCGTTTGCTCAATGATTTTCTCACCGATTGTAAGGCCTGAACCATTGTACTTCAAAGATTTCAATTCTTCGATCGTTTCTGGTTTGTGTGAAACAGCGATTTCCAGAATATTCTGAGCAAATTTTGTGAAGTCATCATTTTTGGCAACGAAGTCGGTTTCGCAATTCAATACGATAATGGCTCCAAGCTTACCGTCAGTTGATGTTTTTGCGAGAACAACGCCTTCGGTGGCATCGCGGTCGCTGCGCTTTGCAGCTACTTTCTGGCCTTTTTTTCGAAGGACGTCTACAGCAAGCTCAAAATCGCCGTTTGCTTCCACCAGGGCGCTTTTGCAATCCATCATTCCGGCACCTGTTTGCTTTCTCAGTTTATTAACGTCAGCAGCAGTGATATTCATATTCGTTTGATTAAATAGGGTTGTGAATAATCCTGATTATGCAGATTCTTTCTCTGTCTTTTCTGATTTCTCAACTTTTTCGGTCTTCTCAACTCTTGGCGGCTTATCCTTGTCGGTTTTGCGCTCTGAGAGACCTTCATTGAGTGCTTTGGCGATGTGTTCCATGATGACCGCAATCGATTTCGAGGCGTCGTCATTTGACGGAATCGGGAAATCGACTTTTGTTGGGTCGGAATTGGTATCGACCATGGCAAAAGTTGGAATGTTGAGTTTTTTGGCTTCGAGCAAAGCAATGTTTTCTTTATTGATATCCACGATAAATATGGCAGACGGAAGTCGGGTCAATTCAGCGATGCTACCCAGGTTTTTCTCAAGTTTGTCGCGCTGACGTGAAATTTGGAGACGCTCTCTTTTCGAAAGTGTATCCATGGTTCCATCTTGCCCCATTTTGTCGATCATCGACATTTTGCGAACAGCTTTACGCACGGTAGCAAAATTGGTAAGCATACCACCTGACCAACGCTCAGAAACATAAGGCATTCCTGTTGGCTTAATGGTCTCATCAAAGATGAGTTTTGCCTGTTTTTTTGTGGCTACGAAAAGAATTTTCTTTCCGGATTTTGCGATTTGTTTTACCGCTTTGCAGGCCTCATCGAGTTTTACAACCGTTTTGTTAAGATCGATGATGTGGATTCCTTTTTTTTCTCCGAAGATATAAGGAGCCATATTGGGATTCCACTTTCTTTTGAGGTGACCGAAGTGAACTCCGGCATCGAGCATTTCTTTGAAGCGTGCTTCGTTTGAATTTTCAGACATACTGATTTTTAGTTTACATTCTTTAAACGACAATTGACGGGTAGCTCAACTTTTGAGATCCCGTCAATTTAGATACTAAACAAGCAATAATCCCGCAGAGGATTAACGCTTACTAAACTGGAATTTTTTCCGTGCTTTTGGCTGACCGTATTTCTTACGCTCTACCATTCTCGGGTCACGCGTCATCAGGCCTTCAGCCTTCAGAATCGTTTTGTATTCCGGATTAACGTCCACCAAAGCCCGTGAGATACCGAGGCGAATTGCTTCGATCTGACCGGTAATACCGCCGCCTTTCACATTCACGTTGACATCGTACTTTTCGAAAGTCTCAGTGAGTTTGAATGGCTGGTGCAGTCGGTACTGCAAAGGCATGGTAGGGAAATATTCTTTAAAATCGCGGCCGTTGACGGTAATTCCACCTGTGCCGACTTTCATATAAACGCGGGCTACAGAAGTCTTACGACGGCCCAGTGCATTGGTAATTTCCATTTATCGAATGGTATTGAGGTCAAGTTTAGTTGGCTTTTGTGCTTCGTGTTTGTGCGTAGCGCCTTCCACGACAAAAAGGTTTGTGAAAAGTTTGTTGCCCAAACGGTTCTTTGGAAGCATCCCCTTCACAGCTTTCTCAACAAGAGCAACTGGCTTGCGGGCCAAAAGTTCTTTTGCGGTAAGCTCGCGCTGACCACCAGGATAGCCGGTGTGACGGATATAAATTTTGTTATCCATTTTGGAGCCAGTGAGGTGCACCTTCTCCGCATTGACAACGATTACGAAATCGCCACAATCAGCATGAGGTGTGAAGTTGGCTTTGTTTTTTCCACGGATTATTTTAGCGACCTGACTGGCAAGACGTCCGAGGGTTTGGCCTTCAGCATCCACCAACACCCAATTCTTGGTTGCAGTTTCGCGGTTGGCCGATACGGTTTTATAACTTAAGGTATCCACTGTCTATAAAATCTTTAGCTGTAAATCATCCCCAATTTGGGGCTGCGAAGTTAAGACTTATTTTGTTTCGCACAATGGATTTTGGTTTTTAGTTATTGGTTTTTGGTTTTTAGTGGGTGTGACGGGGATTTATTCATGGACCTAAATTTAATGGTCTTGGGTAGTGGGTCTTGGGTAGCGGGTCTCGGGTAGGTTGGTTTTGCAGGTCGTTGTTTAATTGATGCTTATTTTTTCAAGTCAAGCTTCGATGCGTGCTTTTGACATTGTTACACGCTCTGGACCTTCACACCTGTTACATCTTCACCAAATCACCAAAAATCAAGAACTAAAAACCAAAAACTAAGAACTTATCACACCGAGATCCTTCCCCACTTTCGCGAAAGCGGCAATGGCCTTGTCGAGATGGGCTTTGGTGTGGGCCGCTGAGAGCTGCACCCGGATGCGCGCCTTATCTTTGGGTACCACTGGAAAAAAGAAACCAATAACATAGATGCCTTCATCGAGCAATCTGTCGGCCATCGTTTGAGAGAGCTGGGCATCGTACAGCATGACAGGTACGATGGCAGACTCACCTTTCACAATATCGAATCCGAGAGCGTCCATCCCTTTTTTAAAGTAGTTGATGTTTTCTTCGAGTTTATCGCGCAAGGCTGTACTTTTGCTCAGTAATTCAAAAACCTTTAAAGAAGCTCCAACAATGGCCGGTGCCAGAGAATTGCTAAACAAATAAGGTCGAGATCGCTGACGAAGCAAATCGATGATTTCCTGACGACCAGTGGTGTATCCACCCATGGCGCCACCGAGCGCCTTACCCAGTGTTCCAGTAATTATATCGACCCGATCCATTACACCCGCATATTCTACAGAACCTCTTCCGGTTTTGCCAATAAATCCGGCTGAATGGCATTCATCCACCATCACAAGCGCGTCGTATTGATCAGCCAAATCACAAATTCCTTTCATATCAGCTACCACGCCATCCATGCTAAAAACACCGTCGGTGACGATGAGCTTGAATCTTGCTCCTTTGGAATCTGCATCCTTCAGCTGTTGTTCCAGATCGGCCATATCATTGTTGTTATACCGGTACCGTGAGGCCTTGCACAAACGCACGCCATCAATAATCGAAGCATGGTTTAAAGCATCGCTGATAATGGCATCTTCAGGGCCCAACAAAGGTTCAAATATCCCTCCATTGGCATCAAAACAAGCGGCGTATAGTATGGTGTCATCCATTTCATGAAAAGCTGCAATTTTTTCTTCAAGCTCTTTGTGAATGTCCTGAGTTCCACATATAAAACGAACTGAAGACATGCCGAAACCGCGCTCATCAAGTGTATTTTTGGCGGCAGCCACAACTTCCGGGTGAGATGACAACCCGAGATAATTGTTTGAGCAAAAGTTCAGTACCTTTTTTCCATTGTTAAGGGTTATTTCAGTATCTTGAACGGAAGCTATAATTCGCTCACGTTTGTAGAGCCCTGCAGCTTCTATGGATTTGAGTTCTTCTTGAAGTTGCTGTTTAATTTTGCCGTACATACTGAAGTATTTTATCCGCAAAAATATAGAAATAATCTGCGCGTAGGGAAATGTCCCCGTGGTGTCACAATTCCAGTCTTTCAGAATGCGCGGTACATAAATATACTTTGGACATATCCAAACAACTCTATATCATTTTTTTACGAAGCATAATTCATTCATTAAAGTATGACTACACCGGAAAACCAAATGTTAAATTTGACATCTTACGATTTGAATGTGTAGATTAGACCTCATAAATCCTTAAAAATTTAAGAATGAAACAAATTTTACGATTATCAACCGCTGTGAATTTAAGATATATAGCCTCGGCAATATTCTTGGGTTCGACAATGTTATGCGCTAGTATAAGCACTGCTCAAACGACCTATCCCGGCTATACATTTACTGATAAGATTACAGAATCCGCATCTGCGAAAGATGCCGCTGAGCAATCTTGTACCATTATCAATATTCAAGGAGCGATCGCTCGCGGAACACTCGATTTATTTGGTGTTCCTGGTCAGGGTGCATCCACTCTATTCGATCCAGATGGAACTGCTGGCCCTGGAGATCCTGGTTGCTTTGTATCCGATCCGTATCCCTTCACCATCGAATCTGTTCAGCTGAATGCTTTTTCTGCCGCCGCTTTTGGTCAACCAGCAGGAAATGGTGTGGGAACCTACACATTTGAGGTACTCATCTTACAGGCCGATGACGACGGGTCAGGTTGTTATGTGCACGGAGAGCCTTTGTTTACTTCGCCACAACAGTCATTTACAGTAGTAACGACTGCCAATCAGTACCCATCTATTGTACCTGTAGGGTATGAGATTTCAGAGCCCTTTTTCGTACTGGTAAGAACAATATCATGGACCGGCCTGCCTACTTCTGCTCCGTCAGCCGTGCTTTGGAGTAATGGAACAGCACCCAATATTACAGTTCCCAATTGCAGACAATACAATGTAATTATTTCTGCAGGGAATCCAGTGGTCCAGGACCATAATGTCACTTTCCCTACTTTCAGCGGATGGCACAACGTGATTGTCAACGGAACTTATCCCGATGCAGTGGGAGACATCGATATCGCCGTTTCTGGAGTGACTGCTGATGCCGAAATGATACAATCAACTCCATCTACTGTAACTGCCACTGTTTCCAACATTGGTGCAGTAGACATCGCGGGTATTGATGTGGTATTAACAGCCAATGGAAATACTGTTCAAACCATTCCTGTCAATTTGGCTGCGGGTGGATCAACTGTAGTTAATTTCACCTACACTCCGGCCATAACCGGAAGTGTAATTTTGATGGTTGCTACCAATGAGACAGGAGATGTTAACTTGACAAATAATTCTGCATCTGTTACTGTAAATGTAAATCCACCAGCAGACCCATGTATTTTCAATGATGATATTGAAAGTTACACCCTGGGTGGAATTTCTGCTCAGGATGCCCAGTGGGCTACATGGGCTCCCACGCCGCCTGCGCTTGACGCAGTAGTTTCTAATGAGCAAGCCAACAGCGGCACTCAATCCGTTAAAGTGATCGGTGAAGATGATATGTTATATCTACTTGGCAATCAATCAGCCGGGACTTGGAAAATTGGTTTTTTCATTTATATGCCTACTGGAAGTGGTGGATATTTCAACCTTCAGAAAACACAAACACCAGGCCAGGAATTTGCCATTGAAGTTCCTTTTGTAAACAACGGAACAGGAACTGTAAATGCGGGAACTGTCGCTGCAGCTTCTTTTGAATGGGATCATGATACATGGAATGAAGTTGAAATCGTTATAAACATCGAATCTGACGTTGCTAACTTTCTTTTGAATGGAGAATTAATTCATCAGTGGCCCTGGTCATGGGAATCCAACGTAGCAACACCCAGTTTGACTTCTATTGGTGCAATCAATTTTTACTCTGCGG
>Ga0335397_10003103_pt1 | contig 22477 bp, 19 predicted proteins | sample MAT04_FD_205740 | JGI IMG/M metagenome (GOLD analysis project Ga0335397, IMG submission 205740) | Freshwater microbial communities from Lake Fryxell liftoff mats and glacier meltwater in Antarctica - MAT-04 (spades assembly) (version 2) ... | reverse complement strand
CCACCGTCGCCGTCGACGCGGAAGTTGGCCCCTACGCCCGCCTGCGCCCCGGCGCGGACCTGGGCGAGGGGGTCAAGGTTGGCAATTTCGTCGAGGTCAAGAACGTGAAGATGGCTGCGGGCGCCAAGGCCAACCATCTCGCCTACCTCGGCGACGGCGAGGTGGGGGCTGGGGCCAACATCGGCGCAGGCACGATCTTTTGTAACTACGACGGCTATTTCAAACACCGCACCTCGGTGGGCGAGGGGGCCTTCGTAGGGTCCAACAGTTCGCTGGTCGCGCCTGTGACGATCGGTGCGGGGGCGATGGTTGGGTCGGGCTCGGTGATCACGAAGGACGTGGCGGCCGGCGACCTGGCCTTGGCGAGAGCCAAGCAGGAGGGTCTGCCCGGCTGGGCCGCGCGCTTCATGGCGACGATGCGGGCGAAGAAGGCGGCGAAGGGTTGAAGCCTATCCGCTCCCTACCCCAGCTTGAATCCTTCGGGCGGGAAAGGCTGTCCTCGAACTTCCTTATGCGCGATTTCCTCTACAGCGAGATCGCTGCCACGGAGGGCCTCCTTAATGCCCCTGACGATCCGGCGCTTGCCCTCGCCGCCGGTCGCCGCCTTTGCACTGACTTGCTTGAACCGCTTCAGGATCGTTTCGGTCGTATCGGAGTTCGCTCGGCTTACAGGTCGTGTGAAGTGAATGCTCGAGGTAATGCACTTGGGGCGAACTGTGCGCGTAACGAAGCTAACCATGCCTCTCACATTTGGGATCGGCGAGACGGAAGCGGGCGCATGGGAGCCACTGCCTGTATCGTCATTCCGAGGCTGACAGACCATTGCGAACAAGGTGGCGACTGGCAGGCCATGGCTTGGTGGATACATGACAAACTGCCTTACTCGACGCTGTGGTTCTTCCCGAAGCTGATAGCTTTCAACATCCAGTGGCGCGAAGAGCCCGAGCGACGGATCGACAGCTACATCGCGCCGCGTGGCTGTCTGACGCATGCGGGTATGATCAATCACACCGGTGACCATTCGGACGTCTATCGGGAGCTTTGTGATGAGCGCTGACGATCAGAAACGCCTTGCCGGCGAAGCCGCCGCCCTCCGTGTCGAACCGGGCATGGTCGTGGGCCTCGGCACCGGCTCGACAGCGGCCTGGTTCGTCAAGGCGCTCGCCGCCCGCAATCTGACCGGCCTGCGTTGCGTCCCGACGTCGGAGGCGACGGCGGAATTGGCGCGGGAACTCGGCCTGACCCTGTCGACGCTGGAGGACACGCCGCGCATCGACCTGACCGTCGACGGGGCCGACGAGATCGGTCCCGGCCTGGCCCTGATCAAAGGCGGCGGCGCGGCCCTGCTGCGCGAGAAACTGGTCTGGGAAGCCTCGACGCGCTGCATCGTCATCGGCGACAGCGCCAAGGTGGTGAAGACCCTGGGCGCCTTCGCCCTGCCGATCGAGGTGATCGCCTTCGGCCACAAGACCACAGCCAATCGAATCGCCGACGTATTGGCCGACCACGATATCGCCATGGCCGCCCGCGTCCGCACAGCCTCGCCTCAAGTCGCAAGCGACCGCGTCGCGAGCATAGGCGCCCAATATGTGCGCACCGACGGCGGCAACCTGATCTATGACGCCAGATGCGGCGTGATCCACGATCCTGTGCGGCTGGCCGATGATCTGAAGCTGATTACCGGGGTGGTCGAACACGGCCTGTTCCTCGACCTGGCCGACGAAGCGATCATCGGCACGGACACCGGTGTCGAGGTATCGGCGCTCTAGCGGCTGACCGGTCCAGCACTTAAGTGCGGTCACGCACCGGTCCGCCGCTGCGGATTTCAGACGATTCAGACGATTCAGACCTTGTTTAGAGTCTGAATCCGGAGACCGGGATGCCTGAGTACGACTACGACCTCTTCGTCATCGGTGCCGGCTCCGGTGGCGTACGCGCCGCGCGGCTGACGGCGCTGGGCGGCAAGCGCGTCGCCATCGCCGAAGAGTTCCGCGTCGGGGGCACCTGCGTGATCCGCGGCTGCGTACCCAAGAAATTCATGGTCATGGCCTCGGACTTCGCCCACCAGTTCAAGACGGCCGAGGGCTATGGCTGGACCGTCGAAGCGTCCTTCGACTGGCCGACATTTCTCCAGACCAAGGACGTCGAGATCGCCCGGTTGTCGGGCATCTATGTCGCCAATCTGGGCAAGGCCGGGGTCGATCTGATCCACGGCCGGGCGGTGCTCAAGGATGCGCACACCGTCGAGGTGACGCATCGCGACGGGGGCGAGAGCCAAACCATCACGGCGGAGAAGATCCTGATCGCCACCGGCGGTCGGCCGTGGATGCCGGCCGATCTGCCGGGCGTCGACCACGCCATCACCTCGCAAGAGGCCTTCCACCTGCCGGAGTTGCCAAGGCGCATTCTGATCGCGGGTGGCGGCTATATCGCGGTTGAGTTCGCCGGCATCTTCGCCGGGCTGGGCGTCGAAACCACCCTGATCTATCGCGGGCCCAACATCCTGCGCGGCTTTGACGACGACGTGCGCGCGCATCTGGCCGGCGAGATAGAAAAGCGCGGCATCAAGGTCATCCTCGGCTGCCAGCACGCGGCCATCGAGAAGACGGCGACCGGCCTCGTCAACCGGCTGGAAAACGGCATGGAGATCGAGACCGATGTGATCATGTTCGCCACCGGCCGCGTTCCGCACGTCAAGGACCTCGGGCTTGAAACCGCCGGGGTGGCGCTGAACGACAAGGGCGCGATCCAGGTCGACACGCTGTCGAAGACGACCGCCGACAACATCTGGGCGATCGGCGACGTCACCGACCGGATGAACCTGACCCCGGTCGCCATTCGTGAGGCCGTGGCCTTCCACGAGACAGTCTTCAAGAACAATCCGCAGCATTTCGATTATGACGGCGTCGCCACCGCCGTGTTCAGTCAGCCGCCTGTCGGAACCGTCGGCCTGTCCGAAAGCGAAGCGCGCCATTCGTGTCCCGGTGCCCTCGATGTCTACGTCAGTCGCTTCCGGCCGATGAAATACGCCTTCACCGGCTCGGACGAGTGGATGCTGATGAAGTTGGTCGTCGACGCCGAAAGCCAGAAGGTGATCGGCGTCCATATCGTCGGGCCGGAGGCACCCGAGATGATCCAGCTGGCCGCCATTGCCGTGAAGGCCGGCCTGACCAAGGCTCAGTGGGACGCCACCTGCGCCGTGCACCCGACCATGGCCGAGGAACTGGTTACCTTGAAGGAGAAGCAACGGCCCGGGAATATGTCGGCAGGCTGACAAACGCGACACCGGGTTCATTGTCCCGAGACGACCATCCGCCTATCTTGGCGGCATGAGTATCCGCTGGACCCCCGATAGCTGGAGACAAAAGCCCGTTCTGCATATGCCGACGGACTATCCGGACATGACAGCCCTGGCCCGGGTCGAGGACGAGCTGCGCGCCCTGCCGCCGCTGGTCTTCGCCGGCGAAGCGCGGAATCTGACTGCCAAGCTCGCCCAGGTCGAGGCGGGCAAGGCCTTCCTGCTCCAGGGCGGCGATTGCGCCGAGAGCTTCAAGGAGTTCTCGACCGACAACATCCGCGACACCTTCCGGCTGATCCTGCAGATGGCGGTGGTCCTGACCTTCGCGGGCCGCAAGCCGGTGGTGAAGGTGGGCCGCATCGCCGGCCAGTTCGCCAAGCCGCGTTCGTCATCGCTGGAGACGATCGGCGACGAGACCCTGCCCAGCTATCGCGGCGACATCATCAACGGCATGGCCTTCACCCCCGAAGAGCGGATACCCGATCCCCAGCGCCTGCTGCGGGCCTACAATCAGTCGGCCTCGACCCTGAACCTGCTGCGCGCCTTCGCCGGTGGCGGCTATGCCGACCTGTATAACATCCACCGCTGGACCATGGGGTTCGCGGCCGACAGCGCCTACGGCCACAAATACCGCGAACTGGCCGACAAGATCACCGAGGCCCTGGCCTTCATGGAGGCCGTCGGCGTCACACCCGAGAGCCATCCCGACCTGAGCCGCGTCGAGGTCTTCACCAGCCACGAAGCCCTGTTGCTGAACCTGGAGAGCGCCCTGACCCGTCTCGACGGGGCGACCGGCGAATGGTTCGACACTTCGGCCCATATGGTCTGGATCGGCGAACGCACGCGGCATCTGGACGGCGCCCACGTCGAGTTCGCGCGCGGTATCAGGAACCCGATCGGCCTGAAATGCGGGCCGACGATGGAGCCGGACGATCTGCTGCCGCTGATCGACGCCCTGAACCCGGACAATACGCCAGGACGACTGACCCTGATCGGCCGGTTCGGCGCGGACAAGGTCGGCGACCGCCTGCCGCGGCTGATGAAGGCCGTAAAGGTGGAGGGACGGCGCGTGGTCTGGTCGATCGACCCCATGCACGGCAACACCCTGAAAGCCGGCAATGGCTACAAGACCCGACCGTTCGAACGCATTCTGGCCGAGGTCCGCGGCTTTATCGACGTGGCCGAGGCCGAGGGCGTTCACCCCGGTGGCGTTCACTTGGAGATGACCGGCCAGAACGTCACAGAATGTCTGGGTGGGGCGCAGGCCTTGACCGAGGACGATCTGTCGAGCCGCTATCACACCCATTGCGATCCGCGTCTGAACGCGGATCAGGCGCTGGAGTTGGCCTTCCTTGTCGCCGAGCGGCTGAAATCCGGACGACGTTCCCAGGCGGAGGCGGCATGACCACGGTGGGCGTCGGCAGGCCGGCCGGCGAGGATATCGGCGGACGCTGCGCCTATCAGGGTGCGCCGGGCGCGTTCAGCCACGAAGCCTGTCTGGACCTGAGGCCATGGGATGACGCGGTCGCTTATCAGACGTTCGAGGAGGCTCTGGCGGCCCTGAAGTCGGGCGAAGTCGGCTGCGCCCTGATCCCGGTCGAGAACACCACCGTCGGCCGGGTCGAGCCGGCTGCCTCACTCGTCGAGGCGGCGGGGCTCAACATCGTCTCCGAGGTCTGGCGGCCGATCCGCCTGGCATTGATGGCCCCTCCGGGAGCCACTTTGCGAACCATCAAGACAGCCGAAAGTCATCCCATCGCCCTGCGTCAGTGCCCGGAATCGCTGGCGGCCCTGGGCCTGACGCCCGTCGAGGCATTTGACACGGCAGGTGCCGCCCGCGCGGTTGCCGAGGCTGGCGATATCAGCCGCGCCGCCGTCGCGCCCGCGCGCGCGTCCGAAGTCTATGAACTATCGATCCTGCGCAACGATATCCAGGACTCGGGGGATAATCGGACGCGATTTGTCCTGCTTAGCGCAAAAGCGGGTTGACGACGCACGATCCGTGCTCCCTTTGAGGTCATGGTCCGTTCGCAAGCCATCGCTGCGACTGCATTTGCCCGCGTTCCAAAGGCCGCGGACCTGTATTTTTACGGCTATCGATTCGCCGGCTGAGGCGTCGGGGACATCGTCCTGACGGCCTCGCCGGCGACCGCCCCGAAACGGGGCGGCGGCTCGCAAAACCCTCATCGCCGTGATCGAAACCGAAAGTCCTCTCCCGTGTCCGATTCCACCATCAAGCCTGCCCTCCAGCAACTCTGGCCCTCGCCCGCCGGTGCCGTCGTGACCGACATCTCGCCCGAACACATGGCCTTGGCCGCCTTGCGTCACGAGATTGACGACCTTGATGACGAACTGCTGGCCCTGTTCGAGCGCCGCCTGGCCATCGCCTCCCGAGTGGGCCTGGCCAAGGACGCCCCCGCCGGCCCTCACGTGAAGCTGCGCCCCGACCGCGAACAGGCCATACTGGCGCGGATGTTGGCCAAGGCGCGGCCCGACAACCGCGAGGCGGTGGAATCCCTGTGGCGGCAGATCGTGGGCTGGGGCCTGGCCCGTCAGGGCCGGATCAGGGTCCAGGTCTGGTCGCCGATCGAGCCGACCCGCGCCTTCGACGGCGCCCGTCTGCGCTTCGGGGCCGCCGCCGACATGCGCGCCGTCCGCGATCCCGAAGCTGCCCTGGCCTGGGCGGCCGAAGGACATGGCGTCGCTGTGCTGGCGGTCAATGCCGACACCGCCTGGTGGACCGGCCTTCGCCGCGAGTGGTCAATGCTCAGTGTGTTCGACGGCTTCGGCGGGACGACGCCCACCGCGCTGGCGGTCGGCCGGATCGATCCGGCGGCGCTGCCGACCGGCCGGCGCGTGCTGGTTGACGCCGGTGGTGACGCCGGGGACGGCGGCGGCATACGTCGTCACGGCCTCGCGAACCACCATGGCTGGACCCTGTCCGTGACCGACGCGGTCTTGCCGGTCGGTGGCGAGGAGGGCTGCGTCGGCGCGATCGGCTGAGCCCGGCCGAAGGCGTGTTCAGCCCGCCTTCGCCGCCCGGATGGCGCGGTCGATGTCCGCCGGCTGGATGCTGGCGCTGGCGCGGCCGTTGATGAAGAAGGTCGGCGTGCCGAGCAGGCCCAGGCCCGAAGCCGAGGTCTGAACATCCGCCAGATGGCGCGCGGTCTCGGGCGATGACATGACCGCCTGCGCCGTCGGAGCCGCGATGTTACCCGACGCCAGAATGCGGTCCACCGCCGCCTTGTCCAGCGACGGTTCGGCCATCAGGGCGCGGAACACGATCAGGTATTTGCCTTCACGGTGCGCGGCCTGCGCAGCGCGGGCGGCATAGTGGGAGACGTCGTCGGTTCCTCGATCCAGGATCGGCCAGTCCTTGAACACGAAGCGCACATCCGGATGCGTCTGCATCAGGCGCAGCACGTCTGGCGCGGTCGCCTTGCAGCCGGGGCAGCGGAAGTCGAAGAACTCGATCACCGTCACCTTGGCGTCGGCCGGACCGAAGGCAGGGTCCTGCGCACTGACCGCCAGCAGGGCCGGGCTGGCGACGGCGCGCTGGTTGATCATAGCAGTGCGTGCGCCGTCCTCCCTGGCCTGTAGCGCCGCACTGACGTCCTGCAGAATCTCCGGGTTTTTCAGCAGATAGGCCCGCACCCGTCCGTCAAAGTCTCCGCCGGTGACATAGGGTGCGGCAGCCAGGATGAGGGCGACAAGCGATACGGCCATCGCCGCCATGCCTGAACGGGGGCGGTCAAAGAAGCCGGCGGGTCGCGCGGGTTTGGGCGTCGTATCTGGCGCGTCGGTCATATGGGTCTCGATCGGGAAGGGATCAGCCGGCGGCCGGGATGACGCCGCCACGGTCGCGTCGGTTGTTACGGCGGTCGACGTCGTCGACGTCGTCCTGGGTGGCACCCGAGGCGAACACAATGTCCATGGCGCGGGTCCATTCGACCGTGCCGGGAGCCAACATGTCCCGGGCGCGCAGGGCAAATTGGGTCGCCTGGGTTTGCGCCCCCATGGCGAAATACATCTCCGCCGAGGCCAGACGCGCCTCGCCCTCCTTGTTCTGGCTGGCGTAGGCCTGGCTCAGCAACCGCCAACCCAAGGTGTTGTCGTGCTCCAGCGCCGTCGCGCGCTTGAGCTGGTTCACAGCCTCCTCCAGTTTGGCGGGGTCGCGGGTTTCCAGCAAGGCGTGGGCCAGGTTGATACGCAACAGGGGAGCGTCGGGCTTCAACTCAACCGACCGCTGATGGGCGCCGATGGCTTCGGCCGGCCGGCCTTCCTCAAACAGGATCTGACCCTTCAGTTCCCAGAAAAACGGGTTCTCCGGCTGTTCGGTCAGGAACACTTCGACCGCGGCCAACGCTTTTTCCGTCTGACCGTCGCGGTAGAGGGCGATGGCGCGGGCATAGCGGGCGGGGACGGACGTATCGCCGTCCGGATAATCGCGCAGCGTCTGGTTCGGCGCATCCATGAAAGCGTGAATCTTGGCCAGGATCAGGGCGTGTTCAGCGACGCGCTCCGGACTGTCCTGATGGCTGTAGTTCGACTGCTCGGCGACGAAGCGACGCAGGCTTTCGATCCGCTCTGATGACAGGGGATGACTGCGGAAATACGGGAAGCGGCGCTGATCGGAGAAGACTTCCTGCGAGCGGAAATTCTCGAAGAAGGAGACCAGACCGCGGCCCGATTGGCCGGCGTTCTGGAGCGCCCGCGCGCCAGTGTTGTCGGCCTCGCCTTCCTGATGGGTCATGTAGCGCAGCGCGCTCAGCGTGCCGAAATACTGGCTGTTGCCCAGCAGCACGGCTCCGGCGTCCGGCGCGCCCGCCGCGATGGCCAGCGCACCGAGGGCCATCGTCATCAGCATGGGCTGCATGCCGGCACCCTGGGCACCATCGCGCAGGGTATGGCGATTCTTGATGTGGCCCGCCTCGTGGGCGATGACGCCGAGCAACTCGTTGGCGCTGCGGGTCCTCAGGATCAGGCCCGTATTGACGCCGAGGATGCGTCCGCGAGTCGCGAAGGCGTTCAGGTCGTTCTCATTGATGAGCAGGATTTCGATCTCTGAAGGCTCAAGCCCCATGGCGGTGAACACGGGGTCCGACCACTCATGAATAATGCCCTCGATTTCGGTGTCGCGGATGGCGCTCTGGGCCGAGACCGGCGACGCTGCGGCCAGCATCAGGCCGACGGCGGCAATAGCGCTCGACAGCCGGGCAGAAGCGTTTCGGGACAGCCAGTTCAAATCGAACTCCTCATACCCAGTCTACGCCCCCGCCCAGCCGATGGTCACATCCTAATCACGGCCTTTCAGCGGCGCCACCATCCGCGTTTTGGCTTCTCGGGCGCTGCGCCGATCTGGTTCGGGTCTTCCGCGATCAGGGCGGCGACGTCGATTTCGGGTTGCGGCGGCACGACCGGCTTGGCGGCGCGTGCCGCTTTCGGCCCGGGCCTGACCGGAATTTTGGCCGCTTCAGCGGGCATGATGTCCAGCACGGCGGGCGCGGTTTCCGGTTCCGCCTCGTTCGGCTCGATCGATGCCGTCACGGCCCCGGCCTCCGACTCAGCGGTGGCGCTGGCCGAGACCTTACGGCGCACGCGGCGACGCTTGGGCTCTTCGGCGATGGCGACCGGCGGAGTTTCGGCGTCGTCGATGACAACGGCCATCGGCGTATCGACCGAACCATCCGCCGGCATGCCTTCGTTGGTGGCGCTGGACTCGACCTTTGTCTCGTGGGTCAGGTCCTGATCGCTGCCGCGATCCCGGCCACGGCCGCGTCCGCGACGACGGCGCGAACGGGGACCGCGTTCGCCGCCGGTCTCGCCCTCGGGACGTTCGCCCAAACTCTCGTCTACCTCGCCCATCGGCTTGGCGGCGACGATGTCGTCCTCACGGGATTCGGCGCGCTCGGGATTGATGGGGTCGAACCAGACGTAGGGGTCTTCGAGCGACGGCGTGCGGCCACGCACCCAGTTGAAACCGTCGCGCTCGCTGCCTTCTTCGCGAACCCGGCGTCCGCCGCGACGTCCACGCCGGCGGCGGCGGCCGTTTTCGCTGTCGTCGTCATCCTCGCCGGAGGCCGGAAGCGGAGTCGTCGCCAAGGCCTCGTCGGTCAAGCCTTCCGTGCTGTCACGCCGTCCACCACGGCGGCGACGGCTGCGGCCCCGGCCGCTTTCGCCTTCCGCGCGCTCGACCCGCTCGCGCGGCTCGTCGTCTTCCGTGTCCTCGCGGTCCAGGGCGTCGTCGTCGGCGATTATTTCTTCTTCGTCGCCGTCGTCCTCGTCCTCATAAGCGCTGTCGTCAAAGCCATCGTCGAGGTCGACGAAGGCTTCCGGCCGCTCTTCGGGCACGAAGTCTTCGTTGGTTTCGGTGCGGTCCAGCGCGTGGTCGCCCTGGCCCAGGGTGTCGTCGATCAGGATGACGACGTTGAGCCCGCGTTGAGCCATCAGGCGCTGGAGATAGTCGCGCTTGTGGTTCAGAATGTAGAGGGCGACGGCGGTGCACAGGCGCAGGTTGACCGAGCCCGCACCGTTCTTGCCGGCCTCGATGTCGACGGCGCGCAGGGTCATCAGGGCGGCGCTTTCGGCCGAGCGGACGCGTCCGGCACCCTGACAGTGCGGGCAGACCTCTGTGGCACCCTCGATGACGCCGAGGCGGCGGCGCTGGCGGCTGATCTCCATCAGGCCAAAGCCGGAGATGCGGCCCATCTGGATGCGGGCGCGGTCCTTGGCCAGCGCGTCCTTCAGCACCTTCTCGACGGTGCGGTTGTTCTTGGACTCATCCATGTCGATGAAGTCGATGACGATCAAGCCGGCAAGGTCGCGCAGGCGCAGCTGGCGGGCCGCTTCGACGGCGGCTTCCATATTGGTCTTGGTGGCGGTGGCCTCGACGTTGCGTTCCTTGGTCGAACGGCCCGAGTTGACGTCGATGGCGACCAGCGCTTCCGTCTGGTTGATCACCAGATAGCCGCCCGACGGCAGCGGCACGACAGGCTGATGAATCTGGGTCAGCATCTCCTCGATGCCGTTGGTCGCGAACAGCGGGCGCGCGCCTTGGTACAGATGCACTTTCTTCGACTGCGAGGGCATCAGAACGCGCATGAAGTCGCGCGCTTCCTTGAAGCCCTCGACACCCTCGACCTGGATGCCGTCGAAGTCCTTGTCGAACATGTCGCGCACAGCCCGGCGCACGAGATTTTCTTCCTCATAAATCACCGAGGGAGCGTTGGACTTCAGCGTCGTATCGCGGATCGTTTCCCACAGGCGCAACAGATATTCGTAGTCGCGCTTGATCTCTGCCTTGGTGCGTTTGGCACCGGCGGTGCGGATGATCAGCCCCATGCCCTGGGGCACATGCAAGGCCGCCGCTGCGGCCTTCAGGCGCTTGCGGTCGGTAGCCTGGGTGATCTTTCGCGAGATGCCTCCGCCCTTGCCCGTGTTGGGCATCAGCACGCAGTAGCGGCCGGCCAGCGACAGCCAGGTGGTCAGGGCCGCGCCCTTGCCGCCGCGTTCGTCCTTGACGACCTGTACCAGCATGACCTGACGACGCTTGATGACGTCCTGGATCTTGTAGCGGCGCATCAGGCGACGCTTGAGCCGCTCTTCCTCGGCCATGCCGCCTTCGGATTCGTCGTCGCCTTCGCGGGCATGTTCGTCGTGATCGTCGTCGTCCGAATGCGCCTCGGCCATGATGGCTTCGCGGTCGGCGACGGGGATCTGGTAATAGTCGGGGTGGATTTCACTGAAGGCGAGGAAGCCGTGGCGGTTACCGCCGTATTCCACGAACGCAGCCTGCAGGCTGGGCTCTACGCGAACGACCTTGGCGAGGTAGATGTTGCCGCGAAGCTGGCGCTTCGCGCGGGATTCAAAGTCGAATTCCTCGACCTGTCGGCCCTCGACGATGGCGACGCGGGTTTCTTCCGCGTGCGCTGCATCGATCAACATGGTCTTTGACATGGAAATTTTCTCTCTGGCGCGCTCGGCCATCCCCGCGAAGGGGGCAGGCGGCTCGCCGAATGGGATTGCGGGCAGACGCAGGCGGGATCCCGTCGCCGCAGCAAAGGCCGCGGGCGGTGTCGGTCCGTTCAGACCGGAAGGGAGCGCAGGCGATAGAGCCCATGGGGATTCAGTATGGTCCTGGGGCCGGACGCGCCGTCTGAGGGGCGTCCCGATCCCGTCTTCAAACCGGCGGGCGCAAACCCGGCCGGCTTTCGGATCAGTGAAAGTCACGCCGCGAGGAGGGCGCGTCCAGCCTGATGTCAGGGGACGCGATCATTCGCGAGCAGTTCAAGCATAGTCATGCGGGGCGTAAAATAAAAGCGTCACGCGCTTTAACCGGTTGGCGACGACGTTGAGTCATGATGGCCCCAACCAAGAAGGTGGGTCTGCCGTCAAAATGCACGGACTGTCGCGTATCAACATGGCGCAATGGCGCGCTCGCGAGTGGGCGATGACGGCTTTGGCCTTCGTTGTCTTCTGCGTCGCCGTGTTCGCGGCCGGGCGAGGCCTGGCGTCGGGGACGATGGGAGAGGTGCTGCGCGTGCGGTTCGGCGGCGACGCCGAGCATACTCGCGTGGTGATCGATCTGAACCGAACCTCGCGCGGACAGGTGATCCAGTCCGGCGATCAGGGTCAGGTGGTTGTGTCGCTGGCGGGCGTCGCGCCTCAGCGCGGGCTGAACGGCACGGGCACGGGCCTGGTCCGGGGCTGGCGCGTCGCCGGCGCGGGCGTGGCCTCGCGGGTCGAGCTGGACCTGGCCACCAGCGCCGAGATCGAGCGCCGCTTCCTGTTGCCGCCCGGCGACGGAATCCCCCACTACCGCTATGTCATCGACCTGAAGGCCACGGGCCGCCCGTCGATGCGTCAGGCCCCGCGCCCCGCGCCCCGCAGGCCCGCCCGGTCTGCCGAGCTGCCGCTGATCGTCATTGACGCCGGCCATGGGGGCCGCGACCCCGGCGCTCATGGCACGGGCTCCAATGAAAGCACCATCACCCTGGCTGCGGCCCAGGCCCTGAAACAGGAGCTGGAGCGAACCGGCCGATACCGCGTGCGGCTAACGCGCGACAGCGACGCCTATGTTGCCTTGTATCGCCGCGTCTCCATCGCCCGTCAGGCTGACGCCGACCTGTTCATCTCGTTGCACGCCGACGCCGGGTCCGACCCGGCCACGCGCGGCGCATCCGTCTACACCCTGTCGGAACAGGGTGCAGGCCGGGCGGTGCGCGAGTTTACCCGCGGTGACAACTGGCACCGCAGCCTGAACCTACCGGGCCGCGACCCGTCGGTTGACCGCATCCTGCTGGACATGACCCAGCGCGCTACCCAGAACCGCTCGGCCCAGCTGGCCCGGACGCTTCTGGGCGAGCTGGAGGGTGCTGACCATCCGCTGCTGCGCCGCAGTCACCGCGATGCCGGCCTGGCCGTGCTGCTGGCCCCCGACGTACCCGCCGTTTTGCTGGAGATGGGCTTCATGACCAATCCCGAGGACGAGCGGCTGCTGAACGACAGTCGCGCCCGCCGCCGTCTGATGCGCGCGGTGGCCGAAGGCATCGACCGCTATTTCCGCGAACCCTCGGGGACGCTGCAGATGGCCTCGATCAACGGGGCGGCGGGCCAGCCCTAGACCATTTTGTTTCAGGTCGAATCGACCCGAATCCAAAAAATGGACCAGACTCAATCTGGAGCGAAATCTGAGCCTGGATGCACTGCGTCCATCAAGACCGATTTCGCTCCAGCGTCCGCCGGACAGTGCGAGGGGCGGCAAGTCTTGCGAAGCGCCGGACCGGGAACCGGATCGACCTCGCCCTCTGGCCCCTGACCCCCTATCTCCACTTTATGCGTCTGAGAGTCGTCGATCTGGAAACCACCGGGGGAGGCCGGAGCGCCGAGATCATCGAGGTCGGGTTCGTCGATGTGTTGCGCGATGGCGACGGCTGGAAGGCGATGCCGCCGGTGTCGAAACTGTTCCGGCCGCGGGGCGAAATTTCGTTCCATGCGATGGCGGTGCACCATCTGACGCCCGCCCATTTTTGCGCTGACGATCCGCATTGCGACGAATACGCCCTGCGCAAGATGTTCGCGGAGCCCGCTGACGTGATGGTGGCGCACAGTGCGCGGTTCGAGCGGGGCTTGATCGCCGATACGGCGGTTGGGGGCGTGCCGTGGATCTGCACCGTGCGCTCGGCCAAGGCGGTGTGGCCGCAGGCCCCGGGGAATTCCAATCAGGTGCTGCGGTACTGGCGCGGGTTCCCGCTTGATCCCGCGCTGGCCGATCCGGCCCACCGGGCCGGACCGGACGCCTGGGTGACGGCCCACATCCTGATGGACCTGCTGAAGGAATCGACGGTCGAACAGATGATCGCCTGGACCAATGAGCCGCGACGTCTCGACCGCATTCCATTCGGCAAGCATCGCGGCGAGCCGTGGACGGAACCACCGGACGACTATCTGCGCTGGATGGCCGGACAGGGGGAAATGGACGCCGATGTCGTGGCCGCTGCGCGACTGGAGCTGGAACGTCGGGCCGGGGGCGTGACGGGGCCTCTGGCGGTCGGTCCCGACGCGGGCTAAACCGGACGCCGGGCCGCCCTCGGAGTTTTACGTGAAGATTGCCGAACGCTGGTTCGTAATGGCGGGTGTGGTCCTGTTGGGGGCCATCGCCCTGGCGGGGCTGATCGTCGCCGTCTATGCGGCCTGGCTGTTCCATGACCTGCCGGACGCGTCCGACCTGGCCGACTATCGGCCGGCGACGGCGACGCGTGTCTATGCCGGGGACGGCACCCTGATCGGCGAATTCTCGGACGAGCGGCGCATCTATGTGCCCTATGAGCAGATCCCGCTGCCGGTGATCCAGGCCTTCCTGGCCGCCGAGGACAGAAACTTCTTCAACCATGGCGGCATCGACGTCGGCGGCCTGGGCCGGGCCATGTTCAAGAACGTGTTCAACGCGGCCACGGGGCAGCGGCTGGAGGGCGGCTCGACCATCACCCAGCAGGTGGCCAAGAACGTGCTGCTGACCAATGAGGGCAGCATCAACCGCAAGGTCAAGGAAGCGATCCTGGCCAACCGGCTGGAGGCGACGCTGACGAAACAGCAGATCCTCGAACTGTATATGAACGAAATCTTCCTCGGTTATCGCTCGTTTGGAGTGGCGGCGGCGGCCTATAACTATTTCGGCAAGTCGCTGAGCCAGCTGACGTCGGACGAGGCGGCCTTCCTGGCGTCCCTGCCGAAGGGGCCCAACAACTATCACCCCAAACGTCACCCGGCCGCCGCCAAGGGGCGCCGCGACTGGGTGCTGGGCGAGATGAACCAGAGCGGCTGGCTGAGCGACGCGGACCTCGTCGCCGCCCGTGCGCGCCCGTTAACAACCCAGGACGCCCCGCGCCGGGCCCAGTATGCCGACGCGGACTTCTTCGTCGAACAGGCGCGCCGGGAGGCCATCGACCGCTTCGGCAAGGAAGAGGTCAACCGCGGCGGCTATTACATGCGCACGACGCTGGACCCCTCGCTGCAGTCGGCGGCGCGTGACGCCCTGATGAAGGGGCTGGAGAACTACGACCGCCGGCATGGCTGGCGCGGGCCTTGGGGCACGACCGACTTCGCCGAGGGCTGGCGCCAGACGGCGGTGCGCGGCCAGCGCGCACCGGAACGCCGGGCGTGGGAAGCCGCCGCCGTCGAAAGCGTTTCGGGCAACAGCGTGCGGATCCGCACAGCTCGCGGTGACCAGACCGGTCCCCTGATCACCGGGGACGCGGCCTGGGCCAATGCGAACAGGCCGCTGAAGCGAGGCGACCTGATCTTCGTGGAGGCGCAAGATGGCCAATACGCCCTGAAACAGGTGCCGCGGGTCAACGGTGCGCTCGTCGCCATCGAGCCCCAGTCGGGCCGGGTGCTGGCGATGGTCGGCGGCTATTCCTACGCCCTGTCGAGCTTCAACCGGGCGACCCAGGCCGAGCGCCAGCCGGGGTCGGCGTTCAAGCCGTTCGTCTATGCGACGGCGCTTGAGGGCGACTATACTCCAGCGTCGATCATCCTGGATGCGCCCATCAGCTTTGCCGGCGGACGCAACGGGGAGCGCTGGACACCGGAGAATTACAGCCGCGAATTCTACGGTCCGCAGACGCTGCGGCGCGGACTTGAACTGTCGCGTAACGTCATGACCGTGCGACTGGCCCAGGCCATCGGCATGCGCAATGTCGTCGATCTGGCCAAGAAGATGGGCGTGTCGGACAATCTGCAACCCAATCTGTCGGTGTCGCTGGGGGCCGGGGAGACCACGCCATATCGGCTGACGGCCGCCTACGCCGCCTTCGTCAACGGAGGCCGACGGATCGATCCCTATCTGATCGATATGGTGCAGGACCGCGACGGCGAGACGATTTTCAGCGCCGACCGGCGCCGCTGCCGCGACTGCGGACGCCCGTTCACCGGTCAGGAATCGCCGCGGCTGGAACAGCGCGGAACCCAGGTCATTGATCCAATCACCGCCTATCAGATGAATTCGATGCTGCAGGGCGTGGTACAGCGCGGCACGGCGGCCAACGCCAGCAGCCTGGGCCCCTATGTCGGCGGCAAGACTGGCACAACCAACGAATACCGCTCGGCCTGGTTCGTCGGATTCTCGTCCGACATCGTAGTGGGGGTGTTCATCGGCTTCGATGACAACCGTCCGCTGGGCTCAGGCGAGACGGGCGCGACCGGACCCGTGCCGGTGTTCACGGACTTCATGCGGGCCGCCCTGCGCGAGCGTCCGGCCCGGCCGTTCGTGCGGCCTCGCAACGCCGTCTTCCGCACCGTCAATGGCATTGAGGAAGCCTTCCGCCCCGGCACCGAACGCCGCCGCGAGGAAGAACAGCGCGCCCCGGAGGCGCAAATCCCGTCCGGTCCGCAGACCTATGACGACGTGGTCCGTCGCGAGCAGGAGGGTCCGTCTGCTGGGCCGCCGTCTGCCCCGCCGCCGGTCACCGCACCGCCGCCGCCCAAAAAGGAACCGGCAGAGGATTTGAGCGGGCTGTTCTAAGTGGCTAGTGGCTAGTGGTTGGTGCGTGATTGGGTCGACCGCCTCGCCAAGGGTTTGATCGGGTCGCCCGTCGCACGCGCTATCACTCTCCACTAATCACTAGCCACTCGCCTCGGCGCGCTCTATGTCCCGCCTCCACTTTGGTGTCGCAGGAGTTGGCGATGAGACCGGATGTCGAGGCCATGAAGGCCGACATCGAGCAGAGCATCGCTCTGCTCAGGAGGCGTCTTTGACTGGGATGTCGCGCTTCGAAAACTGGATGAGCTGAACGCGCGAGTCGAGGACCCGACGCTGTGGAATAACCCCGAGGCGGCCCAGGCGCTGTCGCGCGACCGTTCGCGTCTCGAGAGTCAGATCAATACCGTCCGCGAGATGGAGACCGGTCTGGATGAGGGCGTAATGCTCTCTGAGATGGCCGACGAGGAAGGCGATGAGCCGACGCTGGAAGAGGCGCGCGCCCAGCTGAAGGCAATCAAGGACCGCGCGGGCCGGGCAGAACTGGAAGCCCTTCTGTCCGGCGAAGCCGATGGCAATGACGCCTATCTGGAAGTCAATTCCGGGGCCGGCGGGACCGAGTCCTGCGACTGGGCGGGGATGCTGCTGCGGATGTATTCGCGCTGGGCCAAGGCCCACGGCTATGATGTCGAGCTTGAGGCCGAGGAATCGGGCGATCAGGCCGGCATCAAGTCGGCGACCATCCTGATCACCGGGCCCAACGCCTATGGCTGGTTGAAGTCGGAATCGGGCGTGCACCGGCTAGTGCGTATCAGCCCGTTTGACGCGGCGGCCAAGCGGCACACCTCATTCGCTTCGATCGGAGTCTCGCCGGTGGTGGATGACGCCATCGAGATCGACATCAATCCGTCCGACGTTCGCACCGATACCTATCGCGCCTCGGGCTCGGGCGGTCAGCACATCAACAAGACGGATTCGGCGGTGCGTCTGACGCACATCCCCACCAACACCGTGGTGGCTTGTCAGGCCGGTCGCTCACAGCACCAGAACCGCGAACAGGCGTGGAAGATGCTGCGCGCCCGTCTGTATGAACTTGAGCTGCAACGGCGCGAGGCGGCGGCCCAGGCCGTGGCCGACGCCAAGACCGACATCGGCTGGGGCCACCAGATCCGGTCTTACGTCCTGCAGCCCTACCAGATGGTCAAGGACCTGCGGACCAACGTCGAGACCTCGGACACCCAAGGGGTGCTGGACGGCGACCTCGACATGTTCATGGGCGCGGCGCTTGCGGCCCGGGTGGGCGAGACGCGCGGAAGCACGGTGGAGTAGATCGGCGGAGTGATTAGTGATTGGTGGTCAGTGACCGCAGTGGCGGACGCTGGCGGGCCCGCAGTGTGGGCCGGACCCTGTTCAACCAATCACTGGTCACCAACCACCCATCGCCTTTAAACCAACGGCTTCATATCGATGATCTGCGGTGCGGGCTCGGGGGCGGCCGGACGTGGTGCGGCGGTCGGAGCCGGGGCTTCCCGGCGGCCTTGCAGGACCCGACCCTGGAAATAGGCACCGATGTCGATCGACATCTGTTCGGCGGTGATGTCGCCGTCGACATAGGCCGTGGCGATCAGCTTGACCTGTTTGCCCGAGATGGCGCCGACGACGCGACCGCGGACCTCGACATAGTCGCCAGAGACATTGCCCTCGACGGCACCCGTCTCACCGACGATCAGGCGACCGACCCGCACGTCGCCCTTGATCGCGCCGTCGATTTGCAGATCGCCGCCGCCGCTGATGTTGCCGTCGAACTGCAAGTCTGACGACAAGGTCGACAGCCCGCGCTGGCTCGTCGGCGCGGGCGAGGTCACCCGCGGCACGCCGGCGGTGGCACCTCCGGGCAGGGGCAGGTCGGGCAGGGGCGGAATGGCCGAGCCGCTGTTGGCGCGGGGCTCAGGCGACGGGACGGGGGACTTAGTCTTGTTGAACAAGTTGATCTCCGGCTCTCATGAAGCGTGCGGGGTTTTGCGGGCGGCCATCCATCCACACCTCATAGTGCAGGTGGACACCGGTGGAGCGTCCTGTGGTTCCCATGGCACCGATGCGCTGGCCCAGCGGGATTCGCTGACCGGGCCTCACCGCCGTGGCGTTCAAGTGGGCGTAGCGCGTCTTGAAACCGCGTCCATGATCTATCTCAACGGTGTTGCCATACCCTGAATGCACGCCGACGAAAGACACGATTCCGGGAGCCGGAGCGTAGATCGGCGTGTTCAGCGGGGCCGCGAAATCCTGCCCCTGATGCAGGGCGGGGCGGCCGTTGAACGGGTCGAAGCGGACCCCGAAACCCGAGGTGGTTCGCGCCAGGGTCGGCCGGCGGAAGGGCATGCCCTCGGCCGCATTGGCCAGGTTCCGCATGTCTTTCAGATCGTCGGCGGCATGACGGATGCGGATGGCGAATGGTTCGTCGACGTCCAGCACGGCGGCGAGGGCGCGAGGGTCGCGGGCTTCGACCAGCGGGCCGCCCAGCCCCGCGTCGTGCGGCGTGTAAGCAGCAGGGTTCAGACCGGCAAGACGGAAGGCGAGACGCAGGCGTTCGGCCCGGGTCTGGGCTTCGTTCTCAGCGCGAGCGATCAGCCGTTCCTGATCCATGCGAACCGCGATCATGCGCTGGACGGGCGAGGACCGACCGGCGTCGAGCGGCAGCGCCGGACGAAGGGCCGCCTGGGCACCGTCGACACCGCGGAACATGCCCATGACCTGCGTCAGGGCGGCGTGTCGGCGCTCCACCATTTGCGCCATCTCGTCGAGCGAGCCGGTGGTCGCGGTCATGCGTACGACGGCGCTGTCCAGCCGCGCCTGCAGGTCGGCGTTCATCCGCTCGGATGCGGCGCGGGCGCGAGCGACGGTACGGTCGGCCTGGCTCTGCGCCACCATGTCGAAGATCAGGCTGCCCGAGGCTGCCAGGGTCCAGCTGCCAATCAGGACGGCCGCGACAGCCGCCAGAAACTGCTTGCCGGGTGTCAACGCCCAGGCGCGCACGGCGTCGCCGTCGCGCAGATACAGATATCGGGTCGGAACCCACTTTCCGATCAGAGACCCGCTAACACTCGGCTCGGTTTCGGTCATCACGCAACGCCCCAACGTACGGGCTAGGTTATGCGCCGTACAGCTCCGGTTGGGCAAGTCTCTTCACTGTTTGTTAACCAAGCCGGGCCGTCTTCGCGCGAAGAACGACGGTATTCGGCGCTGAAATTCGCCTGATGGGCGAGGGCGTGAATCTAGTCAACCGTGATTACATCTGACGTTGCAGAGAACAATCCATAGTCAGGGTGATTGGACGGCGGCCAAGACTTCCATAGCGTGACCCTTGACTGACACCTTGCGCCAGACGCGGCGAACGACGCCGGTTCCGTCGATCAGGAAGGTGGCGCGCTCGATTCCCATGTAGGTCTTGCCGTACATACTCTTCTCGACCCAGACGCCCCAGGCCTCGGTGACCCCGGCCTCTTCGTCCGAGGCCAGGACGACCTTGAGGTCGTATTTGGCCTTGAACCTGTCGAGCTTCTTCACCGGGTCCTTCGACACGCCGATGACGGTCACCCCGGCCGCGGCGAAGGCGTCAGCCTGTTCGGAGAAATCCTTGGCCTCACTGGTGCAGCCCGGTGTGTCGGCCTTCGGATAGAAATAGAGCACGGTTGGGCCCGACAGGGTCGCGCGGCCACCGCCGTCGGCGGGCATGTCGAACGCGGGGGCTGGTTGGCCCTCGGTGATTTCGGGCATTCAATCTCTCCCTTCAGACAGGGCGGACGAGCATCAGCTTCTTCTTGCCCGCCGCCAGTTTCAGCACGCCGTCCGCATTGACGTCGGACGCCTCGATAAGCCGCGCACCGTCGACAATCGCCACGTCATTCAGTCGCAGGCCCCCGCCTTGGGCCAGTCGGCGGGCCTCACCGTTCGAGGCGGTCAGCCCTGCGCGGGTCGCGACGGCGGCCAGCATGGCACCAATCACCTCGTCGGCCGGCAGGTCGATGGTCGGCAGATCGGTCGAAAGCGTGCCGCGCTCAAATGCGCCTTCTGACGCGGCGCGGGCGGTGGCGGCGGCTTCCGCGCCGTGCAGCATCGTCGTGGCCGCGTCGGCCAGGGCTTTCTTGGCATCATTGATGGCTGCGCCGTCCAGCGCTTCGAGCCGCGCTATCTTGTCCAGCGGCAGATCGGTGAAGAGGCGCAGGAATCTGCCCACGTCGGCGTCGTCGGCGTTGCGCCAGAACTGCCAGTAGTCATAGGGGCTCAGCTGTTCGGCGTTGAGCCAGACCGCGCCTTGGGCCGTCTTGCCCATCTTGCCACCCGACGCCGTGGTCAGCAGCGGCGTGGTCAGGCCGAAGGCGGCCTTGTGGTCAACGCGGCGCACGAGGTCGACGCCCGAGACGATATTGCCCCACTGGTCCGACCCGCCCATCTGCAGGGTACAGCCCCGGGCGCGGTTCAGCTCGAGGAAGTCCACCGACTGCATCAGCATGTAGTTGAACTCGAGGAAGGTCATCGGCTGTTCGCGTTCCAGCCGCAGCTTGACCGAGTCGAAGGCCAGCATCCGGTTGATGGTGAAATGCGTGCCGTAGTCGCGCAGGAACTGGACATAGCCGTAGGTCGACAGCCAGGCGTCGTTGTCGACCATGACGGCGTCGGTGGGGCCGTCTCCGAAGGTGAGGAATTTCTCGAACACCGTCCTGATGGAGGCGATGTTCGACCGGATGGTGTCGTCGGTCAGCTGGGGCCGCGAGGCGTCCTTGCCGGTGGGGTCGCCGACCTTGGTGGTGCCGCCGCCCATCAGGACGATGGGCTTGCCTCCGGCCTGCTGGAGGCGGCGCAACATCATGATCGAGATCAGATTGCCGACGTGCAGAGACGGGGCGGTCGCGTCGAAGCCGACGTAGCCGGTGACCACGCCGCCCGCAGCCGCCGCGTCCAGCTCGACCGGATGGGTGATCTGGTGGATGTAGCCGCGCGCCTGCAGGGTTCGCAGGAAGTCGGACTTGAAGGCGGGCTCGGCGGTCATGGGCGGGCATCAGGCTTGGCTTGGGAGGGAAGGGGCGTGTAGCACGGGCATATGGAAGCGCGAACCGCCGGAGCGTCCGGACAACGACGGTCTTTGCTGCGCCACGCGGAGTCCGCGGGCGAGGCAGCGTCGCGGGTCGAAACGGTTGCCTGGCGTCCGCAGCACGGGCGGCTGGCCCTGCTATATGTGATCCATGCCCCGGTGGACGAGTTGCGCCTGCCCCCGATGGCGGAGCCGGCCCGCGTCGACGGCCTGTGGCGTCACACCTGCCTTGAGGCCTTCATCCGGACGCCGACGAGCGAGGTCTATTACGAGATCAACCTGTCGCCCTCGACGCGATGGGCAGCCTATCGATTCGATGGTTATCGCGAGGGCATGACCAACCCCGAGCTATCGCCGCCGCAGATCGAGAGCCGGGTCTATCGGGATCGCTGCGAGGTAGAGGTGTTGATCGACCTCGGTGCCGTTCCGGAACTGGTGCGGTCCGACTGGCGACTCGGGCTTTCGGCTGTCATCGAGGATGCGGATGGAGCGAAGGCCTGGTGGGCGCTGGTCCATTCGACCGGACAGCCGGACTTCCATGACGCCGACGCCTTCATCCTCGATCTGCCCGCCGTGGAGCGAATATGAAATTCGGCATTGACCGCCTGATCTCCGAACCTGACCTGCGCGCGCCGCTCAAAGGCAAACGCGTCGCCCTGCTGGCGCATCCGGCGTCGGTGACGGCGGACCTGACGCATTCGCTGGATGCGCTGGCGGCCTGCCCGGACATCACCTTGAGTGCGGCCTTCGGACCGCAGCACGGGATGCGGGGCGATCTGCAGGACAATATGATGGAGAGCCCGGACTTCACCGATCCGCGGCTCGGGATTCCGGTGTTCAGCCTGTACGGCGAGGTACGACGGCCGACCGGTCAGGCGATGGGGACGTTCGATGTCATCCTGGTCGATATGCAGGACCTGGGCTGCCGCATCTACACCTTCGTGACGACGCTGCTCTATGTGCTGGAAGAGGCGGCGAAACACGGCAAGGCGGTGTGGGTGCTGGACCGGCCCAACCCCGCCGGGCGACCGGTCGAGGGCACGACCCTGCTGCCGGGCTGGGAGAGTTTCGTCGGGGCCGGACCGATGCCGATGCGGCATGGCATGACCCTGGG
>Ga0335397_10003102_pt1 | contig 22478 bp, 23 predicted proteins | sample MAT04_FD_205740 | JGI IMG/M metagenome (GOLD analysis project Ga0335397, IMG submission 205740) | Freshwater microbial communities from Lake Fryxell liftoff mats and glacier meltwater in Antarctica - MAT-04 (spades assembly) (version 2) ... | reverse complement strand
CGAGTTCGGCAATCTTCTTCCTGTCCCGAACGTCGAACGCGATCGGCCTCGGCCCACGCTTCTTCGAACTCCCGGAACTCAGCTCGCCTGCGTCGCGCGCCCGACGCCAGTTCGCCAGGTGCGACGAGTAGATGCCTTCCCGGCGCAGCAACGCGCCCAACTCGCCAACCTGCGTGCAGTCATCCGCCAGCCTGAGAATCCGCAGCTTCTCCTTGGCGCTGAACCGCCGCCGCGTCGCTTTCGCCGACACCTCTGTCTCCTCTGGCACCACCAGCGCGGGCTCAGTCATCATCGACTCCCGCTGAAGGTTCTCACCCAAATTCCGCCTCCCACAGGCCGCCTCCGCTTCGCTCCGGCGGGGCACCCGACAACAGCTCGACGACTTCGAGAATCAACGCTGATCAACCGAAACATGAACGACAACTCCATCGCCCTGCTCACTAAACTACGAAGGGCTTTTTGTCTCAGTCACATTGGCAGAGAGGGCTGCTGGCGGGAAATGGGCTCTACGCGCGGCTCGTCGCTGCAGCGCTCAGTAGTCCGCGTTCTTCTTCATCTTCTCTTTGAACGCGGGGGAACCCGGCCGCTCGGGCGCGAGGTCGAGCCGCACGGTCCGCGCAGGCGTCTCGACCCACTGCCCGCCCTTGCGGGTGGCCTGGAGCTCGGTCACCTCTGCTCCGTCTCGACGCCAGCTGCGCTCGACCCGCAGGGCCGGCAATTCGTCGCCGGGCGGGTAGCTGAACCAGGTGAGGGCCACCAGCTCGGTGGGCCAGAAGTACTCGGGCAGGGGCTCGAGCTCATCGGCGGAATGGGGCACCTGCCACCGCTGTGCGCTCCAGCGCTGCTTGCCCTCGAAGTGAACGCGCTCGTTGCCGTCTGGCCGCAGCTCGAAGATCGAGAACCGCAGCCGCCGCCCCATGAAGCTCTGGGTGCGCAGCCGCAGACAGCCATCCGTGCTGAGGGCGTGCTCGAACTGACCGGTGGGGCGCGTCTCGAGCTGTTCTGCCCAGTTCCGCTCGCTCGTTCGCCGCGGCCCCGCCGGACACGCCAGCGGCCTGGGGTCGAGCACTTCAGGGCGCCACGGCGACGCGGTGCTCAGCGGGGCGAACAGCCAGGCGGCCAGGATGACCGCTGCCAGACCAACGGCGATGGCCAGCGCCCACTTCACTTACAGGATTTGTCGCACGACAGACTGTAGCTGCGGCAGTCCCCGCCGCCTTTCGTGCAGGCGCCGGCCGCAGTGCAACCCGACATCGTCGCAAACCACTTGTTGTCGCCCTTGCAACGGGCGCCGACCGCTTCGGACGTCGTGTACATGCCGGCGTCGTTCTTTTCCGCGCAAGCCGCAAACGTAGAACACCGCTTGTCGCAGGCCTTGGTGTTGAAGCACTTCGCGCACGAGCACTTCGTCTTCAGGGTGCCGTAACACAGCGCTTCACAAGCGGCCGCCGAGTCGGTGTACGTGTTGGCCCGGGGCCCGAACGGACCGGTGATGGTGTCCTTGTCGAATTCGTGAGGCCCGCGTGAGAAGTGAAGCATCTCGTGGAAGATCGTCGAGCTCACAAAACCATCCGTGTCGCATCCGAGCAGGCCGACATTCAACCTGAGCACGTACGAGTCGAGCTTCGCCTGGCCGTAGTAGGTGTTGTCGCGGAAGCACTCGATCTTCACACTGTTGAGGATGTAGGCCTCCATCAGCCACAGCTCGAGCTGCGCGAGGGAGAAGGTCGAATCGTCGATGTTCTGCAGACACGTGGACGTCTTCTCGATTGCGTCCCTCACGCGTGTGCGCAGCTGGGCGTCGGTCTCGGGGCAAGGCACGGTGTCGCTGGTCCCTGCCGGAGGAGGCATGTAGCAAGACGCGTTCTGGTTCTGCCTCGACGGCGCGTCGGTGTCGGTGACGGTCGCCAGCACGTTGGTGCTGTTCAATTCTTCGACCTTCCAATGCACTGTGTCTGAGTTGACGACGGTGAGCGTCTCCCGGCGGGTGATGCTCCCCGCGGTGTCGTCGAACCAGGTGGAGATGCGCGAGGTGAGCTGCTCACCCGCCCACTGCTCGGCAACGACGAAGTCGGTCTTGAGATCTCCGTCGAGATCCACCACCGCTCGCATCGACTTGTCCGAGTTGATGACGAGGTCGAGCCACTTGATCTCGCCCTCGCCGAGCACCGGATTGAACGGACCGCCGTCGATCAGCACCGCCAACCCGAGGAACTTTCGCAGCGAAGCGCCGGTGAGCTTGCCCGCGCTGTATTCGCGGCGCAGCACCACGCAGCCGGACGCACTGAGCTTTGTATCTTGAGCGCCGTCGGCAATCCCGGGCTCGGTGAGCGCCGTGCGGGCGGCCGCGAGGTCGAGCTTCTCGGTGTTGCCGACGCATTGCTTGTGGAGCATGGGATTCATGCGGCCGTCTCCGCCACCGGCGCCGCCGCCCGCCCCCCCGGGATCCGGAAAGAAGAGACAGCTACAACCGGACAACGCCATGAAGCAGACATGAAGCAGACGACCCCCGCGATTCGCGTCATCCGCAGGAAATAGCAGACTTCGCCAGACTTCGCATGCGGTGGGAAGGTGGCGCCCGTGCTCTCGTTCGTTGCCGCCGCGACCTGCCTGCTCTTCGTGCCTCTCGCCGACGACGTGGGCTTCGACCGCTACCACCTGCCCAAAGAGCTGTGCCTGACCGCCGGGGCAGCGATCGCAGCCACCGTCGCATGGCGAAGGCGGTTCGCGCTCGACGCGGTGAACGGCGCCCTCTTCTCACTGCTGCTGCTCGCCGTTGCCGCTTCGTTGCTTGCGACGACACCCCTGCTCGCAGTGCGAAGTCTGTCGCTGACTCTGGTTGCAGGTGCGTTGTTTGTTCTGGCCCGCACCTGTGACGACGCAGAGGCGCGCCAGGTGCGGCTGGCAGTGGTGGCGGCGGGCGTGGCCGTCGCGGCGGTCGCATTGCTCGAGACCTTCGGCGCAGTGACAGGACTGTCGGGAACCGGCCGCGCGCCGGGGTCGACACTGGGACAGCGCAACTCGGTCGCGCACCTCGCCTTGGTTGTGAGCCCGATCGCCTGGACCCTGGCGGCGAAGGCGTCTTCGCGTCGCGAGCGGCTGATGCTGCTGCTCGGTGCTGCGGTGCTCGCCGGCGCGATCGGGGTGACGCGCAGCCGCGCAGCCTGGGTCGCCGCACCGGTGGTTGCCCTCGTCTGGGCGCTCTGCGCGCGGCGCTGGGTTCCCCTCGCGGTGGCTGCGATTGCCGCAGTGACGGTCTCGCTCATCCAGCCGCAGCTGTTCTGGACCAGCGACCAACCATACCGGGACACCGCCGCGCGGCTGATCGACGTGAGCGGCGGAAGCGGGCTCGGCAGGCTGACCCAGTACCGCGCGACGCTGGGGCTGATCGCCGCGCACCCGCTGCTCGGCGCCGGACCCGGCAACTGGGCCGTCGAGTACCCGACCGTTGCTCCGCCTGACGACCCCACCTTCGACGCCGGCAAGTGGCTGCCCACCGGCCGGATGATCAACTCCGACTGGCTCGCGCTGGCCAGCGAGTACGGGTTGCTCGCGCTGATGACAGCGGCCGCGCTCGCCGCGTCGATCTCCCGCCGTCGTGGGGCGGTTCCAACGCTGATCGCGCTGTCGGGACTCGGAGCGCTCGATGGGGTGCTGCAGCTTCCAGCGCAGGTGGCCTGTGCGGCCCTGCTGCTCGGCGTGGCGACGCGGACCCGGTCAGCGCGAATGGTCCCCCGATGGGTGGGGGCGGCGTTGATCGCGCTGCTGCTGATCGCCTCAGTCCTCGCCGCGATGCGGGTGGCCGGGTTCCTTGCGCGCCTTCAGGGTGGCTTCGCTGGGCCCGAGACGGCGCTGCGTTGGAACCCCGCTGACGTGCAGACCCGCAGCGTCCTCGCCGAGGCGTACATGCTCGAAGATGGGCACTGCGACCGCGCGCGGCCGCACGTCAAGGTGCTCTCGCGCCAACTGCCCCACCACCCGGTGGTGTCTTCGATCGCCGCGGCCTGCCGCACCCGGTGACGGCTGCGAAAGGTGCAGGAGCCGAAGAAGAAGGCATCGGGCGACGAGATGTCGGTGGACTTCAAAGCGCTGCCGGCGATTCACACCATCCTCCAGGGCGAGAAGAACGCGACCGTCGCAAAGAGAAGCTGAAGGGCATCGCACCGCAGGGCCTCGACGAGATGGTCCGCACCGTCGCGTCACTCGAGCTGCTGCCGCCTGAAGACAAAGAGCTTTTCGGCGGCTGGGTCCTCGCGCGCCTGCAGGACCGTCGACCTCGGGCGGCCCATGCGCCTGGGCACTCGGCCGCCTCGGAGCCCGCGTCCCCGTTCATGGCGCCTCCCACCGCGTCGTCCCCGCCGATCGGGCCGAGACGTGGACGCAGGCGCTCCTCGCGGTCGGCCTCACCAGGACCGATGGTGCGCCGTTCGCCGTCACCCTTCTGTGCCGCCGCACCGGCGATCGCGCCCGCGATGTCAGCGAGCCGCTGCGGGCCGAGGTCCTGCTCGCGCTCGATGCCGCGAAGTCACCGCCCTCGTGGAAGCAGCTCGTCGCGGAAGTCGTCGCCCTCTCCGCGGCCGACGAAGCGCGCGCGCTGGGCGACACCCTGCCGGTCGGCCTCACGCTCGTCGGCTAGAAATCTGTTCCGCTGTTGAAGCGGCTCCACCGCTTCTTCTCGAGATCATCGCAGTGGTTCGTCCCGTCCGTTCTGCAGCGGGGCGAGGTCGCATTCGTCGAGATTCGCTGCGGCTTCTGCCCCGGCTCCTGCGCGTACAGAGCCTGCTCGCCGCGGTAGTGCGTGTAGTCGTAAACGCCATTGGGCCGGACGAACCGCTTTCGGTGCAGCTCTTCCCCAGCCCATTCGCCGAACCGATGGAGCGGCTCGACGAACGCATACCGATCGATCGTCGCCGGCCGCTTCAAGCCGGGCTCGAAGTCCCAGATGATCGCCGGGCTCGAACCGCCGACGAATCGCAAAAGCTCCCACCGCCGCACCTGCCCACCCTGCCGAACCTCGACCAGCCGCGCACAACCATCAGCGAGCGCGATCACCTCGACGCTCCCATCGGGCGCAGCGTCGGCGGCCAGCGCGGCGAGGATCATCGTGAACTGCTCTGCGGTAGGCACCTCCGCGCTCGCCACACAACCGGCCGGCTCGGCGCGCGTGAAGCCCTCCAGCCGCCGTGGCTCAGCGCGCGTTGCGAATCTTCGCGCTGGGGCTAGCGGTCGCGCTTGCCTCGTGCACGACGCCCGATGCGGGGGCGATGATCTGCACGCCGGGGACGACGCGATGCGGGAACCAGCGCATGAAGTCGCAGACGGCCGAGCGCTGCAACGCCACCGGCACGCAGTGGGTGGTCGAGGCGGTGTGCCTGACGCTGTGTACGAGCGGGTCGTGCAGCGTCCCGCCGTCAAGTTACTGATTCCACCTCAACCCTTCGTGAAGAGGCCTTGAGGGCTTACGCAGCCTTCAGCCACGACGGTGCATCGAGTGCGCTCGCGTGGACGCGCGGCGGCGAGCTGCTGCGGTGATGGGCTGAACCAGACTCGACACGCCAGGAAGGCTTCACCGGGTGCGGCGTGCGTTCTCGGCGGCGACGGCCTTCCATTCGGCCGAAACATGGGGATCCTTTCCCGTGCGTTTCCAGAACGTGGTCGCCCGGCGTGTTGCCTCGTCCCACACTCCGCGCTCTTCGGCGGCGGGCTCGGGCGGCGTGAAAGGGGTGGGCCCGAGGTCTTCGCGATGGAGCCCGGGCCGGTACTGCATTGGCAGCATGTCGTAGCAGGGGGCCAACGTGAAGGTTCCGCGCGTGAAGTCGCTCACGAAGAGGCTCAAGTTTCCGAAGTGCATGTCCGTGTTAGCGATGAGTCTTCCGAACGCGCGCCAGCGCCGCGCGCGCTGGAGGTCCTCTGGGGGCAGGCGGCCCTGGGCGACGAGCTGTTGGCACGTGTCTGCCCAGTGCTGCCGCGGGGTCTTGAGGAATGCGTCGTGAATGTCCCCGAGCGCAATCACGTGACGGCGGCCGTTGGCGCCGATGCGATCGAAGCGCGTCGACTCGAGGAAGGTGCGCGCAGTGCCGGGAAGAATTTCGGCTGCGGCGACGGTCTCGCCCGCTTCGGCGAGCGTCTCGAGCGCAGCCGCCTCGGCGCGCAGCAGATCGTTCCACCGGATGCCGAATGGCGTCTTCTTCGGTGGGCTGTACTTCACGATCACATCGCCTTGTGGAGCCGTGGCGGTGAGCTTGGGTTGATCTCCGCCCGCCGAGGAGCCAGGCGCGAAACCCTGAAGATTCGCAATCGCCTCTTCGTAGAGAGACGCCCGTGCTTTGACGCCGCCAGCGCGCGCATCGAGAGGCTTCGCTGCGACAGGGCTTCCGACGACGAGCGCTCCGGGAAGATCGGCCCCCTGCACCGCGGCGGCGTAGACGTGACCTGCGGCGGGCCAACGATCCACGTCGACGCCGAGCACCGCTTTGAGCTCGACGCGCTCGGCGGCGAGGCGGCCGAGAAAACCCTGCCGTCGAATCGGAGCGAGGGGCCACGGAATTGTCGCCGACGACCAGACGCTCTTGCCGGCCTCGAGCGCCAGGTGGTTGCCGGTGATGCGGTGAATGGTTCCCCACTCGACGCTGCTTCCGTCTTCCTTGATCAGCCGAACCGGCTGGTGCGCGTCGAGGCCGAAGAGCGGTTCGGCCAACGCGTAGCGGGTCGCACGCGCTCGGCCGAGCTTCACGACCTCGGTGCCGAGCTCTGCCAGCGTGCGGTTGACTGTCGCGCGGCTCAGCCGGGTCGCGCGCTCGATGCCCGGACCCGATTGGAAAGGTTGGATCTCGAGCTGTCGGCGTACCAAAGCGGCAGTCTTGGAGTACATTTCGAGTAGATACTATCAATTCAAGCAATTGATAAAAGGGGCTTTTAGTTAAAAATTCGATGATTCTGAGTAGATACTCAATACTTAAAACTTAGGCCAGTCGAGCGCCAGCCGGAAGATCGGTAATACGGAAATCGTGCTGGCCGCCTCGGACTCGCGCACGAAGGGCGGCACGCTGGTGGTTCTCAGCGACACGCGCGACGACACCGGCCACGTGCTCAACCAGCAGGCCGACGGGCGCATCTTCGACCCGGCGACGCCCGACACGACGTACCCCGACATGCGGGCGTGGGAAGCCGCCAGCAACTCGGATCAGCACTACCAGGTTCAGGGCGTGGTGACGGCGCGTGAGGCCGAGGCGATCATGGCGCTGCCGCCCGGCTCGAGTGAACGCTCGGCGCTGCTCGCGCAGACGCCGCTGGTGGATCTGAAGACGGGCAGAGCGACCGGGCAGATGGCGACGGCGCTCTCGCGCATCAGCGTCGCCGACGCCGCTCGCGACACCGATGTGGCGGCCGTACTGCACGCCAATGCCGCTGCGGCCGCTGCGATCGACGCGCTTCCTGTGGGCTCGGGCACCGAGGCGATCATCGGCACCGCAATCGAGGCGGCGTACCAGGACCTCCACAACCAGAACCCGAACTGGACTTCAGCCGAGCTGATGGATCGCGCGGTGATTGCGGCGCACCTCACCATCGTCGGAGCGGATGACATGGCGCAAACGGGCATCGATCTGGTCGCCAGAGACCACCCGATGTCATACGTGCTGCGCGATGCGCTGGCGACCGGGCTGGTGACGGCGCCGACGTCGCGCTCGGATGCGACGAACGGCACGACGCTGCGGCCCGAGCTCAACGATCTGACCAACAACCAGCCGCACCACATCATGTCGTACCTGACGATGGGCTACCTCGCCGCTGGGACGCTGGGCGGGGAAGCGACCGTGGATACCGCCGTCTATTTTCACGAGATAACCTCCAGAAACGGCAACGTGGAGGACTACTGGGCAGGGGTGTTCGGCCGTGAGCTGGGAACGGCGCTGTACTCGAGCCGCGACACGCTTCCGGGCAGCGACATCTCCGAATACGCGACAGGCTTCTTGTCGAAGCCCGTCGGCTCGACCGGCATCCAGGCGACGGCCGGCACCGACGGCGACGCGGTGTTTGGCCGTCACCGCGCCGACTTCTTGCCGCACGCCGGCGGGTAGCCCGTGAACTGCGCTACTGCGCGCAGACGTGATTGACGCAGCTGTCGCTCGCGCACTGCCGCGACGCACCGCAGTAGGTGCCCGCGGCCGCGCCCGCCTGACACGTGCTCGGGTCCGGCAAGTACGGCGAAGGCGTGAAGCAGTAGCTGCCAGGACAGCAGTCGGTGTCGATGCTGCAGACCGTGCCCGTCGAGAAGCACGTGTTCGCGGCAGAGCAGCTGCCACCCAGACAGTGCCCGCTCACGCACTGCGAGTCCTCCATGCACGTCGCGCCGTCTGCCAGCGCGGCCCTGCAGACCGCCGGGGCGTAGGTGTAGTTGAAGCAGAAAGTGCCGCCGCAGCAGTCGCCATCGGTCGCGCATGCCGTTCCGCTGGTGCCACAGACCGCCGCGCCGCAGGTGCCGTTGTGGCAGACGCCGCTCTGACACTGCTCGGGCGCAGTGCACTTCCGTGGGGCGTAGGTGAGGTTGTTGCAGAACGAGCCGACGCAGCAGTCAGAGCTCTGGCTGCAGGCGCCGCCTGAGGACCCGCAGGAATGGCGACCTTCCTCTGTCACGATCAACGGCTCCCCCTCGCCGGGCTCGCGCTCGAGGGTGGGGGTGAAGCAGGCAGACACGACGGCGGCGCAGCAACAGACGAGCAGGTAACGGGGCATCTTTGGTTCTCCTCTTAGAAAATCGTGTAGACGAAGGGCGCGACGTATTCGATCGCAGCAACGGCAGAGAGCAGCAGGGCGCACACAGCGAGCACGGCGACCATCGGAACCAGCCACCACCGGCCGCTGGAAATCAGCGCGCGGCACAGCTCGAGGAACACCGAAGTGCGGGCGACGCGTGAGCCACGGCGAACCGGGGACGCGACCGCAGCAGCAGCAGCGAGCGCCTTCATGAGGGCCTCCTCTCGATGAGACAATTCTCCAGAACCAGGAAGTCGAGCTCCGAGCGCGCGAACACCGCGTAGGCCTCGGCGGGCGATGCGCACAGCGGCTCGTCTTTCAGGTTCATCGAGGTGTTGAGCAGCACGCCGACGCCGGTGCGCCTGCGAAACGCGTCGACGAGCGCATGGAACGCCGGGTTGTCTTCGGCGTGCACGACCTGCACGCGCGCGGTGCCGTCGACGTGGGTGATCGCGGGAAGGCGCTCGCGCGTCTCGGGCCTGACCGGCACCACCGAGCACATGAAGGGCGCGAGCTGATCAGTCGGCGACACGTCGAACCAGCGCGCGGCCTCTTCGGCGAGCACGGCCGGCGCGAACGGCCGGAAGCTCTCGCGGAACTTGATCTTCCGGTTCACCCGGTCTTGCGCTTTCGGATCTCGCGCGTCGGCGATGATCGACCGGGCGCCCAGCGCGCGCGGGCCCCACTCGAAGCGGCCCTGGAACCAGCCGCCCACCTGCTGCTCGGAAAGCAGCCGCGCGACCTCGTCGACCAGATCCGCGCGACTGTCGAACGCGTGGTACGCGACGCGGCAGTCGGTGAGGAAGCGGGCGATCTCAGTGGGGGCGTAGGCCGCTCCGAGGAAGGCGTGTCGCATCGCAGCGACGCGCGGCAGCCCGTGCAGCACGTGGGTCGCCCACTGCGCTGCGCCAAGGCTGCCACCTGCATCGCCGGCCGCCGGCTGAACGAAGAGCTGCTCGAACGGCCCGTGCGTCTGCAGGTGCCGGTTGGCGACGCAGTTGAGCGCGACGCCTCCTGCCAGAGCGAGGTTGCGCTCGAAGGTCAGCGCCTTCGCGCGGTGCGAGAGCGCGAGCAGGTAGCGCTCGGTGAGCTTCTGCAAGCTGGCCGCGATGTCTGCGAAGCGGCGATCTTCCTCGTCGCGCGCGGGCAGGTGCAGCGCCGCGCCGGGCACGCGCGCCGGCCCGAGCAAGGCCTCGAGTGCGGGCGTGAAGCTGCGGGTCGGGTGCCGCTGGAAGCAGAAGAACTTCTCGTCGAGGGTCAGCGCGCCGTCGTCGCCGATGGCGCAGAGCTGCTCGAGGCGGTCGAGGAAGCGGGGCTCGCCGTACGCCGACAAGCCCATCACCTTGTACTCGCCGTCGTTCACCTCGAAGCCGAGGTAGGCGGTGAGCGCCGAGTAGAGCAGCCCGATGGAGTGGGGAAAGTGAAGCTCTTCGAGCAGCTCGAGCTTCGAGCCGTCTGGCCCTGAGCTGCCGCGGTAGATCGACGTGGTCGCCCACTCGCCGACGCCGTCGACGGTGATGACCGCCGCGCTCTGGAATGGCGAGCTGAAGAAGGCAGACGCCGCGTGCGACAGGTGGTGCTCGCAGAAGAGCAGCTGCTCGGTGGTGCAGCCGAGCGCGGCGCAGAGCTCGCCCTTCGACCAAAGCCGCTTGCCGAGCCAGGTCGCGAGCGCGCGCGAGAACTGCGGCAGGCTGCGGGGAAACTCGCGAAGGTGGGTGACGAGGATCCGCTCGAACTTGCGAAGCGGCTTCTCGTAGAAGACGACGTGGTCGACCTGGGCGATGGTCACGCCGGCCTGCTCGAGACAGAAGCGCGCGGCATTCACCGGCAGCGCGGCGTCGTGCTTCAGCCGGGTGAACCGTTCTTCCTGCGCGGCGGCGACGACGACGCCATCGACGAGCAGCGCCGCCGCAGCGTCGTGGAAGAACGCACTGATTCCGAGGACGATCATCAGAACTGCCTCCGCGCTGCTGCGAGGGTCGACGGCGGCGACGGCCTGCGCTTCCAGCCCGGGGTGGGTGGGTCGAACACGCGCGCGAGCAGCACGAAGATGGGCAGCACGACCAGGTACATCGTGCCGAGCGTCAGCCGGCTGGTGACGTCGCCGAGGATGCGGCCAGACCTCCGCCACGCTTCCCATGCGCGCACGCCCCGCACCTTCCACAGCGCGCGGGTGACGGCCAGCGACTGGCCTTCCGCGCGCCACGTCTTCAGCAGCTTGTGGCTGTACGCGACGTGGAACCGCTCGTCTTTGCCGATGCGCGCGAACAGCGCCTCGAGCTCGGCCTGACCGCGGAAGTGCGTCTTTAGCGCGCGGAACTGCAGCTCGCCCCGGCGCTCGGCCAGGTAGACGAAGGCGATGAACTCAATCAGCGGCATGCGCGAGAAAAGGTTCTGCCGTCGCGCGTGGATGAGGTTGTACTCCGACGCGGTGGCGCGGGCGTCCGGCGCCAGCGCGCGCGCCGCCTCGCGGAACATGCGGGCGTGGCGCGCTTCGTCCATCGCGTGGCGGAAGAAGAGCCAGCGCAGCTTCGGGTCGTCGGTGAGCTCGGCGGCCTTCAGCATGTCCAGCGCGCTGCCCGCCTCGGTGGCGGCGAACCCCTCGAGCTTCGAGGCGACCTTGTCCGCGCTGCGCCACACGAAGGGCGCGAGCATTCGCAACATCAGCTGCGACCCAGCGGCAGTGGCAATCATCGGTTCACCTGCGCGGTCGGCCCTTGAAGGAGCGCGGCGATTGCAACGGCGGCGACGTGATGGCCACGCGCCGAGAGGTGGTAGTCGTCGCGAAGAAACGCTCCCGGCTCGGCCGCCCGAAGCGGCGAGAGCAGGTTGATTGCGGGGACGCCCAGGGTCCGCGCGTCGGCGGTGAAGTCTTCCAGCAGTATCTCGGTGGCGCCCAGGTCCTGGGCGCGGGTGCGGTACTTCGGCCACTCGCGCGCGCTGACCTGCACGTCGACCGGAAGCGCGACCGCGATGAGCTCGCACGACAGCCCGCGGCACAGCTCGGCTGCCTGGGCCAGCGGTGCGCCAAGGGGAGATCGCCACGGAGCGTGCCCTTCTCGCAGCTGCTTCAGAGCGTTGCCGAGCCGCAGCACAGTGGCAGCCGGAGGCAGCTCGGCCTCGCCCATCACCCTCGCGAGCTGCCGGGCGGCGAGCACGAGGTGAGAACGGCCGAGCAGAAACGAGCGGAAGGGAAAGTCGGCGCCGCGTGGACCCGGGCTCGCGGCCCAGCCGTCTTGCGCGGTGGTGCGGCGCGCATTGGGCACCGTCTCGAACCAGTCGTTGGCGGCGTTCGCGACGAAGACGACGTCGGTAGGGTGAAAGCGCGGGCCGAGCTCCGCCAGCGCAATCAGCGACTCGTTGGGGCCCCACGACGGCACAGCGGCGACGAACGCCCGGGTGCCCGGCCCCAGCGCGCGCTCGAGCTGCGGCCCCAGCGAATCCTCGAACGCCACGCCGTAGCCGAAGACCTGAGAGTCGCCGAGCAGCAGCACGCGGCGGGGCGCCTGGGTGTCCCACTCGGGTCCGCGGAAGCCGAGGCTGTTGGTCGAGATGTCGGTGAGCCGGCCGTCGCGGCTGCGCACCCGGGTGCTGGCGTCGGGCTGCAGCTTCACGCCGTACCGCGCGTCGGAGGCGAAGAGGTTGAGGTAGGGGTAGGCGCCCCGGTGCAGCAGCCGCGCGGCGCCCTCGGCCACCGCGAGCGAGGCGAGCACCGAGACGGCGCACGCCAGAATTTTTCCCGAGATGTTCGCCGCCCGCTTCGAAACCATGTCGCTGACCTCGCAACACGATTCCTACGACAGGGACCTGCGTTAATAGAATCCGGATTATCGCAACCGTACTGTCAGTCGGCTCCGAACGATGATCTACTTCGAGGAATGCCTGAGATTCACCAGCCAGCGGCTACTCGAGCCGGCGCCGGCGCCGCAGCCCTGATGTCGGACCGTGAGAAGCCGTAACGCTTCATCTGTTCTTAACGGATGCATCAGCCCCGCCTCCGTATTGATAGCCACCAGGCAATGACGCCCGGAAGAAACCAGCGAGAAGCAGACATGAACCTGAAGAACAAAGCACTCCTCGGCATCACCCTGACAATCGGCGCGCTAGGTGCCCACGCGGCCTTCGCCCAGGCAGCCAAGGCGAAGTTGAGCAGCGAGCAGGCGCGGGTGCTCGCGCTGAAGGCAGTTCCGGGCACGGTGTTGAAGGAAGAGCTCGAAAAGGAAAAGGGAGTCCTCATCTACTCGTTCAAGATTCGTCCCTCGGGCGCAGCAAGCGGGCAGCACAAAGAAGTGAACCTCGACGCCAACACCGGGGTGGTCGTTGGAATCGAAGGCGATGACGAAAAGGAAGAGGGCGACGACAAAGAGTGAAGCGCCCGGTGGCGGCCTCGCGCTTATGTGCGGGGCAAGCGAATCACGAAGCGTGCTCCGCCGAGGGCACGGTCTTCGATTGCGATCGTCCCATGGTGGCGATCGACGATCCGGCTCGTGATCGCGAGACCAAGCCCCTGCCCTTCCGGGTGTCCGACGGCAGCAGCCCCCCGCTCGAGGGGGAGCATGATCCGATCACGCTCCGAAGCTGCGATGCCGGGGCCGGTGTCTTCGACCCAGATCGAGACCTCGGTGGAGCCGGCGTCGACGCCGACGCGCACGCTGCCTCCCGACGGGGTGTACGCCACCGCGTTGTCGATCAGGTTTCGCACTGCGCTGGCGAGCGCATCCGGATCGCCAGTTACCCCGGCCGGCGCCTCGCCGCCTTCCGCCGCTCGCGAGAGCGAAAGGCCCCTGTCCGAGGCCGACTGCGCTCGGGCCGCGAGCACCTCGTCTACCTGCGCGCGGACGTCGAACTGTACCTGGCGATCCAGAGGGCCCTCGGCGCGGGCGAGCGACAGCAACGACTCGACCAGCCGGGCGAGGCGGCGGATCTCTGCCAGAGATTTTTCGGCTGTGTGTCGCCATTCGGCTGCCGTTCGCGGCTGGCGCAGCGCCACTTCGAGCTCGGCCCCCGCCACCGCCAGCGGCGTTCGCAACTCGTGTGACGCGTCAGCGGCGTAGCGTGAAAGCGCGCCGAACCCGGTCTCGAGCCGGGCAAACAGCCCGTTGAGCTCTTTGGTCAGCAAATGCAGCTCGTCCTTCCTCGTGGGCAGGACCAGGCGCTGACTCAGCCCCGACGCGGTGATGCTTTGCGCGGCGGCGACGAGCGAATCGATCGGCGCGAGCGCTCGCCGGCTGAGCCAGAGGCCACCGCCGACCGCGACAAGCAAAGCTGCCGGAGCGACCGCGAGCATCGCCAGCAGCATCCGCTCGCTCGCCTCTGCAGCCAGCCCGTGCTCTTCACTTTCCTGAACCCCTCGCTGGTCGTCACTCTCTTCAATTCGCAGCGCGACGTAGGTGGCCGCGGCAAAGGCGACCAACGTGAAGGCGGTCGTGAGCGCGAATCCGAGTGCGATCCGCCGATGCAGAGAGCTTTTGGCCATGGGTCTTAGCTCCGCAGCCGGTAGCCGAAGCCGCGCACCGTCTCGATCTCGACGCCCGAGCCAGAGATCTTGGTTCGCAGATGGGAGACGTGGACGTCGATGACATTGGTACCTGGGTCGAAGTCGTAGCCGAAGGCATCGCGCAGCAGCTCTTTGCGGGTCACCGTCTGATCCCTGCGTGAGAGCAGCACCTGCAGCAGTCCGTGCTCACGCGGCGACAGCTGAACTTCACGGCCCTCGATAAGCACGTGGCCTTCGCGCAGCTGCAGTCCTCCCACCCCGCCCGAGCTCCACCTCGGAGCGGCCGCGCGGCGCAGCAACGAACGCACGCGCGCCAGCAGCTCTTCGAAGGCGAACGGCTTGACGACATAGTCATCGGCTCCGGCGTTGAGCGCCTCCACCCGCGTCCGAACCGACTCTCGGGCGGTCAGCACCAGAATCGGGAGAGCAAGGCCGCGCGCCCGAACCTGGGCGAGCAGCTTGAGGCCGTCGAGATCCGGCAACCCCAGGTCAAGGATCAGCGCGTCGACACCGCCAGCGTCGAGCGCAGTCCAGGCACCCGCTGCGTTCGCGGAGTGGCGGACCTCGAAGTGCGCTTCGCCCAGGCCGCGCGTCAGCGACTCGACGAGTCCCAACGAGTCCTCCACCAGAAGAATGCAAGCAGTTCCGAGCAAAGGCACGCCACCTCCTAGAAAACGGCCCTCTGCTGACGAACAGGGGGAAGAAACGAAAAGGAAGAAGAGAGCTGGCGCGGCACAAAGTGATGGTCGCCGAACCGCTTCGCGGCGTCGAGGGCCGCTCGCTCTTGTTCACGTCCAATGGCCGACGAGCGCCGAGGACATGCCGAGCACTGCCGCGTGAAGCAGGCTGATCGTCACGGCGGCGACCGCGATGCGGGGCTCGAAGCGATCGGCGGCGAGGAAGCGGCGGCACCCGACCGCGAACGCCACGGCGGCGCCGCCCGCTAGCGCTGCGGCGAGAAACGCCCTCGACACGAACGGATCGCCGCCGACCCAGGACGCCGTGGCCCACGCAGCCAGCGCGCAGAGGCCGAGCTGACCGACGCCCGCGATGCCCGCGACCGCGAAGCCTGCGACGAGCGCGCTGCCCGCCGACGTCTGATGCACCGAGGCCGCGAGCCCGACAGACCAGAGCACCAGCATCGCCACGCACCAGGCCATCACCATTGGGCCGGTGACGCCCACCACGCCCGCGACCAGGGCGCCCGGCAGCGCCACGCAGAGCACCGCAGTCGTGAGCCCCGACAGCAGCGCGCGGCGGGCGAAGACCTGGCGCCGAGGCTGCGCGACGAGCTCTGCTTCGAGGGTGCCGACGCGGCGCGCTTCAGCGAATGCCAGCGAGGGGCTGAGCATCGCGGCGCAACCAGAGAAGATGAACAGCGGCAGGGGAGCGACCGCTGAGTCGCGGCCCCACGCCGCGATCGCAACGAAGCCCGCCACGCCTGCGGCCGAGATCATCACGGCGGGACGCTGAGCATGCAGCGCGGCCCTCAGCAGCGGTGGAGCCAACCGCTCGAGCCCCGAAAGGCCGGGCACGTCGCCCTGCAACCACAGCGGAGGCCCGACGGCCGCGCCGCGCCGGTAGGCGGCGGGAAGGCCAGCCAGCATCGCAAAGCCAAAGACGACCACGCACCCAATCGCCACGGAAGATCCGAGCAGCGCGATGGGGACTGCGATCAGCACCGGCGTCACCACCACGTACCCGAGCGTCATGCCGTCGTTCTGCAGCAGGAAGAACCAGGTGGGCACGGTGAGCAGCGGCAGCGCGTGGCCGGCGAGCGCGAACCACCAGAGCTCCGAGCCTCGATCGCCCGCGGCGCTCAGCTGAATCCACGAGACGACGATCACCAACGCCGCCACCGCGAACTTCTCGGCGAAGGCGCGCGCGCCCAGCGGGCTGGCCAGCAGCGGCAGCAGCGTCCCCCGCTCGCGCTCGGCGCTCATCGGCAGCAGCACCACCGCCGTCGGCACGATGATCGCGGTCATGAACGCGGCCGCCCGCGCGAGCGCCTGCCCGCTGCCGCTGAGCACATCGAGGGCCAGCGCGGCGCCGCCGCCGAGCAGCAGCATCATCGCGGGCCCGAGCGAGAGCCGAAGCTCACGCCGCAGACGGATCGCGGTGGGTCCGGTGCGCAGCTGGGCCCACCCCACCAGCGCCAGCAGCAACAGCGCGGGGACGAAGCGGGCGAGCCAGGCGAACGGCCGCACGACCCCGTGCTGGAGGTCCAGCAGCATCACGACGTTGGCGGGGATGAGCGCGAGCAGCCACAGGCCCACCGTGGGAAACTCAGCGACGGCGCGAACAGGCTGCTCGGCAACGAGAGTGGGCGTCATGGTCGGCTCGGGCTTCAAGCAGCGAGGAGGAAGATGTCTTCGATGGTCAGCGCGGTGGCGTCGACCCGCGCTGCGCCCGCCTGGGCCAGCCAGCTCCTGGCCTCGTCGGGCGCCGAATCGACGACGAGCTCGAGCATCCGCCCTTCCCGCCTGGGCGGCCGCACCGTCTTCATCGGCACCGACTCCGGCGCGTCGCCGTCGAACCACGCGCGCAGGCGGCAGAAGCGGGCGCGCGCCTCATCGGCCTGGGTCGTCAGCACCGCGCGGCCGTTTGCCATCACCGTGAAGCCGTCGACGATGCCCTCGAACTCCGAGATGAGGTGGGTCGAGACGAGAATGGTCTTTCGCTGTGGATCTCGATCCTGAAAGACGCCGATGACCGCCTCGAGAAACGTGCGGCGCACCAGCGGGTCGAGGCCCGAGGTCGGCTCGTCGAGCACGAGCAGCTCGGGATCCGCGGCGAGCGCACACACCAGGGCCAGCTGGGTGCGCTGCCCTTTCGACAGCTCGCGGGTCGGGGCATCGAGATCGAGCTCAAAGCGGCTCAGCAGGTGGGCCTGCACGTCGAGGTTCCACTTCGTGCGCAGCGCAGCAGTCCACGTCAGCGTCTCGGCCACCGTCATCCACGGCTGAAAGGCGGGCGCGTCGGGGACCCAGGCCAGCCGCGACTTCACCTCGGCTTCGTGGCGGGCGACGTCGAGGCCGAAGAGCCGAATGGATCCGCCCGCGGGGCGCAGCAGGCCCAACAGCGCGCGCAGCGTCGAGGTCTTGCCGGCGCCGTTGCGACCGAGCAACGCGTGGCAGCGGCCCGCCTCGACCCGCAGCTCGAGCCCCTTCACCGCTTCGCCCCGCGGGTAGCGCACCACCAGCCCTTGCACGTCAATCATTCCCGCGCTCCTTCCGCCTTATCCCGGCGGGTCTTCCTGAAATGGCGAAGCCGTTCGTCGAGCAGCGCACGCAGCGCCTCGTCGTCGACCTGAAGGTGGTGTGCCTGAACGATGACCTGGTCGAACGCGGCGGCGAGGCGTTCGGTGCGCACGGCCCGCCGCAGCGGCGTCACCGTCGAGGTCACGAAGCACCCCGAGCCCTGCCGATTCTCGAGAATGCCTTCGGTCTCGAGCTCGCTCCACGCGCGCGAGACGGTGTTGCGGTTGAGCTTCAGGTCTTCGGCCAGAGTCCGCACCGACGGCACCTGATCGCCCGAGCGCAACGTGCCAGTCGCGACCGCCGCTTTCACCTGCTGAACGAGCTGCAGGTAGATGGGAACTCCAGAGTGGTAGTCGACGAGCCAGCGCAAGGTGTCTGCACGGTGTCATAGGACACTATGACAGTCAATCAACCCGCAGCCAGGGCCGCGCGCCAAGGGCGTCGTCGGTGGTGGGTTTTGCGTCGACCGTCCGTCAATCGCTCCAGGTGCCTTCGCTCGAGGTCCCTGGCGACGTCGAGCACCTCGACTTTCACCACCCGCCACTCGTTGAAAGGTGAAGGTGAAGGTGAGCAAAGCGGTCGACGCGGCGGTTGCGCGTCGCAACGCGGATCGCCTGTTCGAGCTGCGGTTCTGACGGGTCTGGACCCTCAGCTCGTCGCTTCGAACACCCGAATCCGCGCGCTCGGCCCGTCGTAGTCGAGGATCGCGGTCCGCCGGCGACCCACATCGCAGCAGTCGACGAAGGGTGCATTCGCGCGGATCCCGCCGCCCAGAACCAGAACTTCACCGTTCGACAGATTCACCTCGCAGATGCCGGCCGGTGCCAGAAACACTGCCCGTTGCGTTCCCGTGTCGAACGCCCACGGGCGCCCGCCGAAAATCGTGAAGGGCACCTGGGCGCCTTTCCACGGGAAGTGCGTCACCGCGTCCTTGCTGATGCCCCAGAGCGAGAGTCCGTCCTCTGCGAACGACAGGAAATGGAGCTTTGGCTCGTTCGGCCACGCGCAAAGCTCTTTGCCATCCCTGCCGACGCAGACGACGCGATGTTCGGTGGCAATGGCGACGTGCTGCAGGTCGTTGCTGAGGGCTACGGCGTACAGCTTCGCCCCGGAGGTCACGGGAATTCTCACTGTCGCGACGAAAGGCGCGAGTGCAAACATCTCCAGCCGCGGTTGCTCGGAGATGGAATCGCCCACGAGCAGGTGCGTTCTGTCGGGCGACAGCGAAAACACCAGACCCGATTTTCGCGAGTGGTGAACGAGCTGGGGCGGGTTCGTTTCCGTCTGCCTGACGAGCCACAGCTGTTCTTCGTCTGGCCGGTAGGCGGAGTACGCGCCGCTGACCGCTATCGCCAAATCTCCATTCACGTCGACCGCCAGCGCGCTGCTGTCGATGTCCGGCTTGAGCTCGTCGCGCGGCAGCTCGCGCGTCAGGGACTGACCGGTTCGCCAATTCACCCACAAGACGCCCAGCACTTCGTGCCTCGCGAAGCTGTTGGTTCCGACCAGAAGGTGGCTGCCATCCTTCGAGAAGGTGACAGTGCGGTGTGAGACCGGATCGGGGGGAAGGACGACGGCAGCAACTTCCTTGAACGTCATGGGCGCAAGCTATCCGGGTCGCGCGCCCGGCTCACCGGTTCAACTCCATCATTTCCGGGTAATGGTAGACGCCGAACTTTGCCGGGGTGCTCAGCGACGTCGCGACCATCGCCCTCGCGATCTGCTCGACGGTGATGGATTTGTATTTGGCGGGCGTGACGAGAAGGTGAGGAAGAACGAACGCTCGTCGCCGCGCCGTCCTGGCTCTGGCTCCCGGGCGCCCTTGCCCTGGTGGTGTCTCAAGGCGTCATCTTTTCCTCCTGGAGCGACGCGAGAATCGGGACGCTGGCCAACGTCGCGGTGCTGGCCGGGGTGCTCCTCTCTTTCGCCTCCGATGGCCCGTTCAGCCTTCGGCGCGAATACCTCGACGAGGTGCGGGCTGGGCTCGCCGCGGCCCAGCCGGCGAGGCCCCTCGTGCGCGAGAGCGACCTCGCCCCTCTTCCGGAGCCCGTCCAACGCTACGTGCGCCTCAGCGGCGCCGTCGGCAAGCCCCAGGTCTCGAGCATTCGGGCCACATGGACGGGGCGCATCCGCAGCAGCGAAGCCGAGCCCTGGATGCCTTTCACCGCCGAGCAACACAGCTTCTTCGGCGCACTGCCCTCGCGGCTGTTCTTCATGAACGCCACGATGAAGCACTTGCCGGTCGACATCTTTCACCGCTTCGTCGGGACGCCGGCCACGTTCCGGGTCCGGCTGCTGTCGGCGATCACGGTGGTCGACGCCAAAGGCCCCGAGATGAACCGCGCAGAGACGGTCACCCTGTTCAACGACCTGTGCGTGTTGGCGCCTTCGAGGCTGATCGACCCATCGATTCGTTGGGAGCCAATCGATGCCGACACTGCGGGGGCAAGCTTCACCCGCGGCGATCAGACCATCGGGGCCGTGTTGAAGTTCAACGATGCCGGCGAGCTGATCGACTTCGTCTCCGACGACCGGGCGATGGCCTCGTCCGATGGCAAGGTGTTCACCCCTTCCCGCTGGAACACGCCGCTCTCGAAGTACCGCGCCTTCGCAAATCGCCGCGTCGCGTCCTTCGGCGAAGCCAGGTGGGACGCGGCTTCAGGCCTCTTCACCTACGGCGAGTTCGAGCTCACTGACCTGACGCTCAACGACTGACTTGCTGCTGCTCGATCAGGCCCTTCGTGCCCGCGTGGCCGCCTTCCTTCAGGTCGTCGAAAAACCGAAGCGGGTCGCTGCGGTCAGGTCAGGTCGGCTCGCTCGCCTGAAGCCGAATCGGGATCAGCAGGTCCGCCTCGGAAGTCAGCATGGGCAGCTTGAGCGTGCGCAGCTGGGCGACGATGCACGCGCCAACCACCGCGTCGCGCAGGTTGCCTTCCTGCACGCGTGCATCGGTGACCGTGCCGTTGGCCGACAAGCTGAGCGCGACGACGATGAAGCCGTTGAATGAGGCCTGCTTCTTCAGCTCCTGCTCGTAGCAGTGCTCGAACGACGCGCGCTTTCCGCGCAGCGCCATGCGCATCGCGTCTGCCGGGTCGACCTCAAGCGGGCGTTGGCGCTCGACCGGCTCGACGGGCCTGACCGGCGAGGGGACGCTGACGCTCTTCTTCCGCACGCCGAGCAACTGCTGGCGCAGCGGCGGCTCTGCTTCGACGGGCTCCGCTTCCATTTCGGCCGGGGAGACGTCTTCCTCAACCTCGGCGATGCGACTGTCGAGCGGCGGGGTCTGCCACAGGGGGTAGCGCGCGATCGCGCCGGTTCGTTCGCGCAGCTCGAGCGCCGAACCGAGGGCAGCGAGGAAGCAGGCGGCGGAGAGCACGGCGAGGACACCAGCGGCGAGGGTGCGCCTGGCTTTGGTGCATTCCACGCGACATGCCAGCCGGCCCTCACGCGTGGCGCAGGGTTGCGCGTGGCGGTGTGGGTCGGCGCGTGAAGCCAGGGTCGGCGCTGACCCGCGATGCCTCGACGGGGAGGGGCTCGAAAAACAAAAAGGGCCCCCGTTTCCGGAAGCCTTTTTGATGCCCAAGAAGGGATTCGAAGGCTCCGAGACGAGCAGATCGTCGCAGGTCGTCGAGGGTAACCGAGCGGAACTGCCAGCATCAGCACCTTCCGAAAACCATCCAGATGGGTCCTCAGCCGAAACCGGTGTCACAACGTCACACTTGGCGGTTTTTCGGCCCGCGGCCGTCGACAATGCCGGCGTCTCGGCTTTGCTGTCTGAAGCCCTCACCACTTGGCTGCGGGCACCCGATTCCGCCGCGCTGACGAGTCGGCTTCGCGCCATCCTGCGGATGGTCGCAGGAAAAGGGGCCATCTGATTCGTAGACTCGGCGTGTGCTCATCGGAGTCGACCTCAAGGTCAACGCTGCTTTCCTGGAGCACTCAGACCTCGAAGGAAGTCAGCCGCCGAGTACACCGCACCGGCCTCGATGCGATCACTTCCCTTCCGGGGGTTCACGAGCAGCGTGACTCCGTGGGTGTCTGCAACCTTGGCTTCCGCCCTCACTTCTTTCACCAACTGCTTCAAGGTCAACCGCCGGGCCCTGTGTCTGGGAGCTGACCTTGCTCCCGGTGGCGGTGCCGCAGTCGGCGCGGCCGACCCTCAACGCCAAGCTCGCTCGGGGCACAGCGCGGTCGGGACTGAAACGTGCGGGGCCGATTCAGGCCAGGATCTCGATTCCGACGAGGACGCCCTTCTCGTCAAAATCGAGGACGACTTCCGGCCCCTCGTACTTCCCCATCAGATCGATCAACCGCACCGACCTGGACAGCTTGGACAAGCCGCCCGCGTGGGTGGGCAGACGCAGGTAGGCAACGTCCGCGTCGTCGTCTGACACCTTCAGCTCGAAACGACCCAACGGCTCTTCATTTCGCTCGGTCATGGCACGGGCACTGGCGGGACAGGAGGAGGAATCCACTCGAGCACAGTCTTGAGCTTCAGGACGCCGTCTCGAACTTGATAGACGACAGCACCGCCCTTCCCGAATCCTGGTACGAGAACTCGATCTGCATGGGCGGTGTCGCGAATCGCCGTGCTCGGGATGATTCCCGCCTTTTCGATCTGAGCACCGAGCTTCTGGAGCGCAGTCCGAGCTTCTTTGACGGTGGCGAAGCCTGCCCGCTCCACCGCGCGTTCGGCGGCGTGCGACATGTTGCTGTTCACAACCTTCTTGACGAACTGGTCTGCGCCCGCGGCCCCTCACGCTTGATCCGCGATCTGCGGGTCGAGTCTCCGCGGCCGCATGAACTCGGAGCGAGACTGCGGCGCGCGAGTAGGCGACGTACCAGTGCGGCGCCGACGACGACGAGCATGTTGCGTTGATGGGTGTGGAGAAAGGGCGGGGAACGGCCGGCGAGCCGTCAGGCAATTGTGGCGAAGGGAGTTCCGTGGCTGTTGAGGATGATGGCGT